>OIZS01000813.1_pt1 | contig 11710 bp, 13 predicted proteins | sample 1588641 | NCBI WGS metagenome assembly OIZS01 (sample SAMN03283240) | human gut metagenome | biome: human-associated habitat; material: feces | host: Homo sapiens | place: Peru | collected 2012
GAATCTCGTCGACTCCGCCATTTACAACTAATACCCGCCTAACGGCGGGTTTTTTTATTGGATTCCGTGTTTTACGCGGCCCAACAGTTTTACTAAAATCATTTGTTTTTACTGCTTTATTACCGCTTATAATGCCCCGGAAGACACGCAGGATTTTTGATTATCCAACTAGCGGCAAACCTTGCAAAATTAAATAACAAATGAAACTACCAAGGATTATGCATGGGGCGTTTTCACAAAGAAAGAGTCTTAATCGCTTGCGGGACTTGCCGTTGTAACACCGCACGCCATTTATCTACCGTAAAAAAACTTCCCGGATGTTTTACTGCCACTCCTTTGATGGTATGGTGTAGCGTTTGGATAGTGAAACAAGGGCGAGGATATGTGCCATTGATTCCTTCTTTTTCCCAAGGAGTTAGACCTGCAAGTTTCAACCCTGCCGGAAGTTCTGAAATATTGGAAATAGCAGCGAACCCTGCAAATACACATACATCCGGCCTTAAAATATCCACCACTGTCGGAAATGCCTTCCACCCATTGATAAAATCTTGTCCGTTAGGGCGTTCATTAGGATTATCCATAGGCCGTTGGACAAAGTTATAAAGCGCTACTTTTTCCCACAGCAAATTAACTTCCCCTTTTATAACCGCGTTGCCACTTAAACACGCGGACAAATTGTTAAAGGAGGAGCTTGTCCAACGGTACTGCGGGAATAGTTGTTCTGCCACAACGCGGCGCGTAAAATCAGGCAACGCAAGAGCCTCTATATTGTTACGCTCCCAGTTAATGTAATGGGATTCCAAGATGACAAGCACCTTGCAAGCGGATGTAGGATATTGTTTGCCAACCCACGGATACCACACAATTTGCCCCGCTTTGTGGGCAGCGACAAATTGCGCGTCAAAAGCAAATGATTGATATTTCTTGATTCCACTCTCGGCATAATTACGAACGACAAATCCCTTAAAAATCCCATTCGTGGTTTTTATCTTCCAAGGCCTTCTTGGTTTCTTCCACGCTGCGCAATGCCTTAAACGGCGAAGAAGCTGCCAGCATATTGATACTGCGTAAGGCCAAGTCCAACTGGCGGTCATTATTATGGACCATTGCCTCATCTACCAAGCTAAATAATTTGGCAAAATTTTTCTTACGTTCATCAAAAGACTTTTCCAAATATACAAGCATAACTTCTTTTTGTGCTTGAATCTTTTTGACCATAATCTCACGTTGAGCATTGATTAGCGTACGTTTAGTTTCTTGTACTTCGCAAAATTTTTGAACTTCAAAAGTCATTTTTGTTAAACGTCCTACAAACACTAACATCTTTTCCGGAGTAAGGTCTTTAGACATATCTTGCAACTCTTGATGAAATTGTGCTTCAAAAGCATCTCCGTCTTCGTATTTAGATATATCTACCACTTCGGGCTCTATTACTTCCTGTGGGCCCTGCTCTTCTGGCTGTGTTTCCAAAAAAGCCTGCACCTTTTCACGTGCAAACTCAATACCTTTCTTTTTCAAAAAATCTAATATTTCTTCCTTATTCATAAGTTACCAACTCCGTATTTTTTATTATTTCTCTTGTATGAGCTATTTCTTTGAGTCCCATATCATTCAAGTTTCCCACTTCATCCAGCAAAGCAATTTTAACTAACCCGATAAGTGCCTCTACCAACCGCGCCGTGGTGCGGAATGTTTTGTTGTAGTATTCTTCTTGGGTATTAAAATCAGGGGCAAGTGGCTTAAGTCTTTCAAGAGCGGCCAATGCTTTTTGTTGTATTTCAAAAGTAGCTTTTGTCAGTTCATTAGCTCGCTCAACAATAGCATCCATAGCCACCCAGCTTCCTTCCATTTTTGCTATATCTACCGCCATATTGGCAGCTTTTTCGGTAATTTTGGTCAACTTATTAGAATAATGCACAGTAGCCATTAGTCCTGCGGCCACAATTGCCACTCCCGCCGTAGCCATAGTGGTAGCCGTGGTTAATGTAGCCGCACCGGCCGCCATACCGCCACCGCCAGAAGCAATACTTCCTCCACCTAACCACGCTAATGTTGCATTGGTAGCCGCAGCCCCACTAAGCGAAGAAATAGCCGTACCCGTAGAAGCAGTTGCCCAACCGGCAACAGCAGAAGTAACAGCAGCTGGTGTGCTAGCAGCTGTTAAAGTACCCAAAGTGCCTACCAATAGTGTATTGGAAGATAACTTTGATACCGACATATCTATATCACCAAATTCTTTAGCCACTTGTGGGGTAATTCCGATTTTTCCAAGCAATTCATAGTAGTTGATTTTATTTTTTTGATTCATATCTTTCAGACAACCCAAAAATTCTCCCACAACTCCTTGCAAAACCTCTAAACGTATCTTGCCCAAATCATTGATACTTTTTCTCATTTTCCGTTGGTGATATTGAGTCGTCTGGCAAGCAGTCTCATACCAAGGGGAACATATTGCTACTAATTGTTTGGCTTTCTTGCGGTCCTGATATGCTTTGATGCCCGTAACTGATTTGATAACTTTTTTAGGATATTTCACTTGCAATCTATAAGCCCACCGAGCTACTTCGATAAGCCAATTCCCTTTGTATGCGTCGCAGGCATCTTCTATCACATCAAGCTCTACTTGCGTCAATTCTTCGTATTCCTGTTGATAATTTTTGCAAAGTTGTTGTTGCTTGTTTACATAGTCTCTGTTTATTTGTGTTAAGTCTAAAGATATCCTTTGAGAATGCTCTAAATAATTTACTTTTATAGGTTGCACAAGCACATCATCCTTATACTGCCCGAAGAAATACACTTCGCCCGATGGATAAAAAATAGTAAATGCTCCTTGCTTTTTCCCCTGTTGCCATGTTTGTATTTTATTTATTTTACCAGAGTGATAATAAAATTTTTCCGGACCGTTTTTTTGTCCATTTTTAAGGTAATAAATCTGACGCACAGCCCAAGAATCCGGATAATATCCAATTTGTTTTTTCCCATATACCAGACGTGCATATAATAGACCAATCCAACCAACAGTACCCATGTAAATCCAGTGGACAATTTTTTTAAAAACGCACACCAACCAATGGACAATTTTTTTAAAAACGTACACCAACCAATTATAAGCTGTACCTATTGCCATTAAACCAACAAATAACCATTCAAATAATTTGGCAAAAGCCAATCCCATCAAATACAAAAGAACGCCCTCCAAATAAAGGACGGCAAATGCACCCGCTAGAATCAAAGGGGAAAGAACAATTGTCCAAAAAGGATGGGAATTCCAGCAATCTACAATAAAACGAAGATATCCCATTGGCAAAAACGAAAGGACAAGCCAAACAATTTTTACAATTTGCCCTACTCCTGTTGCAATGTTAAGAAACATCAAGTTCCAATTTATTGACATTTTATTTGCTCCTAAACAGCCATGTCCTGCCCTGTGTTTTAGAGAAGAACGTACCTTTGCTCGTTAAGGCAATAATTTCACTGCCTACAATTTGTAAATCTCTAAATTGCCCAGCCGTCATTCCCAAATAGCGCACCAACCAACTGCGCCCTCCGTTATAGGAATACTCTACATGATTCGGATTTTTAGGGCTAATGCGCAGCATTTCTTTCCCTACCACAATTACCTGACTCATAAGCTTATTTTAATAAAAAGTTTTTTGCTACTTCTACGACTACTTTTCCCCCTTCTTTGATAACATGGATTACCACATGTTTTACTACGTGTCCTACAATTTCTTCCAACATATACTCCCTCCATATATTTTTATCCTATCAAATCTGTGCGACAACTCACTTGTCGCATTACTTTGCTATGCTATATTTAGACGGACAAATAAAAAGGCGGCGCGTTACGTGAGCCTTTGGAATAACCCATATAACCGCCGCCTGTCCGTCCCCGAAAGGAGACAAACAAGAACGATTATTTTGAGGATTCCAAAGTGCCGCCGGACAAGTCCGCTAGCTCTGCTTAGCCCCCAACCAAGCTTCCTAAAATAAATCATAAATTCACAAGGGATAATTTCCTTACGCAAATTGTAACATTATTGGCACAAAAAAAGAAATAGAATATAATAGACGTATGATTAAATCTGCCACCTTACATAAATTTACGCGCATTTTATATCTGCTTAATAAGTTAGACCGGGGCGCATTACGCTTACGCAAGAAACCAAAGAACTCGGCTTTTCCGCGCGCACCTTACAACGCGATTTACACGAGATAGAATGTGCCGGATTTCCATTGGCCGAATAGGTTTCAATTGGCAAGCCAGTTTTAGACGGCTAACGGAACAAGCAGTACGGCCCCATCCACAAGATATTTACTTTATCAAAATGCCGCGCATGTGGCACAGTATTTCCCCCGCTATTTTGGAAAAATTGGAACAGGTCATCTTAAAACACCGGTATGTAGATGTTTATTATAAATCTCAAACCAAACGGGCGTGGAGCCGCCAGGTACGCCCCTTAAAAATAGCCTTATTTGACGGATTTTGGTACTTAATTACCCTTAATAGTTGGAATACCTTCATGAAATTTTCACTTGGGCGTATTGAACAAGTGCGCACATATGCTCAAACATTTGTACCCGTTTCTATTGACGACAAGCTGCTCCAAACACCCAATATTTGGTTCGATAGTGAGCAAAATGTAGAAATTAAACTGAAAATTGCCCCGTCCATTGCCGGCTATTTTAAAGAGGTAGAATTTTTCCCCTACCAAAAAATTGAGAAAGAACTAAAAGACGGTTCTTTGCTTATTTCGTGCAAAACAGCTAATTTCATGCAGGTCCTTCCTCAAATCAAACGGTGGCTACCCCACATCAAGGTCATCAGTCCCAAGGAACTGGCACAAACATTGCACAAACAGCTTACGCAATACCTAAACACCGCTTTTTCTATACCCGAAACCCGATAGTAGGGCCACCCCGTTTTTGCTTTAATTGTGGCTCGGTTTCCAATAATGCTTTGAGCGCGGCGATATCTTTGCCTTTGCTTCGGCCTTATTTTTGATAAGGGCAAAGTCCCCGGGGGTTAATTGGGTAAGGTTTGTCACTTCTTTTTCATCTACTTTTAAGCCCAAAAAGTAGTTAAACGCTTGACCTACTTGCGACGTAGTTAAATAATCGTACTTCACTTTGAAACTAAAACGACACAAACTAGCCGGGTCAAGCGTATCCATTAAATTGGTCGTGCAAATAAACGGATACGGGTGGTTCTCCATCCAGGTAAGCATTTCATTGACACTGGAAATTTCCCACGAACGTACTGCGCGTGTACGATCTTGCAAAAAAGTATCGGCCTCATCAAAAATGAGGACCATTTTGTTTTCCTTGGCTTTGGCAAAGGCATTAGCGATATTTTGCTCGGTCTCCCCTACATAGGGGCTGATTAAATCAGAGGCTCGCTTTGTAGCACTTCCAACCCTAACTGGCGCGCCAAAAAACGCGCATAAGCCGATTTCCCTGTTCCAGACACCCCATACAAGCACAATGAAAAATCAAGCTGTACCAACCTTTTAAGTTGCGCAGTAAACGCCGATAAATTTGTATCTGCTTGAATTAACTGCGGATAAAACTGAATTTGCGCTTCTGTTTTAGGAGTCTGTTTGTGTCCGCCATGTAACGCCTGAGTCATGATTTCCACATGGGTTTTTACCGCGGACATATTCCCTTTTGTAAGACGTGCTACGCGCGAAGCCCCCGCAATCAAAGCCGGGGGTATTTCAAATGCGCTAGCTAGAGAACGGACGTCTTTTGCAGTTACCGCTACTTCATTTTCTGCCAAATAGTTTTTCCATAATTGTTGGCGCAAAGCTATACCTGGGCGTTCAAAACAAACTGTTAACGTAAAACGGCGGATAAAAGCCGGGTCAATTTCGCGAATGTTATTGGTCGTCCAAATCACAGGACATGCATTATTTTCCAATAAACGATTGATTTCCACTTTATTATAACGACCTTTTTTATTATATAGTGGCGAAAAAACGTCCTCTGCCTCATCAAAGAGCAAACAGGCATCCGGCATTTTTTCTAGGATTTTTTGCTTGCGATATAATTCTTGTAGCCGGTTATGCACTTCTTCATCGGCCGAGCGGGTTTCCGCAACCGTATACAGGTTTTTTCCAGCGCTGGCCGCCAACATTCCTGCAAAACTAGTTTTACCGGTTCCGGGTTCTCCATACAGCAAAATATTACATCCTTTTTCCCGGCTTGCTGTTTTAAAAAGTTTTACCGAAAAGCGGGTTTCTGGTACAAATTTAAAATCTTTGGCCTTCCAATTACAAGAAAAACTATCCCCAACTAAAGCACGTTGACGTACCGCAGCATTTGGGAAAGGCGTCATCAAAAAATTGGCTATGTCGTCTTGCAAAACAAGCATTTAGTTGCCTAATCTGGCGGATTCAATTAGTCCCCACCTGCACAATTTACTGCGGCTACCGATTAATTTGTCTATTTCGCAACGAGAACAATGCAAAAGCATGGATAAATTGCCGGAAGTATGTTCGTTAAGACAACATCCAAAACGCCCCATCAGCTCCGTAGCAGTAAAAAGAGCTAAAAATTCTACAATTAGCGTTTCCTCTTTTGTAAAACCAAACACCTTTGAAATAAAATCCAAATTTTGAGCAAGCACTCCCGATTTTTGTTTGCACGCTTGCTTAGCTAACCGTGCTAAATGCGTCTTCCAAATTATCCCTGTACGGTGAACATAATCTGTTTCTTTTTCATCCTTCTTTCTAACGGGTTGTGGCAGTCAGTAACCTTTGGTCCATTGGTATAAATTGCGCTCCACAGCACCTTCTTCAAAAGCATTGCTCTCAATCCAACCAATTAGTTGATTTACATAATAAAATATGCAGTATTCTTCGTATGAATAAGACATAAGGTCACTCCATTTTTATAAGTTATTTATAGCATATCAGATGAAAGCGACAAATGTTTTGTCGCATTAATTAGAAACACAGGATACTTTTATACATTTCGAAGATTCAATATGTTAGAATAGGGGTAAGAACTTCTTGAAAATAAACTTATGAAAAAACTATATGTTATTTTATTTTCCCTTTTCTATGGACCTATTTCTTGTACTCAACCCATAACCTATTATTGGGTCACCGCGGACGATACAACTAAAATTTGGATTTCCGATAAAGATTTTAACCCGCAAACCGCCGAGTTTCATTGGGACGGCCCTACCTTTGAAAACTTAGCACACGGTACTGGTACGCTACATATCAACACAGACCACGGGAAAATGGCGCAACACTTAAATGCTTTTTACGGTGCGACAGACCAAAAAGGTATTATGAAAGACCTCAAAAAAGGCAACCAATACATCGGGCCCAAACAAAACGGAAAACCGCACGGTTTTGGTGTGCTCGTCCAACCCAATAACGATTTGGATATAGGCCACTTTCAAGAAGGACGACTTAACGGGAACGTAACATTCATTAGGCAAGGTAAACCATACTATAGAGGGCAATATGCAAACGATGCATTCAACGGTATTGGAATAAGATATGATAACGACGGTGAAAAAAACTGCGTTTGGAAGGATGGTGTGGCCCAAGCATGCCGGGGGACCAAACATCTCGGCAAAGATAAATACACCGGCTATTATACCCTCAACGGTTGTGAAGGGAGAGGCAAAATGGAATATGCCAATGGGGATGTTTATGAAGGGGAATGGAAAGCCAACAAGCGCAACGGACAGGGTAGAATGGATTTTGCTGATGGACGTGTTTATGAAGGGGAATGGGCAGATGGGTTTGCCCATGGCGAAGGCACCTATGAAACAAACACCTTTATCTACTCCGGCATGTGGGAAAAATCCGCGCCAGACGGTTTCGGATTTATGAAATATATAGACGGAGCAAAATACAACGGCACTTGGAAAAAAGGGAAAAAAGACGGTTACGGTGATTTCCTTTTCCCCAATGGTGATGCCTATTTCGGTAATTGGAAAGACGACCAAAAACAAGGCAACGGGCGATACCTCTTTGCCGACGGTTCGTACTATGTGGGTGAAATGGCAAACGACGTCCCCAACGGTATCGGTGAATTTGACACCCCCAATTTTCATTACATCGGCGACGTGGAAGGCGGACAACCGTCTGGCCAAGGCACCGTTAATTTTGCCAACGGCGACGTGTACATTGGCAATTTGCTGGACGGGAAAAAAGAAGGGTTAGGACATTACACCTTTGCCGAAAGCGGGAATTATTACGAGGGGACTTTCGTCAACGATAAATTTGACGGATTGGGCATTTTTCATTTTAAGGGCGCGGGCGAATACCAAGGCGTATTTGCCGAAGGAAAACCGTTCGGAGAAGGGCAGTTTGCATTCACCGAAGGCGGAGAGGACGTCCAAGTACTCATCAAAGGCATGTGGAACGGTTTTGAGTTGCCCGAAGACGTAGAAATTAAATTTGCCAACGGAGATATTTACAAAGGCAAAATCGTCAACGGTACTTTGAGCCCCGACGGGGAATGGTCGCGCGAAGAAAACGGAATATTCAAGAAGATTTCCAAAAGTGCGGCTCTGTCTTACAGAGAACACCATGAAACCATTGAAAAAGTATTACCTTGGATCACTGTTTCTTTATTAGCAATCTCTGTCGTAGCAATCACCATTGCTTCCGCAGGAACCGCCACTGCCCCGGCAGTCGCGGCGGCCAGCCAATTGGCCACATATACCTATGGAACCATGCTTGTTACCGAAGCAACTTATTGTGTAGCACAGACAAACAGCAATATGCAATTAGACGGCGTAAACGCAGAAACCGGCATAAAAGCAGCGATGTGTGCCGGCGAATTTGTAATTGATGCCGCAACTCCACCTGTGGTCGGCCAAGCGGTTGCCAAAACAGGCAAGGCTGCTCAAGCCGCTGCCACCGCTGGAGGAGCCACTGCCACGAAAGAGGCCGTTAAAGCCGCCAGCAAAAAAGTGGCCAAGAAGGCCGTCCAAAAAAGTGTAAAAGAAATAGCCAAAGATACCGGAAAAGTACTCATAGAAACCATAAAAAAAGTATGGCAAGATGGCGCTGATTATATAACTAGAACTGCCGAGAGAATGAATATCAAAAAATATCAAAACAATTTTTCCAAGGATATTGTAAAAATCCTCAAGAAACATCCGGATAAAGCTAAAAAACTAGAAAAAATATATAAGGAATTTGCCGAAGGTAGCAAAAAAGCCAGCCAAAGACTAAGGGAGGGGTGGAACGAACTGTTCCCATTCTGTAAAGAAAAATGTGCTAAAAATGCGCGGGCGCACCATATTTGTCCGGTAAAACACTCTAGAGGGAAAAGTTGCCGCGAACTGTTAAAAGAATGCAACATTGATATTAATTCTCCATTTAATGCCGCCATGTTACCGGCAAACGCCGAATCGGGCCTGTTGGGAACTATTCATCAGGGGTCTCATTTTGATCCATATTTTGATAAAGTAACAAATCGTATAAACGATGAAGTATGTAAGAAACAAAAGTGTAAATGTGTTTATAGCGGATTGGATGAAATGAGGTTATTATTGTTAGATGGGAAAACCCCACTTAACAAATCAAGAAAAGCCAATACTTTATTTGGTACGCGCACTATACCCAAAGGAACCATATAAAATGAATACAGAAATTTATTTGTGTAAGTGTAAATCTTTAGCGTATCGGCATCTAGAAAGTGATGATGCCGAGTTCGGTGAAGTTATGCTTAATCTGCACCACAATGAACCGATGTTATCCGAAAGTTGGAAGGAATTTAAGTTTTCTTGGTCAACAGAAAGATTAGAGAATCCCGACTTTCCTTTTATTGACGGATTTATTCCAGTCATCAGCCAAAGAGCATATAATGTGTTGCAACCGTTAATTAATAAAAATGTAGAATTTTTACCCATTAACGTTGCCGGAGAACGGTTTTATATCGTCAATGTCTTTACCGTATATTCCAAAATCGTAAATCTGAAAGATTCCTACGAGTACCACTACGCCCTTTATCCGACCGATAAATGGGACCCCATTTTTAAGATTAACGAAGAAATTACCCCTCTCTTTGTAACCGCTGATGTCAAAAATGCAATAGAGGAAAATCATTTAACCGGCTGTAAATTCATTAAATGCCGGATTACGGAACGCGGGTTTTTATCCAAATTATTCGGGAAATAAAAATTTATTTTTTTAAGGAGAAAAATATGAACGAAACAGAAAACAAAACTACAACTAAAAGCAATTCTACCAAGATTATTGTGGGATTAGTCGCACTCCTTGTCCTATTGTTCGGAGTGTGGTATTTTGTGCATAACCGCAACCAAGTGGACACACACAACGCGAACACCCAAAACGTTATGCCTGATTTTAATTCATCCGGTAATGGTGACGTAGCGTGGAACGCGGGTGCAACGCAACAAGCGGCCCAACCGTCTATTGGTAAAGCGCAAGATCAAACCGCACCAGTATCGCCGACTTTGGCCGCCCCCCAAAAAGCCAGTGTATTGTTTTATTTTGACTCTACTGAATTAAGAGAGGGGCAAATGGCTAAAATTGAAGAATTCATCAAAAAAATCCCCCTTAATTATCAAGGGGAAATCTTGATTGAAGGATACACATGCGATATCGGAGAAGAGGAGTACAATAAAAATTTGTCCTTAAAACGGGCAAACGCGATAGCAGACTTACTTCGGGAGAAAGGATACCAGAACACCAAGGTGATACCGTATGGAGAAAGTGCTTATCCTGCACAAAAAAATCCTGCACGTTATTTGTATAGAAAAGTTAATATTTCTTTGAATTAATGAAACTCCCCGAGCTTACGCTCGGGGTTTCTTTTGCTCCAAAGTCTCCGTTTCGCTTGATTTTGCCCGATACAAATTTCGAGCTTACTCCCGAGAATTTCTATGAGCAATAATCCTTATCCTATTAATTCCTGTATTTCGGGGCGGCTCCAAAAGTTATTATCTACAAGTAATTTAAACAACAATTGCACGGGGGGCGTTTGTAATAATTCAGGTAGCCACTGTTCAATAGATTTAGCCGTTATTTCTTGTAGAGGTTCCACGCGCAGTAATCCACAGCATTTTGGATTATATGTTTTTGAAAGTTCAATATCCAAAGTTTTGTTCGTATTTTTATCACTCCACCCCCACGAGTTATTTGCTTCTTCAAAAGCCCCATTTTGTTGCTTCGCTATATAATCCATCATATATGAAACAAGCGTATTTCGTTTATTATCTGCCATTTCTATGTGGAAATAAAAAGGAATTCTTCCACTAGAAGGACAAAAAAATCCAGGCCGATCATAGTTTTCTAGTAACCATTCCAAATGTATACGCTCCCTATTAGGATAATACATTTGCAACCAATCCTTTTCATAATTAAACGCACTCGTTTTAAATTTCAATTCAGCAGGTATATATGGACGGCTTATTTCTTCTATCTTAGGGAACAGCTCTTGATGTCTAAACTGTTTGATTACAACATTTCTCATCTGAACTAGGTTCACATAGGCATCTCTAGCCGAAACCATGTATTCTTCCAACATGTCATATTTTGTTATAAAATTTTTCATACTAATTCTCCTTGGTAAACTGTGTTTCAACCTGACGATAAACAGCTTGACGCAGGGCTTGATCTTGTTTTCGACGTGCCGAACGTATTTCTAAATATTCCACATATTGCTCCAAAGCATACACAAGTTGCTTTTCACGGTAAAGGCAGAGTGGCAA
>OIZS01000814.1_pt1 | contig 11706 bp, 12 predicted proteins | sample 1588641 | NCBI WGS metagenome assembly OIZS01 (sample SAMN03283240) | human gut metagenome | biome: human-associated habitat; material: feces | host: Homo sapiens | place: Peru | collected 2012
CCAACAGCGTTTACAGCAAATCCAGGTATCTGTACCGCAAGGGGAGGCGCAATAATATAGTGTGTTTTTTATAAGCATCTAAAAAACCGGACTTTTAGAAAAGTCCGGTTTTTTGTACCGTTTAGTAAAAGGCCCTGTGCTTAACCCCTTTTTATTTGTAGTGTTTTTGGAGCGTTTTTTGCACTTGCCCCTGGTTGTTTTTAATGCGTATGGCGCTAAAGTGTACGGCCCCGGCTACATTTTTGTATTTTTTCAGCTCCGCCATCTGCTTGTCTAATTCGGCCGGGTCTTTCCATTCGTTGCCGTGCTTATAAGTCCCCAGGCCGATATAGAGCTTCACCTGCGGGTTGCGTTCCATTTCTTTATTCCACCATTTGAGCAGTACGCCGTACGGGGCCACGCGGTGCCCAAAGTGCCAATACAGTTGGGGCACCACATAATCAATCCAGCCTTGTTCAATCCATAGGCGGGAATCGGCATATAAGCCGTCGTCATAGGCGGAAAACGCCCGCGTGGGGGAGCCTGTTGGGTCTTTGGATTGGTTGCGCCACACGCCGAACGGGCTAATCCCCAGCGGCAGTTCCGGCTTGGTGGCTTTGAGGCGTTGGTGTAAATCACGCACGAACGTATTTACATTACTGCGCCGCCATGCGGCTAACGGCTGTCCGTTGCCGTACTTTTTATAAAGCTCCGCATCCGGCCACGGCACGGTTTTGCCGTTCTTTTTAACGGGGTAGGGATAAAAATAATCGTCTAAATGGATGCCGTCCACGTCGTATTTTTCGGCTACTTCGGCAATGACGTTTATGCTGTGGCGGCGCGCCGCGGCAACGGCCGGGTTATAGTATTTGCGCCCGCCGTAAGAAACCAGCCAATCCGGGTGCTTTTTAATGGGGTGGTTTTCCGATAGGGCGGCTTTGGAAACATTTTGCACGCGGAACGGATTAAACCAGGCGTGAAAGGCAAGCCCGCGTTTGTGGGCCTCTTTTATCATAAAGGCAAGCGGGTCATAATGGGGGGATACCCCTTGCCGCCCGGTTAAATAGTAGCTCCAGGGCTCCTGGCGGGAGGGCCAAAACGTGTCCGCCGCCGGGCGCACTTGCACAATCACGGTATTAAAATTTAACTGTTTGAGTAAATCCAGCAAATCGGTAAATTCTTTTTGTTGGGCCGCAGGCGGCAGGCCGGGTTTGGAGGGCCAATCCATATTTTCCACGCTGGCTATCCACACGCCGCGCATTTCTTGCGGCAGAGGCATGGCTTTGTAGCGGGTGTCCGGCTCGTCTAAAACAGAGGGGTTTTTCAAAACCGGGGGTTGCGGTTTGCGGGCGGTAGCGGGGGGAGCCGCCGGCGTTTTGCGGGGAGCTGCGGCGGGTTTTACCGCTTGTTGTTGGATGGCATCCGTCAGCGGAGCGGGGCCCGTTTGCCGGGCAGACGGCACCGCACACGCGGCCGCTAGAAAAACAAACATCAAAAAGGGGAATAATTTACGCATACTGTTAGTTTATCAATTTGTGGGGAAAACAAACAAACGCCCCGGTAAAGGGGCGTTTATGAAGAATGGCGTTAACGGCTTAGCGCAGGGGAAAGGCTCCCTTGGGCTTTGCGCTTGCCCAGCAGAATTTCCGCCGCCGTGCGCAAAGTTTGCGGGGTGGGGCCGTAAAGCGCCAGGGCCGTTTGGGCCTGCGGATAAAAAGCCAAATCATACGGACTTAAAAGGGATATAAATACCGCGCCCGGGTTTTCTTTCAGTAGCGTATTAATAATTTGCTGTTGGGCAGCGTCCGGCGTGCCGTATTTTTGGTACGAGCCGATAACCAATGTTTGCTGTTCTTTGGCGCACGCCCGGGCGGCGGAGAGTTCTTCCGGCTCCGGAGACATCGGCACAAACACGCTTTGGGTTTTTACGCGGGATTCTTCCAGCGTTTGGGTAAACTCAGGCAACATATATTCCAACGCCGGCTCCGTAAAAAATACCGCGCATACGCTTTGCGGGCGTTTGGCAAACGGTTTGCCTTTTACCAGCGTGACCCCGCGCCGAGCCGCTTGCAGGGCGGATTTTTCAAAATCCGTTTGCTTTTTGGGTTTGGCTTGCGGCGTAAATAAACCTGTTTTTTGTTTAAGCTCCCACACCCGCCGGGCGCTTTGTTTCAGGCGTTGCGGGGTGAGCGTTTTGCCGTATTGGGCTTGTATGTAAGCAATCGTATCGTACGGTAAATCTTTGCCGATAAGCGGCATATCCGCCCCGGCTTGGTAGGCTTCCAGTACGGCTTGCGGGGTGCCGTTGGCGCGTTTGGCGCCTTCCATATCCAAACTGTCGGTGGCTATTACGCCCTCAAAACCTAACTCCCCGCGTAAAAGGTCCGTTAAAATGCGGCGGGAAAAGGTGGCGGGGTGTTCTTTATCCAAGGCCGGATAAATAACATGGGAGGACATAATGCCCCAAATGCCCGCATCTATGGCGGCGCGGAACGGCGCAATATGCTGTTCCATTAATTCTTTAAGCGGCAAATCCGTCACCGGGGAGCCAGTGTGGGAGTCCACCGCCGTATCCCCATGGCCGGGGAAGTGTTTGGCAAATGCGGCCACCTGCCGGGCCTGCAAGCCTTTTACGGCCGCTTGCGCGTTTTGCGCCACGCCTTGCGGCCACGCCCCAAAAGAGCGCGTGCCGATAATGGGGTTATTCGGGTTGGTGTTTACGTCCAAATCCGGCGCAAAGTTGATTTGCCCGCCCAGGGCGCGTATTTCGTCCGCCGCCGCCCCGTAAACGGCCCGCACCGTTTTTTTGCTTTGCCCCGCGCCCAAAAGCATATTGGACGGCAGGCGCTTCATACCTAAAAATAAGGGGGAAATGACGGAGCCGGACTCGTAATCAAACGCAATTAAAAGGGGAATTTGGTGGCGGGAGTCTTTTTCCCATTGGCGCAGCTGGCGGATGGTTTGCAAGGTTTGGGCGCGTTTGGCGGCCGGGTCTTCCTGCCCGGTCAGCCCGCCTTTAATCAGCACCGTGCCGATAAGGCCGCTTTTTACGGCTTGTTCATAAGGGGCCTGTTGGCCGGCATCTATGCGTACCACCAGGGTTTGGCCGATTAGTTCTTCGGGCGTTAAATCGTCTACTTGAAGGGGCCCTGCCGCTAGGGCCGGGGCCAAAAACAAAGCCATTAAAAAGCCGCGTATTTTCATAAAAAACCTCCTTATATGCGGTTATTGTAGCAAAAAAATGCATTTTGGCGCGTAGTTATAGAATAGGGCCTTGAATTGTAATGCAAAAGTAGTAAACTGTAAAAAAGGGGGGCGTAAATGCACAAAACCAAACCAATGTTGGCGGTAGTAGCCGCCGTTTTATGGGCCGGGCCGGGGTTCGCCCAGTTGCAGGATACTTGGCATTTTGGCGTAAAGCCGACGGAAAACATCACCACGCTGGAAGTAAACCCCACGCTGACGGTGATTGATAATAAAGAGGGTATTTCCATCAGCGGGGTGACGTTAAAAAGCTACCGGGTGATTGACGAAAATTTTAACTGGGGGGCGGAATTGCCGCTGCTGCGTTTTGAAACGCCGGGCCATTCCGTCAACGGGATAGGCGATATTAGTTTATCCGCCACCGGGGTACATAAACTGCATAGCGGTATAGACGTGGGGGCCAAACTGGAAACCATGCTCCCCACCGCCACCAAAGAGGCCCTGGGCACCGGGAAATGGGTGATTAGTCCGTCCGTTTTTGCGGTTATTAATTTGCCTTACCAGTTTTACATACACGGGGAGTATAAACATTATGTAAGTGTAGCGGGGGACGGCGGGCGCAGTACGGTTAATTACGGCCGCCCGCGCCTGACGGTGGGGTATACCTCTCCGGCCCAGTGGTATGTTTTAACCACGCTTTATTATTATGTGGATTTTGAAAACGATTTACAGCATGAATTTGCACCGGAAGCGGAAATTGGCACTTTGGTAAACGAAGGCACCGCTTTTTACGCCAATGTGAGTACACACGCGGGCGGCAACTGGAAACAAAAGGATTGGGGGGTGAGCATTGGTTTCAAATTACTGTATTTATAAAATTTTTTTCCTATACGAGGGAAAGAGGGGGAGGTACCCCATGGGAATGTACCGCACGTGAAACGGGAGGCTTGTTTTTGGAAGCCTCCCGTTTTGTTGTTTTCTGTACGCAAAAGAACGCTTATATTTGGCGGCGCATGGCCATAAACAGTTGGTCAAAAGTAATGGCAATATCGTACGCTTTTTGGCGGATGAGCGGCCCGTCGGCACCTTTTACCAGGGTATCGGTGATGGGTATAGGCAGCGTAAGCGGTTTATCCAAAAATACATAATGAACAGGGGCTTCACCGTCTGTATCTTGGGTGAGCCGCAGGCCCGCAAGCCATTTACGCATAATTTCTTCCGGGTGTTCGGTAAATGCCTGTTTGGCGAACGGTTCCAACTGCTCTTTTAATAGGGCCGTATCGGACGCCTCTTTGGGGGTTAAAGAAAGCTGGCCCAATATTTTGGAAACAAATAAAATGCCTTCCCCGGGGTAAGACACCGCAAAATACGGTAAAATTTCCCGGTCGCCGTCTTGCCGGAAGACATAACAGTTTTCGTATCGTTCTTGCTCGGTGGGGGTTTCAAGCGTTCGGATAGATATTTCTTTTTGGCTGGTCATAAATACTTCCTCCCCAAAACGGGCCCGGGTTTAAGAGAGCCAAACATTCGCTAGAGTAAAAAAGGCCCGTTTCCTTTATTATAGTACAAAAACAGGCTTGATAAGCGCACTTGGCAGGTGCTAAAATGGGTTAGTTAATTTGGTACAATATAAATAAAAAAGGAGTTTTTAGAATATGAACAAATCTTTTACAATTTTAACGGCCGGTATTTTATTGGGTGCGTGCGGTACTTCTACCGCGCCCGCGCCGGAGCCGGAAACGCAAGTAGTGGAATCTTTCACCCCGGGAACGCCGGTGCCGCCTAAAGCCGGAATGCAGGTGGAAGAAGTAAGCGCCGCCCCGGAACCGGCCTCTGAATATACCAAATACGAAGGCACCCTCCCGGCGGCTGATGCGGCGGGCATAAAAACCACGCTTATTTTGTTTGAAAACGGCCGCTTTGCGTTGGACGAAACGTACATCGGGCGTGACGCTTCTTTTACCCAGGTGGGCACTTATACGCGCCAAGGGGATATTATTACGTTGCAAGCGGAAGAAGACACCCCGCGCTACTATCAGTTGGGCTCCGACACCGCCACCTTGCTGGACCAGGATAAAAAACCTGTGCAAGGGGAACTGGCGCCGTATTACACCTTAAAAAAAGTAAACGAATAACCCAAACACACGCCGGAAAACAGGATTGTATGAGAAAAACCACGGGTGAATGCCCGTGGTTTTTTGCGGCCGTAGGAGTTTGCCAATAAGCAAGTTCCCTGTTTGCTCTATGGGTTGTTTTCCAAATACGGCGTTAAGGTTTTTTTGTGGTTGACGCCTAATTCTTCCAAATGCGCCGCCGCTTTGATAATGCCTTGGTTGCCCCTTAATGCTTTGTCGGCCTCGGTATAGGCTTTATCGGCCGCGGTAAGGGCGGTTTTTACGCCGTCCATACGCTCTACAAAGCGGCTTACGCGGGCGTGCATATCCGCCCCGGTTTTTAGGATTTCTTCCAACATTTTGCTGGTGCGTTCCACCCGCCAAAGCTGTTCCACCACCTGCATAACGGAAAACAGGTTAGACGGCGTGACAATAGCCACTTTTTTAGATTTGGCATACGCGTTTAAGTCTTTATCCGCCTTTAATGCGGCAAAGTAGGCGTATTCTATGGGGATGAACATAAACACGAACTCTAAACCGTTTTTGAACAGTTTGGCCTGGTAATCTTTGGCGGAAAGCTCGTCAATATGTTTGCGGATGGCAGAGAGGTGCTGTTTCAAAAATTGCGCGCGGTGGAAAACTTGCTAAAAACGCGCGGCTACCGCGTGGCCGTAAACAGCCCTTTTGCGGGCGCGATGACCACCCCGCTAAACATCCGCTATACGGCGCTGATGATAGAGATTAATAAAAAGTTGTATCTGCCGGAAGCGGAAATTTTTGCCCCCGGCTCCACCGGGGAAAAGCAGCCCTTGCTTCCCGGTGCGCAAGCCTTGCGTGAAGTGTTGCAAGATGTAGTGGAAATTTTATTAGAAGATACTTTGGAATAAATTTGTGCATCCGCAGGCGGCAAGCGCGGCCCCGGGGTGAGGTATATTTATCCGTAAATAAACGCGCATTTATTCATTGTTATAAAAGTGAAAAAAATATACAATAAAACGAAGGTATGTATTTACCTTTATACCAATACTGAGGTGAAATGTATGAAAAAAATCGTATTGTTGATGATGGCTTGCGCTTTTATGGCCGCCTGCATGGGTACCCGCGGTACCGTCGGTGGGAAAAAAGTTTGCACCAACAGCTATTTGTTGGGCGTGTTGTCTATCAGCGAATTAGTGTCCCCCTGCGGCAAATAAATAATTCTGTTGCAAAAAAAGTGCCCTGGTACAACGCCGGGGTGCTTTTCTTGTAATTTATGTATAAGGACTGGACTATGAAAAGGTTTTTTTGTGTCGCGTGCGTGTGTTTCCTGCTGGCCGCTTGCCAAGCCGACAGGCCCCGGCCGGATTTGAGCAGTGCGCAAGCGGCTACCCAAACGCTTACCGATTATTTTTTGGCAAATCCGCAAGTTGAAAAAATTTTCCCTTATTTATCCCAATGCAAATTGGCGCCTGCCGCCCCGCAAGCGCCCCAACAAAACCAGGCTGTTGCCGCTACTTATATGTGTTCCGTGGAGCCAAACGATACCCAACGCTATATTGCCGTAGTGTCGGCGGACCCGAATTTAATGGGCGAAGTGGATATTTATAAAAATCACGCGAAAGACGCTGTCTATATAGCACTTTTGGATTACGACAAAAAGGCCAACCGTCTAACGGGGTTCAAACTGTTATTCAACGTCCACACCAAGCGCGTAGAAAAACAAACCGAAGTGACCGTGGAGCCTTAACTTTCCGCCGCTCTCGTTTTTAATGTGTGTACGCCAATTAATGCCGGAGCGTTTACATAACCGGAAAACCATTAGCCCGTCCGTGCCGCCCCCGTTCCACCACCCGCCTTGTGGAAAAACAGCCCGCCGCGGCGGCGGAGCCTTAATTCCCCGCGTTTTTAATGTGCGCAGGCGGGGAAAAAGATTCCGCGTTCTCCCACCGGGAAACAAACGCTAAAATAAACGCGTATTCTTTAATTTCTGGGGAAAATACATCCTTTCCCTTTGTTTGTTTGAAACTCCATTTATCAGTTCTTTACTTTTGAAAAATACACGCCCCACAACCTAAAACTCATTTTTGGCGCAATTTTCTATTTTTGTGGCGCTATCCACCCGGGGGCCTTCAAATTATATAGGAATTATTTATGTTATACAATAAAATTGTTAAAATATAAATTAAAAGCTGTTGGGGCGGATAGCAATATGGCAAAAGACCTTTCATCTAAATTAATTAATTTGTTCAAATTTATCAAAGAAATAAATATTGAGAAAATAAATCTCAATTTTTTTGTGTTGGTACCATTGAACCAAATTTTTATAGCGTAAATAAAGTTATATCGTCATTATTTTAGTGTTGTAAGCTCTTCAACTTTTCCCCAAAAATTAGAACAAATAATAAGCATGGGATGTAATCATACGGAGCGGATGGCCTGCCTCTAAGAAGTGCAATTTGTACCGCTGTTTTTAATCTTCGTGCTTTTTAGCATACATTCTATATATATTGATTAAAACATTTATTTTATATTATATGCTTTTAATATTTACATTATATTTTTAGGCTTATTGAAGATTAAATTTTGTTTTTCATCAAAAGTAAACGGCTTCCCGTGTACTACTACCAGATGAGAAAATATTTTCTGAATAAAAAGCTGTATAGGCCCCGATATTAATTAGGTACATTAAATAATCAGGCAAAATTTGCAAAAAATTAACAGCTTTTTTGATAGCTACAAAATATATTATAATAAGCATGAGGATAAGTTTTCAGGAGTGTTTTATTATTTGCATACGCCACCTTGTGGCGTATGAATGGGAAAGGGACTTATGAATACCTCCGCCAAGAGTTTCCACAAGCCCTTTCCCACAATTTCATAAATGCGGTGGAACAATTGATAGTAAAAAAAATAAATATACGCAATTTCTTTCTAAACGGAACAGAGTATTATTTGTTTGGAAAAATATTACTTCAAAATCTCTTTTTATTAGTCACATTTTCTGGTTATTATTACGTCCAAATTTCAAGGTATTAAAGAGCGTTTGGAAGTTTTTACCGGACATACGGAACCGAAGAGCAATAGAAATTAAAGAACAAATGCTTAAAGAATTGTTGAAACAAGCAAAATATTTTAGGCAAAAGTGTATGTCGGCGATGCTACAAAAAACATTAAAGGGGGAAATATGAAAATTATTGTTCAAGCAGGTGGAAAAGGAACTCGATTGGAAGGATTAACACACAATAAGCCTAAATGTTTGGTGCCTGTTAATAATTTGCCCATTCTCTTTTATGCTTTTCAGAAATTCAAAGATGCGGATTTTACAATTATCGCAGATTATAAAACAGATGTTTTGGAAAAATATTTGGCCGCATTTGCCAATCAGTACAAATTTAACATTGTAAAAGCCACCAAAAAAGGCACGGCTTCCGGCATTAAAGAGGCCATAGCGCCCCTGCTTGATGATGAGCCTTTTATGATTATTTGGTGCGATTTGATACTGTCTGACGGATTTGAAATTCCTACGGAAACGGGGAATTATATTGGTATTTCTAAAGATTTTGAATGCCGTTGGTCTTATGTAGAAAATCAATTTATTAAAACCCCTTCAAAAGAGAACGGCGTGGCAGGCTTGTTTGTTTTTGAAAATAAAAAAGTATTGCAGAATGTTCCCGAAGAAGGCGCTTTTGTAGATTGGTTAAAAACGCAACCCATAGCTTTTAAGCGGTTGGATTTGTATGGTTCCAAGGAAATTGGAACCTTATTGGCTTATTCGGATAATAATGATACTTCGCACCGTTGCCGCCCATTTAATTCTATGGAGTTTGACGGGGATTTGGTCATTAAGCGTGCAATCACAGAACAGGGGCAAAAAATAGCATTAGACGAAATTGCTTGGTATAAGCATGTTAAGCAATTGGGCTTTAAAAATATTCCCGAAATTTACGAGTATGAACCGCTGAAAATGAAACGTGTTCGCGGGAAAAATATCTTTGAATACGATTGTATTACAAAAACACAAAAATGCGATATTTTAACAAGCCTAGTACAGGCGTTGCATACTTTGCATAATCTGGAACCGGCCCAACCTGTTAATGAAAGTGATGTAATAGAAAATTATATTACAAAAACTTTTGACCGTTTATCCAAGGTGGAGCATTTGGTGCCATTTGCGGAACAGGAATTTATCAAAATTAATGGACAATACTATAAAAACATTTTTTTTAATAAAGACGAATTGATTTCCCTAGTACAAAAACACATGCCCACGGAATTTAGGTTAATTCATGGGGATTGCACTTTTTCCAACCTGATGTTTGATACTTTTGATATGCGCGCCGTATTGATTGACCCCAGAGGCTATTTTGGCAAAACAAAGTTGTATGGGGATGCCGATTACGATTGGGCCAAATTGTATTATTCTATCAATGGAAATTATGATTTGTTCAACCGCAAAAAGTTTACCTTGGACATCAGAGAAAAAGATGTAGAACTTGCCATAAAACCTAATAACTGGGGGGATATGAGTGATTATTTCTTTGATTTGTTGCCTAATGTAAAAAAAGAAAAAATCAAAATGTTGCATGGCATTATTTGGCTTTCGTTAACTACTTATGCTTGGGAAGATTATGACTCCATTTGCGCCGCCTTTTATAATGGACTTGTCAAACTGGGAGATTTGTTATGAAGTTAACTCTTTCTTCCCTTCCGCACACTTGGATTTTGGATGTGGACGGTACCATTGTAAAACATAATGGGTATAAAATAGATGGTTATGACACCTTGTTGGCGGGAGTAAAGGAGTTTTTTGCCTCCATACCCTCTCAAGATAGGGTTATTTTGCTCACGGCACGCAAGGCTGAATATTTGCCTGCATTAAAGGATTTTTTAACCAAAAATCAAATCCGTTACGACCATATTATTACGGATGTGCCTATGGGCGAGCGTATTTTAGTAAATGATAATAAACCCAGCGGTTTGAAATGCGCTTATGCAGTTAATAAAGAAAGAGATGGAATCTTTCATTTAGATTATTGCGTGGACAATAGCAAATAGGAAACGATATATGAGATTGTTTGAGAAAATAAAGTTGCACACAATGGATTCTACAAAGTCTAGGGTCATACTTGTATTAGGAAAACCCCTTGTTTATTACCAAAGAGAACATTTTTTTAAATCTTTTACTTTTGCATGGAATTTGCCAGTCAAAAATACCTCTATTCCCGTTTTTTATTTAAAAGTAAATAGAGTTGCTGACTATACTTTGCCGTGTGTCCAACATTGGATAAATATTATTAATAATATGGGTGCTGATTTTTATTTTTTATGTGATAATAAAAAATTACAAAATGAGATATTACGCAGGATTTGTTTCCCTAATATGAATGTCAAATTTATATCAAGTAGCAAGTGCTCCCAATTGAGAAAAATTGTAAAAAACATATCAACTCGGTTTTGGATTAAAGCAACTTATGCCCATTTAACAACCTTTTTTCATGCAAAGAAAACGGGGGTTAGGTCTTTTTGGAATATAGACGCTGACGATACTTTTTTCGCTATGCCAATTGAAAAACTTTCCAAATACTTGAAAAAAGTAGAAGAATACGCAGAAGCATACAATATATCGGCTTTTTCTTTAGATATGCATAGAAGTCGTACTTTTGGAAGGCATTGGTCTTTTGGTATTACATTTACCCGCATGTCAATAGATTGGTTTCATATTTTAGAACAAAATACTGACTCTAAATGGCAGAAATTATACGATAAATATGCTTCTGAATTTAATTTAGATTGGTTTTTTACTTATTTAAGAGATTATAAAAATATAAAAATGGAATCTTTTTATTTAGATAATACTATGTTTATTCATTGGGGAAATTTTTTGCTGAATATTCCAGGGGCTGCTGTTTTTAGTTGGGAAAATAATAGAGTTAAATTCCCAATAATTTTAGGAATCTTAGGTGATGAAAAACTTGGTGATATTCCAATATGTCCAGATTGTATCAAATTTAGTACATCTTGCAAGAAAAAAAGTAATCAGAAATTTATTTCTGATTATTTGGCATATTTATATAAACCTTCAAAGCAAATGGAAAACTTGTATAAAGCAATGACTTTTTAAAAAGTTGTAGATTATTAATTTGGGTTGTAAAAATTAATAATTAAAATTTAAGGGAGCAAATATGCATTCCTATTTATTATCAATACAAAATGTCATAGCAGCAGAAATTAAAACATTAGAAAGAGAAGCACTTCTTTTATCATCTTCCCACTTATCTCATGTATTAGACTTAATGCAAAATACGCAAGGCAGGATTGTTTTTACGGGAATGGGTAAATCCGGCATTATTGCGCAAAAAATTGTAAAACATATTATTACGGATGTGCCTATGGGCGAGCGTATTTTAGTAAATGATAATAAACCCAGCGG
>OIZS01000815.1_pt1 | contig 11704 bp, 9 predicted proteins | sample 1588641 | NCBI WGS metagenome assembly OIZS01 (sample SAMN03283240) | human gut metagenome | biome: human-associated habitat; material: feces | host: Homo sapiens | place: Peru | collected 2012
CGGAGGGAAGGATAGTGTGAAAGGGAACCGTCAGGGTTCCCTTTCGCGTTCAATCACCCGCCGCAGCGACCAAAATTGCAAAATAAAATACTGTTTTTTATTTTGCAATTTTGCTTGCAGCTTGTCAAAAAAGTCCCTTCGGACTTTTTTGACAAGCTGCAAGCGCCGGCCTTCATCCGAAGGCCGGCGCTTTTTTATCTCCGCTTATTCCTCTTCCTTGCGTCTGCGGCGCAGCAGCTCCAGTCCCGTCAGGGACGTTACCGCCGCCGCTGCATAGACCGTGATGCCCGCGTCAAAGGTGGTAGGGCTGCTCTTGCCGCTGCCCACGGTGAACGCCGCGGTCAGGCTCCCGCTGTCCGTCAGGACGGTGAGCGTATGCCCGCCCTTGGCCAGCCTGTTCAGGTACGATGCCTTGAGATACAGCTCCACGGGATAGCTCCCCTCGACGGTGTAGCTGCCCCTGCCGATGGTTCTGCCGTCCACCTGCACGCCCGTGATCCCGGACACGGCGGCGCGGAAGATCAGCCCGTAAACGCCGCCGGAATACTCCGTCCCGCTGGGCGGATTGGTGCCGTTCCGCACGGGATAGAGGCTGGGCGCGTAGTACACCCGCCGCTTGGCGATGACCGTGTCCTCCTGCTTGATCTCCTCCTGCGCGGCGGCATCCTTATAATACTTGCCGCAGCCGCCGCAGTGCCAGTATTCGATGTTGCCCTCGGCGCTGGTGGTGGCGGCCTTAGCGGGCACGTTCACCAGATTCGCGTGGTGGGCGGGGTTGAGATCGCCATATCCGGCACCGCAAGCGCTGCATTTTGCCTTTTCGGTGCATGTCGCCGTCCCGCCGGAGCAGTCCTTGGTTTCGGAGCCGGTGCAGCCGTCTACCGTGCATCTGCGGGTGTGCGTGCCGTCGCCGTTGGATACCCATTCACCGTAGGTATGCCCGTCGTTGACCGTTACGGTCATTTCGGCAATATTGCCTGCTTTGTCGGCAGCAACGATCTTCTGCTCGCCGTCTGCCGGAGAGAGGGCAAAGCTGCCGGCTTCGTTAAGCGTGACCGCCGCGCCGTTTACGGTGACGGTATCCACATATTTCTCGTTGATCGTGACCGTCTGTGCCTTGCAATAGGTCTTGCCGTTCTCTATGCCGCCGATGACCGGCTGAACATTGTCAAGCGTTATGCGGTCGGAGCGAAGGTATGTTATGTTCATGCTCGCATCAACAAGCATGGCATAAACAATATACTCCCCGTTGGGGTCTATGTGGAACGGCTCCTGATACCCGCTGAATACGAGAGGTTGAAGCTCCGCCTCGGAGAGATCCTGATGGGTCACCAGATAAGAGACGAACACGGTTCCGCTGTTGTCGGCGGCGTTTATCGTCACCGTCTGCGTGTCCTTAAAGAACAGCCCGAAGGTGATGTTGTTGAGGAACGATTTCCAGCTGTTCTTGCTGATTTTGATTTCGCCCGTGGGCTTTTCGCTGTCCTTCCACTTGGCCGTGATGGTCATATCCCCGGCGGGCATGGTCGTGGGAATTTCCTTGTCCCAGCCCATGAAGGTGTAGCCCTCTCTTGTCGGGTCGGCAGGGGCGGTGATGGCCGTGCCGTAGTCCTGCGTAATGGGCGCGACTGCACTGCCGCCGTTCGTGTCAAAGGTCACGGTGTACCGGTTGATCCTCCACTGCGCCGTGATGGTCATATCCCCGGCGGGCATGGTCGCGGGAATCGCCTTATCCCAGCCCATGAAGGTATAGCCTTCTCTTGTCGGGTCGGCAGGGGCGATGATGGCCGTGCCGTAATCCTGCGTGATGGGGTCGATGGCGCTGCCGCCGTCGGTATCAAAGGTGATGGTGTACGAATTTACTGTCCACTTGGCCGTCAGGGTCATGTCCTTCGTCACAGCGGTGTTGAAGTCATACTTCGTGTCGTCCAGATACCAGTCCGTGAACTGATAACCTTGTCTGCTGGGTACATCCGGCTCAATGGCCTTCTCCCCCGTCTGGACGATCTGCTTTGCGTATTCGTCGCTGCCGTCCTTGTAGGTCACGGTGACAGGCGTGCCGGCGGGGTTGGGGATGTTGGTCTTGTCATTGATATCAGCGCCGGTGTTCATGGGCTTGCCGCTGAGCTTGGCGTTCTTGTTCATGGTCAGCCCGCGATAGTATGTGCCGCCGGAGACATGGCACTCCGTGGTGACAGGGCCGTAGAACGTGCCGCCGGAGAGGTTGCCGCAGAATTTCTCCCACGCTGGGCCCATGTTCCCATTAGAGTCCGTCACGGTGACGCTGCCATGGAAAATACCGCCCCGAATGTCGCCCTCGCAGGAGACGTCGCCGGTGAAGACCGTGGTAGACTTCCCGTCCGTGTGGTCGATGGCGTTGGTGGCCTTGAACTCAACATATTGACTGTACCCGTTCGTTCCCACATATACCGTTCCCTCCACCCGGCCGCCGTTGGCATAGAGGAAGCAGCCGGGATAGCTGACGGTACGGGTCACTTCAAGGTCCATGTAGATCGCGGCGCCGTATTCGATGGTGCCTGCCTCGGTATCGTCCTTTTCGGTGGCTTTGCAGCCCGTGATGCGGGCATTCTCCCCCAGCTCCAGCTCAGCAAAGCCGATCAGGGCCAGGCCGCCGCCGCGTTTCGCCTCGCAGCCGGAGATCGCAGCGTCCAGAACAGATATCTGGTCTGCGTGGCCGCTGATATACAGGCCGCCGCCGCGTTTGCTTGCCTTGCAGTTCTCGATGCGGCCGCCGGTGATCTGGACGGTACACCCGGATGTCAAGATGCCGCCGCCGTCCATGGCAGAGCAGCCGCTGATGACGCCGCCGGACATGGTGACGGAGCCGGCCTTGGCATAGATCGCGCCGCCGCTGGCACCGTAATCGGTTGAGACAACGCAGTTCCGGATGGCGCCGCCGGTCATGGTGACGGAGCCGCCCTCGGCATAGATGCCGCCGCCATACGCGGACTGCGCTCCGCTCTGGACGCCGCAGGCATAGATGGTGCCGCCCGCCAGCACGAAGGACGCGCCCGTCTCCACATACACGCCGCCGCCATAGTAAGTGTAGGACTGTCCCGCGCCATTGTCATACTTAAACCCCTTGCCGCCGGTGATGAGGCCGCCTGCGGGCAGGGTCTTATCCTCATGCTCCGCCTGGGGGCGGCTGTCGGTCAGGGTCAGGGTCTTGCCCCCCGCGACGCGGAAGATGCTGTCCGGCTCCGCCGCCTCGTCATAGCGCAGGACGTGGCCGTTCAGATCCACGGTGACATCGCGGGTGATCTTCAGCCCCGCCGTAATGGTGATGTCCGCCGTCAGCCGGACCACACCGTTGGCGCTGTCCGCCAGTGCGGCGGTCAGCCCCTGCTCGCTTGAGACCTCCTGAGCTTTGAGTGTCCAGCGAGCCGTGAGGGTAATGTTCTCGGTGACGGCAGTGGTGAAGTCCCACTGCGCACCGTCGGAGGTATACCACCCGTCAAAGGTGTAGCCGTGCTTGGCGAGGTCAACGGGCTTGATGGCCGTGCTGCCGCTGGGCACGATCTGCGTGGCGTAGACCCCGCCGTTGGCCTTGTAGGTCACGGTGATACCGCTGATCGCGCCTTCGGTGATCGTGCTGTAATTTGTCACCACGCCGTTAAACGTGCCGCCGCTGATCGTGCCGTAGTCGTTGACCACCTCGCCGTTAAAGATACCGTCGGTGATCATGTAGCTGTTGACCACCCTGCCGTTAAAGGTACCGCCGCTGATCCTGCCCGTGTTTTGCACCGAGCCGTCAAACGTGCCGCCGCTGATGACACTTCCGGTGTACATACTCACGGCGTCCGTTCCACCACCGCTGGCCGTACAGCCGGTGATCCTCACATTGCCGCTGATCTGAGAAGCTCTGCCGCTGTCAGAAATGCCGCCGCCATATGCAGCATCGCCCTCATCGCTGTCTTTTGCATGGCAGTCCCGGATCTCCGCCGTGCCGGACAAATTGACGGTTCCTTCATTATATATGCCGCCGCCATAAGAATAACCTCCCACCGCCGTGCAGCCCGCAATACTGCCGCCGGACATGGTGAACGTGCCTCTATCAGCCACGAACACACCGCCGCCCCGCGCTTGAAAGGTGGCGGAGGCCGTACAGCCCACGATATTGCCGCCGGTCATGGTGAACTGGCCGCCGCCCTCCACGTACACGCCGCCGCCGTAAACAGATGTCCCGATGCTGCTGCCCGTGCCGCCGTAGATAACGCCGCCCTTGACGGTCTTTGTTCCGTTGGTTTCATCCAGCACCCACAGTCCGTCCGTGTTGGGGGTGAACTTATGCTCCGCATCAGACCGGCTGTCTTTGATGGTCAGGTGTACGCCTTTTTCCACCTTAATGCCGCTCATTTTCAGCACATAGCCGTTCAGGTCGATAACGAGGTCAAAGGCCACGTCCATGCTGCCGGAGTACTCGACATCGTTCAGCAGCTTGAGGCTACCGCCGACGCTCAGAGCTTCATAAATGTCACCGGGCACCGTTCTCTCTCCGGCGGTGCCCGCCGCCATCGCCGCCGTGGACACCGTCAGCTGTGCCTCTCCCTGTACAAATTCCCGCACAGGCTCCTCCGGCTCCCCCGGCTCCTGCTCCTCCTCCGGGTCGCCGGGCTCTTCGCCCTCCCCGGTCTGCCCCTCCGGGTCGCCGGGCTCTTCGCCCTCCCCGGTCTGCTCTGCCTGTTTGATCTCCGTTACCGACTCCCCCACGGCTGCGTCCTCCGCCAGTGCCTGCACCGGCAGCAGCGACAGCGCCATGACCAGAGCCATCAGTACGCTTACGATACGTCGTTTCATAGTCCTCTCCTTTTCCTCCTCACGTCCCCGCGCTCTCCCGCGCGCACCTCAGGGGGACGAATTTTCGCCGCATGGCACGTATACCACCATTATGCCATACAATGCTGCAAAAAGCAAGAGGAAATGCATATAAAATGTACATAACTTACTTGTACATGACTTGTACATAACTTGTACGTAACTTGCACTGCAATTGCGCCTTCCCCCTCCCGCTGCCCGCCGCCGCTGCCCGCCGCCATGCCTGCTTAGAGGGCGATGCCCGCGTCAAAGGTCTTGGGCGCTGTCCTCTTTTGTCCGCGCACACCTTGCATTACCGGCTGCGGCGGGATATAATCGATATGCAGGGTACCGCACAGAAGGAGCGTGACGGATCATGTGGATACTGTTTGCATTCGGTTCGGCGCTGTTTGCCGGACTGACGTCCATTCTGGCCAAATGCGGCATCCGGGAAACGGATTCCACTGTGGCCACCGCCTGTGCGGAGGCGAAGAAAGGAGTACACCATGCTGCACGCTGTTCTGGCGTTTATACCGCTGCTGTTTCTGATCATATACGCGCTCAAAAGCCGCAAGATGGCGGACGCCATGGTGCTCGCCACGCTGCTGGCTATGGTGCTGGTACACCGGGAGCAGTTCATCACCGGCACCATCGAGGCCATGTACGCCACCCTGTCAAGCTCGTCCTATCAGTTTGCCCTCTGCGTCATCATCAGCTTCGGCGGCATGATCGCCCTGTTTCAGGCCTCCGGTGGGCTGATGGGCTTCCGCGACCTGCTGGCAAAGGTGGCCTCCACGCCCCGGCGCACGCTGCTGCTGGCGTGGCTTTTATCGGTGGTCATGTTTGTGGACGAGTACCTCAACGCGCTGACGGTGACCATCTCCCTGCGGGGCGTAAGCGACAGAAATCGCATCCCCCGCGAGCATCTGGCGGTGCAGACCAACATCATGGCCTGCTGCCTGTGCGTCACGGTGCCGTTCACCAGCTGGACGGCCTTCAGCGTGGGGCTGATCTCCGATTTCGGGTTGGGCTTCGATGATTATCTGCGCGCCGTGCCGTTTATGTTCTATCCGCTGGCCATGATACTGCTGAGCCTGCTGCTGGCGCTGGGCGCATTTCCCAAGGTGGGTGGGCTGAAGCAGGCGTACCGGCGGGTGGCGTCCGGCGGCGCGCCCTTTGAGCAGTCCGGCTCCGCGGAAAAGCTGGTGGACATCGCGGACGTGGACGAGGACAACGTCTCCTCCGCGTGGAATGCCATCATCCCGCTGGCGGCGCTGGTGGGCGGCACCCTCCTTTTCGACAACGACCTGCTGCACGGCATTATCATCGCGCTGGTGGTACAGTTCCTGCTGTATGTGCTCCGGAGGCGCATGACGGTGGGCGAATATTTCAGCCACTTCTTTGCGGGCGCCAAGGGCATGGTGAGCATCGCCATTGTGGTGGGCTTCGGGCTGATGCTCAGCGACGCCAACCGTGCGCTGGGGCTGTTCGACATTCTCATCAACGGCATCGGCAGCGCCGTGCCCGCGTATCTCATCGCGCCGCTGGCGTTCCTTCTGGTGGCGCTGACGGTGTTCGCCGTAGGCGGCTGCTGGGCGGTGATGACCATCGCCATACCGGTGTTCATCCCCATGGGGCTGGCGGCGGGAGTGGCCGCACCGCTGATGATCGCCGCCGTCATGAGCGGCGTGACGCTGGGGTACAGTCTGTGCTTCTACGCCGACGCGGTGCTGATGACCACCGCAGGCTCCGGCGTGTCCAACCTGACCATCATCCGCGCCACCACGCCCTACGCGCTGGCGGTGGGGACGCTGTCCGCCGCCGCGCTGCTGGTGGCGGGGCTGTAAAAAAAGGAAACGGCTGCGCCGTTTCCTTTTTTACTCAGAATTTCAGCAGGACGCCCACCAGCGCGGAAATGCCAATGAACACGATGGGGTGCCATTTCTTTACCACCGGCACCCAGTTGGTACACACCAGCAGCACCGCCGCCAGCGCGATGGCCGGCCAGTTCAGGGCGGTGAAGCCGGTCATGCCGCTGTGCAGCAGGGCGATGGGCACCACGGAGATGCCCGCCGCCGCCACCAGAGCGGTGGAGGCCGGGCGCAGGCCGTAGAACGCCGCATTGACCCACTTACTGTCGCGGAATGCCTTCAGGAACGCCGCCACGATGAGAATGACGATGACAGAGGGCGCTACCAGTCCGAGGGTGGCCACCAGCGCGCCGCCGACGCCGCCGGTGGTGAAGCCCACATAGGTGGCCATGTTCACGCCGATAGGCCCCGGCGTGGACTCCGACACCGCCAGCATATCCGCCAGCTGCGCGTGGGTGAACCAGCCGGTGCGGTCGGCCATATCCTGCAGGAAGGGTAAGGTGGCCAGTCCGCCGCCCACGGCGAACAGGCCGGTCTTGAAAAATTCCCAGAATAATTGGAGGTACAGCATTATTTCGCCCTCCTTATGAAGTTCTGGATGACGATGCCCAGCGCCGCAGCTCCCGCCACGAAGATAACAGGCGACAGGTCGGTGAGCAGCGCCGCCGCCAGCACCGCCGCGAAGATCAGCGCCGCCGGCCAGTCCTTGACGGAGCCCTTCAGCAGCTTCAACACGGCGTTGAAGATCAGCACGCACACGCACACGCGGATGCCCGCGAAGGCGTGCTGCACCCACGCCAGATGGGAAAAGCTGTTGATGACGCCCGCCAGCGCCGTAATGATGACAAGGGACGGGAACACGATGCCCAGCGTGGCCGCGATGCCGCCGATAATGCCGGCCTGCTTCTGCCCCACAAAGGTGGCGGTGTTCACGGCGATGATGCCGGGGGTACACTGGCCGATGGCGAAGTAGTCCACCAGCTCCTCATCCGTGGCCCAGCCCTTGTCCTCCACCACCTCGCGCTGGAGGATGGGCAGCATGGCCATGCCGCCGCCGAAGGTCATGACCCCCACCTTGGCAAAGGTGAGGAACAGCTGACCGAGAAGTTTTGCGTTCATGCTCGTATCACCTCATTCTATATATCCGTACAGTCCCCGCACCGACACCTCGCCGCTGCGGACTGTCTCCGTCTCGCCGTTTTCGTATCGCACCGTCAGGCCGAACTGCTGATCCACGTCCAGCGCCATGGCCTGTCGGGATGCATCGCCCCGCAGCACCCGCACCGGCTGGCCAAGATTCACGCACCGGCGGCGGTATTCCTCGCCACGCCTGCGGATGGGGCAGCGCCTGCCGCATGGCCGTCAGCTGCTCCAGCAGGACGTCCGCCAGCGCGTCCGGGGACACGCTGTACCCCTGCATGGCAAGGGAGGCGGCGATGTCCGCGATATCCGGCGGAAAGGCCGTCTGCGCCACGTTGACGCCGATGCCCACCACCAGCCACTCCGCGCCGCCGTCCGGCCGCAGGGAGGACTCCGTCAGGATGCCGCACAGCTTTTTTCCGTTCAGCACCACGTCGTTGCACCACTTGATACCGCACACCGCGCCGCAGGTCTGCTGGATGGCGCGGCACACGGCCACCGCCGCCAGCGGCGTGACGGTGAGCAGTTGCCCAGAGGGGCAGCCGCGCCACAGGACGGACAGGTACAGCCCGCCCTCCGGCGACCGGAATGAGCGCCCCAGACGGCCTTTCCCGGCGGTCTGACGCCGGGCGATGACCGCCGTGTCATCCGCGCCCTGCGCGGCCAGCGTCCTGCATACGTTGTTGGTGGAATCCACTTCATCGCAGCGCAGGATGCTCCATGCCACAGGCGGCACCTCCCTTCATCGGAAACCCAATTTTACCACCGGGAGCCGTATTTGTAAATATAGTCTGTCGATAAATCCGCCCGGTCACAAATATCGGGGGGAAGGATATAGTATTTAATTTTGAGATTTTGCAGGCAGCTTGGCGGAAAAGTCCGTTCGGACTTTTCCGCCAAGCTGTATAGTTGACAGGTGCCGAGATTTTTAGTATCATCGGGGCAAAGAAAGGCACGGGAGGCGACCGCCATGAACAACACACGCAAGCTGGTATATACGGCGCTGCTGGCCGCACTGACGGCGGCGGGCGCGTTTATGCGCATCCCCATGGGGTACAGCTCCGTAACGCTGCAATACCTGTTCACCGCCATGGCGGGGCTGCGCTGGCGGGGGCAGCCGGGCAGGGGGCTGCGGGGCTATTGATTCAGGAGGGCTTCGGCAATCTTGATGTCGAATGGGGTGGTAATCTTGATGTTCTCACGATTGCCATCTACCATTGCCACCTGGCAGCCGAGGCTCTCTACTACCGATGCATCATCGGTGAACTGCTCCTTGTATTCCTGGTTGAATGCCTGCTTGGCTAGACCGATGTCGAACGCCTGGGGAGTCTGAACCACACGGTAGTCGCTGCGGAGTACATTCTTTCCGCCTCCGTGCTGGTCGATGTAGCGCAGGGTATCGGTAACGGCATATACCGGGATGGCAGCATACTCCTCGCGTGCCGTTTCGTAGCATTCATCGATTACCTCTGTAGATACGAAAGGGCGCACGCCATCGTGGAAACCTACTACGCCGTCTTCGGTATCAGGAACCAGCGCCAGTCCGTTCTTGGATGACTGGAAGCGGGTATCGCCGCCATTGGCAATCTGATGCTTGATGCTGAAATGATGCTCCTGGCAGAGCTGGTGCCAGTATTCCTGCTGGCTTTCCGGGAGCACCAGGATGATGTTCAACTCTGGGCTGTACTCGTGGAAGCGCTCGATGGTGCGCATCAGGATAGGCTTGCCTGCTACTGGCAGAAACTGCTTGGGAATCTCGCTTCCCATGCGGAGGCCCTTGCCTCCGGCTACTATGATTACATAATCCATATTTCTTGTTTTTTGTTCTTTTACTTGCTTTCCATCAGGTGGGTGTACATCATGCCCTTCTGCAATTCGCCAGTGATGCCATCGCCTGCGAAGTAGCTCAATATCTTGTAGGCGTATGGGAGGGTAGCTGCAGGACCTTCGCCTGTTATCACGTTGCCATCCTCCTGGAAGAGGGTAGCGGTATATTCGGTGCTGTCGCTGAAATACTGCTCGAATCCAGGATAGCAGGTTGCCTTCTTGCCATCCAGGATACCGGTGCTTGCCAGAACCATAGGGGCTGCGCAGATGGCACCGATTCGCTTGCCTGCCTTGTGCTGGGCGATGAGAGCCTGGCGTACACCCTCGTGCTCGTTGAGATGACTGCTGCCAGGCATTCCGCCAGGCAGGAGGAGCATATCGGCATCCTCGAAACTCTGGATGTCCTCAAACTTGAGGTCAGCCTTGATGGTGATGCCGTGGGAAGTCTCTACCCATTCTGTTCCGGTGATGCTTACAGTCTTGATATCCACGCCACCTCTGCGCAGGATGTCAACAGGAGCCAATCCTTCGATTTCCTCGAAGCCGTTGGCAAGAAATTCATATACCTTAGCCATAATTTTATCTTTTTTATTGCGTAATTCAATAATTAATGCTATTTTTGCAACTGCAAATGTAAGAATAATAATTGAAATAACAAAATAATGGCACAACAACATTTGAAATTTGCTATATTTGGCAATGAATATCAGGCCAAGAAGAGTGCTTCCATCATGCGAATCCTCTCTTATCTGGAGAAAAGAGAGGCAGAAGTGTATATCGAAAGTCTCTTCTACGACTTTCTTACCAAGGTGGAGCACCTTGAAGTGCAGGCAGCAGGTGTATTCGAGGATTACAATTTTGATGTAGATTATGTTATTTCGATGGGTGGTGACGGTACCTTCCTCAAGGCGGCGAGTCGTGTGGGAGCCAAGGGAACGCCTATCCTCGGCGTGAATATGGGCCGATTGGGATTCCTTGCCGATGTGCTGCCTGGCGAGATAGAGTCGGCGCTTGACAGCCTCTATGCCGGCGAATGCAAGATAGAGGAGCATGCCATCATCGAGGTGAAGGCAGAGGGCGGCATTCTGGCGGGCTATCCTTTTGCCCTGAATGACATCGCCGTACTGAAGCGTGATGATGCTTCGATGATTTCCATCCGTACGCAGGTGGATGGCGAGTTTCTGGTTACCTATCAGGCGGATGGTCTTATCGTGACCACGCCTACGGGTTCTACGGCTTATAATCTCTCTAATGGCGGACCTATCATCATTCCGCAGAGTGGCAGTCTCTGTCTTACTCCTGTGGCACCTCATAGCTTGAACATCCGCCCTATCGTAATCAATGATACGGCAGAGATCGTGCTGGATGTGGAGAGCCGAAGCCATAATTATCTCGTGGCGATTGATGGCAGAAGCGAACGCATGACCGAGCAGACCCGCCTGATTATCCGCAAGGCGCCTCACTCTATCAAGATTGTGAAGCAGCGCAACCAGCGATATTTCTCTACGCTGAGAGAAAAGCTGATGTGGGGAGCAGATCAGAGGCAGAGATAAGGAGGACTTGGACAGGCGATGGAATCGCCTGGAACGGGGGCTGGCTGATATAAAATAACGCCTGGTGTAGCTCTTTCAGAATTGCTACGCCAGGCGTTTCTTTTTGATGTTTACCCTGAAAACTAAACCTATGTTTTTAAATAATCTAAACCTTGTTATCAACAATCTTAAACCTTATTCAAACCAAAACTATACCCTACAATCTTTAAACCTTATTCAAACTAGAACCTACATCTTTCATCAACAATCTTAAACCTTTTTTAAAATAAATCTAAACCTTTTTGAAACCTATATCTTATAATATTTTAGTAATGTGTAGAACGATTTTATTTGATAACGATCTTCTTGCCCTGATGAATATAGATGCCAGTTTGCTGTGGCTTCTGATTCATCTTCATTCCATCCAGGGTGTACCAGGCATTGTTGGTACTTGTTGCCTTGTCGATGACCGGTGCATCGGTGATGCCTGTTGTTGGCATATCGGCAGTTACATCCTTG
>OIZS01000817.1_pt1 | contig 11699 bp, 7 predicted proteins | sample 1588641 | NCBI WGS metagenome assembly OIZS01 (sample SAMN03283240) | human gut metagenome | biome: human-associated habitat; material: feces | host: Homo sapiens | place: Peru | collected 2012
ATAGTCAGCGTTTGCCTCTTGCTTGCGGCAACCGCCATCAACGCGCAGAAAACGTGCAAGGACGGTGGCATATCGGCCACCATGCTCCAGGAGATAGTGAAGGCGCAGCCTTCGTCGACCGCCGAGAAGGCCCTCGCCAACGCGATAGCGCAAAACAAGATTGATGACCTCGCGAAAAACTACCGCAACGCGTCGGGCATGACAACAAAGTTCAACGTGGAGACACCATCGCAGAGCATCCACGACCAGAAGAGCTCCGGAAGATGCTGGATGTTCTCCGGCCTCAACGTGCTGCGCGCCAACTTCGCTGCCGCCCACGACCAGAAGCAGGTGGTTGACTTCTCACAGGCTTACCTCTTCTTCTACGACCAGCTGGAGAAGGCCAACCTCATGCTGCAAGGCTCGATAGACAACGCCTCGAAGCCCATCGACGACGAGCGCGTGCAGTTCTTCTTCAAAAACCCCATCAACGACGGCGGCACCTTCTGCGGAGTTGCCGACTTGGCCGAGAAATACGGCCTCGTGCCAATGCAGGCTATGCCAGAGACCTACAACTCAGACAACACGAGCCGCATGGCGAGGATCATATCGTCGAAGCTACGCGAATATGGACTTGAGCTGCGCGGCATGGTGGCGGCCAAGAAGAAAGACGCGGCCATAAAGCAACGCAAGACGGAGATGCTTGGCACGATATACCACATACTCGCGCTCACACTCGGCGAGCCCACGAAGGAGTTCAGCTACACCTTCCGCGACAGCAAGGGCAACGCCGTTGGCGAGGCGAAGACTTACACGCCAAAGTCGTTCTACGACGCCACCGTGGGCAGCAAGCTCAACGGCACATTCATCATGGTGATGAACGACCCTCGCCGACCATACCACAAGACCTACGAGGTGGACTACGACCGCCACGTCTACGACGGCCACAACTGGAAGTATCTCAACCTGCCGATGGACGAGATAGCGCAGCTGGCCATCGCCTCGCTCAAGGACGGCCACAAGATGTACTCAAGCTACGACGTGGGCAAGCAGCTCGACCGCAAGCTCGGATACATGGACCTCGACAACTACGACTACGGCACGCTCTTCGGCACCACGTTCCCGATGAACAAGGCCGACCGCATAGCCACGTTCGACAGTGGCTCCACACACGCCATGACACTCACGGCCGTGAACCTCGACGCCAACGGAAAGCCAACGGAATGGAAGGTGGAGAACTCATGGGGCGCGTCGTACGGACAGGCCGGATGCCTCATAATGTCGAACAGATGGTTCAACGAGTACATGTTCCGCCTCGTGGTGAACAAGAAATACGTGCCTGCCAAGCTGCAGGGCGAGTTTGACCAAAAGCCGGTGATGGTGATGCCGGAGGACCCATTGTTCGCCGACGACCTGTAAACAATTCATTCATCAGAAGACTTGCCAATGACGCCGTGGACGCTGCTTCTGTTTATCTTCACGTTTGTGGAGTATAACGTCGAGAACCTTTTCGACACGGTTCACGACGAGGGCAAGCAGGACACGGAGTTCCTGTCCTCCTCGCCCCGTCACTGGACCCCACGGCGCTATTGGCAAAAACTCGACCACGTGGGGCAGGCCCTCGTGGCGTGTGGCGACAATGCCGGCGGCGGGCGTCTGCCCGACATGGCGGTGCTGACGGAAGTGGAAAACGACTCCGTGATGCGCGACCTCACACGGCGGTCGCCCCTGCGCGCGGCACGCTACGACTACGTTATGACCCAGAGCCCTGACAAGCGCGGCATCGACGTGGCGCTGGTCTACTCGCCATTCTCTTTCCGCCTTATCAACAGCCACTCGGTGCGCGTCGATCCGCTCAAAGGCCAACGCCCCACGCGCGACATCCTCTACGCCTCGGGCATGGTGATGAGCGGCGACACCCTCCACGTGGTGGCGGTGCACGCGCCAAGCAGGGCAGGAGGCGAGACGCGCACAAGACCCTATCGCCTGCACGTGGCCGAGAAGGTTTGCCAGATGATAGACTCCATACGAAGCGCCTCAGATAATCCATTGATAATTATCGCGGGCGACTTCAACGATTACTCTTCCGACGCGTCGCTAAAGCTCATCGAGAGCCACGGCATGACAGAGGTGTCGCTCGGCGCGAGGGGGACCAACGGCGCCAAGGGCACCTACCGCTACAAGGGCGAATGGGGAAGCCTGGACCACGTATTCTGCAACACCACGATGGCAAGGCTGCTCACGGGCTGTCGCGTGAACGACGCGCCGTTTCTGATGGAAGAGGACAAAAAATACGGTGGGGCGAAACCCCACCGCACATATCTCGGTCCACGCTACCAGGGCGGCTTCAGCGACCACCTGCCCATAGTGGCGACATTCAAGTTATAAGTTTTTACGTTGCTTTACCAGCTTCATGAGCTTGTCGTCCATCCTCACCGTGGCGCCGCTCGTGCGGTAATAGGAGCGCGAGACGCCCTCGGGCAAGTGCTCCTCCCTAAACGACACTATGCCATGCTCGTAAGGATTGACATGGATGCGCAGCAAGTCGTCGCCCTCGTTGTTGCGCTCAATAACGTAAGTGATAACGGTGGAGGTCACGTCAAGGCCCTCAACGTTGCGGTTGTCGCGGAAGGCCTTGTCGATGACGGTCTTCACATACAGGCGATAGCTGTCCATAGTCATGGTGCTTATGTACCTGTGGGCGCAAAGATAGCTTATGTCGTTTTTCAACCCCGAGGCCCTGCCATAATCGTTAACGCCGAGCAATATCTCGCCTCCGGAGACGGTGTTGAGGAAGCCGCACACGGCCTTGAGGATGGCCCACTGCTGTTGCTGCGGGTCGGCTTGCATGCCGTTGTTTGGCGGGAACACGATAGATGTCTTGAACTCGAGCGTGTCGCTCTCCTCGCCATAGTCGGTGTATTCGCGCGTGATGTTGCGGTAGACGTCGGCCACGTGCAAGTAGTCGGCAATGCCTTTCTTTATGCGGTTCAGCTCCGATGGCTCCAGCTTGCCTCGCAACACGTTAGACGCTGAGATCATCTCCTCAAGGTAGGCTGTGTTGATGTCAGACCCTGCCGAGCGAGGCTTGCGCTCAACGTCCATGTCCTGGTACTTGGCAATCTGTGCCACCACGGCCTCTTCCTTGCTCAGCGCCGACAACTCTGGCAGGTCGTCGTCGTGACGCAGGTTAAGCGTGGAGGCCGTCTCGTCGCCCATGGCAAAGTGGACCAGGCACTCCACGTAGCGCATCTTCTGGCGCAAGAACGCACGGCTCTTATCGTCGGAGACAATGGCCGCCAGGAAGCGGGCGGCGAAAAGATAGAGATAGCGCAGCGTGGTGTCGCCAACGAGCTGGGAGCAACAGCTCAAGACGTTGACAAGCATGGGGATGGCCGTGGGCGACAGTTGCCTCGTGGCCACTTGCTGGTCTTCGCCTGGCTCCTCATAATAATAGTCGAGGAAGTCTTCAATGAACTTGTCGCGCGCGTTCTCCACGAACTCGTTGCGAGAGCCGACGAACGTGGATGACTCCCCAAAGAGGTACCTTCCGTTGACAATCCAGTTGCCGTTCTTGTCGGTTTTAGACTCAAAGACCTGTATGCGCACAGGCTGGTCGTTGTCGACGCAATACTGCTGGTCCTCAGTCAAATCGCCAATCACGTTGACTTGCATTCCCATGTCGGTGAGCCAGCGGTTGCCCAAGCCATTGCCGAACTCCGTAAGATGGATGGCATCGCACGAATAGGGTTGGACATGCTCTATCTGGTAACTGTTGAAATCCTTGAACACCTGCATGTCGAGGATGAACGGGTAGAAATTGTAGCGTTCTATCTTTTGCCTCTTCACCATCAACACGTCGTTGGTCCGCAACGTGCCTATGAGATTCTCCTTGGATATGGAGAAGATGTTGTAATACTTGAACAGCACAGACGGAATGAACACGTTGCCCCGTATCTTCTCGTAGTCGGGGTCAATGGTCTCACACTCCACATAGCCAAACTTCTCGCCCAAGACCCTTACCTTCAGCATGTCGCCATCCTCATATTCCTTCAGCTCCTTCTTTATGCTCGGCACCACATTGTCGAGCGAGCGGAGCATGTCGGTGCACGTGTCTATAAGCTCCGGAAACTCGGTCTTGTTGCTCTTGTCCGTCCTGTTCACGGCTATGCCCACGCCAACAGGCAGCTCAAATTGCGACACCGAATTGCCCTTGTCGTAAGCCTGCTTGTTCATGGGCAGCAGCTTGACGCCGCCTTCGGCCATCATGACCAATCCCTTGCCTTCGTAAAACATCGCCGTCTCCTCCTCTGGCTTACGGAATGTGGTCTTCACGGCCTTTTGGAAGAACAAGGACAGCGAGAATTGCGGAATCTTCTCGATGTCGTCCCAGTTGAACCCGTAGACCACGACCTCCGCGTTGGCGGCGCAATGGACAACCACGTCCTTCAAATAGGAAAGCACGACAAGGTCGGGATTCTTTTCCACGCTAAGCAGGATGTCGCACAACGACAACAAGGCATGATCATCGGTCAGCCCCTTCTTTTGCGCCGCGAGGAGATAAGAGGCCATCAATCCCACGTTTTTCTTCAGCGTGTCCTCGTCCCATCGCAATGGGGTGTGGAGATACACGTTGTCGCCGCTCATGGACTGACAAATGTCGTCCACCACTTCTCTCAAGCAGCGAAACGTCTTGTTGAAATCGCTATCATCGGCCTCCATCCTCGAGTCGTATTGATAGCCACGTAAATACGGCAGCAAGGCCGCGAAATTCTCTATCACGTATTCCTTGCGTACTTCCAGCCAAAAAGTGGGTTGTTGTCTCATACCTTAAAAAGCATCCAGCTTAGTTTTATCAATGCAAAGTTAATAAAATAGAGTATCATTATTGATTTATCATTCCCTTTTTTAATATTTTTACAAAAACAGGGCAAAACGCCAGATCGTGAAAGAAAAGAACTTGCAAAACATAAAACATTATAATTGCTATCAAAAATGGAAACACTAATAGACAAACTAAAAGGAACCATATATGGTCAAGCCATAGGAGACGCGCTCGGACTTGGCACTGAAGGCATGACAGATGAAGACATGGCTTGGAAATACCCCAATGGCATAACCCACTATAGCGATATTTTTCAAGACCGTCATCGCAGAAGATGGAAAATTGGCGATTGGACAGATGACAAGGATATGATGCTGTGCATAGCCAATGCTGTCGTGAAAGACAAAGGTGTTAACCTCACGTCCATAGCCCATAATTTCAAAGACTGGGCTATGGGGGAGCCAATGGGTATCGGCGAGACCACTTATAAGGTATTAATCCTTGCCGATTATGTGGAGATGCCTTTTGAGGCTTCCAGGATGATTTGGGAAGTGGGACATCGCAAAGGAGCTGCCAAGGGAGGTTGGACGCGTACTTCTGTTGTTAGCACTTTCCCGAAAGCGGTTGAGGAATGCGCTGCCAATATATGCCGACTGACCCATTACGACCCTCGCTGCGCGGGATCATGCGTCATCGTCTCCCAGCTGATACACAGTTTGATATACAAGGGCGTGAGGTTGTCATATCACGAGATGGTTGCCATAGCCAAGAAATACGACGAACGCATTTTGGAGTTCATAGATTTGGCTTACTTCTCATTGGACATAACAGACCTCAACCTGCAAGAGGAGGCTTCCGTGGGCTACACCTTGAAATGCTTATCTGCCGCTTTGTGGACTTATTGGCACGCGAAGTCATTCACGGAGGGGTTGCCCACGGTGGTAAGAGCTGGTGGCGACGCTGACACCAACGCCGCAATGGCCTGTGCCATCCTTGGAGCGAAATACGGATACGAATCCATACCAAACGTTATGAATCATGGAACGTCGCTGTAAATCGCCAGCCGACGGCTGGCAATTTGGACTGGCACGAATTCTTTTCTCTGAGTTTCACACATCATATGGAAATATTGTCAAAGACAAAGACTCTCGAAGAGCGTGTTTTCTACATTCATCAAGCAGCTACTTTGCATTGGAACAAATACACTCTTCGTGACAACCTCTAGGCTGACTTGTTCCACCACCAGTCGCAGATGCCAAGCAATTTTGCCTTTAGACCATGCCGTCTACACGTCATGCTCTGAAGGCAATATCCATGTTCAAGGACGATTACTTGCTTGACTTCATCAATGTAGAGGAACTTGACGAACGAGATCCACAGGACATTGACGAGCGGATTATAGAAAATTCAATAGTCGTGAATGTTAAGAACTTCATTCTTACGTTCGGCAAGGACTTTACGTTTATGGGTAATCAAGTGCATATAGACAAGTTCGGACATGACCATTGGGTTGACTTGCTATTCTTCAACAGAGAGTTGCAATGTCTTGTAGTGTTTGAACTAAAGAAAGGCGCTTTCAAACCAGCCTATCTTGGCCAGTTGTCTGCCTATATACGCATGCTGAATGATGACGAACGTAAACCCCATGAGAATCCGACAATAGGAATAGTGCTTTGCCGCGATGCCGACAAAACATGTGTTGAGCACCTTCTTCAAGACTACACCCAGCCAATGGGTGTCGCAACATACAAAGTAATGCCTGAGAAGCTAAAGAAAATACTTCCTCCAGAAGAAGAATTCAAGAGATTGCTTGACGGGAAAGAAATAGACGAATCTGAAATATAAGAATAATATGGGAACAGCATTACTGGCACTCTGCTTCTGCGCGTTGTCGCTCGTCCTTGCCTTGTTTGTGGGCATATCGCCAATAAGCGATAAGGCGAAAGTAAGGTTTATGTATGTCGGTGCTGCACTGTCGTTGATGGCAGTGCAGACAAGGAGCCATTAGCCACAAGGTTAATAACAAACTGCCACAAAAGTTAGTTATAAAACCCCACAATTCATAGTACTCAACATCCACAAATATTAGCATTCACTTGCATATCCAACAGAATACCACTATTTTTGCATACATAAACAAACTAAATCCAAATAAATAGACAATGGATATTAATCAACTTGTACAAACATTGAATAACTCGCCAAGTGTGAAGTTACTAAAAATGAGGAGTGCAGAATTTTTCTTGGCATTCGTAACAAGTGTGTTTGACGAACAAATGGCAATAGGGGAAGAGAAACTTCAAATGTTGCTGGAAAACATGCTGGATAATCAGCGTGAGGATATTACTGATGAGGATATTAATGAAGAGACACTTAGCGAATCGAACGAAGCTAAAGCTAAACGTCTCATCAAAGAATGGACAGATAAGGGCTTGTTCGCTAATTATCAAAATGAGGATGGAGAGATAATCTATGAACTTTCGTCACATACAAGTAAGGTGATAGACTGGGTAACGTCTCTTAAGAAAGAAGAATATATCGGAACAGAATCCAAATTCAAGACATTGTTCTCACAGCTTAAGGATCTAGTAGAATTCTCTAATGAGGACAGAGAGAAACGTTTAGAATTGCTTCGTCAAAAGAAAGAAGACATCGAACGTCAGATTGAAAGTTTGGAGATGGGCGAAGAGATTGAAGTGTATGAGGACTACCAAATCGAACCAAGATATAATAGTCTGAACAAGTTGGCAAAAGAACTTCTGTCTGACTTCAAGGAGGTGGACGATAATTTTAAAGAGATTATTAAACAAATATACAAACGCCAGACCGACAACGAAGGAAAGAAGAACATACTCAATTATATTTTTGATGCCTATGCAGAATTGAAGGATTCGCAACAAGGAAAGAGCTTTTATGCCTTTTGGGAGTTTCTGCTTTCTTCTGAATTGCAGAAAGAGTGGGACGAATTGACAGACTTGCTATATAAAACTCTTGACAAGAGAAATATTGATTCGAAAGACAAATTCTTGAAGGAAATGAAAAAGCATTTGTTTGATGCAGGAGAAAAGGTTTCGAAGACCAACGACAGAATGAGCGAGAAGTTAAGTCTGATTATCAGAAACAATGGTAACTCAGATACACAGGCGACAAAACAAGTAATAAATGACATCAAGAAAATGCTCTTAAACACAGCTCAAAACAAAGAAAGGAACAATACGTCATTGAATTATGAAGTAGTTGAATTAAACTTGCCAACGGAACGTCAATTGAATCTAATCCCAAAACAGGAAGTTGAATATAATAATATTCCTACAGAAGCAGACCTTGACATCAATGAGTTAGAACGTCTTGACAAACTGTATAACTATCATCAAATAGATCGGAAGATTCTACATAAACGTATTGACATAATACTGCAAGAAAATACACAAACGACTTTAGCAGAAGTGATTGAACAGAACAATGGAATAGAGAAAGGTCTATCAGAATTGTTTGGATACATATCCATACTAAAAGAATACAAGACCATAGTTTCTGACAATCGTACGCAAGAGATTATATTTTCTAAAGACAAAACAATAACTATCCCTGAAATCATTATTACACAATGAACGAATACGGAATAAAACCATATAGTAAAGCAGTCGTTAAGTTACTGAAAGGAGTCGTTGAAAAAAACGATATCGTATGGAGCGACATTCTCACTTACCAGACTGAAATACAAAACTATTTCAGCATAATTGGCTTAGAGCTCATCCTCAAAAAGGACGAAGGTTTTGCCTTTATAAAACAGACAACAATTGACGATACCAAAACCGTGAACTTGGTATCACGTAGACAATATGGATTCGAACTTTCTGTGATGCTTGTAGTATTGCGTCAGATGCTCGAAGATTTTGACAGCAATCCGACGTTGTCACAGGCAACGGACAAGTATGTGACAGCATTCGAAATAAAAGAGGAAACTGAGATGTTCCTACCGTCAACGTACAATAAAGCAAAGTTCGAAAAAGAGCTTGATAATAATATTGAACGTATCGTGGACTTCGGCTTCCTCGTTGCGCCTAAAAGCAATGAAGGAGAAAAAAGATATAAGATTCACCGTATTATCAAGGAAAAAGTTACACTTGACGACTTATTGGATTTCAAGAAACAACTTAACGACTATGATACATCAGACTAATCTATTTAATACGGACCCGCAGGTTGCTGGTTTCAAACTTGACTACATGGAAGTGTGGAACTGGGGAACATTCAACGACAAAGTGTATCGAATGACTCCTCATGGCAACAACTCGTTGCTTACGGGTGCGAACGCTTCGGGCAAAAGTACGCTCATAGATGCTTTGCTCGCATTGCTTGTGCCTCTACAGAACAAACGCTTCTACAATCAGTCGTCTGGCGCCGAGAAAAAAGGAAACAGAACGGACATTACATATTTCTTTGGAAATTACGGTCAACAGCAGGAAGGCGAATCAGGCGCGACATCCTTAAAGCTGCGCGACAAGAGTGCGCGTTCAGTATTGCTGGCAACGTTTAACAATTCGGACGGCAGAGTAGTGACACTTTTCCAGGTCCGCTATTATTCAGGCGAGGAGCTGAGAACTGTTTATGGCATGGCTCATAAACATCTTACAATATCGCAGAATTTTGCAACCTTTGACTCAAATGGCGTTTGGCGCAAACGTATGGAAAAAGAATTGAATACAGGAAGCAGCAAACGCATTGTCGAGTTTTTCAACGGACCTAAGGCATACGAGGAGAAAATGCTTTTAGTGTTTGGCATGCGATCGGATAAAGCCCTTACACTTTTCAATCAGATCGTTGGAGTAAAGGTGCTCAACGATTTGGACAGTTTCATCCGAGACAATATGCTTGAGGAAAGAGATGCCGAGGAAAAATATAAGGAACTGAGAGAAAACTTTCAGAACCTCATGGACGCAAAGACAAACATTGAGAAGACGAAGGAACAGATACGCCAACTCGAACCAATAGACAGATTGGCAGAAGACTTGCTATTGATAGAGAAAAGCATCAAAGAACTGCAAAGCGAGAAATACATTGTTTCTTATTGGTTTGCCGTAAGAACTGTAAAGCTCTGTCAGGAGCATCTGGAAAAATGTAAAAGTGAGTTACGCCAATTGGATGACACAATTAATGCTAATAACGCAGAAAAGATACGACTCGATGAAAAGAAAAGTGACTTGGAAGTAGCCATCAAATCAGATACTGTAGGTCAGCAGATAAAGGATATTGAAAAGGAAATCCAAAACCTTACGGAACGCTTTGAAGAACGCAAGAAAAAGGAGGAGAAGTATAACATTCTCATCCACAAACTTGAATTGCCTCAAGACATCGACCCTTCTACATTCGAAAAAAACAAAACGACTGCCAAAGAACAAAAGAAGATTTTGACGAAGAAATTGGATAATGAATTGGCAGAAAGAAAAAGACACTTACAAAATGAAAAGGATGATATAGAAGCCAATATAAAGAATTGTGTTGAGACTATAAAATATCTTCGTGAACACAATAACAACATCTCCGGACGTGTCGCTGAAATCCGTGATGAGATTATACAGCACATTGGAGCAACAGCGGATGAGATTCCTTTTATAGGTGAACTCATACGCTTAAAAGACGACGAGCGTGAATGGGAGTCTGCCATTGAGCGTATACTCCATAACTTTGCGCTAAGGCTGATTGTGCCCGAAAAATACTACCGTCAGGTGAACGAATATGTCAACAATCACAATCTGCGAGGCCGAATAGTTTATCAACGATATAACTATGATGCCGCCTTACGAGAATTTGTGAACAGGCATGCTCAAGATAATTCACTCTTGAACAAAATTGAATTCAAACCCAATGCCCAATATATTGACTGGATTGAGGACAGACTGTATTCTGAGTTCAACTATACATGTGTGGATACACTGGAAGACTTCAATCACATAAACGAAAAAGCAGTAACCAAAGAAGGTCTCATCAAGGCGAAAGGTGGCAAGCACGAGAAGGACGACCGTCCGGAAATCAATCGTAGAGAACATTATGTACTGGGGTGGGACAATCGCGAGAAAATTGCAGCCATAAAGAAAGAGTATGACAATTTATGCAGGCAAGTGACAGCCAAGAATAAGGAGATAAAGGAACTTGACAATAAAAGAAAGGAAACGGAAGAACGCAAAGAAACATTTTCACGCTTGCTTGACTTTGAAAAGTTCGACTACATTGACTGGCAATCTTATTCAGTAAGAATTAATGAGAAAAAAGAAGAAAAGAAGAAACTCGAATCTACTAATGATAGAGTGAAGACGCTACAAGAACAATTAGAAAAAGTAAAGCTGAGAATTACAGACATTGAAACTCAGAATCAAAATCTATCCAGACAGCAAGGTATGCTTGATAAGGCTAAAAAAGACACGGAAGAACGTTGTTCTGAGAATTCTAATGCACTGGCTTCAATGGATTCTGTTGACGTAGACGAATTTGAGAATAGTAATCCAGATCTTCTGCTTGTTGAGTTGGCAGACTTAGAGGCAAGGCTGAGATACATGCAGATCGATGTTGACAATAAAATCAAGAATAAGGAAACAGAAAAAAACAGGAAGGAAAATGAAGGCAGAAGCAAGATTATAAAATTCAAGAATCCTTCTGAGGAGATAACAACAAAGTTCAGAGACTGGCGTTCTGATGTCAATAGCCTACCTGATTCTGTAGAATTCATCTCTGAATACCAGACTCTCCTCAAAAAGCTGAACGAGGAAGCTCTGCCAAGTTTTGAGAAGAAATTCAACAAGTATCTGCAGGAAAGGCTCATCAACAATATTTATACGTTCCGTCAGTTCTTTAAGGATTGGGAAACATTAATAAACAAGACCATCAATCAGCTCAA
>OIZS01000821.1_pt1 | contig 11662 bp, 24 predicted proteins | sample 1588641 | NCBI WGS metagenome assembly OIZS01 (sample SAMN03283240) | human gut metagenome | biome: human-associated habitat; material: feces | host: Homo sapiens | place: Peru | collected 2012
GGGCGGCAGTGGCATCGTGTGCATCCGGCTGCATAAGGAAGCGTAACAAAAAACTGAAAGGAGAACGACTATGTACAACATTATGACGAAGCTCATCAACAAGCGGTTCTACAAGACCCGTGAGGAGGCACAGCAGAAGTGCGACGTGTTTTTCGCCGTGGGGCGCATCACGGACGAGCAGTACACGGAGCTGTGTGCGCTGATCGAGAGCGTGTACGCAGAATAAGGGGCGGGGAGAATTACTCCCCCCGCTGGATGTAGGCTTCCTCGGCATCGAGCTGTGCCTGTTTGAGCGCGGCAACGGCCTTTTCAAGCTGGGCAATGGCGTCGGTAACGGCGTTGAACAGGGTGAAATACTCGGGCATGGGAACACCTCCTTTCTGCAAGCAGGATAGCACAGGTGGCGTGTCAGAAACGGTCGAAGGGTGTCGAGGTGCAAAAATAATTTGAGAGGAGAACGCGGCGAATGGAACCGTGGGTGCAGCAGATTGCCGTACCGCTGGCGGTAGCGGTGCTGACAAGCAGCGGCTTGTGGGCGCTGGTGTCGAAGCGGGCGGACAAGAACAACGCGGAGCGGAAGATGCTGGTGGGCCTGGCGCATGACCGCATCATCCATCTGGGAATGGTGTACGTGACACGAGGGTACATCACGCAGGACGAGTACGAAAACCTCAATGACTATCTGTATCAGCCGTATGAGAAGATGGGCGGCAACGGCAGTGCAAAAAGGGTCATGGAGGAAGTGAGGAAGCTGCCCATCAAAAAGGAAAACATGAAGGCGTAAAGCCGGAAAGGACAAAACTATGGACATCAACACTATCGGAGTGGCCACTGTTGCCGCTATCATCGTGATCTGCTATCTGATCGGCATGGTCGTGAAGGCCACGGTGCTGGACAGCAAGTGGATCCCCATTATTTGCGGTGTGTGCGGCGGTATCATCGGTGCGCTGGCGCTGGCATTCCATATGCCGGATTTTCCCGCCGAGGACTACTTTACGGCGGTCGCCGTGGGCATTATGTCCGGCCTGACCGCAACGGGCGTTAATCAGGTGTTTAAGCAGTTGTCCCGCGTAAAGACGGAAACTGAAGGCATGGCGGACGATGAAGATTAACGAGGTTACATACAAGTGGAACGGCGCACTGACAAAGCGCCGTTCCACCACGCGCATTATCCTGCACCACGCCGCGGCCAGCAAGTGCAGTGCCCAGCAGATCCACAGCTGGCACTTGACCAACGGCTGGGTGGGCATCGGCTACCACTTCCTTGTGCGGAAGGACGGCAGCGTCTATCGAGGCCGCCAGGAGGACACGGTGGGCGCTCACGCGGGGAATAACAACTACGACAGCATCGGCATCTGCTTCGAGGGCAGCTTCGACTGGGAGCAAATGAACGAAGTGCAGCGCACCGCTGGTGCGGAGCTGGTGGCGTACCTGAAGGACAAGTACGGTATCACCAAAGTGCAGAAGCACAGCGACGTGAACGCTACAGGCTGCCCCGGAGCGCATTTCCCGTTCGCAACGATAGCAAAAGACGGCACGGCGGACAAGCCTGCAGAGCGCACCGCAGACGGCTTTACGGCGGTGTTTCCCCAGCTCAGCAAGGGTAGCAAGGGCGACAAGGTGCGCGTGCTCCAGGAGCTGCTGCTGGGCCGAGGCTACGATCTGGGTACATACGGTGCGGACGGCGACTTCGGCGCGACGACGCATCGGCGGGTTGTGGGCTTTCAGGCTACCCAGGGCCTAAACGCAGACGGCATCGTGGGCGATAAAACGTGGCGTCGGCTACTGAGGGAGTAAGGCTCATAAAAATGTAAAATAAATCTGCTGGGCGGGAAAGAGCTACGACAAGCCGCCTCTTTCCCCGGCGTTAAGTCCCGCAAGCTCACGGCTTATTACCGTGTTATGGACAATTACCACAAGCAGATACGTCGCAAATTGCAAACGATGTCCCCCAAAAGAGCGATTGCATACATCATGAGCGTACAGCTTCCACCAGATGAAGCGGTGTGCGTAATTGAGTGTGATGTGAAACGGAAAAGCTATTGTGAGACAGCGCTTATGCTAAATGTTTCACCTGAAACAGTAAAGCGATGCCGCCGGAGAGCGTACCAAAAGTTTGCAGACGAAGAAAGAAACCGCACCTAAACGGTGCGGTTTCTCTGTTTACGACCGGTAGGGGGAAATCGGCCGCATCAAATAGGGGGTAGCCCTCCGGGAGCATTCCGGTGTGGCTGTTTTTATTATACATCACAACATAGTGCTTTTCAAAGTAAATATTTCGTCAAGTTTCGACCTTTATTCGCCCTTTAACTGCCCCTTTTAATGGGCAGTTTTTTGTTACGCTTATTGCAAGAAACGGAGGTGCTTGCATGGTCGAAAAGCTGGTATCGTTGGGATTTACCCAGCAGATGGCGGAGGACATCATTTGGGCGTATCAGGATGACCTTCCGGGGCTGAAAGCCTATGTGCGGGTGATAGAAATAGTGGCGGCGCATGTATAGCTACTTCAACGAAAACCCACACGGGAAAAATGTGGGAGACTGCACCGTTCGGGCTATTTCAAAAGCCACCGGAAAAGATTGGGGCGAAACGTACCTTGCTATGGCAGTGGAGGGGTATCTGGAAGGTGACATGCCGTCGGCCAACGCGGTGTGGGGCGCGTATCTACGGCGTATAGGCTACAGGCGGTACATGGCGCCGGATACTTGCCCGGATTGCTACACAGTCGGTAGGTTCGCCGATGAACACCCGGAGGGGACGTTTATCCTTGCGCTATCTGGGCACGTCGTGTGCGTTCAGGACGGCGTGATTTACGACAGCTGGAACAGCGAAAACGAAATTGTTTTGTATTACTGGCAAAAAGAAAGTGAGGCGTAACTATGGCATTTAACCCGTATTTCAACCCTTATTACCCGCAGCCAATGCAGGACAACCTTGCCCAGCTTCGGCAGCAGCAGATGCAGACCATGCCGCCGCAGATACCGCAAATTCCACCCATGCAGAACCCAGTGGCGCAGGGCGGCGTACAGTGGGTATCCGGTAGGCAGGAGGCAGAGAATTGGCTGATTGCGCCCAACTCTGCTATTGCGCTGTGGGACAGCACGGCTCCTGTGGTGTACCTAAAGCAGGCCGACGCAAGCGGCAAGCCAACGCTCAAGACGTATGACCTTGTAGAACGCCTTGCAAGCGCTCCTGATGCGCAGAAAGCTCCCGCCCCGGAATATGTGACCCGTAAGGAGTTCGACGCGCTGGCGGCGCTTGTGGGCGAAATGAAGGGCAAGAAGAAGCGCAAGGTTGAGGAGGACGAAGACGATGAGTAACAACCCGTTTTTTAATGCGCTGGGCGGCGGGCAGATGCCGGGGCCGATGGGCGGCTTTCCCCAGCTATTGCAGCAGTTTAAGCAGTTTAAGGCAAGTTTCAAAGGCGACCCAAAAGCGGAAGTAGAAAAGATGCTGCAAAGCGGCAAAATCTCACAAGATCAGTTGAACAAGATACAGTCAATGGCGAACCAATTTCAGGGGCTTTTCAAGTAATCAAAATCGTGGCCACGGTTTGATATAAATATTTTTTCAAAAGGAGTGATACTATGTCTCTTTCCTCTGACGGCACTATGCTGACTATGCCTGTGGCTCCTGCCAACACCGGAAACGGTAACGGCTTCGGCTGGGGCGGCGATGGCGCATGGTGGATCGTGCTGTTCCTCATTTTCGCTGCGTTCGGCGGCTGGGGTAACGGCTTTGGCTTCGGTGGCGGCGGCAACGGCGTGATGGACGGTTATGTTCTGACTTCTGACTTTGCCAACATCGAGCGCAAGCTGGACGCGGTGAATAACGGCATCTGTGACGGCTTCTACGCCATGAATACCGGTATGCTGAATGGGTTTGCCGGTGTGACGCAGGCTGTGACCAGCGGCTTCTCCGCTGCGGAGCTGGCGCGCTGCAATCAGCAGGCCGCTTTGATGCAGCAGCTCACCGCCATGCAGATGCAAAACCAGGAGTGCTGCTGCGAGAACCGGGCGGCTATCGCCCAGGTGCGGTACGACATGGCGACGCAGGCTTGCGACACCCGCAACACGGTCAACACCGCTGCGCGTGACATCATCGACAACCAGAACCAGAATAGCCGCGCTATCCTTGACTTCCTGACGCAGAGCAAGATGCGCGATTTGGAAAGCGCCAATCAGGAGCTGCGCCTCGCCGCTTCTCAGGCTGCGCAGAACAACTACCTGATCTCCCAGCTGCGCCCTTGCCCCACCCCAGCTTACATCACTTGTAATCCGTGGGCGGGCAGCAGCTATGGCGGATGCGGAACCGGCTGCGGCTGCTGACAACTGCATAGCACCAGCTGTTCGGAATTTCCGAACTGTTCAGCCCCGTGCTGATACTGACACCAACGCGGCGGGGCAATAGCTCCGCCGCTTATTTTAACCGGGTCGAAATCGACCCCTTTAGAAAGGAATGATTTTAATGGCAGAATTTACTTCTGCGGCAATTCAGACCGTTGCTACTGGGCAGAACGTTCCCCTGACGGAAACTGCGGTCAACAACAAGCCGTGCATCGTGCATCGACCCGGAGCAGGCATCGTAACTTTGCGCGGGTTGACAAACCAGTGCAAGGCACGTTTTCGCGTGGCTTTTGGCGGCAACATCGCTATTCCTACCGGCGGCACAGTGGAAGCTATTACCGCCGCGCTGGCTATCAACGGCGAACCACTGACCAGCGCCGTGGCGACCGTTACCCCCGCCGCCGTGGAAAACTATTTCAACATTTATGTCAGCGCCATTGTGGAGGTGCCGAAGGGCTGTTGCCTGACTGTGGCTATGGAGAACACCAGCACACAGGCAATCAATTTCGCTAACTCCAACTTGACCGTTGACCGCGTAAGCTGAAAGGAGTAAACTATGAGTATGAAAGCAATGTACGATTTGCGCGATATGCTTTGCAAGGAGCTTGACGAGATCGCCCACAAAGGCGAACTTGGCGCAGGAGATTTGGACATCGCGCATAAGCTGGTAAGCACCATCAAGAACATCGACAAGATTGGTCTGATGGAAGATGAAGGGTACAGCCGTGACGGCGATTATTCCCAGCGGCGTTACTCCCGCGACGGCGACTATTCCCAGCGCAAGTATTCCCGCGACAGCTACGGCGGCGGAAGCTCCTACGCACGGCGTGGCACCCATTATGTGCGCGGCCATTATAGCCGCGACGGCGCAAAAGATGACATGAAGCGCCAGCTGCAAGAGATGCTGGACAATGCGGATGATGATACCATCCGCAACGCCATTCAGCGGTGCATGGATGCCGTGGAGGGCTGAGAGGGGGTAGTTCCCCTTGATCGACGAAAAGGAACTTAAAGCCTGGATAGCCAGACTGGAAACGGAACAGTCAAGCTGGTCGAACTACGAGAAGTTGGCCGCGCTGTACATTATACAAAACCAGCACGAAGGGCAGAGAAACCCTGCACCGGTGGCTATGTATTCCAGCGCACCAGCTCCTGATGTGGTAGACGGTGACAGTGACTTTATGCAAGCGGTATCATCCCGCGCGCCGGAACAGGCGTGGGCCATAGTGGACGAGTTGATGGATGCGCTGAAAGTGACCAACGCACGGATGTATGATAACGTGATGCGAAAGATGCGTGGCTAACAAATGGCTAACAAATTGCGGGAAAACTACGTGGTTATGCGGTTTATTATTCCCCTGCTAAGGGAGTAGGCGTCTAAACCACGCGCAAGGGTTCAAATCCCTTCTTCCGCGCCAAAACCCCGAAAACCTTGTAAACACAAGGTTTTCGGGGTTTTCTTTATTGCCGGGTTTGTTGTGCTAACTGTGCTTAACTTTGCATAAAGTTGTTTCTATGGCTAACATTATGGCTAACAATTTTGCTGTGCTTTTTCGAGTTTGTTTATACCCTGGTGCGCAGCCTCTGTTGACACGTGGATATAACGCTGCGTGGAAGAAATTTTTGCGTGACGCATAATCTGCTGCACGACCGGTAATTCCACGCCTTTTTTTACAGCTTCGGTAGCTGTGGTGTGGCGGCAAGAATACGGGGGCAAATCTCTAATTTTTAGCACTGCCATAGTTTTGTGATACGTGCTGTAAAAATTGTCTTTGTTTCCACAATACAAAGAACCAACTGCGCTTTCGGAATAATTGGAGAGTGTTAGAAGCACAGAAGACATAAACTCTGGGAAAACAATAGGGACGTCTTTCCGCTTTTTAGTTTTACGTCCGCATCCGTAAATCTCGTGCTTGTTATAGTCTATCATGTTAATTTTGCAAGCAAACAATTCAGCGGGCATCATAGACGTGTAGATCATAAGCAAAACGTATCCTATAAAAATATTTCCACTGTCCCATGCTCTCCACATTGTATTGACTTCTGCCTCGGCAAATGGGGTAGGTTCTTTTTCTTCCAACTCCGGCAAAATAATGAAGCGGGAAAGATTAACTGTCACTGTTCCGTTACTACCCCCGCTGGCCATAGCCCTTTGGTACAAATGGGACAACAGCGATTTCATGTCACGCGCCGTGTAATGTGACGTGGCCTCAGAGTTTACTGTATTTTGCAGATCGTCAAGCGTAAGCGTATCAATTTGCCGTGCAATAATAGGTTCAATTCGTTCGCGGGCTTTTTTGTAAGCCGCAATTTTATCTTTGGACAGTTTGAGCATATCGTTTTCGCTCCACCCTTTCCAAAGAGATAGCAACGTTGGAGCTTCTTTGGTGGCCTGGTAGGCCTGCGATGCTGCCCACTCCAGCGCTTCTGTTTTTGTGCGGAAGCCGCCTTTGGTTGGGCGTTTGCGTACAAGACGCAGTTTTCCGTTTTCGGCAGGTTCTTGGTATGCGTAACCAGCAGCCATACCCGTCCACGTTTTGCCGCGACGAAAGGCTGTTCCGCTGCCGTTCCCGCGAGTTTTCTTTTTGGTGGTTGCCGTGGCAATTTGCTTTTTTCCGCAGACGTGGCAATACGTCGAGCCGGAAACAAGCTCTGTGCCGCATTTAATGCAAGTGGACATAGAGCTACCTCAATGTTTGCGTATTTCTTCCAGCGGCGCGTGTTGGTTTGAATACTGCAGCGCCATAATAAACGCGGCGGCAATCACGCCAATACCTATAGCCAGGAGCAATATGACAATCCAGGCGAATATGCTTGCCTCTCCACCCTGAATAAGGCCCTCGTGTGGTATGCGGTAGTCAAATGCAATATACCCCGCAACTATCGCCATAAGAATGGCGGATAAAAGCATCAAGCCGTAAAGGGCGGACTTTATCCGTTTTTCTTTTTGGTTCTGCCGGTCGATCGTTTTTGACATCTGCTCCATGCCGCCCTCAAGGTGAGCTATGCGGACGTCCGCGTCATGGAGCTGCTTCTGATGCTTTAATTGCTCGTTTGCTTGCGCCAATTTATCTTCGGTAGTAAGAACCGGCTCTATTCCAAAGTATTCATCCAAAGATATGCCGAGAACAGAACAAATAAGTCCGGCGTTATATACGCTTGGATTTTTGCTGCATGATGCAAAGAAATTTTTCACAGTACCTTCCGGTATGCCTGTTTCGTCAATCAACTGTTGCATTGATATGTTCTGAGCATCTCGTGCCTGGGCGCAAAGTTCCTGTAAAGACCCTCGCATTTTATTCCTCTTTTCCCCTCAAAAAGTGAATTTGCCCGTATTGTGGTAAAGTTCCCCAAAATAGATATAGACAAAACAATCAAAAGATGGTTTTCGGTCTTGCCCGGATAACGTCATTTTTGCTATGGTAAACGTGCAGCCGGAAAGCCGGTAGGCCACCGGCGAGAATAGCCCCGCCGTCCGTTGCGGGAGCGGCGGGGCTACATTCCTTCTTTAGTCATAATCACGCCCCCATTTTCAATCATGTTTTTAAGCGTGTCTCTGTCCCACAGCAAAACGCCAGTTGCTTCCGCAATTTCTTTTGCACCTACTGTAAAATATCTGTTTGTCATTACAACCCCGATATGACAATGGTAAAATGCTTTTCCGGCGTTTACTTCCTGCACTGGCTTGTTTCCTAAATCGGAAGTATAGCATTTACATTGGATGGCATATTTGGCATCACCAAATTTGGCAAGCACGTCAACTCCCTGATCGCCGCTGCCGCGAGTGACCTCGACATTGGAAAAACCGTTTTTCTTTAGAAGGTCTGCACACCAATATTCAAAATCGTGGCCTTCCATCCTATCAACCTTATACAGTTCCGCTTCCAGACCGCTTATTTTATAAGCAGCATGGTTTGAAACAGTGCGGCTGGGCTTTAGCGTAGGTATAAGTGCTTCACATTGTGAAGGGGTAAGCAATATTTGCCGAGGCCGTGAACCTTCAAAAGGCCCAACAATACCAAGCGTTTCCATATCATCAATTAACCGAGCCGCAGGAATATATCCAAGGTTAAGTCTTCTCTGCACCATTGAAACGGATGCTTGCCCAGTCTCCATGACAACATTTATTGCATCTACCAATAACGGGTCGTAACCGACACCGCTATCAGCATCAGATAAAAAAGCGCTTTCATGTGGTTTGTAATCCGGGATTTCTTCTATATGCTGTTTCTTTTTTGGTATTCCTGAAAATTTGCGTTTGCTTTGCTTATGGAAAAGTATTGTTGAAGCAATCGGAAGAATAACCAAAACAACAGAAAATGGTTCTGTAATTTCCTCTGTGGTTTCATCAATTTGTACTGTTGCTCCAGGGATAAACTGAATAATAATCCCGACAACAAAAACAGACAAAAGCCATATACAAAAATCTTTTAGCGCATGTTTCCATTTCATTTTCTTGCCCCCAAAAAATAAATCTTTTCTGTTGCACACAGATGTGCAACGATAAAATCACAGAAAACCAACAATACAATCTATTTCTACAATACACACAAACAACAAGAAGCCAAGTTAGGGGAGGATAAGAAATGGACAACAAGGTAAAAATGGCCGCCGCACTTTTTATGATGCTAACCCCGGAGCAAAAAGACGTTATGCTTGATCTTGTAGAAAGCCTTTTATTAGAGCAAGCACAGTGTCCTTTTGTTGAGGAGTAAGGCGCATAAAGCCATCTACAAATTGTGCAAGTTTTGCTTCGCCCTCGCCCTTTGCGGCGGGGGCTTTTTTTGCGGCTTCCGGCGGCAGGACGGGCAGTTTATCCCCGTCCAGCTCCGCAAGCGTGATGCCGAAATGCTCGGCAATCTTCTGGCGCGTCTTTTTGTGGGGGATTACACTGCCTGCTTTCCAGTTGACAGGGCTTTGAATATTGACATCAATAATTTTTGCAAATCTGTACGCAGAATATCCGCGCTGCTCCATGCAGTAATTAAAATTTTCGGTAAATCCCATAAAAATAACACTCTAAATTCGTATAATTTGCCAGTCGAATTTCGATTGACTTTGGGTCGAACTTCGACTATAATTACCATCGTGGGCAGGCAACAAAAACCTGCACCACCCCGATAAATAGGGCTGGCGTGATAGGAAAGTTTGTAGCAAACCCAAACTATCACAAATACTCTAATTTGTCAAGAAAATAATCTAACTTTGGAGGTGAAAATTTGAACGCTACTATTAACGACCGGTTGGAGAACGCTCTGATCGAGGTTGTTGAGAGGTTTGCGAAACAGAGTTCGACCGCCGCAGAGGTGGAAGCTCTTGCAGCGGTCGCACAGGTGTTGGCTGATATGCAGAAGGGTTAGCTTTTGCTGTTAGACAGGGTCAACAGGCGGTTGTAGATTTCCTCGAAGAAATCAGCAACATTTTTTCCACCGGCTTTGTCGGAAGATGTTGTTGAGCTTGTCATTTTGGCGATGACGATTTCTTTTGCGGTATCAAACGCATACTTTTCAACAGAGTTCATTATTTCACCCCCTTTCTCTACTCTATTTTACCATGCGCTATCAAGAGTGGACAAGGGGCAAAAAGGAAGGAGCGATATTTTGGGATTTGGTGAAAACCTCGCACGGTTGCAGGAGGAACACGGCGAGACGAGTTACCGGCTGGCAAAGGCTATCGGCGTACATCAGACGTCCATTACGAACTGGAAGAACGGCATTAAGCCGCACCCGAAGCACGCGAAGCTGGTAGCGAAGCACTACGGCGTGAAGGTGGAGGAGCTGATGGGGACGATGCAGCAGGGGTAAGAAAAAGCCCCGCCCAGTGGTTGCGGCACTGGACAGGGCGTCTCCGAAACATCTACCAAAATGTTCTGCGGATAGTATATCACAACCGCAGAGGAAAGGCAAGACAAATGACCATCAAAGAGATACAGGCGGCGGACAGGCCGTACCTGACGCCTGGCGACGTGGCCGGGGTGCTGGAATGTGACCCCCACGCTATACGGCTGGCGGCGCGGGACAACCCGGAGCAGTTGGGGTTTCCTGTGATGCGCGTAGGAAGGAGAACGAAAATCCCCCGGATACCGTTTCTGCGGTTCATGGGGTACATGGAGGAAACGGAATGAGTTGGTTTACATGGATACTGGTATTTATCGGCGCGGCGTGGCTGAGCTGGGCTATCGTCAAGGGCGTGGAGGCGCTGGGGCGATGAGGGAACGGAATAGGCGGGCGCGGGAATACTCCCGGATGTGCCGCACCAAGCGATGGTGCAGGCGGCTGTGGGCGGTGGCAATCGTCATGTGGGTGATGCTGCTGGTGGCTATCTGCTGGGTCATGCATCGGCCTGATCAGACGGTTGAGGTCGTGACCGCGCCGGTGCTTGTGGAAGTAGAAGACGAGGCAGAACCGGAAGAAAACGTGCTGATTTGCAACATCACCGGCTATTGTGCCTGCTGTACGCCCTACGCCCACATGAACCAGCGGAACGTCAGCTGCTATACAACCGTTGGCTCAAGAAACGCGACCCCGCTTCGCTGCAAAGCGTGTCGATCGCGGGCGTCTATCCCTGCGGCGAAGGGGCGGGCTATGCCGGCGGCATCCTGTCGCCGCCGATACCGGGGTGTACGGCTACACGGTGGATGTGCTGATGAGCCACGAGGACGCGGCGCAGGCCGGTGTGGTGAAAGCACTGGTGAAGTGGGAATGATTGGGCTGGTGAACCGGACGGCTCCGCCATGCAAGGCCTGCCAGCGCAGACACGTAAAGTGTCACGGCCAGTGCGAGGACTATGCTGTGTATTTACAGGACGTTCAGGCCGACAAGGCAAAGCGATACGCAGCGTACAGCGAGGGCGACTTTTATAGCATGAACAGCGCAAGACGAGAGAACGCCAAAAAGGCGATAAGAAAGAGGGATGGAAGATGAAGGTCTATAAGGCAACAGACAAGGACATGAAATGCCGTGAATTCCAGTATGAGCTTGGCAAGGCGGCGGAGGTCGATGGTGATATTAAATTGTGCAAAAAAGGGCTGCATGCCTGTGAGATGCCGCTGGATGTGCTGAGTTATTACGCGCCCGGTGATGGTTCACGGTACTTCGAGGCGGAGTTGGAGGATGTCAGCGACGAGAAAAGCAACGATACAAAGCGCGTTGGCAAGAAGCTGACATTAAGCGCGGAGATCGGTATTCCGGGGCTGGTCAAGGCACAGGTGGAGTACGTTAAGGCACAGTGCGGTTTTGATAACGCAATCAAGAAAGCGAACGACGAGAAGAAAAACCACGCCACCGGCGAGAGTGGCGCAGCATCTGCCACCGGCG
>OIZS01000825.1_pt1 | contig 11628 bp, 8 predicted proteins | sample 1588641 | NCBI WGS metagenome assembly OIZS01 (sample SAMN03283240) | human gut metagenome | biome: human-associated habitat; material: feces | host: Homo sapiens | place: Peru | collected 2012
GTACTTATTGCGTCATCTATAATATTCATACTAAACTGCTCTATGTATTTTAGAAATTTATTGCTTATTCCTCAGCTCCGCTATCAAATCATTAACAATATATGTATCGCTCATTAGATGCAGCCCGAGGTCTTTGTCGTGAAGCATTTGGCAGACATCTGAGTCATAGAATATCTGCAATGCTCTGTCGGTTGATATATGCAGCGTATCGGCTAACTGTGCTATGATACGAGCGATTTTGTTCCATAATAAAAAGTCCAACATAACTATACCCTTTCGTATGATTTAAACTGCAAATGCTTATCTACAATCTCTTGGCTTAATATACAAATCTGGTAGTTGGGCTTGTGATAAACCAACTGGCGAAGAGTATGCTCCACATCTGCATAACCGTTTATATAGGCTTCAACTGCATCAATGACACGATCATCTGCTACACCACCCTCAATGATATCATAACCATCCCAAGGTTGCTTTCCTTTTCTGCTGTCAACAATGAAGTCAAGCCATTCCTTATCGTAAGCATCAAATCGTTTTATCTTGCAGTCTTGTGGCAGAATGAACTCATAAGTATTCACTATTGCCTCTTCTGCTCGTCTTACAGTCTTTATACGGACAGCCCATTTGGATGCTTGCTCAAACAAAGGCGTGAGATAGAATCCTGGACCAAAATCCAAGTCTTTTCTACCAATGCTTACCAAAGGATGCTCAACAATGACATTTGAGCCATGATATAGTATTTGCTTATCCATCATTCTTCTCTTTCCCAATTCTTTAGAGCCTCAACAACATCGTTTGCTACGGCTTCGCGGCTCTCGGTATGCAAAGTGTCGTAGCAATCCTGTATGAGACTCTTGATTAGCCCCACCTTATCCAACCGCCTTCTCATCTCAGACGGCGATATATTCATTTTCTGAGCAGAAGCCTCAATAGCCAAGACCGTAAAGGCTAAACGGTCGAACTCCTGCGTCTTATTCATTGTCTCCATTGCAAATAATTAGTTTCAAATGCAAATATATACTTTTCATTTGAAACCTCATACATTATTCAAGTTAAATAACAAAAAACGGTTCATCCACCCTTCAAGACTTATCCAGTAAATCTAAATAATACAACGTCGACATTAAGCCAGTTAATTTAAAAGTGGAAGAGTCCTCAAATGGTGTCTACACATTAAAGAGCGAGACTTCGAAAATGATAGAAGAAATGCTGCAACACCTTTGAAACTTTTCAAATAAAACAGAATAAAAAAACGCAATTATTTGTAAGCAAAACATGAGGTTTGACGTAGTGTGCATATATACTTATATCACTATTACACAATATGTTAGCAAAGATAAAAACCAAAAAAGTGAGTTTTTTGTGAGTTTTTTTTAGGCTCTATTTCTTGCTTTTTATAGCATATAACACTACATTTGCCAACGAAAACCTTTCTGGGCGAATGAAAACAAGACACAACAGTCAACTAAAAACCATCTTCCCCAGGCAAGACAAAGATCCTGACCTAAGAGCAAGATGCAAAAAAACTCGAACCAAAAGAAAAATATAAAGAATTTCTAAAAAACTAAATCATTATAATTATGAGACGAAATCTAAAGCTTCTCTCGGCAGCATTGCTATTCCCTATGGCAGTATCGGCACAGACAGACAAGATTCAAGGAACAATTGTCTCTGAAACTGATGGCCAACCGCTGATAGGTGTAGTAGTACGTGTGAAAGGTACCGCATCAGGAACCGTTACCGACATCGATGGTCACTATCAGTTAAAGGTGAACCCTAAAGATGTGGTAGAGTTTTCATGTATTGGTTATAAAACGGTAACCCAAATGGGAAAGACCGGAACCTTCGACTTAAAAATGGAGGAAGACACCAATATGCTTGACGAGGTGGTAGCCATTGGTTACGGCTCAATGAAGAAGAGCGACCTCACAGGATCAGTAGCCGTAGTAAAGGCTGAAGACCTGAAGAAGACCCCTGCCGCCAGCGTAGACCAAGCCATACAGGGCCGCGTGGCAGGTGTGACCGTAAACGCTAACAGCGGACAGCCTGGTGCTGGCGCTGTGGTGCGCATCCGCGGTATCGGTACTGTGAACGACTCGGCTCCTATCTATGTAGTAGACGGTAACATCACCAGCGACATTTCATTCCTCTCGCCCAACGATATCGAGTCGACAGAGGTATTGAAAGATGCTTCGTCAACCGCCATCTACGGTGCCCGTGGTGCCAACGGTGTAATCCTCATCACCACAAAGAGTGGTGAGAAAGGTCATGGCAAGGTATCGTTTGATATGTATTATGGCTGGCAGAACCGCTGGAAGAAGCTCGACTTGATGAATAAAGACGAGTTTGTACAGACCTATCTGAAGTTGGCCGCTCCAAAGTCGGAGCGCAACTATTACGAGAAGAAGGGCTTTAACGAGTGGCTGCAGAAATATAAGTTGGGTAACGATGCTTACTATGCCGTGGCCAAGACCAAAACTTATCAAGATGGTTTCGACTATAGCGCCGTAAACACCGACTGGCAAGACGAGGTGTTCAACTCGAACGCTCCTATCCAAAACTATCACGTGTCGTTTGATGGTGGCTCTGACAAGAGCAACTATTCGTTCTCGGCATCTTATTTCGACCAGGAAGGCACCATCATAGGTTCAAGCTATAACCGCCTTACGCTGCGCGCAAACACCTCGTTTCAGGTAAAGAAGTGGCTGAAAATTGGCGAGAACCTCTCGTTTGTTACCAGCCAGGCCCGCAACGCTATGAACCAGAACGCATCGCCAGGCGCAAGCGTTATCTCGGCAGCCTTGGCAATGGCTCCGTGGGATGTGCCTTACTATCCCGCTGGCACATATAACCGCAAACATGAAGATATGAGCGGAAAGGTGGGCGTTCCCTCTAACTTTAAGAACGTAACTAACCCGTTCTCAATGGTTTACTACTCACACCCGCACAACGTGGTGAACCGCTGGTTTGGAAATATGTACCTCGAGTTTACACCCATCAAGGGTCTCAACTATCGTACAAACTTTAGCTACGACCAGGTGAACGAGAAGAACCGCACCTTTACCGATGCCCACACCGTAAACAGCTATGACGACTCGAAGGGCAAAAACTTCTTGACACGCGGACTGGTGCAGTACACCACCTTCACTTGGGAAAACATCATCAACTATCAGTTCGACCTGGGTAAGATACACCACTTCAATGCTATGGTGGGCCAAACCACTGAAGAGTATAACTATTATTCAATAGGTGGAAGCGGATCGTCTATTCTCAACCCCTCAGAAAAGAACTGGTATCTCTCACAGACCACCGACGACAATACCAACCCCATTGCCGATGGGGTGGCTCGCACACGCCGCCTGTCGTTCTTGGCACGTCTTAACTATAACTTGATGGACCGCTATTTGATAACCATCAACTTCCGTGCCGACGGTTCAAACAAGTTCCCCGAAAACACATGGGGCTACTTCCCCTCTACCGCCTTTGCATGGAAGGTGAGCGAAGAGCCATTCATGAAACGTTTTAAAAAGCTCGACTACCTGAAGCTGCGCTTGGGATGGGGACAGATAGGCAACGACAAGATAAACAACGATGCCTTTAACCAAACTATCTTCACATCGCAAAACGTGTTTGTGGGCTACCCCTTCGGCGTAAACCAAACGGTGGGCACGGGCGCTACCATCCTTACCTATGTTAACCAGGGTGGCAAGTGGGAACGCACCGAGACATGGAACGCTGGCGTTGACGCTGCCTGGCGCAACGGGTTGCTCTCGGCCAATGTCGACTTCTTTGTGCGCAACACTAAAGATATGTTGCTATCAGTGAAAGGCCCGGCCTGGAGCGGCAACCGCTTTGATGCACAGAGCAATGTAGGCACAGTGCGCAATGTGGGTGTTGAAATTTCGCTCGGACACTCAAACCACATTGGCAAGGTAAACTACTCGGTAAACGGTAACGTGTCGTTCATCAAGAATAAGCTAACCAGCCTGAACGGCGGACAGATTGTTTATGGCGACCGCGTGATAAGCGACGAGGGGCTACCCCTGTTCGAGTTCTGGGGATATAAATACCTGGGCGTTTACAAAAGCAAGGAAGAGGCCGACGCTGCACTGCCTGGCTATGCACGCGATGGCGAGGTGAACCCCTACGGCGCTGGCGATGCTATCTATGCCGACCTTGATGGCGATGGCAAGATTTCAGAAACAGGCGACCGCACAAAGTTGGGCAACAACTTCCCGAAGGTAACCTACGGCTTGAACCTGTCGGCCGACTGGAATGGTCTTGACCTGCAACTGTTCTTCCAGGGCGTAGCTGGCAACAAGATATATAATGCCGTGCGCGAACGCACTGAAAGCAATGGTCTGACCTCACAGCTCAGCACCAAGATGCGCGACGTATGGACCGAGGACAACCCCGATGGCACCATTCCTAACCCCAAGGGCGCTAACAATATGCTCAACTCGAGCCGCTTCCTTGAGAGCGGATCTTACTTCCGCCTGAAGAACATACAGCTGGGCTACACCTTGCCTAAGAAGCTGCTGAACGGATGGGGCATCTCTAACCTGCGCGTGTATGCTCAGGCCAGCAACCTCTTCACCATCACCAACTATTCGGGCTACGACCCCGAGGTGGGAAGCGGTGTCGACTATGGCAACTATCCGCAGAGCCGCACCTACATGTTTGGTTGCAACTTCACCTTCTAACAAAGGTGTATGTAACGCTATCTTAATGTTCAACAGACAGAGAAATAACATCATTATATAATATATGAATCAGTTTAAAGCATTAACATATTCAGCTTTGGCGTTGGCAACACTGAGCCTCAGTTCGTGCAACGACTGGCTGACAGAAGAAACACCAGGAACAACAAAGGTGTCTGAATTCTTCACTTCATTGTCTACCGCCGAGGCCGTGGTAAACGCTGCTTACGTGCCAATGACATGGGAGTTTGGTACAACCTACTACCCCGAATGGTATTTCGGCGACATCGTGTCAGACGATGCCCTCAAGGGCGGACAAGACATTAACGACGGTGCCGACCTGCGCGAGCTGGAAAACTTCAAAGCCAACTCGGATAACGAAATACTGCTTGGGTATTATCGCGCACAGTGGCAAGGTATACAACGCGCCAATTTGGCCATCGACGAAATTCCTACCACACGTATCGAAACCGAGGGCACTGAGGCCGATAAGCAGGCCAAATATCGCGACCGCTATCTGGGCGAAGCCTACTTCTTGCGCGGCTTCTACTACTTCCGCTTGGCTCGTATGTTTGGCGGTATGCCACTCATCGACTACGTAATCAAGAGCTCGAACCAGTGGGCACAAAAACGCGCCACGATGGACAAAACACTGAACTTTGCCATCGACGACTTTAAACGCGCCGAAAACCTGCTGTGGGAGAAAGACAAATACAGCAACGAAGAGCTGGGTCGCGCCACAAAGGGTGCTGCACAGGCCATGCTGCTAAAGGCAAACCTCTACCGTGCCGACTATCTGCGTAACGCGGGCAACGAAACCGAGGCTCAGAAATACTTTGCCGAGGCAGCCAAGTGGGGCAAAGAGGTTATCAAGAGCAGGCAATATTCGCTCTGGCCCAACTACCTCGACAACTTCCGTCTGGCAAACGAAAACGGACGCGAGAGTGTGTTTGAAATTCAATACACCGAAGAGGCAACATCCGACTACGGTGGCGAGGGCTACACACGCGGAACCATGACCACCATCTTACAGCGTTCACGCTCGTCGGCTTTCGGCGAGGCTGGATGGGGCTACGACCGCCCCACACAGAACCTGTACAACGAATATGAGGCTGGCGATGCGCGTCGCGATGAAACCATACTCACGCCTACCGATGAACAGATTGAAACCCCAGCGCAAGAAATATACTGTGGCGACCGTATGCTAAACCGCAAATATGCCATGTATAACGATGGCGCCAACGGCGGCATCTACAAGCTGGCACACGCCACACGCTCGCCCAAGAACAACATACAGATACGTTATGCCGACGTGCTGCTGATGTATGCCGAGGCGTGCTGCGAAACAGGAGACCTGCCCAGCGCCAAGACAGCGCTGAAAGAGGTGCGCGACCGTGCGGGCCTGAGCCAGTTCCCCTACACCGCAGTGATACAGGGCCAAACCGTTACCTTTAACGATAACCAGGAAGATCTGCGCAAGGCCATTCGTCACGAGCGCCGCGTAGAGTTGGCTATGGAAGGCCACCGCTGGTTCGACCTCACCCGCTGGGGCATTGCCAAGGAAACGATGGACACCTACATAGCAGGCGAAACTGAAGAGGCCAAGGAGCTGTACGGCACCTTCCAGAAAGGTAAGCACGAGCTGTTCCCCATACCGTCGAAGGAGATTGACCTTAGCGGCATTGAGCAGAACCCTAACTGGTAACACAAATAAAAAGACATCGCTATATAAGTATCATACTTAGCATAACGATATACGCTTTGCTTGCATTTGGTTCAGAACAGGAAGTGGGAGGCCGCGCGGTTTCCTCTTCCTGTCAAAAGCCAAAGCGCAGACAAAACAGAACAATGACACTTTTATCAATAAACAATATTACTAATTTTAAAAACAAAACAACTATGAAAAAATTTACTCTTTTGGCAGCATCGTGCTTCATGGCACTTGCAGCAGCAGCTCAAACAAGTTATGTAACTCCCGCAACCGATATAGAAAGCGGTGACCCTACATTCGACTTCAAAGGCACAACCAACTACGTTATTCTCTATGCTTCAGAAGATGAGGCTGACGCACTGGGCGAAAACAAAATCTTGAAGAACGAGAGCCCCACTGATCTTGACGGGTCACGCCCCGTTTACATCTGGGAAAACACCTACACGGGTGGCGAAGGCGAAGGCCACAACTCATTCGGTGGTTCAGGCTATATGAGCTTCGTAGTAGGCACAGTTGGATGGTCAGGACTGGGACACAATGGCGTGGTTGACGCTGCTAAAGAGCTGGATGGCTTCGACTTCAGCATGCTGAAGAACGGTAAGTGGTATCTGCACATGGCTATGAAAGATGGTGGCTCTATTCACGCTACACACAACATCGGCATTGGCCCCGATGCTAAAGGCTGCTTCGCACTGGGCGAGACCAAGACCGATGCCAAATATGAACTGATTGGCGACTTTAAGCGCGACGGTGAATGGTACAACATCGACATCCCCGTTGACGACCTCGTTGACATGGGCTTCGACCTTACAAATTGCACTGACAAATGTGCTGGCAACGTGCTCACCTTCCTCAGCGGTGGTGCTGCAGGTGCACAACTCAACTACGACGCTGTTTTCTTCTATCAGAAGGTGGCCGGCGCTACTGGCATCGACCAGGTAAAAGCCGACAACAATAAGGTAAACGCCATCTACACCGTTAACGGTATGCAGGTGAAGGATATGAACAAACCTGGCCTCTACATTCAGAAAACCGCTAACGGCGTTAAGAAGGTATTGAAGAAGTAAAAACCTTTCAAGAGCGGCATGCGCCGTGAAGGTGTGGCCGCTCTTACTTTATAAACAAACCCCTAAACACCTCGCATCAATAAACAATAATATTTATTTATAGAATGATGAAACATCTATTCACTGGCATGGCAGCCATTGCCTTGGCATGTATGGCTATGGTGGCTGAAGCCCAACCTAAACAGCGCAGCGAAAAACGTGGCGTGGCTGAAGAACAGTTTACATACGCTGAAGAAATTGACGCTCTGGCGCCTGGCGTATGCTGGACATACAACTGGGGAACAGCGCCTAACAACTTGATAAAAGACCTCTTCGGCACGGGCGAAGGCAAGAAGATGGAGTATCTGCCCATGGCATGGAATAGAAATGCAAACCTCACCTCAATAAAGAAATATTATGATGAACACCCCGACTGTAAGTATCTGCTGGGATATAACGAACCTAACTTGGCCGACCAGTCGAACATCACACCGCAACAGGCCGCCGACGCGTGGCCAGATCTTGAAGCCATTGCCAACGAGTATAGCCTAAAGCTCGTCTCGCCGGCAATGAGCTACACGGGCTCAGCCATCAACGATGGCAAGATATGGCAGCCCTTCGAGTGGATGGACGAATTTATAAAGCTATATAAAGAAAAGAACGGTCGAGAACCAAAGATGGACTATATCGCCATTCATACCTACATGAACGCTACGGTACCCACACTGAACTTCGTGCAACAGTGGATAGACAAATATAACAAACAGATATGGGTAACCGAGTTTGCAGCGGGCGAAAACAACCCCGACTCGCTTACACAGGTGCGCGAAATGGTAAAAAAGGTTGAAGGCCTTGAGCGCAACCCAGGCGTGTTTCGCTATGCTTGGTTTAAGGGCACATCGGGATCACGCATGGTAGACAAAAGTCCCTACTGGCGTTTGCTCTACAAACCCAACCTTCGCACACATTTGCCCGCAGCTGGCACCATGACGGGCCAAGGCGTGGTTTACACCTATATGTCGACCTTCGACAGCACCTATTATTATAAGCCTGCCGAGCTTGTTATGGCCAAAGACTATGTAGCCAGCAACAGCATAACACTGGAGGTTAGTGGCGACACACTGAAAGGCGCCATCAACACACACCTATCAGTAGAGATTGGAAACTCAGGCAGCACTCAGTATCTTATCGACGTGCCCGAGAACGATACCTACCTCTTCAGCTTTCGGTACAGCGACCGCGCATCGGCCGCACGCCAACAGGTGCTGAAGCTGAAGATTGACGACAACGAAACGGGCAGTGTAACACTAACCTCAACAGGCGCCTATCGCGACACTAACGAGGTGTATGCTACCACTACGGCCGAGGTGCCCCTTACAGCAGGCAAGCACCGCCTAACATTGGTAGGCTCGCAACCCATCAATCACGCTCGCCTAACATGGTTCAACTTTGTTTCGGCCACAGGCATCAGCGAGATAAACAAGGACCAGGCAAACAACATTATCAGCAAGCGCTACTTCACCCTGCAAGGGCAAGAGGTGGATCAAGCACCACGCGGCCTCAGCATAGAGCGCACCCTTTATGCCAATGGCCAAACGGTGTGCCGCAAGATAATGACAAGGTAACAGAAGTAAGAATAACCCCAAAAGGTACCTAAATATTAAGAACATCTAAATTTTCAAAAACGACATCAACCATTAATCGTATGAAAAGGATTTGCACCTTTATGCTTTCGGCATTAGCATTGCCGTTAAGCCTTTCTGCACAGACCACCACGCCCCCCACAGGATATAAGATGGTGTGGAGCGACGAGTTTAACGGAACAAGCCTCGATACCAAGGTATGGAACATTGAGGAGAACGGAAACGGTGGAGGCAACCAAGAGTTGCAATACTATCGCAAGGAGAACGTGGCCGTAGCAAATGGCAACCTCGTGCTCACCGCACGTCGTGAAAACTATAACAACAAGCAGTTTACATCAGGACGTATCAACAGCCGCGACAAAGCCTACTTTAAACATGGCATCATTCAGGCACGCATCAAGTTTCCGAAGACAGCCAACGGCGTATGGCCTGCCTACTGGATGATGGGTAACGACTATGGCAAGCTGGGATGGCCCCGCTGTGGCGAGATAGACATTGTTGAAACAGGCAACGCCGAGGGCATAAAGAACGGCACACAAACCCGCCACTTTGGCGCCACACTACACTGGGGAACCAGCGCTGGAGCTAACCACAAACAGTATGGCACCAGCTATCTGGCACCCGAGAACAACCCGCTGCAAAACGACGAGTATCACATCATCACCACAGAGTGGGACGGACAGTTCTTGTCGATGTATTACGACCTGCAAGACTTTACCAAGGCTGCCAAGAACAAGGCTCGCTTCTATAGCGCCACCATACCCGCCAGCACTAACAGCGCCGACATAGGGCACTACTTCCAGAAGCCCTTCTTCTTTATCTTTAACCTGGCTGTGGGCGGAAACTATACTGGCATTTACAATGCTGGCGGCATAACAGCACTGCCCAACGCGGGCGACGAAGCCAAAATGTTTGTCGACTGGGTGCGCGTTTATCAAGACGAGGCCGATGCCGAGGCACAATATAAAACACCCGATGGCGACAACACAGGCTCAAATCCCGACACCCACCCTACTGAAGACAACACCACTAAGATAGGCCAATATGCCACAAAGGCCCTGGAGGGCGGACAGAGCACCTTCGACCTTACCAATGTGAGCAAGGCCGTACTGATAGGTACCAGCAGCGGCGTGACCGATGCCTTGACTGATGTTACCGTTAAGAACTATAACGTTGACGAGAAGACCAACTTCTTCTGGATATGGGACGGTGGCGACTATACTGGTCTGCCCTCAAACGGCAAGAACTCGTTTGGATGGGACGAGAGCTCTACACGCCTGCAGGTTACAGGCAACAGCACATGGTGCGGCGCTGGCTATGCCTCACAGGGCACTGGCAAAGACCTCTCAATGATTGACGACACATGGTATCTGCACTTCGCCATGCGTGGCGACGATGCCCTCACCCACCCCTCACAAACCGTTACCGTGGGCAATGCCGTATTTGTTATTGGCAATGCCACCTCAGGACAGCAAATCGTAGGCGACTACCGTCGCGATGGCGAATGGTACAACTTTGACATTCCAGTAGCAAAGCTGAAACAGATAGGCGGAGGCACACTGTTTAACGATGCCGCCAACTTTATGGGCAACGTGTTTGCCGTGGCTACCACACACAACAAGGGCGCCGAGGTAAACTTTGACCAGGTGTTCTTCTACAGCAAAAAAGATGGCGGCGAAACGCCCGATATACCTACCTACGTTAAAGCAGCCCTTGATAATGAGGGCAAAAGCACCTTCGACGTTGAAAACACTGGCAACTATGTGCTCATTGGTACAACAGGAGGCGTAACTACCACACTGGCAAAAAAGGTGAAAGCCGACTATAACGTTGACGACGTAAACAGCGCTCTCTATATTTGGGAAGGCACCATGACAGCCAGCAACGAAAGCGGCGTCAACTCGTTCGGTTACGACGAGGGTGGCTATCCTGTTTACACCGTAGGCACCGTGGGCTGGTCAGGATTGGGTTACGCATCAAAGGCTAAAGGCAAGGATATGTCTATGCTCGACGACACCTACTATCTGCACCTGGGCATGAAGGCCACCAACAATGCTCCTTACCTTATCGCAGTGGGCAACGCAAAATTTGCTATTGGCGCTTCGGCCTTCGTTGATGGCGGCACAAGCTACGCTCCCCTTTGCGACTTCCCCCGCGACGGCAAATGGTATAACATCGACATTCCTTACAGCGAGATTGAAGCTCGAGCCACAAAGGTGTTCGACAATGCTGAAGATGTTACTGGCAACGTGCTCTACTTCCTTGCTGGCGGAACAACAGGCACCAAGCTCACCTTCGACCAGATTTTCTTCTACAACGACGGTAGCGTGCCCTCAGGCATCGACGCTGTAAAGCAGAACAATGCCACCACTGGCAACAACCGCACCTACACCCTCAGCGGCGTTGAGGTAAAGGGCGACAACCTGCCTAAAGGCATCTACATTCGCAACGGAAAGAAGATTATCGTAAGATAAACGCAATAACAAATCAGATAACATGTATGTTCGCTCCTCTCAACAGTGAGGACG
>OIZS01000829.1_pt1 | contig 11604 bp, 18 predicted proteins | sample 1588641 | NCBI WGS metagenome assembly OIZS01 (sample SAMN03283240) | human gut metagenome | biome: human-associated habitat; material: feces | host: Homo sapiens | place: Peru | collected 2012
CAAGGTCAAAAAACAACCTTAACGTACAATAATTTTCGATATCCAAACTGACCCCAACCTGCCCACGCTGGATGAGGCCGTGAACACCCTGAAGCCCTGGTGGCCGGGATTATTTGACGGTGACACCCCCCGGCTTCTGGCCTGCGGTATCCGGGACGTGTTACTGGAAGACGTGGCGCAGCGGAATATCCCACTCTCTCATAAAAAGCTGCGCAGGGCGCTGAAGGCCATCACCCGTTCAGAAAGCTATCTGTGTGCCATGAAAGCCGGTGCCTGCCGGTATGACACGGAAGGGTATGTAACGGAGCATATTTCTCAGGAGGAGGAAGCGTATGCGGCAGCGCGTCTGGATAAAATCCGCCGCCAGAACCGGATAAAGGCAGAACTTCAGGCCGTGCTTGATGAACAATAAAAAAAGCCTCCTTCACACTAAAGGAGGCGGAAAAATAAGGCTTCTCTGAAACCTTCTTCCATACCCGGCAGAAGAAGGTTATAAAAATTTATAACACATTCACCGGCCTGGATTAAAGGGGGAAGGAAAATGAACGGAACAGGGCGTGATTCGCAAAACTCCGGGGTATGGCGCTACCGGCAGGTCGGACGCCGGGCTGTCCGGCTGGAAGTCAGGGGGGACTGGCCGGGAGCCGCTGAGGCATGGCTACGGGCTGCGCAGTCTGCTCCCCGGACAGACTGGCAACAGTTTGCACAACAGCGGGCTGAACGGTGCCGGAGGCGCTGCCGGGGAAAGGTGTAACGAAAAAACAGCCTTCGTTGCTCCAGGGAACCGGAAGGCTGAAGTATGCATGAGATTTTTCTTTTTTATATCTGGCCTGGAAGTATGACCAGTCAGCATTCATTATCACAGGATTATTGCTGTATTAAGTAATAGCGTGCTGTTTTGTGATTGATTTCATAAAACAAGACGTCGTTTAATATGCGCCTGAATATTCACGAGGGAAGTCTTTCTTTTTATATGGTGTTCCCTGAAATAAAATATTTTGTGTTATTGCTCACCCGGTCATGAATAAAAGGTAAAAACATGGAAGAAAATAATACGAGTACAGATAAAAACACCCTGACAGCCCTTATTGATTATGAAAACTGTGGCAGCCTGAAAAATATTTCCCTTGAGCAGTATGGGGAACTGATTATTTTTGTCGGGCCACAGCAGAACGTCGTTGTTCTTCCTGCAGACTCTTTTCCTGAAGGTGCGAGAATCACTATCAGGCAGGTGAGTGGTGTGTCCAGGAATAATGTCGATTTTCATCTTGTTCTGGAGCTGGGGCGGATAAGCTGTTGTGCAGCAGGGAAAGATAAAACATACCACATCATTTCATCGGATAAGGGATATGACGGTGTTATCAGGACGCTGAAAGAAGCCGGTATTACCTGCATCCGTCGTGATGTACCGGAAAGTATTGCTGCTGCCGGTGAGTCTGGTGCAGACAAAAGTAACTGCCTGAAACGACCTTCTGTTCCTGAAAGTGATATCGTCAGCCGTTGGGCAGGAAAGCTGCAGCAGATATCCGGCAGCGGAGCCGGTAATATGCCTGTGTCCGTCGAAACATTTAATAATTATTTAAAGTCACACATGCGTGACGAATGGAACAAAACCCGGGCAGTGGCGATAAGGAATGAACTGGTTCGTCGGGGAGTCACAGAAGTCAGGGAGAAAAAGATAATCTGGAAAAAGGCGAAAAAGGAGAATAAAGCATGAGGTATCGCAGCTGTACTCAGATAATGCCAGCGCCAATGATATAAGACAGTAATGGGGAAGCGGAGCGAAGGGGGCTGAAAAGGGGAATTAAGGATGATTGTTATTATGGTGAACCAGAAGGTTATCCCTGTCTGTAAGCTGAATCGGACTAAACGACATAATACCTGTAACATATTTTCCTGGCAGGACAAGCAGGAACAATAAAATGTGTGATTTAATTCAAAAATGTGTGCAGCAAAGAAAAACCGGGGAATTGTTTCCCCGGTCCGGTCCATTTAGCCAGTACCCTGAGCAGGATCTGATATGAGCATTATTCACTTTGCCAGACATGGTGAAAAAAGTGAATATATGGAGGAGAAAAACATCGCCTGAATCACAGATTCGGGTGCTCAGCGCGTAAGAAGACGGGAAAGAAAAGCGCCTTTCCGTTTCAGCATCGGGAATAATCACTGAAACATCAGCGGTATATGTGGTGTGTATGAATATCCCGGCAGTATTAATTCTTCTGTGAGGAAATGCATTGATAAGAAACAGAATAAGTCGGTGGTAAGGAAAATGAATTTATTAATTCAGTATCCGTTTATCAGATAAAAAAGGGAAAGAGTATGGTGAAACTGATTATTTTTATTATCACAATAATACTGACAACTAAAGGGGGGACAGGAAAATGAATGGATTCAGAAACAGTTCACGGAACGGTCAGGTCTGGCGTTACCAGCGTGCCGGAAGCCGGGCCGTTATTCTGGAGGTCAGTGGACGCTGGATGGAAGCGGCAGAAGCATGGCGACGGGCTGCCGGTGTTGCACCCGGACAGACTGGCAGCAGTTTGCCCGAAAAAGGGCTGAACAGTGCCACCGGCGCTGCCGGGGAAGGGTGTAACGAAAAAGTAGCCTTCATTACTCCGGGGATTCAGAAGGCTGAATAATGCATGAGATTTGCTTTTTTTAATATCCGGTCGGGCAGTATGACCGGACAGTTCTGAGTAGCACAGAGTTTTTTCCGTATTAAGTCGTGATTTTATATTTTGTGATTAATTTCACAAAACAAGGTGTTATTCAGTGTGTGCTGCGATATTCAGGATTACCTGAAATACAGGTGCCATTTATCTGATATGGAGAATAACATGAGGAAATATATTCCACTGGTATTATTTATCTTTTCATGGCCGGTATTGTGTGCAGATATTCATGGACGGGTTGTTCGTGTACTGGACGGTGATACCATCGAGGTCATGGACTCACGGAAGGCAGTGCGGATCAGGCTGATAAATATTGATGCACCGGAAAAGAAACAGGATTATGGCCGGTGGTCAACGGACATGATGAAATCACTGGTTGCAGGAAAAACGGTTACCGTCACATATTTTCAGCGAGATCGTTATGGTCGTATTCTCGGGCAGGTTTATGCACCAGACGGAATGAATATTAATCAGTTTATGGTCCGGGCCGGGGCTGCCTGGGTATATGAGCAGTACAACACAGATCCCGTGCTGCCTGTCCTTCAGAACGAAACCAGACAACAAAAACGTGGGCTCTGGTCAGATGCTGATCCGGTTCCACCCTGGATATGGAGACACCGTAAATAAAGCGATGGCAATCTTATCATTTATCTGTTCTCAGCAGGAATAAAAATGGCAAAAACAAAACAGGAATGGCTGTATCAGTTACGGCGATGTTCATCAGTCAATACGCTGGAAAAATTATTCATAAAAACAGAGACAGTTTATCGAACAGTGAACGTGAATCATTTAATTCAGCAGCAGACCACCGGTTAGCGGAATTAATCAGCGGAAAGTTATATGACAGGATACCAAAAGAGATATGGAAATATGTAAGGTAATAATTCAGCATAATTAATTACCAGGAGCAGATAAACAATGAAGCTGATTATTTTTATTCTTATTGTTCTGATTATTGCAGCGTTACTTATCCGGATTATCCTCAGAAGTGTAAATCAGCATTCTCCTTTGCTGATGCAATTGCATGCGGCAGGTATACGGACCGGTGATGCGGAGCGAATACTGTCCAGCGGTGAATACTGGCAACGTCAGAAGACGTTGATGACAGAAAGGGAAGTCAGTTTTATGAAAGGACTGTTCAGAATTGTGGATATGAAACGGTGGTATCTGTGTCCGCAGGTACGGGTCGCGGATATCGTCCAGCTGAACGGGAATATCCGGCCACGATCACGCCAGTGGTGGCAGTTATTCAGGATGGTGTCTCAGTGGCATGTTGATGTGGTTATCGTTGAGCGGCGTTCGTTCAGTATTGTTGCAGCGGTAGAGCTGGATGATGCCAGTCATTTACGACCGGAACGCAGACGCCGGGATATTCTTCTGGAAGAGGTTCTGAGGCAGGCTGGTATTCCGTTGCTCAGAAGCCACGATGCCAGAAAACTGCTACAGATGACTGGAGAATGGCTGAATACAACAGGAACTGATCAGCAGTCACCGGAACATCGTAGCTGACGCCTTCGCGTTGCTCAGTTGTCCAACCCCGGAAACGGGAAAAAGCAAGTTTTCCCCGCCCCCGGCGTTTCTGTAATAGAAAACGGAAAATGGTGGTCACAGAGTAAATTCCGGAACTACCTGTACCCAAACTTTATATAATAAAGGTGAATATATGGAATATGATGATGTATCAGAATTGATGATTAAGCGTGAACACAACATTCTTATTGTTGGGAATTCTGCCTCCCACATTGATAAGTTTTTTAAGGAGTATTCTATACCAAGTTCTAAATATTATGATTTCACTCAGATTAACAGTGATTCAGATGTAGAGAGAAATGAGAATGGTGTCTCTTTTATCAGGGATGCAATGAATAGTGAAGAGCTCACAATCATTTTTAATTGCGTTGGGTGGTCTGATTTAGGTGGTGGATCAGCAGTATCACAGTTTGCAATGATGGCCAGAAAATTTGGTAAACAACTTATTGTCGCTGTAAGTGAAAAGGATGCCATCAAATTAAAAGACAACTTTGATATTATTGGGATGCTGTCATATGGTAAAGAAAATTTTATTGCCATGAGTCATACGAAAAGCGAGTTAACTGGAGGGAAACGTCGGTACCGGATTAAAAATTGATGTAAATAAAAAGCATACTTATTGGCTGGAGTGACGCCTTCGTGCTTCGGTAGTAAAAAGCGGGAAATGAAGGTAATAGTCAGCAACAGGGAATGTGGTATTATCGCGGCGGGTGTCTGAGCCTTTCTGGTTCAGGCAAGACGCAGGTACCAGAAATGCGAAGACCCCACTCGTTAATCCATTAACTCGTGAGGTCTGCATGAAGTACGTAGCACTACTGATTGTAGCCTCTTCTTTGCAGAGAGGTCAAAGTTTATGACGAAATATGCCCTTATCGGGTTGCTCGCCGTGTGTGCCACGGTGTTGTGTTTTTCACTGATATTCAGGGAACGCTTATGTGAACTGAATATTCACAGGGGAAATACAGTGGTGCAGGTAACTCTGGCCTACGAAGCACGGAAGTAAGCTGCCGGGTGGGGACGGAAGTCCCCACTTTCCGGGAGTGTGAGGTATTTCAGGGGCAGACACCCGACATGCCAGAAACAGCCGGTCCCGCCCGGGGCCGGCATCCATGTTAAGGCATTTCCTGTTTTTCAGTCATTTCATCATCAAAATCACATTAAACGGTCGTAATCAGACATGATTTGTGCGCCAACACAGATCATCATCACAACTTTCAAGTCGCTGATTTCAAAAAACTGTAGTATCCTCTGCGAAACGATCCCTGTTTGAGTATTGAGGAGGCGAGATGTCGCAGACAGAAAATGCAGTGACTTCCTCATCAGGTAACAAGCGTGCATACCGGAAAGGTAACCCTGTTCCGGCCAGAGAGAGGCAAAGGGCTTCTCTGGCTCGCAGAAGCAACACTCATAAGGCTTTTCATGCGGTTATCCAGGCCCGTTTAAAAGACAGGCTGAGTGAACTGGCAGATGAGGAAGGTATTACCCAGGCGCAGATGCTTGAAAAACTGATTGAATCAGAGCTGAAACGCAGAGCAAGAATGTGAACATTCACATTCTTGCTTATCTCAGGCGTGAGTGATAGATTGCTGATCGTTTAAGGAATTTTATGGCTGGCCACGCCATAAGGTGGCAGGGAACTGGTTCTGATGTGGATGTACAGAAGCCAGAAAAGCAAAAACCCCGATAATCTTTCTATGTTTGGCGACTCAGAAGATTACCGGGGCCCACTTAAACCGTATAGCCAACAATTCAGCTATGCGGGGAGTATAGTTATATGCCCGGAAAAGTTCAAGACTTCTTTCTGTGCTCACTCCTTCTGCGCATTGTAAGTGCAGGATGGTGTGACTGATCTTCAACAAACGTATTACCGCCAGGTAAAGAACCCGAATCCGGTGTTTATACCCCGTAAAGGTGCCGGAACGCTGAAGTTCTGCGAAAAACTGATGGAAAAGGCGGTGGGCTTCACTTCCCGTTTTGATTTCGCCATTCATGTGGCGCATGCCCGTTCGCGTGGTCTGCGTCGACGCATGCCACCGGTACTGCGTCGCCGGGCCATTGATGCGCTGCTGCAGGGGCTGTGTTTTCACTATGACCCGCTGGCCAACCGCGTCCAGTGCTCCATCACCACACTGGCCATTGAGTGCGGACTGGCGACGGAGTCTGCTGCCGGAAAACTCTCCATCACCCGTGCCACCCGGGCTCTGACATTCCTGTCAGAGCTGGGACTGATTACCTACCAGACGGAATATGACCCGCTTATTGGCTGCTATATTCCGACCGACATCACGTTCACACCGGCGCTGTTTGCTGCTCTCGATATCTCAGAAGAGGCGGTGGCTTCCGCACGCCGCAGCCGTGTGGAATGGGAAAACAGACAGCGCAAAAAGCAGGGGCTGGATACCCTGGGTATGGATGAACTGATAGCGAAAGCCTGGTGTTTTGTGCGTGAGCGTTTCCGCAGTTACCAGACAGAGCTTAAGTCCCGGGGAATAAAGCGTGCCCGTGCGCGTCGTGATGCGAACAGGGAACGTCAGGATATCGTCACCCTGGTGAAACGACAGCTGACGCGTGAAATCGCGGAAGGGCGCTTCACTGCCAGTCGTGAGGCGGTAAAACGTGAAGTGGAGCGTCGTGTGAAGGAGCGCATGATTCTGTCACGTAACCGCAATTACAGCCGGCTGGCCACAGCTTCCCCCTGAAAGTGACCTCCTCTGAATAATCCGGCCCGCGCCGGAGGCATCTGCACGCCTGAAGCCCGGCAGCGCACAAAAAAACAGCACCGCATACAAAAAACAACCTCACCATCCACCTTCTGGTGCATCCGGTTCCCCCTGTTTTTAATACAAAATACGCCTCACAGACGGGGAATTTTGCTTATCCACATTTAACTGCAAGGGACTTCCCCATAAAGTTACAACCATTCATGTCATAAAGTGCCAGCCGGCAGCGTTACAGAGTGCAATGTATCTTTTAAACACCTGTTTATATCTCCTTTAAACTACTTAATTACATTCATTTAAAAAGAAAACCTGTTCATTGCCTGTCCTGTGGACAGACAGATATGCACCTCCCACCGCAAGCGGCGGGCCCCGACCGGAGCCACTTTAGTTACAACACTCAGATACAACCACCAGAAAAACCCCAATCCAGCGCAGAACTGAAACCACAAAGCCCCTCCCTCACAACTGAAAAGCGAGGCCGCCCCCGCCCGAAGGGCGGGAACAACATCGCTTTTAATTATGAATGTTGTAACTACATTGTCATCGCTGCCAGTCTTCTGGCTGAAAGTCTTCAGTACACGCTCGTAAGCGGCCCTGACGGCCCGCTAACGCGGAGATACGCCCCGACTTCGGGTAAACCCTCGTCGGGACCACTCCGACCGCGCACAGAAGTTCTCTCATGGCTGAAAACAGGTATGGTCTGGCAGGGCTGGGGGGGTAAGGTGAAATCTATCAATCAGTACCGGCTGACGCCGGGCTTCGGCGGTTTTACTCCAGTATCACATGTAACCACAGCGTGCCGCCTTACATGCCGCTGAAGCGGCATTCAGTAAACAGGCTATGCACGACTCGCCAGTCTGGCCTGAACATGATATAAAATGAATATAAATAGACAGAATAGGGTTATTTATGGATTTATATCACTTTACAGCAATTCCTATGTTGCATTCCATACTTGCATCTGAAGGCCTGAGAGAAGGATATCTAACGTTGTATGATGGAACAATTTTGTATAATAAAGTATGGTTAACGACATCTCCATTACCATATGGTCACGGATTATGTAACGGTACTGAAAAATTAAGTGAATCAGAAAAATCATTTATGCGAAGAGTCGGTAATATATCTGAGTCTACGTCTATAAATGGAACACATAACAAAAAGTTAATAAGGTTAAAAATAGATACTGAATGGATAAAAAAGCAGCCTAGATTTTGCTCATATAAAAAGCTGATGCGTGACCTTGGACAACCTAAAGCTTATGTTAAGTACGTAGGTGCAATGGGGGTTGAGGGGGCAAGGGGGATGACCGATGAGCAGATAAGTAAAATTATGCGAAAAGGTAACACAAAAGAAGATACCTGGTATATCTTTAATGGGGTCATCCCACCTTCAAAAATAGTCTCTGTTGAATATATGGAAACTAAAGATAAATATATACCATATGATTTTGAATTGCATGGAAGGGGATATATAGAAAACTCCGGCATTTATCCGATTTCGAGTTTATTATTATCTGATCTGAATCATACAATGCGAAATATTACATTTTTACCAGGTTCTGTCATAGCGTTTTGTCATAAAGCAAATGCAGAAGAAAATATTTTATTCAGACATGTATTATTCACATGTTCAATCTCCTTGAGAAATTTTTCAGTACTGATAGCAACAGGTGATGAGACATCTTTCTATACTCATCTGGATGTATTAAAAAGTTGGGCTCAAAAAAACAGTAAAGTACTATGCCAACTTTTTGAAAAAGCACGTGAAAGTTACCACAGATACTATGGTTAGAAACCACTGCGGGGAGAACATCAGCGGCACAAAACTAGACCGCCCGGAACTGGGACGCTTACTGATGGACAGTCATCGCAATGATATCTTGCTGGTTGAGCAGATAGAACAACACGAGTGTGGATTGTCATTCTTGATGTGCCCATATCATGGCAACCTCTGTCAGGCTCTCTATAAAGAGGTTAAGTCCGGTCAAAAAATAGCCTTGACGAATGGAAGGGACTTCCCCTGGATATGCACCTGATTAACTCTTGTGCAATCATGGGGTAAACATAGCCTGGAGAGATTCGTTATGACCATCACATCGGTATCGATCTTGCTAAAAATGTGTTCGCTGTTCATGGGGGTGACCAAAATGGCAAAACCGTTCTGGTGAAATCCAGAGTAACCCGCGCAGCTCTTCCCGGGCTGATTGCAAGTTTACCGCCCTGTGTTATCGGGATGGAGGCGTGCTCCGGGGCTCATTACTGGGCAAGATTGTTTCTGCAATATGGTCATGAGCCGCGTCTGATGGCCGCTAAATTTGTATCTCCATACCGCATGGCCGGTAAATCAGGGAAAAATGATGCAGCTGATGCTCAGGCTATCTGCGAAGCGGTTCGTCGCCCACATATGTGGTTTGTTCCAGTTAAGGACGAGAGCCAGCAGGCGATGCAGTGTCTGCATCGTACCCGACAGGGTTTTATCGAAGAGAAAACAGCAACATATAATCGTCTTCGAGGGTTGATATCAGAATTCGGCGTCATTGCCCCACAAAGTACAGATGCTTTGCGGCACATGGTTTCTGCGCAGAAGAGCTCTTTACCTCTTCAGGTTCAGCAATGTGTAGATGATTTACTGGAACACGTTGATCGCATTGAAGCTAACATCACTGAATATGACCGAATTTTGTCCCGCATAGCCAAAACAGATCACCGCAGTCAGCGGCTGATGAAGCTAAAAGGAGTTGGTCCCACAACTGCCTGTGCTCTGGTTGCCTGTATCGGTAATGCACATGATTTTAAAAATGGACGGCAACTGGCGGCCTGGCTGGGGTTGACTCCATCGCAAATACAGTAGCGGCGGAAAGTCGAAGTTAGGCAGGATAACAAAAGCCGGTGATTCGTATCTGCGAACGCTTCTGGTACAGGGGGCTCGTTCAGTACTGATTGGCGCTGAGAAAAGGACTGACTCATTCAGTCGTTGGGTCTGTTCACTGGTCAAACGCAGAGGATACTGGCGCGCTGTTGTGGCCATCGCCGCCAAAAATGCAAGGCTGTGCTGGGCATCATTGCATTACGGTGATGATTTCAGGCTGTATTCAGCAAGCTAAAGCAGGAAGAAACCGTATGACCATCTGATCTGCAACTCGTTGATGATAAAGGGTTAGACCCCGTGAGGTATATCTGATTATTGTACAGGATATACGTATCCGCTTAACGAACAAGAGCCTCACGCGCGTCTTTCATCAGGGGCCGAATCGATAGCGATTCATTATGGCCGTTTATAGTACCGCAGTCTCTCCCCTTTATTTTTAACTGTAGTGCAGACACAAACCATAAATACCGACGTTGACTGTTCGGGGAAGCCCTTATAGTACAATAATTTTCGATATCCAAACTGACCCCTGCTACATGTAACCAGCGTATGCCGCCTTACATGCACTGACGCGCATTATTTGCCTTGTTTCGTCTGAAGGTAATCACTATGATTAAATATGATTAACAACTAATCGGATATGCAAATGAAAAACAATACCGCACAGGCAACAAAAGTAATTACCGCGCATGTGCCATTACCTATGGCTGATAAAGTCGACCAGATGGCCGCCAGACTGGAACGCTCCCGGGGCTGGGTTATCAAACAGGCGCTTTCTGCATGGCTTGCCCAGGAGGAGGAGCGTAATCGCTTGACGCTGGAAGCCCTGGACGATGTAACATCCGGACAGGTTATCGACCATCAGGCTGTACAGGCCTGGGCGGACAGCCTCAGTACTGACAATCCGTTACCGGTGCCACGCTGATGGAACTGAAGTGGACCAGTAAGGCGCTTTCTGATTTGGCGCGGTTATATGATTTTCTGGTGCTGACCAGTAAACCTGCGGCCGTCAGAATGGTGCAGTCCCTGATACAGGCACCGGTTATTCTATTAACTCATCCACGTATGGGGGAACAGTTGTTTCAGTTTGAACCCAGGGAGGTCAGACGGATTTTTGCTGGCGAGTACGAAATCCGTTACGAACTTAATGGCCAGACTATTTATGTATTGCGCCTGTGGCACACACGAGAAAACAGGTAGATTGTGTGTGGGGACAACTTAACATAGCCTGCAGATATTAATTCTGGAACATTATTATCAGGTCAGATATTTTGCATTCCATTAAATAATCTTGCAGGAGATAAAATGAATAACGATAATTACCGCAGAACGTATTAGCGACTACATGACCGAAGCAGTTAATACAGACTCTAAAGCCGTTGCGGAAATGTTTCATAACGCTGCATGGGGAGTGCGAACACTGTGGTTTGATCTCGTCACAAATATAGATATGGATATACATAAAAAGAACAGGTATGCGAGTTATGATTTTAGAGGAAAAATCGAAATGCAGCATGAAGAGTTTCAGAAAATGACAGAGCGCGAGCAAGTGCCTTTATTGAAATCACCAGAATAATGGCAGCAGTACAAGTACATTCTGTTTTTTGTTGAGCGAACATTTGGCGGCTATAAGTGGCGAGTACAGACAACAATCGATCTGAGTACTGGAGGTCGGAGCGTTTACACTGAAAATGCAGGAGCGTTTTATGTTAAATATTGGGGGCGGTTTGGGAAACGGTTGCGTTATCGCGGTAGGGTGTACCCTTATGCGATAACCTGTTTCGTTAAAAGTACTATGTGAGGTATGA
>OIZS01000830.1_pt1 | contig 11603 bp, 7 predicted proteins | sample 1588641 | NCBI WGS metagenome assembly OIZS01 (sample SAMN03283240) | human gut metagenome | biome: human-associated habitat; material: feces | host: Homo sapiens | place: Peru | collected 2012
CCCCTGCTTATCTGCAAAAGCTGCTGGACAGAAGAGAAATCTTCCGCCAAGCTTCCAATACTAGCAAGGCACTTCATCTTACTTTCGTCACAGCTACAGGAATAAAAAAGAATGCCCAGGAAGGCATGATTCAGAGCGAAGTGGGATTAGACGATTTATTTGGTGAGAAAGTTTGAATTTGTACTTTTGCCATGCCATTCAGAGTTTTATTTGTTATTTTTTACTACACTAAGATAAGTGAAATTTTAGACATAAAAATCCTGAGCAACTTATTGTTGCTCAGGCACTTATAAGATATTAAATTAGAGTGTTGCGAAATTAGGGATTATTATAAATCCTCACCATTAGCATGATTGTATTCATTGTCATAAAACATTGTTATGTAGTATTCTCCATAACTTTCACAAATTCTAAACCATACAGGTTTCATAAACATCATTTTCATGCCTATTTTTATTGCTGCATTTTGAATTTCCTTTGTCTTTTGGGTACAAAACCTTTACTTACCAGTTTTTGTTTCATCTCAGATTTAAAACTGTTATGCTCTTCAAGCGGTCCCTCGGGGATCACGTGATGGGGAACTGGTGAACAAGAGACGAGCAACGAGGGATCACGAGGCGGGCAACGAGTGCCCAAACAAATGGCTATGATTTGGGCAACGCATCTATCATCATCAGTCGCTTTTTTGACAGATTAATCCATTTAATTGGATTAGATTTGTTATTTTTTTGCAACAAGATAAGTGAAGGTCTGCCTATCAGTAACTATACGCAACAGATAGATACCTGCAGGAATACCTTGCAGAGAAAGCGAAGCTTGATTTCCATTTATATTCTCAGACTGTTTAAGGAGACTGCCACTTATCTGATAGAGTTTGATGTTTCTCAAACCACTACCGGAAACTGATAGTTGATGACTTTCGAGACGGACATCAATGGAAGGAGTTGCATTTACAGAGGCTCCGATTCCAGTAGGTGTATCCTGGGAAATAACGAGGAGGTCGCCTTTACGCTTCAGGTAATACACGGGTCCCTGCGGATTGCCAAGTTCGATTTCCTTGCCTTCCATCTCCCCCATCACCCTCATGCGATAAGTATGACCATCAGCAAATGGCAAATTGTTTTTGCGCAGCCAATAACTGTAAAGCGGTACCTCGAAGGTAGAAGAAACACTCACTTCATCATCGATTCCCCGCACCTGTATCTTTTCCTTTGTCTCTGTGTCTTCACCCATCAGCGTTATACGTCCTTCATAACTTCTGCCTTCGGATGCGAGCAGCGAGACTCCAAATTTGAAATTAGCATATTTAGTCATATCAATACTGCCTGATTCTATTTTCTCGTGGGAATCATCAGCTAAAAAGACTTCTGCTTTCGCCATTAGCGGCTTTTCCTGCGCTTTCTCCACCTGAATAAATGCAGCCTCCCGGTCGTGGATAAGGTTGACTGGATAGAACATTGTTTCTGCTTCATCGCCTGAGATGATGAGTTTCACTTCGTAGCACCCTGGAGAAAGATTTGAAGGCAAAGAGAGCAAAATTGGGATTTCGGTTTCGGTAAATCCTTCGATTTCGCTGAGCTGATCGACACGGGTATCCATCACAACTTCCCGACTATCATTGAGCAATTGTACTCTCAAATAACAGTCGCGAGGTACTCCATTGAGATTTTTTATCGGGAAAAACGCTTGTACTTTTCCGCCCTGTTCTGCACAGCCGATGAGTCTTGGCTGCGCCATTAACTGGAAATGAGGTTCTTCGGAATAAATTTCCGATATGCGCCCAGTTCCATCCTTCAGTTCCACTTCTATCACAGGCGCCTTTTTCATCAGAAAGAACTCATCCCACGACTGATCTTCTTTTCTGGCAACACATACAGGAAGGAGACGATAATATCCATCCTGAAGACCTGAAAGATTCAACTTGACAGGTTGTGCGTCATTGATCAGATAGTCGTTCCCCATCCATCCGTCATGATCGGCACCATAGATTCTCTGCGTAAAACCTCCCTGAGCATGATCATCAGAATAGGCAACCTGCATGAGGTTCCCATCCATATCATAGACTGCTACACCAATATCTCCCCGGAAAGGCTTACCCCTGTTGACGAATGAATTCATTTCCACTGTAATAGTCTGTGATGGGTTGAAATTCTTGTCAGTTGCCTCTTTTATCAGTAGCGAACCACCCTCATTGAACATCAACTGTGGGGAATTTTCCAAGAGACTACGGTCGATATCAGGATACTTGCCATTATTGGGATGTGCTAAGATAGCCATGATAGCACGGTTGAATGCCAGCGGCTTGCCTTGAAATTCACTACCTGTCTGCGAAACACTGAGGTTGGTGAGTGAATAGTAGGCATCACCCTGTCCCTCCCAACCGAAATTCATGTGGAAGAGTCCATTTTCATCAAAACCATCTGTCACCCATGCATGTCCGGAAGCAGCACCAGCCGGTCGGCCTTCCAGATAGACAGGACATCCATTGAGGAGTTCCTGCCGCAGGATTTCTGCAAAACGGGTAGGCCCTTCTATTGCTTTGGTGGCATAGGCAGCCGAATAATCAAAGTTTTTTAGCAGAGCCTGATAGGCAAATATGCCCTGTGTTCCGCTGGCGTTAGGTGTATATTGCATGAAAGAAGCCACGCCCACATCATTCATCAGCAAGGCAACGGCATCTTCCTGTTCTGATGTTGCACGAACAGGATAACGGTAGTCGGGCAACATATTCGCCCAATCATAATGAGACTGACTGAAGTCTGCACTTTTCTTGGTATGATAATAAGTTACCTCATACTCATTCTGTCCCTTTCCCTGAAGAGGCCATTGATGGTAATACATCAATTGTGCGATGGCAGTAGCCACACATCCGCTATAGGGGTAACCTGTACGGGCATTAAAAGGATGCGACTGTCCCCATCTGCTTTTCAGTAGAGGTGATACGGTTTGAGAAAACAGACCTGAGCGGGTTGCATTTCCGACAACTACCTTTCCTTCTTTCAGCACCTCGTATGTCTGGCGATACCCCTCCAAAAGGAGTTTTACGCAGGGGTTGGCATTCAGCGTGTCGAGTGTCCCCTCAGTGCTGTAAGCCAAAATCTCCCCCATCTCATCATCGCCAGAGACAATCACAAATCCGCTTCCCTTTGCATCATTATATATATAATAAGGTGTATCAGCACTTTGAGAGAAACCTTTCGATTTTGCCTTTACCTCTTGGGATTGAGGTAAGGTGACGTATCTTTGAGCTATCTTCGCTGCTTTGCGAAGATTGATATTTTTACTATATGCTGCCGGACTAAAGGCTAAAAGGATACTGACGATAGTTAGTGAAAGGGCTATCGAGGGGGAAAAGGATATGATACTATGAATAACTTTCATGATGATTGTAAGTTGATAATTATTAAAATCTAATAGTTTTATTTCTTAGTCATGCTGCAAAGGTAGTACATTTTTAGGAAATATGTATCATAGGGACAAAATATTTTGGTTAGGAGAGATTATTTATCCACGGACAATCTCCTGAAGCTTATCATACTCCGAGCGTGAATTTTCTACGGTTGTGATACGAAAGCGGTGAAAAGGCTTTCAATGTGTACTTACCAGAATTTGGCCAAGCCATAATGGTTGAATTCGCGAATACTGTGAGTCAACGTGTATTATCAATAAAGCATAAAGTGGTCAACTATTTTTTTTATAGTTTCTATCAGAATAATGCAATAGGCTTCAACTGCTTACGAAGCTGCTTTCATTGCTCTACGAAATAGGCTTCATTGACTATCGAAGCCGCTTTCGTATTTCGAGGCTTTTCTATTCAAGTTTATGCTTTAGTAACGACAAGTTTTCAATAGGGGTGCTGAGTAGTTACTATTTTTCTAAAATAGACATGTGGTAAGAGTGAAAAATAGCACTTACTTTTTGAATATTGCAGCAGCTGCAATATTCAAAAACCTCCATTTTATTCTTCCTCCATTGACTTTTCTATTTCTTCTATCTGTGGCAAAGCCGAAGCGACATCAGCAAAGAGTTTTTCTGTTTCGTATTGTGCAATGCCCATTGGTTGAGTAATGCCACGAAGCGAGAACTCTGCTTTCTTGTTGCTCTTAGTACGGCAGAGAAGCAAGCCAATGGTAGGCTTGTCTTCAGGTGACTTTACCATGTCGTCAACAGCAGAAATATAGAAGTTCAGTTTGCTAACGAACTCAGGTTTGAACTCCACGGCTTTTAACTCCACAACAACATAGCAATGCAGTTTGAGGTGGTACATCAGCAAGTCGATATAGTAGTCATCACCATCTACCGAAATGTGGCATTGCCTGCCAATGTATGCAAAGCCACGTCCCATTTCAAGGAGAAAGTCTGTAATCTTGCTTGTCAATGTTTTCTCAATGTCAAGCTCATTTTGGAGTGCCACTGTACCCAAAAAACTAAAATTGTATGGGTCTTTAAAAATATACTTCGCCAAATCGGACTGAAGAGGTGGCAAGGTTTGCTCAAAGTTATTGATTGCATGCCCTTTAGCATGGATATATCCATTTGCTATCTGCATAAGCATCACATCACGACTCCACCCATTCTGCGCAGTTTCTGTAATGTAATAAGCTCGTTCGGCAATGTCTTTTACTTTCGATAGAAGCGAAATGTGATGATACCAAGTAATTTGTGCAAGTGGAACTTGCACAAAGCCTTTGTCATCTTCTTTAAATTGGTCAAGTGCCACTTGACCAATTGGAATATTTTCCATTTTTGCAAGCGGCACTTGCAAAAATGGAAAATCTGGATACGCTTCAGCGAAACGTCTCATACTTTTGAGATTACTCAAAGAGTATCCTCTATCATTAGGGAACTTTTGGGATAAATCAACAGATAATTTTGATATGATATTTGCTCCCCAGCCTAATTGTCTCTGCTGTGCTAAAATTCGTTTGCCCAAAGTCCAATATAACGCCAATGTGTCAGCATTGACATTAATTGCGGTACGTAGTTTTGCTACCTCTATAAGATGCTCTATGTCTTTGCGCCATTCTGCATAACCATCAGGCAGCAAATCGGTATTTGCGTTCATAATTTCATTCATGCCTTTATTCTTTTCCTACATTTCTATTAAAGCTAAGACTTCCGAGTTGCTTCATTATCTCATCTTCCAAACGATGACTTCAGCGAATTGTTGTGCAAGCGTAGTCTTATAATCATTCATTCGCTTACTTTCAGCCACCATTCCCCATGGTTGTTTGGCTTTTTTACCTCCACGAAGCAAAGAGGTAAGCCATTGACAAACAAAGTGATGTCTGGGCGGAATTCATCTTGACCATTCTTGCATTTGAACTCTTGTTGCTTCGTTAAATTTACTCATAGCTTCTTCTTTGTTTAATCGAAGTTGATAATTTCACTTACGCTGACATCTAACAACTCTGAAATCTTTTTCAAAGTCATAAGATCTGGTTGTGTGGTGTTGGTGCACCACTTAGAAACAGTTGCTTGGTTTACTCCCAACTGTTCTGCAAGCCATTTATTAGTCTTTTTCTTTTTGACTAAGACCAATTTTAGTTGGTTTAAATCTTCCATAACATTCAATTTGTTGCTTTAAATGCAAATATAGTGATTTCTTTTTATAAATATGTGTCTACAGATTAATCTTTAACAAGATATAACAAAGAAAGGATAGCCCGTGAAAGGGCTATCGATCTACAACATGCTTTATTCTTCATCCGGATATATCGCTATTTTAATGACTCCATCCTTTCTGTTTTCAAAGATATCGTAGGCTTCTTCGATTTTTGAAAGAGGGAAACGGTGGGTGATGAGAGGAGTGGTGTCTATCTTGCCCTGAGATATCAGATGCAGGATTTCCTCGCAATCACAACCATCTACACCGCCAGTCTTGAAGATGAGATTTTTGCCATACATATCTGGGAGAGGTAAGAGCTGAGGTTTATCGTACATCGCCACAATGGTAACTATCGCATTAGGGCGGGCACATTGCCATGCCAACTGAAAAGTATCGGGACCACCTGCTACCTCCATCACCACATCCGCACCACCGTGCAAACTCTGTTCCTTGACAAAAGCCTCGCAATCCTCTGGTTCTACCACCAAAACCTGCGGATAATGCTCCTTGATAAAAGCTCTTCTGGCTTCAGACTTCTCGCAAACGATGATTTTCTGCGGATTCTTCAACAACGTGCAAAGCAAACAGCACACTCCCGTAGGTCCTGCTCCGATAATCAGCACCGTATCTTCTTCCTTGATTTCAGAAATCCTTGTTGCCCAGAAACCTGTGGCAAGGATATCACCAACAAAGAGTGCCTGCTCATCACTTACATTGTCAGGAATCCTGTTTAAGCCCGTGGTGGCATAAGGAACCCTTACATATTCGGTCTGCCCGCCATCGATACGACAGCCCAAAGCCCAACCGCCATGAGGAGAAGTACAGTTGTTCACATATCCATGTTGGCAGTAGAAGCATTCCCCGCAGTATGTTTCCACATTCACGGTTACTCTATCGCCTGGTTTCACATGGGTAACCTTCTCCCCTACTTCTTCTACGATACCCACCATTTCATGTCCCACAGTAATTCCGGGAACGGCACGAGGAACAGAACCGTGCTTGATATGCAGGTCGCTGGTACAGATACTGCTCATGGTAACTCTCACGATGGCATCGTGTTCATCTATCAGGATTGGTTTCTCCTTTTCGGTGAACCCAAATACACCTTGTTTTAATATATGTAAATGCTTTCATTATGACTGTAAGTTGATAATTGTTTTTATCTTTGTTTATCGGACTATTTTTCTTTTTGTTATCTGGCCGTTTTGTCAGATTGTCGAAATATTCATTTCTATTTTTTTGCGGAAATATACAAAAAATATTCGGAACCAAGTATCAAACGTTTACCCAAAAGCAACATGCTCAATCGTTTGCACAAAAAAAACCAGATAAATGGCTGATATTCAGGATAACGACTTTAAATTTTAGATAACTTTGCAACCGAAAAAGATGAATAATAAACAATTTAAAGATTATAAAAGATGATAAAAATTAATGATTCCAAACATTTAAAAGCACTACTAGCGATATGCTTCCTGCTTTTACTCCCTTTACAACTTTTTGCAAAGGATATCAAGGTTTATTTCCGTGATGTAAATAATGAAAAACTTTCCTTGTACATCTGGTGGTACGGTGATAATAATAAAGAAGAACATCCAGTTGGAGATTGGGATGAGGCATACAATTACCCCTATAAAACCAAAACAATAGGTGGTAAAGAATGGAAATACTGCACCGTTACCATTGATGACAATAAGACAATGAATGTAATTATCCGAAAGGAAGGAGTAGCTCAAGGAAAAACACAAACTGTTGATATCACTGGTATAGACAAGGATACGTATTTGGAAACAAATGGTCATTTTCCAACTCCATGGTCCGGAACCTATGTACAGCAGCTGGAAGATAGTAAGACTGAAGATAGGCATAAAGAAATCATGATTTTCAACGAACTGACTCGCTCTGAAGCAGAAGGCAAGACCATCAACTACGAGGTGCGCATGAAGGCAGGTAATACTACCAAGAAGTTCTATATGACCAATGTGAGAAATCAAGAACCAGGTATCCACTCTATCAGTTCCAGTCTCTTTATGGTAGGTATCGCAGACAAGGATTTGCCAGGCGAAAACGGTAATCAAGTTGAATTCTATGTAGCAGGATCTGATGACGGACAGAAATATGACGATGGTACAACCATTACCAATGTATTCAGACCATGGAATAATAATTTTGATTTTACACTGCAGGAAGATCAAAATGGCAAGATTAAGCCCTATGCAGATTATTACAATTGCAAAAATGAAAGCGACAATACCAATACTTTCAAAATCACTAAAGGTTCAGGTGTGTCATATACCATTTGCCTGAATAACAGCAATTGGACAAAATCAGATTTTGAAACCAATAGTATTGGAGGAAATTCTAACCAATATAATACAAATAAACCAGTCGGTGATGACGATCATACTCGCTATGGAATCCGTAGTGTCAATGTTTATACCAACAAGGGTTTGACAGAAGATACAAAAGGCTATACGCTGATAGGTAACTTCTTGAAAACCAATGACCCTAACACGGATAACCAGGGCTTAGATATTGATGATAATTGGGCGCCTGATAATTCAGAGCGACAATACAAAATGGAAAGGACAGAAAAGTTTGACAGTTCTGTAGGTGATCCTGGTGACATTGTCTATGAACGCATACTCAACAAGCCAGCCAACGAAAGCAATACTATGTTTTTTAATATCTGTCCTACCTCATTGCTGGAAGAAACAAGTAAAAATTGGGGAGGCTCTGAAGACTGGGATGGTACTGAAGCAAATAAAGACAAAATTATAAATGATAAGTGGAACTATATTATTCGCCCACAGATACAGGCAGGAAAAGATGCCATCTCATTGCAAGGATGCGTAGAAATAACCCCGACCGACGTGTATAAAATCAAGAATGACAAAGGTGAGGAAATAGAAACCTGCATCATGAACCGCAGCCAGGCATTCAATGCCAACATGGATGATAACAACTATTCTCAGTTCACTGTCTATCTCAATGTCACTAAATCTATGTACACTATTGTTCCAATGGAATCCATCGACCTGATAGGAAATGCCGTCGGCATCATCAACCGTGGTACGGGAAAGTGGCAGCAGGGACAATGGGAAAACGGTGAGCGCCAGTATCATTATGTGAGAATGGCAAGAAATGCTAAGCTTGACAAGACAACTGACAAAGATACAGACAGCGAGCAGACCACAAAATGCTGGGAATATACAGGTAAGTTCTATCACTATGATGTGGCAGGAGGTCGCGGCGGAGACAATGCAAGTAATGGTTTCCGATTCCTCACCAACCAGACTTATGTACGTAACTATATAGAGGATGCTTATCGCCCAGAGCATTTCACGGAAGAACAAAAGACGAACAGTGATTATCAAAAGAAGCTGGCAGTCAACAACCCTTATTGGAATGAGGTAATGCTTGACCCTTACAATGGCACAGACATGAACAATCCTATCACCCCATATAATCCAACCGGAAGCCCGATCTATGGAAGTCTTGGCAATGAGCGTGATGAAGGATTGCACATTGGTTTCGTACTGCCAGAGGATATTTATACCATGCGTTTCTGGCAGACTACCGACAAAGACGGTAAGGTTGTGAAGGCTTGGTACACATTGGGCGAGAGCGTGACACCTCCTGATCCATTACCAGCAAACACGGAAGTATATGATAACTTGAACTGTATCCGCACATTCAGTTCATCTGTGGCTTATCAGAAACCAGAAAAGATGAAAGTCTTCATCGTGGACCAATATGAAAATGGTCAGGCACACCTGAAGGAAATCAATTACATTCCTGCCAATACAGGAGTAATCTTAGCTTACAACAAAGATGATGCAAAATATATGAAGAAGGATTCTGCGAACTTGGTATTTGTAGGCGATGCAGATAAAGAAGACCAACAGTATATCTTCGAGAAATTCCCTTCCATCAACTTTGTGGAGAAGCAGAATGCAGGCGAGGATATCGGTCAGAACTATCTGATGCCATCAGTTGCTTCGAAAGAAGTAAAAACAACAGAATACAAAGAAGAAAACACGAAGGAAATTGCTTATCGCAACTATATGTTTACCGCCTACAAGAAGAAGGGTAAAGAAAATTACACCTTATGTTTCAAGCGTGTGATCACAGGTAAGACATCGAAGAATAGTGCTTATCTCCGCTTGCCAGCAGATTTGTGTGGTGGCACAAAGGTAACAACCAACGATGAGAAGATTATCGGATCGTCAGCCCAGTTCCCTGAATATACTCCAAGTGCCAGCAAGGAGTGTTTCGCCAGCATCTTATGGGGAGATACTGAAGCTACAGGCATCCAAAATGTGAATACAAATAATGCCACAACAACTTCTACAGTGGCTGACATTTATTTCACTCTTCAGGGTGTAAAGATTAATAAGCCATCAGCTCCTGGCATTTATATTAAGAATGGCAAGAAAGTAATGGTTAGATAAAAAATCAAATATAAAGAAATTATGAGAAAAATATATCAGATGCCGAAGGTTAGAATCATCACCCTACCGACCATAGAAAATTTAATGGCCGGTTCTAATGAACCGGGTGTCGTTTCTTCTGAGCAAGGTAAAGGAGAAACCACAGGCGGGGATAGTTATATCGTCTTAGGTAAGCAATACAATGCTTGGAAAACATGGGATGAAGAAGAATGAAAAAGTACTTTGCTTTTTTACTCGCAGCCATAAGCATGATGCCTGTAGCTGCTAAGAAACAACCCCAACCGATGGGCGTATGATGCCATCGTATATTGGAATGCTTCACCTGAATATCTCGCCCAATGCCAGCCTTCGCTGCGACGTACTCCACTTTGATGCGAATGGAGCACTGGAGTTGGGCAACAAGATGTTCCAATTCATAGAGAAAAAGAAATTTTAGAAACCATAAGCAATTGCTTATCATATTAAAAAAGGTTTCGTTCCGTAGTATGGAACGAAACCTTTTATTAGTTATAAATACATTTACCTATATAAGATACTTATTCTATAGCTTATCTTTTGTAATAATCATAGAGGAAAGCGTCAAGAAGAGTCCATGACGAAGAGTCTCTTCTTCCCTTTTTTTTATTTCTCATCCGGATATATCGCAACTTTAATAACTCCATCTTTTCTGTTTTCAAAGATATCGTAGGCTTCTTCGATTTTTGAAAGAGGGAAACGGTGGGTGATGAGAGGAGTGGTGTCTATCTTGCCCTGAGATATCAGATGCAGGATTTCCTCGCAATCACAACCATCTACACCGCCAGTCTTGAAGATGAGATTTTTGCCATACATATCTGGGAGAGGTAAGAGCTGAGGTTTATCGTACATCGCCACAATGGTAACTATCGCATTAGGGCGGGCACATTGCCATGCCAACTGAAAAGTATCGGGACCACCTGCTACCTCCATCACCACATCCGCACCACCGTGCAAACTCTGTTCCTTGACAAAAGCCTCGCAATCCTCTGGTTCTACCACCAAAACCTGCGGATAATGCTCCTTGATAAAAGCTCTTCTGGCTTCAGACTTCTCGCAAACGATGATTTTCTGCGGATTCTTCAACAACGTGCAAAGCAAACAGCACACTCCCGTAGGTCCTGCTCCGATAATCAGCACCGTATCTTCTTCCTTGATTTCAGAAATCCTTGTTGCCCAGAAACCTGTGGCAAGGATATCACCAACAAAGAGTGCCTGCTCATCACTTACATTGTCAGGAATCCTGTTTAAGCCCGTGGTGGCATAAGGAACCCTTACATATTCGGTCTGCCCGCCATCGATACGACAGCCCAAAGCCCAACCGCCATGAGGAGAAGTACAGTTGTTCACATATCCATGTTGGCAGTAGAAGCATTCCCCGCAGTATGTTTCCACATTCACGGTTACTCTATCGCCTGGTTTCACATGGGTAACCTTCTCCCCTACTTCTTCTACGATACCCACCATTTCATGTCCCACAGTAATTCCGGGAACGGCACGAGGAACAGAACCGTGCTTGATATGCA
>OIZS01000837.1_pt1 | contig 11546 bp, 6 predicted proteins | sample 1588641 | NCBI WGS metagenome assembly OIZS01 (sample SAMN03283240) | human gut metagenome | biome: human-associated habitat; material: feces | host: Homo sapiens | place: Peru | collected 2012
CCGCAGCCAACACATGCGTCAGAAACCTTGTGTGCCATAATAAACTCTCCTTTTTATCTCCGTGCCCGAAGTATTGTATGAAGAGTCATGTATGGCACGGCTGTGCATGTCTCTCCGGAAATCATATCCTTGCCTGCATTTTAACAAAGCAGGTGAGAAAAGGCAAGACTAACCGTGACCCGAAAAACACAAAAGTCTGTTTTTTGTTGGGTTGCACAAAAGCACAGGCTAACTTATGGACAAAATTGCAGGAGATTTTTAGCAAAAATCACGAAGAATGGTTAGTTTTGCCATACTAACCATTCGGACACTCCGCTGCGGCGTTATTCCTTTTCCGCAGCGCGCTTTTTGGCGCAGCAGCCGCCCGCGCAGCGCTTTTCGCCGTCCTCAGAGGATGCCATCACCGGGGCCGGGTTGCGCACGCCGGAGTAATCGTCGTCCGGGTCCGGGCGGCGGGGCGCACGCTTGCCGCCGCTGATATATTCGCACACGCCCACCTTATAGTAACGGGGCGAAAGGCTCTCGGTGCCGCAGCGCACCCGCAGGTAGCCGGAAACCGGGTTCACCTCCAGCACGGTGCCAAGACCGTCCGGCGTGCGCACGGTGCTGCCCACCATGGGCATGATGCTGTTCAGGTACTCGTAGGCGCTTTCCTCGTAGGCAAGGCAGCACATCAGCCGGCCGCAGGCACCGCTGATCTTGGTGGGGTTCAGCGAAAGGCCCTGCTCCTTGGCCATCTTGATGGAAACGGGCTGGAAGTCCTTGAGGAAGCGGCTGCAGCAGAAGGGCTGGCCGCAGATGCCCAGGCCGCCGATCATCTTGCTCTCGTCGCGCACGCCGATCTGGCGCAGCTCGATGCGGGTGTGGAAGATGCCGGCCAGATCCTTGACCAGTTCCCGGAAGTCCACCCGCCCGTCGGCGGTAAAGTAGAACATGATCTTGGAGCGGTCCAGCGTGTACTCGGCTTCCACCAGCTTCATCTCCAGCCCGTGGCGGGCGATGCACTCCTGACAGGTGTGGTAGGCGCGCTTTTCGTCCTCGCGGTTCTGGCGCATCCGGCGGATATCCACGCTGTCGGCCATGCGGGTGATGGGCTTCAGCGCTTTGGGTACGGCGGCATCCGCCAGCTCCAGCACGCCCTGCACCACCTCGCCGCACTCCACGCCGCGGGCAGTCTCCACAATAACGTATTCCCCGGTGTGGATGACAGCGTCACCGGGATCAAAATAATAGCTTTTGCCGTTTTCCTTGAAACGGACCGAAATGACTTTTTTCATAGTGTTCCTCGTTTTTGTATCGGATAAGCCCCGCAAGGGGCAGCTTTTTCAGTCTGCTGTTAGTATACCATAATCAAAAGCACATTTCTATGCAAAAAGAAAAGTCTTTATATCCCCTGAATTTTCCCCTCCCCTGCAATGATCCGCCCCGCTCAACCGTATGCAGTACGGAAAAGGTGTCGAAATTTTGTCCGGCGGCAGAAGGGAGGAAAGCGGACAGAATGCTGGTTTTGGGGCGGCAAAGTTGTGCGTTTCGCAGATTTTGACAGAACTTTCGCAAAAGATTCGCCGCCCCTCTATTGAAAGCACGCGCCTTGCGTGTATAATAGGAATGTTAGGAACCCATTGCCCCACGAAGGTGGAGAAACTGCTGTGCCGGGCGGTGCTGCAGAGAAACGGTAGGAAAAGATGGAAAAATTCAGTGTCAAAAAACCATTTACGGTGCTGGTTGCGGTCATCATGGTGCTGATGCTCGGCTTTGTGTCGATCACCAAGATGAAAACAAACCTGCTGCCGAATGTCAGCACACCGTATCTGATGGTGGTCACCGTGTATCCCGGTGCCAGCCCGGAGCGTGTGGAGACCGAGGTCTCGGACGTGCTGCAAAACGCGCTTACGGTGCCGGGTGTTTCAAAGATCACCGCCACCTCGGCTGAAAACTACAGCCTGCTGCTGATGCAGTTCGTGGATGACACGGATATGGACAGCGCACTGGTGCAGGTGTCCAACAAGCTGGATCAGGCCAAGAGCGACCTGCCGGAGACGGCGCTGACCCCTTCTGTGATACAGTACAGCATGAACATGAACGCCTTTATGACCGTGGCTGTCAGCCGCGAGGGCAGTTCGGTGTACGACCTTTCTGATTTTATCAAGAACACCATGACTCCCTACGTCCAGCGCAAGGGCGGCGTGTCCAGCGTATCCTCCAGCGGCCTTGTGGAGCAGCTGGTGCAGGTGCAGCTGAATCAGGAAAAGGTGGACGCCATCAACGAAAAGCTGATGGAGCTTATCGACACTCAGCTGGAAGTGGCGCACACACAGTTGGAGGAGGCCGAGGCCAAGATCAAGGCCGGCCGCGCAGAATACGATAAGCAGTTCAAAAACTTCGGCAATACCGTGTCCAACACGGTCATGGGCTCCCTGAGCTCTGAGGTCGGAAGCGCCGTAGAGGTGGTGCGCAAGCAGGCCGAGGCACTGCTGCAAAGCGTCAACAACCTGATTGCCGTGGTCAAGGAGCCCGAGGTGCAGCAGGCTCTCATTGAGGTGCAGGCCGGTTTGCAGCGGGTGCTGGACAAATTCAACAGCACCGGTATGCGGGATATCGACTCTTTGATCGAGATCGTGTCCGAGCTGCGGGATATCACCGATAAGCTCTCCTCTGCGTTGCAGACCCTGCAGAACCGCATCAATACCGAGACTGGTACGCAGGGCGAGGGCGCTGCGGATCTGGCGGACGAGCTGCAATTGCAGGACAGCCTGAACGTCATCTATAAGACGCTGGAAGATACCATCAAGGCCATGGACAACGTGCCCGGCATGATGAGCGAGTTCTCCAAAGCGCTGGGCAACTTTACCCAGCAGCAGATGGTCGCCTATATGCAGTTTACCGAAGCCCGCGAGCAGCTGAATGAGTACGAAAAGCAGCTCAGCGAGGCCAAGACCCAGTACGAGGCCGCCAAGGAAAAGGCGCTTGCCAGCGCCGATGTGACCAAGCAGCTGGATATCAAGTCCCTTGCCACCCTCATCTACGCCCAGAACTTCTCCATGCCCGCCGGTTATGTCAAGGACGAAAGCGGCGAGTCGTGGCTGCTGAAGGTGGGCGAGGAATACGACAGCGTGGACGATATCCGCGGTGCACTGCTGCTCCATGTGGAGGGCTACGGCGACGTGCGCCTTTCCGATGTGGCAGACGTGGAGATCATCGACAACGCCGCCGACAGCTACACCCGCCTGAACGGCGAGCAGGCCTCGGTGCTGAAAATTTACAAGGACGACAGTTCCAGCGCAGGTGACGTATCTGCCAACTGTCTGGACGCTTTCAAGGAGCTGGAAGCCCAGTACGAGGGTCTGCACGTTGTGGTGCTGTCCAATCAGGGCAACTACATCAGCATCCTCATCAAGAGCATTCTCACCAGTATGCTGGTGGGTGCCGCACTGGCCATCGTCGTGCTGGCCATCTTCCTGAAGGACGTCAAGCCCACGCTGGTGGTCGGCGTCAGTATCCCCCTGTCGGTGCTGTTTGCCGTGGTGCTGATGTACTTCACGGGTCTTGACCTGAACGTCATGACGCTGGCCGGCCTGTCGCTGGGCATCGGTATGCTGGTGGATAACTCTGTTGTTGTCATCGAGAACATCTACCGTCTGCGCGGCCGCGGCGTGCCCGCCGCCCGCGCTGCGGTGCAGGGTGCACGTCAGGTGGGTATGTCGGTCGTGGCCTCTACCCTTACCTCGGTGTGCGTGTTCCTGCCGGCAGTGTTCTCTGCCAGCCTCATCCGCAACCTGATGGGTCCCATGTCCCTGTGCATCGGCTACTGCCTGATGGCTTCCCTCATCGTGGCACTGACTGTGGTGCCCGCCGCCTCGGCTACCGTGCTGAAGAATGCCCAGCCCAAAAAGCTGGCATGGTTCGATAAGATTCAGGACGCCTACGGCCGCAGTCTGGAAAAGGCGCTGAAAAAGCGCTTTGTGCCGCTGGCAGCCGCAGTGCTGCTGCTGGTGTTCTGCTGCTGGCGGGTGGTCTCCATGGGCATCGTGCTGCTGCCCACCAGCACCAGCAACGAGGCCATGATCACCCTTTCCACCACCGACACCCTCTCGAAGGACGAGTCCTACGATGTGGCCGGTAAGGTGGTACAGGCTGTGATGGCTGTGGACGGCGTGGAGGAGGTAGGCATTACCCCCGACAACACTGTGGCGGGCATGGATGTCTCCAACCTCGGCCTGCCCTCCACCATCACCGACCTGCTGAACGCCGCCAACGGCTACGGCAAGTATAAGATCAACGTCAAGCTCAACGAGGAGCTTTCCTCTTCCAAGATCGACGCCGCCTGCAAGGCCATGGAGGAAGCCGTGGCCGGGGTGGCGGACTGCACCGCCACCGTCCAGCAGTACGGCATGACCGATGACCTGACCAGTCAGCTGTCCACCGGTCTGACCATCAAGATCTACGGCACTGACGCCGAGACCCTGACCGCCCTGTCCGAGAAGGTGGTAGACATCGTGAACAACACCGAGGGCTTCCAGAACGCCACCAACGGTCTGGGCGCGGGCGATTCCACCATCATCCTGCAGGTGGACCGCGACAAGGTACGCGCCAACGGCCTGACCGTTGCGCAGGTGTACCAGCAGATCGCTGCAAAGCTGACCACCACCACCACGGCACAGACCCCTGTTACCGTGGACGGCACCACCATGGATGTGCAGATCAGCAACAATCTGGACCCGCTGACCAAGGAAAACATGATGGACATGACCTTTGAGACCACCGTCATGTCCGCCGACGGCACCACCGCCACCGGAACCTGCAAGCTGTCGGATATCGCCAGCTGGACCACCGGCACCGCACCGGACTCCATCACCAGCGAGAACCGGAACCAGTTCGTCACCGTCACTGCCGAGACTGCCCCGGGCTACAACACCACGGTGCAGGCCCGTGCCGTGAAAAAGGCACTGGATGCTTTTGCCCTTACCGACGAAATGCCGGAAGGCTGCTCCTTCTCCATGGGCGGCGAGAGCGACAGCGTCAACTATATGACCGACGAGATGATCCAGTGGATGGCCCTGGCCCTGCCCTTTGTCTACCTTGTCATGGTGGCACAGTTCCAGAGCCTGCTGTCCCCCTTCATCGTGCTGTTCACCGTGCCGTTGGCCTTTACCGGCGGTCTGCTGGGTCTGCTGCTCACCGGCCAGCAGCTGACCATGATCTCCATGATGGGCTTCATCGTGCTGATGGGTACGGTCGTCAACAACGGCATCGTGTTCGTGGACTACGCCAACCAGCTGCGCATGGGCGGCATGGAGCGCCGCGCCGCACTGGTGGCTACTGGAAAGACCCGTATGCGCCCCATTCTGATGACCACCCTGACCACCGTGCTGGCCATGCTGCAAATGGTGTTCAGCAACGATATGGCAAGCCAGCTGATGAGCGGCATGGCCATCGTCATCATCTGCGGCCTGAGCTACGCCACCCTGATGACCCTGTATATCGTGCCGATCCTGTACGATATCCTGTTCAAGAAACCGCCGCTCAACGTGGACATCGGCAGCGACGAGGACTTGGACGACATCCCGGACGATGCCGCCGAGTTCATTGCCGCCCAGTCCTCTGCGGCACAGCCTCAGCCGGAGGCATAAGGCGAACAAGTCCGTATCACCAAAGCGCCCCGCATTTCCACCGGAAGTGCGGGGCGCTTTTTGGTATTGTAGGCACTTTCGATGATTCTAACAAAAAATCGCCGCAAAAATTGGATGGTAATTCTAAAAGGATTCCAACACAAAACTGTAAAACTGTGATATAATCATAAATACAGACAAGATGCAAAAGGGGGCAGTCTGCCCCTTTTGCATTTCCGAAAAAAGCTTTAGGAGGCGAGGCCCAATGGCACAGATCCGTTCCAAGCCCTTCGGTGTGACCAAAGAGGGCGCTAATGTTACCGAGTACATCCTCTCGAACCCCGGCGGTATGTCCGTCAGCGTGCTGGATTACGGCTGCGTGATCAAAAATATCATCGTCCCGGCCAAGAACGGCCCGGTGGATGTGGTGCTGGGTCACGACACCATGGCAGATTACGAAAACGACTTCACCTCGTCCGGCAGCACCTGCTGCGGTGCTTTTGTGGGGCGCTACGCCAACCGCATCGAGAACGCCGTCTTTACCTTGGGCGGCAAGACCTATCAGCTGGAAAAAAATTGCGGCGAGCACCATCTGCACGGCTGTTTTTCCCGGAAAATCTATGAGGTGAAGTACTTCGGCGACACCCTGTTGATGGAGGCCGTAAGCCCCGACGGCGAGGACGGCTTTCCCGGCACCCTGAAGATCGCGGTACGCTATACCCTCACCGACGACAACACCTTCCGCATGGACTACCGTGTGTCCTCGGACGCCGACACGATCGTAAACCTGACCAACCACAGCTACTTCAATCTGGACGGCGGCGGCGATGTGCTGAACCAGAAGCTGCGCATCTACGCCTCCCGCTATCTGGAGGGCAACAACGCCACCTGCCCCACCGGCAACATCCTGCCCGTGGTGAACACCCCCATGGATTTTACTGCCGGTAAGACCATCGGCAAGGAGATCGACACCGGCTTCCCCCAGACCACCATGGTGGGCGGCGGCTACGACCACTGCTACGTCATCGACCGCGCACGCGGCTCCAGCCAGAGCATCTGCGCATGGGCGACCAGTGATAAGACCGGCATCAGCATGAAGCTGTACACCACCCAGCCGGGCATCCAGCTGTACACCGGCAACTTTTTGCAGGACTGCCCCGCCCCGGGCAAGGGCGGCGAGCCCATGCGGAAGTACGGCGGCTTTGCCTTGGAGACCCAGCACTATCCGTGCAGCCCCTCTCACCCGGAGTTCCCCTCCACGGTGCTGCGGGCAGGCAAGGTGTTCCGCGCCACCACCACCCTGCGGTTCTTCACCGGCAAGCAGTGCGGAAAGCTTTAAAAATGATACACCATGCAAAAACGTCTGCTTCGGCAGACGTTTTTTGCGTGGCAGGAGGCTGCGCCTTGCGCCCTCTCAGTCAAAGCCTGGCACGGGAGCGCCTGAGAGGGCGTGCTTCCCCGGGGAAGGTGGCATCGCGCAGCGATGACGAAAGGGGTATCCTCCCTCTCCATTTCTATGTTTTGCACAAACGGCGCATTCTCTCCATGTGAAAAGTGCGAAAAATCTCTGTCAATCAAAAGTGCGTTGCGCGAAGATGCAACAAAATTACATCCGAATAAAGAAAGCGCCCCTTGCAGTCGGCGGCAAAAAGCGGTATGCTTTAAGCAGACCGGGCAGCGCCCGGCGCAAAGAGAAAAAGCAAGAAATACTATGTGAGAGAGGTACTCGGCTATGGCAATTTTGGTTTCCGGCGGTGCCGGCTACATCGGCAGCCACACCTGCATCGAACTGTTGAACGCTGGCTACGATATCGTGGTGGCAGATAACTATTATAATGCTTCTCCTGTGGTTCTGGACCGGGTCAAGCAGATCACCGGCAAGGATTTCCGCTTCTACAAGGCAGACATGACCCGCCGCGAGGACGTGGAGAAGATCTTCTCCGAGTGCCCGGATATCACCGCCGTCATCCAGTTTGCAGCCTACAAGGCTGTGGGCGAGAGCGTGTCCAAGCCCATCGAGTACTACTACAATAACCTCAACTGCACGCTGGTCATTCTGGACGTGATGCGCCATCATGATTGCCACAACTTCGTGTTCAGCTCCTCCGCTACCGTCTACGGCGACCCCGCCAGTGTGCCCATCACCGAGGACTTCCCCGTGGGCGCTACCACCAACCCCTACGGCACCACCAAGGCTTTCACCGAGCGCATTCTGCAGGACGTCTGCAAGGCTGACCCCAGCCTGAATGTGGCGCTGCTGCGCTACTTCAACCCCATCGGCGCCCACAAGAGCGGCCTGATCGGCGAGGACCCCAACGGCATCCCCAACAACCTGATGCCCTACATCGCCAAGGTGGCTGTGGGCAAGCTGGAAAAGGTGCACGTCTTTGGCAACGACTACCCCACCCCGGACGGCACCGGTGTGCGTGACTACATCCACGTTGTGGATCTGGCCCGGGGTCATGTGTGCGCCATCCGCAAGCTGGAGACCGGCTGCGGCCTCTTCATCTGCAATCTGGGCACCGGCAAGGGTTACAGCGTGCTGGATGTCATCCACGCCTTCTCCAAGGCCTGCGGCAAGGAGATCCCCTACGTCATTGATCCCCGCCGCCCCGGCGATATCGCCGAGTGCTACGCCGACCCCACCAAGGCCAAGAACGAGCTGGGCTGGGTGGCTGAGTACGGCATCGAGGAGATGTGTGCCGACAGCTGGAACTGGCAGAAGAACAACCCCGATGGCTACCACACCGTGAAGTAACTTATAAAACCAAAGCACCGCATATTCTCGCCTGAGAGTGTGCGGTGCTTTTTTTATGTCTATATTCTCTATTGACATCCGCTGTCAGTTAGCCTATACTACATTTGTTAACACAGACTAACACATAAGAACAGTACATATAAAAGAAGGCAACGGATATGACGTTAAAAGAGTTACAGATCGGCAAAAGCGCCATAGTGGATGCTGTGGGCGGTGCAGGCGCACTGCGGCAGCATTTTCTGGATATGGGTCTGATCCCCGGAGCAGAGGTCACGCTGGTAAAGCTGGCGCCCATGGGCGACCCTATGGAGCTGCGCATCCACGGCTATGAGCTGACCCTGCGTCTGGATGACGCGGCACAGATCACCGTGACCCCCACCGAAAAGACCCCGGCGGTGCACGCCCCGGTGGCGGAGAAGATGGTGGAGCACCCGGGTCTTGGCGAGGGCGGCAAGTACCACACCAAGGAAGGGGAGCATCCCCTGCCGGAGGATAAGACCCTGACCTTTGCGCTGGCGGGCAACCAGAACTGCGGCAAGACCACCCTGTTCAACCAGCTCACCGGCTCCAACCAGCACGTCGGCAACTTTCCGGGTGTGACGGTGGACCGCAAGAGCGGTGCCATCAAGGGGCACCCGGAGACTGAGGTCACCGACCTGCCGGGCATCTACTCCATGTCCCCCTATTCCAGCGAGGAGATCGTCACCCGGCAGTTCATCATCGGCGAAAAGCCCACCGGCATCATCAATATCGTGGACGCCACCAACATCGAGCGCAACCTCTACCTGACCATGCAGCTGATGGAGCTGGATATCCCCATGGTGCTGGCGCTGAACATGATGGACGAGATGCGCGGCAACGGCGGCACGGTGCGCATCAACAAGATGGAGGCGATGCTGGGCATCCCGGTCATCCCCATCTCCGCCGCCAAGAACGAGGGCGTGGACGAGCTGGTAGACCACGCCGTCCATGTGGCAAAGTATCAGGAGCGCCCCGGGCGCATGGATTTTTGCAGCGAGGACGACCACGGCGGTGCGGTGCACCGCTGCATCCACGGCATCCTGCACCTCATCGAGGATCACGCCAAGGCGGCGGGCATCCCGGTGCGTTTTGCCGCCACCAAGCTGGTGGAGGGTGACCCCCGCATTGAGGAAGCCTTGAAGCTGGACCCCAACGAAAAAGAAATGATCGAACATATCATCGTGCAGATGGAGCAGGAGCGCGGGCTGGACCGCGCCGCCGCCATTGCGGATATGCGGTTCTCCTTTATTCAGGAGCTGGTGGCGCAGACGGTGGTCAAGCCCCACGAAAGCAAGGAGCAGCTGCGCTCCAACCGCATCGACAAGTTCCTCACCGGCAAGTACACCGCCATCCCGGCCTTTATCGCCATCATGGGTCTGGTGTTCTTCCTCACCTTCAACGTCATCGGCCTGTTCTTCCAGAACCTCATGGAAATGGGCATCGACGCCTTGACCGGCGTTGTGGACACCGCCCTGACCAACTGGAATGTCAACGCGGCGGTGCACTCGCTGGTCATCGACGGCATCTTTACCGGCGTGGGCAGCGTGCTGAGCTTTCTGCCCATCATCGTGGTGCTGTTCTTCTTCCTCTCCATGTTGGAGGATACCGGCTACATGGCGCGTGTCGCCTTTGTGATGGATAAGCTGCTGCGCCGCATCGGCCTTTCCGGCCGCAGCATCGTGCCCATGCTCATCGGCTTTGGCTGCACCGTGCCCGGCGTGATGGCAAGCCGCACCCTGCCCTCGGAGCGCGACCGCAAAATGACCATCCTGCTCACCCCGTTCATGAGCTGCTCGGCAAAGCTGCCCATTTACAGCCTGTTTGCGGCGGCGTTCTTCCCCAAGTACGCGGGGCTTGTGATGGTGCTGCTGTACTTCACCGGCATTCTGGTGGGCGTGCTGGCGGCGCTGCTGCTCAAGAGCACCGTGTTCAAGGGCGAGGCCGTGCCCTTTGTCATGGAGCTGCCCAACTACCGCCTGCCCGGCCTGAAGAACGTGGCGCAGCTGCTGTGGGAAAAGGCGCGGGACTTCTTGCAGAAGGCCTTTACGGTCATCTTTGCCGCTACCATCGTCATCTGGTTCTTGCAGAACTTTGACCTGCAGCTGCGGCTGACTGCTGACCCGCAGGCCAGCATTCTGGCGCGCATTGCGGGCGATATCGCCCCGCTGTTTGCCCCGCTGGGCTTTGCGGACTGGCGCATCTCCACCGCCCTCATCACCGGCTTTATGGCCAAGGAAAGCGTGGTGTCCTCCCTGCTCATCCTCTTCGGCTCCACTGCTGCCCTGACCGCAGCCCTCACCCCGGCACAGGCCGCACCGCTGCTGGTGTTCTGCCTGCTGTACACCCCCTGCATCGCGGCGGTGGCCTCGGTCAAGCGGGAGCTTGGCGGCAAGTGGGCAACCATCATGGTGGTGAACCAGTGCGCCGTGGCATGGCTGTGCGCCCTGCTGGTGCGTCTGGTCGCCGTGGCGGTGTTCTGAACGCAATCATCATATTGAAAAAGAGAACCGGCGCGTCCGCAGGACGTGCTGGTTCTCTTTTTCTCTTGACATCTCTCCTTATCTGCATTATAATACTTCAAAAATGAACTATCCATAAAAAGACAAAAAGGAGCGCCGCATGAACCCTACCATAGAGATCAGCTTCAAGACCGCGCAGGCGTACAGCGCCATGTGCAAGCCGCTGTGCCAGGAACTCAAGCTGCCCCAGACCGCCTTTGATATCCTGATGTTTCTGGCAAACAACCCGGACTGCACCACCGCCCGGGATATCGTGGAGATCCGCAAGATCAAAGCGAACCTTGTGTCGGTGAACGTGGATCGTCTGGTGCAGGAGGGGTATCTGGAGCGCCGCGCCGTGGCGGGCGACCGCCGCAAGACCCAGCTGCTGTGCACGGCAAAGGCGCAGCCGGTCATCGCACGGGGGCGCGAGGTGCAGGAGCGCTTTTTTGCCCGCTTGCTGGACAACACGGACGCTCCCACCCGGGAGGCGTTTTTCCGCACCATGGAGGTCATTGGGAAAAATCTGGACGAGATCTTAAAGGAGAATGGATAAAATGAACTTGCTGTTTACGGTGCTTGTCACCTTTTTTGCCGGCATGGGTGCCGGCCTTGGCACCGGCTTTGCCGGTATGAGCGCGGCGGCGGTCATCAGCCCCA
>OIZS01000841.1_pt1 | contig 11527 bp, 17 predicted proteins | sample 1588641 | NCBI WGS metagenome assembly OIZS01 (sample SAMN03283240) | human gut metagenome | biome: human-associated habitat; material: feces | host: Homo sapiens | place: Peru | collected 2012
AGTGCTGCTTCTTCCCCTCCAGACTCTGGATCTTCAGCACCCAACGGTCCATGACAGAACCCTGTCCGCCGTTGCGATTGCCAAAGCCACCCCAGCTATTATTGCCCCACCCGCAGAAGACGAAGAGGAAGAGGATAATAATCCACCACGCACCGTTTCCGCCGAACATGCCGTCGCCGTTCTGGTTGCTGTTGCGCCCGGAAAGCAGGGCAACGTCAGACGCGGAGAGTTCCGAAGTCATACTCATGTTTTTTCTCCTTTCGGATTTTTGAAGTATATGCTAAATTGTTGCGCAACAAATATAGCCAAAGTTAAGAACCGAGGAACGCTTGAAACATTTGCGCCGCCTGTTGAAGCTGGTTAAGCTGGTTTTGCGAGATTTTGCCGGATGCAATCAGTTTACGAACCTCTTGTTCCGGGTCGCCCTGAAACGTCGCGCGAAACTGCTGAAACTGCTGCATCATCTGCTGGAAATTTCCCAGAGCTCCGGGCATCTGCCCTCCGCCAAGTGTATTAAACAGTGGGTTCATCCTGCGTTACCCCCTTTTTCTTGCGCCCCTCAAGGGCTTCAAGGCGTTTCGTCAGCGTGTTAAGTTCGTCCCGCGTTACATACTCCGGCGCGTCCTGCGCGCTGCTGGATGGCTGCTTTACGGATGCGTTGCGCTCCGTGTAGTCAAACGTCCGCATGGACGGCATTCCCGCCGCGTCCGCTGACTTGATGTAAAACGTCTGCTTCTCGCTGTCCATCAGCAGCACGCTCGAACCGTTGGCGACAAGGTAGCTCTTTGCTCCGGCTTCACCCTGCACCCAAATCAGTCCGTTGCTTGATGGCTGCGCTGGCTGCTGCATCATCGGCTGCTGTGCTGCTCGAAGCTGCGCAAGCTGGTCTGGCATTGCCGTCTGCTGCGCGTTATAGTACGGAATCTGTGGATAATATTGTGGATAACCATACGCCATACATCAATCCTCCCTCTCCCAATAGTACGCTGGTATTTCCGCGCCGCTGTCCCATGCGTCGTACCAATCGCCATCAATGGAGCACACAACGTGGTCGCCGATACCGAGGACGTAGACCCCGCGCGGATGGTCACGGCAGAAATCCGCGACAGTATAGCAGATTGGACAAGTATCCGGCAGGGCGTGGCGCGAGAATCCGCGCTCATGCAAGTACCGTCCCCAAACGTGGTTGGCGTTTGGCATATCTCCGCAGTCATAGCCCAGCGCACAGAGCGCTGCATAGGTGCTTCCCCACGTCTCTCCTGCTGCCTTGGATGCTGCGCGGACAGCGCAATCTCCGACGCGCAAGCCGCGCGGATTAGGGTTGTAGTGGATATACACCGCACCACCTCCTACTGATTATAGTATAGGCGATTCGGACGGTTGGGAAATGCAGACAAAGCGCTGGAAAGATGCAAAAAAAACTTGCGAAAAATCTTAAAAAAGCATTGACAAGTTGCGCAACTTGTGATATAATACATAGTGTCAAGGGGAGGTACAAAAAGAACCCCGGACAGAAAGAGGTAATAAACATGGCAAAAGCAATTGCAACCTACAAATGCCCTGATTGCGGCGCGACCATTGACCGCCGCATTGACGGCTTCAACCGCCGGGACGCGGACAGCAAAAAGGAATGGGCAGAAGCTCATCCCCTTCTTTGTGCCGACTGCTACCGCAAGCATCAGCGCAAGCAGCAGCGCGAAGCGGCGGCGGCATTGAGCCTTCCGACTATTCACGGCGTAAGCGACAAGCAAGTCGAGTACGCCACAGACCTGCGTGCGAAATTTGTTGCGCAGCACGAAAAGACAGTCGCGGATGCTATCGCTACCCGCGACGACCCCGATAAGCAAGCTGCGATTGCGGCGGCGGCGGAAAAGGAGGGTATGACAATCGCCGATTTCGCCCGCGCAGCACTCAATAAATACCCCTATAATTATTTGTACGAGGCGTATATTTGTGTAAACTCCAACGATGCGCGAGAAATCATCGACGCGCTGACGAGCTACTAAAAAGAATAAGCAGGAGGATAAACAATGCTGGACGAAATGGAACTTAATTACTGTGAAGAAATCTTCACGCCAGAAGAAGTCGCAGCCCTGTTTGCTGCCTACATCCAGAAGCACCCGGAACACCACATCAAGCAGGCACATCCCCATCCCTACTACATGGATGGCGCAATTGGCGCATGGTGCGCTGATGTGCACAATGCTGCTCTCTCCGGCGTTCTTGTCCTTGGCGCTGATAAGGATATCGCGCTTGAATGGACGCACACAACAAGCGGTGAATTGCTGGCGCGATAAAAACAAGCCCGCCCCGAAGATTACGAGGGCAGAAAAGAGGAAATATTATGACTAACGTTACTTCGATTCAGTTCCCTGCTGATGCCGTCGTTGTCGGTCTGTGTGCTGGGCGGCACGACATGCCTGTCAGCGACTTCATTTTCCCTCAAGTGGTTGACCCCACGGACTTTGCGGGGATGAAGTCTATGGCAGAGGACTTCATCAAGTCCCGTATCGGGGTGAAGCCGTCTGTTTACGGTCCCCGCTATAACCATGTAGGCGTTGACCCTGCCTATTATGGCTATGTCGACGGGGAATCCATTGACTACATGGACTTTATGGACGGCGCGCATCCGCTCGTTGTCTATGTGACTGGGCTGACGGCTTGCGTGGCGGCAGTCATCTCGGTCTGTGTGCGCTGCGGGGTTGACCTGACCCTGATGCACTACGACCGGACGACTGGGGAATACATCCCGCAGGTTGTCCTCGGTTGATGGAGGCGGAAACACTATGGAAAACACAAGGCACGTCAATATTGACCTTGCGCCCCTTGCCGCGCGCGCAATGGCGTTCCTCAATCCCGACGCGGTGGAGCGGTTTTATGCGCTGTCACCAGCGAAATACTATGCGGACACCATGCGCGGCGCTGGCAAGTCGTCTGTCGCAATTACTGCCGGACGCGCGGAACAGCAGATTGTTTCCGCTCACGCGCTGGGCATTCTCCGCGCCGCCGAGGAAGCCACCATTCGCGGACTTCTCCGCGCGGTTGACCGCAAAACATACGATAAAACGCATGATGCCATTAAGTCATCCCCGCAGGGCGCGGAAATTCCGCTTGATTCCTGCCTGATTTTCGACCAAAATCTCGATACTGCGCTTTATCGCACGATGCTTGCATTCTTCCAGATTCTTGTCTCCGGAAGAAAAGTCGCCAGCAATGACAGCTTCGCCGACCTCTCGGACTGGCTTTTGTTGCAGTCTAACATCAAAAGTATCCGAAAAGAGCAGACGACCGCGGACGATAAAAAAGTCCTGCAAAAACATTTGGGAAAGCTGCCTGTCGCTGGCTTCGGCGACCTGTACGACCGTTTTGCCGTGGAAGCGATTGACGAGTTCGCGCTCATGTACGATGGCGCTGGCATTGATGTCTCGGATTACACCGCCGACATTCGCATCAATGCGGACGATGCCGCTATCATTCTTTCCGACACGCCCGAAAAAACGGCGCTCAATGCCGCGTCGCTGATGGTTGCCCGTGCAATCCAAAAGGACAAGGCATTTTGCATCGACAAAATCCTTCGCGGCGACGCTGCCGCCTTGGAAGCGGCACGAATCGCGCAGGAAAAAGCCGAGCAGCGCGCCGCCGCCGCAGAAAAGCGCATTGCCGAGCTGGAAGCTGCCATCCGTCAGCAGGAGAAGGACGCGCAGAAATCATTCGCCGCCCTCCAAACACATGAAGCCGACGCGCAGGAGCTGACCGCCCTTCGAGACGCGCTCTGGCGCAGCGTACAGGAGGACACGCAGGAAGCCCCCAATGACGCACAAAGCCCGCGAATCATTCCTGATGGCGTGGTCATCGTCGGCGGTCATCCGGCATGGGCGCGCCGCCTGACCGAGCGTTTCCCCTCCATCCGTGCCTATCCGCACGGAACGACCTGCCCGGAAAGCGTCATTCGCAGCGCTTCCGAGCTCTGGATTCAGGCGGCGTATATGTCCCACACGGAGTTTTACGCCGTCATCGACATTGCCCGTACCTGCGGCATTCCTGTCCACTATTTCAGCGGAACGGGGACGACGACGGCAATTGACAATTTATTAAAGTAAAGGAGTAGAGTATGCTCAAAAAAGATGGAAATCGGATTGTTAAAAATATCATTGTGACGCACGAGCAGAACGCGCAGATTAAAGAGATTGGGCGGCAAATCGGGCTGAGTGATTCGGCGGTTATCCGCCTTGCCGTATCGCAGTGGCTTGCGGAAAGAGCGCAAAAAACTTGCGAAAAATCTTAAAAAAGTATTGACAAGTTGCGCAACTTGTGATATAATACATAGTGTCAAGGGGAGGTACAAAAAATAAAGCCCCAGACAGAAAGAGGTAACAGATATGGATTTTAAGGAAATCATGGCGATTGCAGATAACATGGACGTCGAAGCTACGGCGGAAAAAATTCTTGCGGAGATGGAAAAGTCAAAGGAAGATGAATGTTTGAATTTTTTCGACTGGGGTCTTCGCAACGATGACCGGGAGTTCTGCGTTGGAGATAGCATCCCCAACTCGTACAATTGGTACGACGGAGAGATGAGCGATGAGGAACTTGATGGCGTCTGTGCAACGCAAATTGTTATCGCAAATTCGCGTGAAAAACAGCTCAAGAATATCGCGCGGGCGTTGCGCATTAACAAGGTGTATTATAATGAGCACCTGTACCTGATGCGCTGCGATGGAGACAATAGCCATATTGGCGAGGACGAGCAGGAGATTATCATGCGCGATGCAGAGGTCGTTGCGGTTATTAGATAATCGGAAGGGGGTGTCGAGTTGGATAAGACTTGCCCAATATGTGGTGGGCGCGTTCCCGATGGTCGGCGGATTTATTGCAGCGAAGGGTGCTACAAAATAAGCGAGAAACGTCGCCAGCGCGTCGGGACTGGTGCTCAAAGTGGGAATCCAGAAATGGTGCATACATTTACTTGCCCGGACTGCGGAAAAGTTGTAACCCGTCCGACAAAGTGCACACGCTGCGAAGAATGTCAGGACGCAGCGAATCGGCTGCATAACGCAATTTACAGGCGAAGCGGCGCAAGAAGACCGCTTGGAAGCACTGATAAGTGCGCGCGATGCGGGAAAGAGTATATTGTCTTTGGCGGGAAGCAGAAGTACTGTCCAGCATGTAAGGAAAGTGCTACTGCGGAAGCAATCCGAGAACAGCGACGTGCCGCAATGACGGAAAAGCGCAATGACGCGGTCGCCGGGAATATTATTAGAGAGCGAAAACGAGTTGTTCCAAAAGAGAAGATTTGCAAGTACTGCAAAAAGACATTTTCAGGCATTGGAAATGGAGAATATTGTTCGGAAGAATGCCGCCTTGCTGCTAAAAAGGAGTATCTAAAAGAATATGACAAGTCGCGTGCTGAACAGAAACGTGCGGCACAGAAAGCCCGCTATGAATCTATGACTGCTGAGCAACGCGAAGAAGCAAATCGCAAAGCTCGCGAAAATTATGCAAAACGGCAATTGGCAAAAAAGGAAGGTAAAAAATAACATAGAGAAGCTTCCGTACTATATTTTCACGCACGAGCGCAAATAATCAAAACAAAAAAGACCGGGACATTACGTCCCGGCTTTCTTTATATTCCTTTTGGGTAAAATCTCGGAGTATTTCTGCGCTTCGTCGTACTTGATTTTGAGCGCGTGTATAATATAGTCAATCTTGCGAATGCTCATATTGTACTTTATCGACTGCTTTGTGCGTGTCCAGCCCTTCGCCCGCGACCTGATAATCAGTTCTTCTTCCTCAGACAAACAGGCTTCATCAACGAAAGCATCTACGACCGCTTTTGTCCATACGACTTCGCGGCTCATCCCTTACTCCTTCGGTGCGTTCTTGCCCTTTTCGTCCACAATTTCGATGGCTTTCAGCACATCTGCACCGTTAATGTTGGTGACGCCGCCCGCGCTCGCCGCGTCCGTCATGCCCTCGCCGATGATGTAGGCGATGACCGTAGCCCCCGCCATAATAATGCTGCCGACCTGCGTTGCGGTTTCATCCGCCACGCCGAACGCCATAATCAACATGGTCACGAAGGACACAACCGCCGCCCAGAACTTGCGGCTTGTAAGCTTACGCTTCAAATTCTCACTCATTTTGCATTTCCTCCCTTTAGGGCATTGCCCCTCAACCAATTATCAATTTCCCTGCTTGCCGCCGTCATTTCGTCGGCGTTGCCGTTGTGTAACTCATGCTCCAAAAGTGCCTGTACTCCGGCGCACGTTACCATCAGTCCATCACGCAAGCCGCCGATGCGCTCTTCGTGCCCATCGAGGCGGCGCTTGTCTGTGTCCAGCTTGCGATTAATGTCTGACACGCTGGATGCCAGCGCGTTTGTCGGCTGCTCCTGCAGCTTGCGTTCGTCCCGTGCATTTTTTCGCGCGGTATAAAATGTATTGTATGCTCCCAGCAGGACGAGAATCACGCCCAGCGCCAGAATCAGTTTATCAGCGGTGAGGTTTTCCATGTTAGCCGACCCCACCTTCCAGCGACGCGACGCGGGCTTCCAGCTTCTCGACGCGCTCCGCAAGCTCGGCAAGCGTGGGTGTTTCCGTTTTGGAAATACCCACATCGACAAACTCCTCCATCATGTAGCCCTGATTCGTCTCCGTCTCGACGTGCAACCAACCGCCACTATTCCCGATGACGTCGACAGAAGTGCCGATTTTGACCTTTTCCAGCACCTTTGCGGATTTGCTCGGTTCTGCGCGAAGATTGACCGTGCTGCCGCTCTGCGCTGTCACACGTCCGACGCAAATAACATCGTTGCTATCACCCACCATTGGTGTATCCTCCTTGTATTCGACCTTTTTGAGGCATCCTGCACACGTCCACGACTTGACGGGTGACGCGACGAAGCCCGTTGCGCTGCTCTGCGCATTGAGAACCTTGCCGTCCTCACCCATCAGCCCGATGTGGTAAAAATCCCTCAAGTCGCCGTTGTAGTATTTGCTACCCTGTTTATAGCCTGACGGCAAGGCATACCGCGAATCACCCGGATTCCGGCACTTAAAAACAGCCATTCCGGGCTTTGCGGCGGAGATTGGGACAAGCTCGACAATTTCCGTCCGCGCAATGCGGTTGCTACCGTGGTAGATGCGCTGTCCGTGCTGACGGTATGACCAGACAAACGCGCCGGAGCAGTCAACGTTTCCCGTCTCCGCTGCACCAGCCGTATACTTCCAGTGCTCGTCAAGCATCCGCTGGAAGTCGCCCAGAATGGCGGATACTGCGATTTTGGGCATTGTTCCACCTCCCTAAACTTGGTACTAACTTGGTACTAACTTGGTATTAACTTGGTACTGACTTGTGTGTAATTGCAACTAATTGCAACTAATTGCAACTAATTGCAACTTAAAAAATTCCGAAAAATCGGAATTTGCGCAACGTTCGAGACGCAAGATTGCAACTTAAATTGCAACCAAGTCAATTTGCAACAGCCTCCATTTAGTTAATCGCTTCTAATTTCCGGCATATCTTGAATAAGCCTCAATGCCAAGGCTCTTCGACCTTGCTTGGTCGGATGGACATTATCAGTTGACAGCATATTGGTATACCAATTTACGGTAGTATCTGCACCTACGGCATTACACAAATCAATATATTTATAATCACTTGATTTAATATATTGATTTTTAAAATTATTATTGTTTGTAGGCGTATTAGGAATTGTAACCATAATAAGCGTTATATCGCTTTCCGCACAAACTGTTTTTACTTGCTCAATAACGCTTAACCAATTTGAATTTACTTCGGAATCACTATCAGGGTCGTTCATTCCCAATGCCCAGATAATCGTCTTTGGTTTTTTTACATCAATACATAATTTCAAAGAGTTTAGCGCCAGCACGCTTGTTCTGCCACTAAAGCCATCAAGCATAAAGTTCCCAAATCCGTACTCAATGCACAAATTAGGGTACATATCCATGTAACTATCGCCAAAAAGCCAAATATCATGGTTTAAGTCGGCATGATAAAAGTCCAAAGCACAATCAGATAGCTGGCTGCCAATACTCTCAGCCACGATATCATCTCTACAACCAACCCAATACACGCCGTCTTTCCTGCTTATGCCTGTATTATCAGAACTGTTTGACGTGCTAATCATAATATTGGCTGTAAAACCATCTCGGACATCAATTAACACTTCTATGCTTTCTGCCACAGTTAAGCCATGATTCCATTGCTCGTGCTGCGTATTTCCGTCGTAAATCGTGCATTTTGTATTATCTATCACAAGAATACCGCTTCTATAATTCGCAAGTCCATGATAGATTCTCAGTAATGAAAAAGTATTGATTTTTGCCCTAAAGTGGATACTGTGTGATTTCTTGCAATTGGGAATGTTCGCAAGAGTTATTTTTTCACCTTCGGACAACTCAGCAACGGAAATCGACTTTTTCAAGTTTGGTTTCTCTTTATGCTCAATTTTTTCATCTAAATATAAAATTTTCTCATCGAAAACTGATTTTTTCACATATTCTGTTATGGTTGTTACTTCGTCGACTTTATAGGGCAGATACGATGTAAATGTCGACGATTCCACAACGCAGGGTTTCCTATTTTCAACCATATTGGAATTGCCAAAAGCCAATCTGATGTAGTAAGCATTAGTTGGAGCTGTAAAAACATTTGTATTTGAAAAAGAGCTTATGAATTTTTGAGTATTATCATACCATGCCCCCGTGAAGCAATTCATAGCTCCTTCTCCATTGTATCGCCAAGATGAATAGGTTTTGCCTTCATTCACCCTTTCAAATTGGGTAATACTGTAACCATCAACAGCCACTGGCTCCCCATCGTTTTTGTTTATCGCATAGCCAGCAATAATTGTGTTAAGATTTAACAAATTATCAATTTCCAAAGTGGTTGTTTTTACTTTTAGATAATCATCTAAATCCTTCTTTAGCTCCCCAACCGTCACCAGCGCCGTAGGGATACCGCTATTCACGCCAACACCATAAAGATTCTGAATATCCTCCTTCGTGTTTGCATCAACCATTGCCGTTACCTCCCATCTTAATTCATGCGCCCTGCGCGTCCTTCTGCTACATTTCGCCAAATCCGGCGGTGTACGCCAGACCGCCGATGCTGCCAGACTTCCCCGGCTCTGTGCCATTGGAGATGTCGACGGAGCTATTCAACATCCACTCAACATAGTCTGTGTGGATAGTCTCGCCGTTATTCCTGCGGATTAGATTCCACGCCATTACTCACACCCCACTTTTCTTTCAGCGCTGCGAATTTGCTATCCGCCTCATCACTGATATATGCGCCACATTCCAGCAGCGACAGCAGAAGCGGAATTGTCTCCGCGATTGTGCTTCCTGCGGAATTTGCCGTTTCTGCCGCTGCGTTTGCGGCTGCCGTTGCCGCCTTGCACTCATCAATTCTCGCCAGAAGCCCCGCGACATCCGGCATGACGTTCTCCGGGTCGTACACCGTCCCGGTTGCGCCCGCCGCGACGCGCCCCTCAAGCCACAAGATAGCCGTCGTGTCCTCGCCGACCGTTGCCGTGACCATCAGGCGGAAGCGCCCAACAACAGCATAGCAAGCAGCGGAAAGCGTCACGGATGCCACGCCGTCGCTAACCGCGCCTTGGAGAAGAATCGTCGGGTTTTCGTCCGTGCTTGCAACGCTATCCAGCCTGATAAAGCTGCCGACAATCGTTGCGCCCGAATCCATGCTGTACGGCGCGCCGTCCTTCTCAAACGCGATTTTCAGCGCGTGGGCGTTTGCTTCGCCTTGCACGAGCGCCGCTTTAAGCGGGGTCATCCGCAACCCGGCAGACAGATTGCAAGTATAATTTAACTCATTCATGCGTCCTCCTTATTCCGTTCCGGCGGAAATAAGTCCACTCTTGCCGCCCAGCGCCTCGATGATGCCGCTGACGCTCTTGCCCTCCGTTGACATGGTGACTTGTACCTTCTGCGGCTCAAGCAGCACGTTGTCCGCGTTGAGCGTGAGGATGCGCTCATCGTAGCAGCGCCCGAATTTGGGCATTGCAACCCGGCAGATGCTCCCCAGCCGGAAATGGTCGTAGGGTAATCCCGTGATGGCGGACAGCTCCACAAGGGAAACGTCGATGGAAATTGGCGGGGTTTTCTTTTTCGCCAGTTCCTTCTTTGCGTTTTCCAACAGCGTCTTTTTGTCCGTGATGCTGTTATCGGAGTATTTGCCGCACACGATGCCCCACTCTTCGAGGGTGTCCGCGTCGATGTAGTCCTTGCCATCGTTTACCGTGCCGACGGTGATGCCGTTTTTGCCGTATGCGTACATCCTGGTCACAAGGTCGTCGCGGTCGGTGATGACGGTTGCGCTGGTTAGCGCGCCGTTAAAACGCGCTTCACAGGAGACGGTATTTGGCATATTAACGAGGTTGAGCGTCCACGGATGGGTGGAAAAGTCGTACTGCCACATCATTTCTGCGGGCGACAAGTTCTTGACGTTGTTGATTGCTGTCCAGATGTTCGTTCCTGCGTCGAAATCGTATGTGAGGTGTTGCGATAACTCGCACGTTCCCATCTGCCAGCGTGTTTCCGGCTGGTAGGTGAGAAGCTGTGCCAGCACGTCAACCGCGTCAACGGATGCGCTGCCGATTTTCAGCTGCTCCGGAAGAAGCCCGTCCATCAGCGTGGAAATAGCGTGGTCAAGATTGACTTCCTGCGTCGCGTAATTTCTGTAGGTTTGCGTGTCCGAGCGCAAGCGGAAGATGCCGACGCTGCCGCCGATGTGGTACAGCTCCACGAACTGCGTTGCATCCATCCATGTGCCGTCCACGAGCGTCATGCTTGCGGTGGAAATGTCGTCGATTGTTAGCGACAAAGACAGCGAAGAGGGGCGCAAGCGCTTGATTTCTCGCAGATTTTTGTCCAGCAGACGCGGCAAACGAACGTTGTTTGTGTATGCTTTGCTTGCGTCTGGGTCGGGGATGATGCCGGAAACATAGTCGATTGTGAGGTAGATGTCGCGGACAGTTGGAGAAATGTAGTACTCATTAAGGTCGGTGTGCACTGTGCCCCACGCCTGAAATGAGAGCGTGGCGACAAATTCCGTTGTGCTTGCGCCATCCGGGAGCGTCACCGTTGCGAATCCAGCCTCGTCAACGTGTAAATCGTTTACGTCCTGCTTTTGCTGGTTGCCAAAAACATCCCTACGAAAGTCGGCGTGCACTCGTGCGGAGGTAATTACTGCGTCAGCAGGGAGGACAACAGGAAATGTGACTTTTGCACGCCCTGTGGTTGGATAACCCTTGTCTTTGTCAATCTTCCATCCCTTTACCGGGTCTAAGATGCAAACCCACTTCGACGTAAGTGTAACCTCTTGCGGTGTGCCGTATGCTGTGTAGTTAATATTTCCGCCCCCTTGCAGTAACCGTCAGCGACAAAAGCCCGTCGCCGCTGAACGACACCTTATTGATTCCCGGCTTTAGCGTGATTTCATCGGCAGACTGTCCGTTTCGGTTGCCCATCGCGGATTGCCC
>OIZS01000843.1_pt1 | contig 11519 bp, 6 predicted proteins | sample 1588641 | NCBI WGS metagenome assembly OIZS01 (sample SAMN03283240) | human gut metagenome | biome: human-associated habitat; material: feces | host: Homo sapiens | place: Peru | collected 2012
AATTGCGATTTTCGCTTCCGGAAGCGGCACGAACTTCCAACAGATATGCGAATACTTTCACGACGATGCCTTTATTAGAGGCCGCGAGTTCCTTGGCGCGAGCTTCTTCTTCGGGGTCAATGTGAACAAGCTTCTTTAAACGTCTATCAGGCCAATACCAAGCCATGCCAGTTTCAAGAATACCCATCCCAACATTAGCAAAGTGTTCTTTAGTATAGGCTTTTATTTCTTTGTCGCTAAGTTCTGGCATGGCCAACTTAAAGTTTTGTTCTGCAATCTTAATGCGACGGCGAATAAAGATTCTTGCTAAATGACCGAGGAGTCGCCCAATGCGCATGATAAGGGGATATGGTAGGAGTAAACAAAGGCGCATGGCCGCAAGTCCAAGCCAAATAAGCCAATATTTGGGGGCGAACATGAACGCTTTTAAACGGACGGACGAAGCGTCTGCATGCTTAGCCGGTGAAGCAAGCTTATTCTTTGGTGATTGGTTAATAGTTGAGGTTGAATTATTGGCTTTGTTACTTTCTGTAGGCATCTCACCATAACTCCAAAAGTACTTGGTATATTGGGGCATTATACCATATAAAGAAGTCTCTGCTTGAGCGTAAGGACTTAAGTAAAGAAGGAAACTCAAAGAGGGTGAACTTAAAAATTCATGTTTATACATGTACATATGACAATGTTTGAGCTTAAGATGAAATTAAGAGGGGGCTAACTTGGACCACAATAACAACTGCCCACTTTAGGGAGGGGATAGTATTGAGAGGGTAAAACCAAAAAAAATCTAAAAATTTTAATAAAAAACTTGCAAAATAAACAATCCCCCAAAATAGTTAATAACGCTGTTGATAAAAGCGTATTTTTCTGTGGATAAAATTAAAACTGAGTGCTATTTGCTCAGGTGCGTGGTTCATTTTAAACCACATGAAGGTGGTTATATTTGTGATCAAGTTCGATAAAATGTACTTCAAATAGGAGCTAAACCTTATTTTGAACTCGTTTTGGGCGTTATTACATTAAAAAACACTTAGTTTAAGGATGTTGGTAACGAAATAATTTTAGCGAGTTTGAGGTGTGGATTAGTGGGGCCTTAACATGTCATTTGGCCGAGATTTAACCTAATTTAGAAGCTTAAAAATTTATGCTAGGTTGTAAATGGTGGATAAAATCGTCATGTGGTGCATAAATTTAAAAAAAATGATAGGCGGTGCATAATTAGCGTTTAGGGCATGTTTGGTGGTGGATAACTCGGTTAGGGGCAACATGGATTTTTAGCAACATATAGCGGTGGATTGGATATTTTACAAGAAAACTAAATTACACCAACAATATGGACTTGACTTAGAGCAATGCTTTTACCAATTGATAACAGCTTCTAGTCGCATTAAAGGAACCATGAATTAAGGTGGTATAAATTCTCCATTCAGCAGTAAATTTAATCATATAAAAACAAAAAAGAAGGCCCGAAGGCCTTCTAAATACTAAAAACTACTTTATGTAGAAACTATGATTGATATCGTGTTAAACGATTACCACCAAGCTTCAACCTGAGTACCAACGGTAATCTGGTATTCGTCGCCGTCCTTGTTCTTGTTCTTGTAACCTACATCCCAGCCATTAGCAAATTCATCACCACCAATGTAAGAAACATAGAAACGAATTGCTGGACGAGTCCAGAAGCCCTTACCTGGGGTGAACTGCTGAGCAAGAGTTACTTTGTAAACATCAGGATCTTCATATTTAGTATTTGCAACCCAACCATTGGTCTTTTGAGCAGAGTAACCAAGTTCGAGGGTGGTACGAGTGAATTCAGTCCACTTGTATTCTGGACGAAGAACGATTGAGTAAGTCCAACCTGAACGTGGAGTAGTAAAATTTACGCCATCTGCAGCTGGATGGTCATCACCATTATCTACATGAGCCCAAATCAAGCTATAGCCTAAACCGAAGTTACCAGCATCTAAAGTACCCCAATTGATCACACGAACACCGGTGTCATCAATATCTGGACTGTAGTTGTCGCCAGCGTGGTTGTCGTTAGAACCAATGTAACCAAAACCGTTAGTACCGTACTGAACAACGAAGTGGTTCATTAAGTTTACGCTATCAGAGTTGACAGCAGTGTTAAGGTCTAAAGTTACGAGAGCGCCTGAGTTAGCACGGTTTGCACGTGCGTTACCAGCTGCATTTGCTTCCTGTTGTTCAGAAATGAATGGAAGAGCGTAAATTACAGATGCATCTAAGTTGCCGAGTGGGCCAACTGGAATGCCATTCCAACGAGCGTCGAGCTTATATACATTACGGTTATAGTCTGAAGTACCGTCATTTGCCCACTTAGTAACAGCAAATGCGAGGTTACCCATACCTACGTCGATACCTTCGATACCAGCGCCGTAGCCTGAGTTGTTGAGGTAGTAAAGGTCAAGGAGGTGGATATCCTTTCTCTGGTAGAAACGCTTACCAGCCCAAATCTGATAACCTGCATCAGTCTGGTAACCAGTCCAGAGTTCACGGATAGATAAACGCTGACCATTCCATGGACCAGTTCCACCTACGCCCTGCCAAGAGTCGCCCTGAAGGTCTCTGTTACCTTCAGCAGTACCATAACCTACGAGGGTGTTTACAGTCCACTTGTTATTAGCCTTGTTGTAAACTTCCTGGTTAAGGGTGAGTTCAGCATAGGTATCGCATTCATCACCAAGACGACCAACCATATGACCTTTGTTACCGTTACCTAAGCAGTAAACTTCACCACCCTGGGTGCTAGCCTGAGCGCCAGCACGGAAGTAACCATGAAAATCAACAGCAGAAGCTGCAACTGAGCTTAAAGCTAAAGCAACAGCAGCTGAAAGAGGAAGCCAATTTGCCTTCATAATAAATTCCCTTAATCCTTAATGGATTACATTATAAAAATGGACAAATTGAGAGAATTTCAAGACAAGAACATGGGGCGTTATGGTAATTTCGTTTGCTGTTTACAGTCTTTAAGACAATTAAGCCGGAAGAATTTTGCCTCAATCACAAATCTTATGGGATAGCGGGTTACAGACGTAGTCCTTGCTGCTGGCGTCAAATAGTCTGAGGAAGAAATAATCATCACCCGGAAGACCGTAAGACTGCAGCCGTTAGACCTTGATCTTATTGTTAATTCCCTCCATCCTGCCGGAGGATATTTCGTAAGTTGCATGGGCTATGATGCCCTCAAAGTGATTGCCAAGAAGCCTGCCGAACCACCGAAGGTGACTGTTCTCGGATGCTGTGTAGGTTATCATGATCCAGGTGATATCATCCGCCATCAGGGCTTCGTCGGTACGGGGCTAGGCAAGGGACAGCCACGCCTTTACAAGATCAAGCGTGAACAGCAGCCTGTTCTAGATGATGAGTTCATCATACTTTGCCTCGTAGCCCTTCTTCCGAACATACGCTTCCTTTGGGAAGATGGAACCGGAGCGTGTGATCGTCTCTCCTGTCCTAGCCTGCGCGTCCTTGGCCTGAAGAGTGCTGCAGTTTGACATAAGGATGTAGCGAGTCTTCTTGAGGGCCGCTACTTCTTCCGTAAGGCCCTCTTCATACAGACGGCGTTACTCATCCTTGCGGCTCTTGCTGACCCAAGAGATTCATTAAAGAAGATAATGCTAAAGCTACAAACACTTCAAGCGAGTAGGCTCGCAGGCAGAGGAGTCTGGATAGTAAAAGAGATCCCTAAAAAAACTAGAGATCTCTTCGATTTACTTGGTGTAGCCTATTCCAAAAAGCACGTCAAAAATTAGAAAATATGACGGCGGGAGTTTTGTTCATAAACTATTCATGTTGATGACTTAGGGCTAAGGCGATACCTTTATTTAAGTAGATGATTAGATTTTAGGGGCGAACTTTTGTGTTCGGCCGAATTTACATTTTTTTTGCTATATAATGGGTTAGTTTGTTTATTTAACCTAGCAAATGAAGCAAATATTTAAAAATGTAGAAAATGATTACAGCTAAAATAGCTCCTGCTGGTAGCGTTACTACCCATGAAACTACAATGTTTCTTACCATGTTGATATTGATAGCTGCAATCCCACGGGCTAAACCTACCCCCATGATAGCCCCAACCAAGGTTTGAGTGGTAGAGATTGGTAACCCGGTTCCTGATGCTAAAACTACTGTTGAAGCGGTAGCTAATTGGGCGGCAAAACCACGGCTTGGAGTAAGAGCGGTAATGCCAGAGCCTACGGTGCTCATTACCTTATAACCAAAGGTAGCAAGCCCAATAACCATACCAACTGCCCCTAAAGGCAAGATCCAATCAGGCATTCCGGCTTTGGCCACATGTTCACCTCCATTTTGAAGAACTGTCACTACTGAAGCCAAAGGACCAATTGCATTAGCCACGTCGTTAGAACCGTGGGCGAATGCCATAGCACACGCAGTCATGAGCATGAGTACTGAGAAAACACGTTCTACATTGACGTAGTGATTACGGGCTTCGTCTGCTTTATTGAATTTTTTATAGTGCAAGAAAACAGCGGCCCCAAAAGCAGCCAAAGCAGCCACGACAATACTAAGCATCCAAGCTTCACCAGTGCTCAAATGGATGTTAATGTGTTTTAAGCCCTTTTGAATAGTTACAATCGCAATGATTAAGATTGTGAGGAATACATACCATGGGGCTAAACGTTTAGCGTGTTTAAATGGATGAAAACGGCAGAAGATGAACTTTTGGATATGGAGAAATAACACAAAAGCAATCACGCCAGCAATAACAGGAGTGATAACCCAGGAACCGGTAATCCCAGCAAACATATTCCATTTAATTGAACCAACACCAGAGGTCACGATCCCAAAGCCCACAATTCCACCGATGATTGAGTGAGTTGTAGATACGGGCCAAGAATAGAAAGAGGCGATAATGAGCCATAGACCTGCGGCTAACATAGAGCTAATCATCCCAATAATAAGATCTCCTGGGGCGATCGCGGTACAATCAACTACTCGGTCTTTAATGGTATCTACCACTTCACCGCCAGCAAAATAAGCGCCAGCGAATTCAAAAATCATGGCGACAATAATAGCTTGCTTAATAGTTAAAGTTTTGGTGCCGACTGAGGTACCCATGGCATTTGAAACATCATTAGCCCCTATACCCCAAGCCATTAAAAATGCAAAAGTCGCGGCGATAAATATAATAAGGCCGCTATGCTGCAAGAGCAATTCCATTTTAGCTGTATCTCCGCTTAGCTTTTTGAAATCATAAGTTCAAGACGTGAACCGACGCGCTCTGCTTGGTCAGCAAGATCGCCGATTTTGTCGAGCACAGTGTAAAGGAAGATTGCATCAACTGGATTTAGTTCTTTTTCTCTTAAGTAGAGTTGACGGCGTAAACCAATTTGGATCATGTCAGTATCGTCTTCAATGAGGTCAAGTTCTTTAACCATATTTTCGACGACATTAATTTCCTTGCCTCTAAACCCAGTTTCGAGGAGGTCTTCTAATTCATGAATAACTTTGGTGGAAAGTTCGGTTGCGTCAAGACAACGTTTGATATAACGCATTAATTCGTCACTGACGTCTTTTGGTACTTTTAATTGACGCCCAAGCATAATGCCTGCGATATCTTTAGCGCGATTGGCAATTTTATCTTGTTGGGTCAAAAGGGAAAGGATATCGGTACGATCTACCGGCATAAAGAGGGAGTTTGGAAGGTTGATACGAATATTGCGTTTGATAATGTCAGCTTCTTTTTCAAGTTGGCTGATGCGTTGTTGAATAGCTTGGGCCTTTTCCCAGTCATCGGCAAATACACATTCAAAAAAAGCCGGTAACTCACAGCAACATTCATGGACCTTTTGAATATGGTCGTAGAGTGGCTTAAGGGGAGACTTAGCAAAAAGGTTTAAGATATTAACCTGCATAGATTGACTCTCTCTTTTGGGGACAAACTTTAGCAACTTTTTAGGTACTAGGCTCCGAGCACTAAAATACAAGTGCTTAGGTAGGACCAAAGCGCCATACTTAACCAAGAAATAAGGTGGTTAAATAACCTCTATTTACATGTGGATATTTAATCCATTCTAGTTATAACTACGTATTGCTTAACCGCCATTTTACAAATTTATATAAATTCAAACAACAACAAATTGTGATGAAGGTCGCGTATGGTTGGGAATATTGGTTCTAGATGAAACAGCAAAACATTTTGTGAAACGAAAGAGCAAAGGTGTTTGGGGCTAAGAATATTAGGTAAATATGAGACTAAAAGCTTGGCCAGGTATTTTTAAAACGACTCAACTACTTTGGGGCTTGGTTAAAGTTAAATTTCGGTTAGTTCTTAAGAGGTTAGATTTTACCTAGGAGGTGATGGAAGACCTGTCTTTTTATAAAGGCTGCCTTATAATAAACTCGTTTTACACAAAACACGCCAAGGTTAAAACAGATACACCAATTGGAGCATTAAAAACATGGCTAACGAGATTGAAATCAAGTTGATGCTTGAGGCAAAACATAACCAAAAACAAAGGTTGACTGCTGATACGTTGAATAAAGTGACAGAAGTGATTAGATCAATTCCAGCTTTAAAGGTTATGGCGGAAGAAGATTTAGAACTCCTAAACTTGTATTTTGATACTAAAAATCAAGATCTCTACCACCATGGTATTGCGTTAAGGGTAAGACGCACCGGCTCCGCATATGAAATGACCATTAAAACCAAACCTTCGGCGCGAACTGCAGGCTTGCATGTGCACCCTGAATATAATATTGCCCTTGATGCGCGGCCTAAAGTGCCAGAGTTAGCCCTGTTTCCGCAAGAAGTTTTTGCTCAGGCGATAGCTGATGGGTTAAGTGTGGCATCTTTACAGGGCCAAATATACAATCATATGGGACAAGAGTGTCGACGTCATACGATGCTACTAAGCCCAAGCCTCTTAAACGACCAACATCAAACTTCTAGCATAGTGGAACTAAGCCTTGATGAAGTTACTTACCAAGGCCAACATGGTCCGGTATATGGAGTGGAGTTAGAACTTGAATTAAAGGATGGTGAACCGCAAGTGTTAAGCTTTATGCTCGCCCAAATCCTTCATCATATGGCACAAAATGTGCCTGAAGTTTTAGTGCGTGCCGGAGGAATGAGCAAAATGCAGCGCTCAGCTATCTACGCAGCTTTAAGCCAGGTTCCAACTTGTGACTTAACCCAAGTAAAAGACGCAGAAACCTTGTGGCATGCTTTAAGTGAGCTTGAAGCTGAAATTTTTATGAACACTCAAGTATCAGTAAAGTCTACTGATAAATTCAAAGGCTTAATAGAACTCATCGGGCAGATACCGGAAAGTTTTGTGGCGGCAAGCGAAGCTTTAAAAGAACTCGCTCGTGCTTTAGATCTTTGTTTAACCTCACAACCTCAAGCCAAGGTTGAAGCTTTTCGTCAAGCTTTAGGACAAAGTGAGTTTGTGCAGGCGCGGATAGATCGTGCTTTAGCTAAGCTTTAGTCATGGTTTAAATTCTTCCTAAATATAAAACTAAGCCCTAAAAGCATTACCTAAGCTAGACTTCTTAAAGGTTAGGCTTACTTGAAGTAAGCCTATGATAAGTCCGTTAGATCCATACTAAGTCTATCAAAACAAGTATTAAGCCAGCATTAAGCCCAAACTAACCTTTAAATTTAAGCTAGACCGGACTTTGTTTTTTTTATGCCCCCAAAAGCTTCGAACTTTAGCTCAATCCTCGTCTCAAAATTTAGGTAGAAACTAGGTAAACACTTATGTTTGCGTGCTTCTTAAAAGATTTTATCTTTTTAGTGCGCTATGCTAGCTAGTATAACCATTGTAAATACGGCTCTAAACCAAGCTTTTATGAAAAAGCAAGTTTGAAAAACGTCGAATAAACGTTTAAAAAACAAAGCTTAGCTAGACCAATGTTTCCCCAAAGCTAACAAACAAAGCTTAAAAAACTATGCGCAAAAGACCTATGCCAAAAGCATAAGGTTTATTCCTTTAAAATTAAGGTGAGTAGCCAAGGCAAGGAGAGTATAGCCAAGGTGAGTATAGCCAAGGTGTGTAGTTTGGGCGAGTTTTGGTTTATGTTTGGTTATAAGATGAGAGTATTTACCATAATATAAAGAACGGTTGTGACTAAAAAAGAGGAATTTGGATATGCGTATTACCAATGCCATGAACGAACAAGCCGAAAAACATTTGGAACGATTATGGCAATGTGCCACCCCTGATGAATTAGCGTTATTTGAAGTTCATAAAGCGGCGATTAAAACGGTTTTTGCATACTCTGATTTTATTGCTCGTTCCTGTATAGCTTGTCGGGCGATGTTAGCTGATATTTTGCAATCTGGTACTTTAAATAATGATGATAGATGTTGTAGTTATGAAGTTGATTTAAAGGACCATGTGGCCAAAGCTAAGGATGACAACGAATTTAGGCATCTGTTGCGTACGTTTAGACGTCGGGAAATGGTGGTTATTGCTTGGCGTGAAATCACAGGCAAGGCTCCAATATACGAGAGCTTTAGACACCTTTCACTTTTAGCAGAAACTTTTATCGAAGTAAGTTTAAATTGGTTATATGACCGTCATTGTAAAATTTATGGGACGCCATACAGCTATGATGGTGAGCGTCAACAACGCATGCTCGTGATGGGGATGGGAAAACTTGGGGGGGAAGAGCTAAACTTTTCATCCGACATTGATTTAATTTTTGTTTACCCTGAACGCGGTGAAACCGTTGGCGGGCGTAAACCAATAGATAACCAAGTGTTTTTCACAAGACTTGCTCAACAGTTGATTCAAACATTAAACCAACAAACGGCTGATGGCTTTGTTTATCGCGTTGATATGCGCTTAAGACCGTTTGGGGATAGTGGTCCTATGGTTAGCACTTTTGCGGCTATGGAAGACTATTACTTAAAACATGGGCGTTCTTGGGAACGTTATGCCATGGTTAAAGGACGAGTATTAGGCCCGGAAACTGCAGAAAGTCGCCAATTATGCGATATGTTAAGACCGTTTGTTTATAGACGCTATCTTGATTTTAGTGCAGTTGAATCTTTAAGAAAAATGAAAGGGTTGATTGAAGCTGAAGTAAGACGGCGCGCCCTTTATAATAATTTTAAGCTCGGTAGCGGTGGGATCAGAGAAATTGAATTTGTGGCGCAAGTATTTCAATTAATGCGTGGTGGCCGCATTCGAGATCTACAAAAACGTCATTTGCCTGATGTTTTAAAAGCAATGGCGGAAAGTGGATGCGCTGAGAAAAAGGCGGTAGATTCACTGTTAGAATGTTATCTCTTCTTGCGCCGTACAGAAAATATATTGCAGGAAATAAATGACGAACAAACCCAAACGCTACCAGATACTCCGTTAAATTGTGATCGTTTAGCTTTAGCTATGCGCTGTGAGGATTACGAAGCGTTTTTAACTAAATTGCATAAAGTAAACGACATTGTGCATAATGAATTTGCCATGCTGATTGCGGATCCTAATGAACAAAAGACTTCAGAAGACCCTTTGTTCTCAGATTTATGGCTTTTGCAGTTAAACGCCGAAGAAACCAAAGCCTTAGTACGTGAAAACTTTTCTGATAAAGCAGGGGCGGATAGCTTTGGGGAAATATTAACTAATCTACGTAAAGAGTGTGCAGCTAAACCGCTAGGCCCTAGAGGACGTGATATTTTAAACCGCTTAATGCCACATCTTTTAAAGAGCATGTCAAAACTAGATACTGGACTTGCGGAAGTATTTGGCCGAGTTTCGAAGTTTATTTTAAGTATCTGTACTCGTACGACTTATCTTCAGTTGCTACAAGAAAACCCATCGGTTACAGAACATTTAATTAAGCTTTGTGGCGGCAGTATGTTGATTGCGGAGCAATTGACTGAGCATCCAATATTGCTTGATGAATTGTTAGTTCCTCAAAACCTATACAAACCGACTGATCCTAAAGATTATCCTGGAGAATTACGCCAATACTTATTGCGCGTAGAACGAGATGATCTTGAACAGCAAATGGAAGCCTTGCGTCAATTCAAACAAGTGCAGTTATTAAGAATTTGCGCGGCAGATTTAGTCGGCGCCTTGCCGTTGATGAAAGTTAGCGATTATTTAACATTTTTAGCGCAAGCTATTTTGAATGAAGTGGTAAATCTTTGCTGGAATCAGTTAGCTGATAAGTATGGAGTTCCGGAAAACACTGTACGCCATGGTGATAAAGGTATTTGTGTGATCGCTTACGGTAAGCTAGGTGGGATTGAACTTGCTTATGGTTCAGACCTTGATTTAGTGTTCCTCTGTGATAGTGACCTTGAAGGCAATACAGATGGAGCCAATTCCATAAGTGATAGGATGTTCTACGGACGTTTTGCCCAACGTATTATGCATCTTTTTAGTACGAGACTATCTTCAGGGGTACTCTATGAAGTTGATGCGCGTTTACGTCCAGAAGGGGAGGCTGGGCCTTTAATTTGCTCCATCAACGGTTATGAAAATTATTTAAAAACTAAAGCTTGGACTTGGGAATTGCAAGCATTAGTTAGAGCGCGAGCCGTCTTAGGACCTGAACGTTTGGTAAATGCTTTTAATAATATTAGAGATGAGATTATTAGAAAACCACGGACTTTAGAAACCTTACGCCAAGAAGTAGTCGAAATGCGCAATAAAATGCGTGCTTCTTTAGTGCGGGGACGCGCCAATGAGTTCGATATCAAGCAGGGGTTTGGAGGCATGACAGATATTGAATTTATCGGTCAATTCTTAGTACTTGCTCATGCGCATGAATTCCCTGATATGGTCCTTTGGTCTGATAATGTTAGAATTTTTGAGGAATGTGCGCGTTTAGGCCTCTTACCGTCAGCTCAAGCTAAACAAATCATTGAAGCTTATTTGTCTATTCGTAATTGTTATCATAAACGCTCTTTACAAGGCCGTGATCGGGTAGTTAAGCACGGTGAGCTCGCGTATGAACGGGCGTTGGTGCAAAAGTGCTGGCAAGAAATCATGCACGACGAGCCCAAATAAGTTCTAAGAAAAAGCCAAAGCATTTTTATTTTGCTTTGGCTTTTTTTGAGGCTAGTTTGTGTTTAGAAGCAGGTTTGCTTTGGGGGTAGCTTGCGTTTAGAAGCAGGCTTATTTTGGGGGATGTTTTTGGAGCTATTTTCTAAGTATCTTCTCCCAAAAGAGCGCGCATAAAATACTTAAAAACGGGCTCTTCGTGCATATGTGTGGGTAAAAGAGCCAATTTAGCAACACATATCGGCCTTTCTTTTCGAAAGACCAGTTCTTTAAAAATTTGAATTCTGAAATTGAAAAGGCTATGTTTTTACTGTATTTGGTAATCATCAAAAAAACATAGAAACAGGAGCAGACATGGCCTCGGTAAACACTTATTGTGTTCATCGCAAACGATGACCACTACATAGAATACAGACATAGGTGAAATAAATTTGTGATTGAGCCGTAATTCGCTAAAATGATCATAACATCCTTAATATACAATTAAAAACAGTGGTGTCAATTTAAAATTGAAGTAGC
>OIZS01000844.1_pt1 | contig 11510 bp, 11 predicted proteins | sample 1588641 | NCBI WGS metagenome assembly OIZS01 (sample SAMN03283240) | human gut metagenome | biome: human-associated habitat; material: feces | host: Homo sapiens | place: Peru | collected 2012
TTTTAAATAGAGCAATGCCGGAGCGTCTGCGGACGCTCCGGCATTGCATTTTCACGGGAGGGGGCGTAGAGGGAAACGGCATTTGCAGCGCCGCTTTCTGCGAAAGCGCGGCGCTGCGGGGAAAGCACTGCTAATCTGCGCCCTCATCCGGCGCTACGCGCCACCTTCCCCCGACCGGGGGAAGGCTTCTGTGGTAGCGATAAAGTTTCCGGCTAAAGTGCAAAGTTTCCGGGCGTGCCCGCTCCCCGGGGGGAGCTGTCGCGTAGCGACTGAGGGGATTCAAATCGGCGGAGCCGGAAAAACGGTTAAAAGATCTTCACGCCGAACAGGCGTGAATCTTCAGTTTTTTCCGGTGTAGCCCACTTCTTTGGGGTTAAAAGGGGCGAGCAGCCCCTTTTTCGTGGCTCCAGCGCGTCGAAATCGCTGGCACTTTTCTGGTTCTCTTTTGGTGTCAAAAGAGAACATCCCCGGCTACCACCTGCTACCCCTGCGGAGGGCATTCCAAATCGTCCCACACAGTTAAAAGGCCGCTGCACAGTGAGGTGCAGCGGCCTTTGTTTTCCACATTTTTACTTGGCAGTGTTGATAAAGCTGCGGTTGTCCCACAGGTACTTGATGCCGGAGATGGCGGTCGCAGCGGCCACCAGCCAGCACAGGGCGATAGAGACCACCACCACGATGGAAACACTGTCCACCGTACCGCGGTAGCTCAGGGCAGTGCCGAAGAAGTAGAAGATGATGCTCAGCATCTGCAGCACGGTCTTGACCTTGCCCCACATATTGGCGGCGATGACCTTGCCGTCCTTGGCACCGGCAGCCACCATGCGCAGGCCGGACACCGCAAACTCGCGTGCCAGAATGATGCACAGCACCACGGGGCTGCACACGCCGTCCCGCAGCATGTAGATGAAGGCCACGGTGGTCAGCAGCTTGTCGGCCAGCGGGTCGGCAAACTTGCCGAAATCGGTGACCATGTGCCACTTGCGTGCCAGATGGCCGTCCAGATAATCGGTAAAGCTGGCAGCAGCGAACACGATGCCGGCCAGCAGGTAGAAGGTGGCGTTAAAATTGCCGTCCACGATGCTGTCCAGACCGGTCAGAGACACAAAGATCATGAACACCGGCACCAGAATGATGCGGGTCAGGGTAAGTTTATTGGGCAGATTCATAGGTTTTATCCTCCAATTCGTTATTTTACGACCGTACCATACAGATCGTAAAGGTCGCTGTCCTCTACCAGCACATCATAGAACTGGCCGGGGTACAGCGGTTCCTCGCTGGAAACGCAGACGCAGCCGTCCACTTCCGGCGCATCGCCGGTGGTGCGGCAGAGGTACAGACCGTTTTCCTCGTCGATGCCGTCACACAGAACGTGCACGGTCTGGCCCACCTTTTCGGCCTGCTTCTGCGCCATGATGCCGGTCTGGATCTGCATTACCAGCTCGGCGCGCTTGTCCTTGACTTCCTGCTCGATCTGACCGTCCATCCGTGCTGCCACAGTGTTCTCCTCGGCAGAGTAGGCAAAGCAGCCCAGACGGTCGAACTGCACTTCCTTGACGAAGTTGCACAGATCCTCGAACTGCTCCTCGGTCTCGCCGGGGAAGCCCGCGATCAGGGTGGTGCGCAGGGTGATGCCGGGGATCTCGCGGCGCAGCTTGCCGATGACCTCCAGCAGCTCCGCACGGGTGGAGCGGCGGTTCATATTCTTGAGGATGGTATCGTTGCAGTGCTGGATGGGCAGGTCGAGGTAGGGCACCACCTTCTCGTTGCGCTTCATGGCGGCGATGAATTCATCGGTGATGCGCTCCGGGTAGGCGTACATGATGCGGATCCATTCCAGCCCCGGCACCTTGTTCAGCTTGTCCAGCAGCTCACAGATGCTGCCGGGTTTGCCCCAGTCCTCGCCGTAAGCGGTGGGGTCCTGCGCCACAACAATAAGCTCCTTCACGCCTTCACCGGCCAGCCAGCGGGCTTCGGCAACGCAGTCGGCCATATCGCGGCTGTGCAGCGGGCCGCGGATGCCCGGGATGGCGCAGTAGTGGCAGCGGTTGTTGCAGCCCTCGGCGATCTTTAAGTACGCATAGTGGGCGGGCGTGCCGATGACGCGCTTGCCGCCCAGCGGGAAGTCCTTTTTGGCACCGTAGCTTTCCAGATGATCCTCGCCGTGGAACAGCCGCTCCACGATGGTGTCAATGGCCTTGTTGGAGGCGCAGCCTACAACGGCGTCCACCTCCGGGATCTCTTCCTCGATCTGGCTGCGGTAGCGCTCGGCAAGGCAGCCGGTAACGATGACCTTCAGGTTCGGGTTCTGCTGCTTATAAGCGCAGGCTTCCAGAATGTTTTCAATGGCCTCGGTCTTGGCGCTCTCGATAAAGCCGCAGGTGTTCACAAGAATGACATCGGCTTCGGCCAGATCGGCCACAGTTTCGTGCCCGGCAGACAGCAGGATGTGCACCATCACATCCAGATCCACCTGATTCTTCGGGCAGCCAAGGGAAATACACGCAATTTTCATAAGGGATGATACTCTCTTTCTCTTTTGAGGGATGCTTTTGAATTTTTACGATTTAAGGATTTAAAATGCGCTCCGCGTTCGCTTTGCGCATCATCAGCGGAAGAATTATTTTAAATTTCGGGGTTCAGAAACGCCTGCGGGCGTTTCTGAACCCCATTTTCACGGATGGGGTCATAACGGAAAACGGCATTTGCAGCGCCGCTTTCTGCGAAAGCATGGCGCTGCGGGCGAGCGCTTGCTCCCCCTCGGGGGAGCTGTCGCGCAGCGACTGAGGGGCTTTAAATCGGCGGAGCCGGAAAAAACGGTTAAAAGATCTTCACGCCGAACAGGCGTGAATCTTCAGTTTTTTCCGGTGTAGCCCACTTCTTTAGGATTGTCAAGGGCGAGTAGCCCTTGGCCCGTTGCGGGGTGGGTGGAGTCCAGAGGTAGGGAGGGGGGAATCGGAACACCCCTCCCTACCTCTGGCCCAGCGGAGCGTCTTTGCACGCTGAAAACAAGCAGAAAGTCACCCCGCGGAGCGCAATGCACTTTTCTGGTTCTCTTTTGGTGTCAAAAGAGAACATCCCCCGGCTAGAGCCTCTGCCCTTCCTCCTCCACCCTGCGGATGGCTTCTTTGATGACGGGGTAGGCAAAGCCGCGGCGCTGCAGGGCAGCCACCACAAGGTCGCGGCGGCCGATGGCCAGCTTTTTGCGGTAGCGGCTGTCCACCAACGCGGCGGCGGCTTCCAGCTCCGGGTCATCGCCGCCGTCCTCCGGGGCGTAGACCGCTTCCAGCGCGCCCGCTACCTCGGCGGGGGCAAGCCCCTTCTGGCGCAGGTTCTGGGCGGCGGCGCGGCGGCTTTTGCGGGCAGCCAGCAGACTGTGGGCCCGTGCCTCGGCGTAGCGGGCATCGTTCACATAGTCCAGCTGCACCATCTCCGCCACAGCGGCGGCGGCAGCCTGCTCGGTATAGCGGCGGCACAGCCGCTCATACAGCATATTGGCAGAGACCTCCTGCCCGGCCAGCGTTTCCAGCGCGCTGGCCCGCGCCTTGGCGGGGTCGGCGCACTTTTCCGCATCCGGGCGGGGTCGACGGCGGTAGAAGGCCATTTAGTCCTCCACCATGATATCCAGCTCGCTCTCGCTGCTGCGGGTGGGTGCCTTGACCACCGGCTCCTTTGCGGCGGCGGGGTCGGCGGGCTTTTCCGCTGCGGCAACAGCGCGGCCTGCCGGGCGGCGGGTGGCGTACAGCTTATCAGCGTTGGCGCGGATCTGTCCCTCGATGTCGTTTGCAATCTCGGGGTTATCCTTTAAGAACTGCTTGGCGTTGTCGCGGCCCTGACCCAGACGGATATCGCCGTAGTTGAACCATGCGCCGCTCTTCTGCACGATGCCCAGCTTGACGCCCACGTCGATAAGCTCGCTCATTTTGGAGATGCCCTCGCCGAACATGATGTCGAATTCGGCCTCACGGAACGGCGGAGCCACCTTGTTCTTCACGATCTTGGCGCGGGTGTGGTTGCCGATGAACTGACCGGAGGAGTCCTTCAGACCCTCCACGCGGCGGATGTCGATGCGCACCGAGGCATAGTACTTCAGGGCGCGGCCGCCGGTGGTCACCTCCGGGTTGCCGTACATGACGCCCACCTTCTCACGCAGCTGGTTGATGAACACGCAGACCGTGTTGGTCTTGCCGATGACGCTGGTCAGCTTGCGCATGGCCTGACTCATCAGACGTGCCTGCAGGCCCACATGGCTGTCGCCCATCTCGCCCTCGATCTCAGCGCGGGGCACCATGGCGGCTACCGAGTCCACTACGATGGCATCAATGGCACCGGAGCGCACCAGTGCTTCGCAGATCTCCATGGCCTGCTCGCCGGTGTCCGGCTGGCTGACCAGCAGGTTGTTGATGTCCACGCCCAGCGCCTCGGCATAGGTGGGGTCCAGTGCGTGCTCAACGTCGATAAAGGCCACCTCGCCGCCCTTCTTCTGGGCTTCGGCAAGGATGTGCAGCGCCAGCGTGGTCTTACCGCTGGATTCCGGGCCGTACACCTCGATGATGCGGCCGCGCGGCACACCGCCCACGCCCAGCGCCAGATCCAGCCCCAGACTGCCAGTAGAGATGGCATCCACCTGCATGGAGGCGTTGTCGCCCAGCTTCATGACGGCACCCTTGCCGAACTGCTTTTCGATCTGCGCCAGCGCCGTAGCCAGCGCGTCCTTCTTGGCTTCCGGCTCGGTCTTTTGTGTGGCCGGTGCAACGTTGTTGTTCTGATTTTTTGCCATAGCCTGCTGCTCCTTTTATCCTTTGGGCCCGCAGAGGGCGGGCTGTCCTTCGCTTTCCTTCTTAGTATAACACAAAATCAAAATATTACAACAAGAAGTTGTTTGTTTTTTCCAATTTATTTTGGGCGGCGGGCAGTCACGCAGCGGTCGTTGCCGCCAAAGTCCTGAATGCAGCGGATGTCTGCCCAGCCGTACTCCGCCAGCAGGGCGGTTACAGCCTCCCGCTGCTGCCAGCCGATCTCCAATACCAGCGCCCCGCCGGGGCACAGCGCGTTTTTGTAGTGCTGCGCCAGCGCACGGTAGAACACAAGACCGTCCTCCCCGGCTTCCAGCGCCATGGCAGGCTCCTGTGCCACCTCGGGCTGCAGCTGCTCCATCTCGGCGGCGGTCAGGTAGGGCGGGTTCGAGACGATGAGCTCCAGCTGTCCCTCCGGCAGGGTCTCCCAGTAGGTGAACAGGTCTGCCTGCACCGGCTGCACCGCGTAGGCGGGCTTTCTGCCTGCCCGCAGCGCGTTCAGCGCCGGGCCCCAGTCAAAAGTAGGCGCATCCGCCTGCTCGAGGGCAGAGGGTTCCAGCACATTCTCGGTCTGTCTGCCCTGCCCGGTCAGGGCGCAGCGGGCATTCTTTTCCAGATAGGCAAAGGCCGCAGGGCTTTTTTCCACGCAGGTCACCTGCGCGGCGGGGCAAAAGCGCTTGACCCCCAGCCCCAGACAGCCTGTTCCGGCGCAGAGGTCCAGCACCCGGGGCGCTGCGATGCCCGCAAGGGTCTCGGCGGCGGCCTGCGCCACCACCTCGGTGTCTGCCCGGGGGCAGAGCACCCCGGGGCCTACCGCCAGCTCAAAATCTAAAAAGCTCCAGCTGCCGCAGAGATATTGCAGCGGCTCCCGCGCGGCGCGGCGGGTGCAGAGCACTTCCAGCGCCGCCGCCTGCTCTGCGGTCAGCGGACGGTCGGAAAGCCGCACGTCCCGCCCGGTCGCCAGCCGGAACAGCTCCCGCGCGTCAAAATCCGCGTCCGGGCAGCCTGCGGCGGTCAGCCGCTGCTCCACCTCCCGCACCGCTGCGCGGGGGAGCATTGCTTCGCTTACCATTTACCCTCCTCCGGGTTTTCAGGCAGCACGGGGGTGATGGCTGCAATGGCCACCTCGATCATGCTGTCGTCCGGCTCAAAGACGGTGAGGTGCTGCACCCAGATGCCCGGCTGCCGGATGATGCGGGTGGCGATGTTATCCGACCGGCCGCACCACTTGAGCAGCTCGTAGCTGATGCCCATGACCAGCGGCAGCAGCAGCAGCTTGCACACCACCCGCAGACCGATGCTGCCCCACGGCAGCACGCTGTACAAAAACACGCTGACGATGACCACCAGAATGAGGAAGCTGGTGCCGCAGCGGGGGTGGAAGCGGGTATACTTGCGCACGTTCTCCACGGTCAGCGGGTCGCCCGCTTCGTAGCAGGCAATGGTCTTATGCTCTGCACCGTGGTACTCAAACACGCGGTGGATCTCCTTCATTTTGGAGATGCCCACCATATAGGTCAGGAAGATGGCCACCTTCAGCACGGCTTCCAGCACCACCTTGCCCCAGCGCCCCAGCGGCAGCAGACGGTTCACCCCGCCCACAAGGAAGGTGGGCAGTACGGTAAACAGCAGAATCGCCAGCAGACCGCCCAGCACCGCCGCCACGGTCAGCAGTGCGTTCTCGGCTTTTTCGCCCAGATGCTCCCCCACCCATTTTTCAAAGGCAGTCTCCTCCTCGGCGGGGTCGTAGTCGTCCCCCATGCTCACCTGTGCCGAGTACATCATGTAGCGGTAGCCCACGATCATGCTTTCGATCATGGCAATGGCACCGCGCACCAGCGGGATCTTCATCCATACCCCGTGGGCGGGGGTGGGGTCGAGCTTGGTCTCAATAGTGCCGTCCGGCTTGCGCACGGCGCAGCACATCTGTTTGGGGCCGCGCATCATGATGCCTTCCATCAGTGCCTGCCCGCCTACGCTGGTCTTAAAGCGTTCCTTTTTAGGTTGATTCATTGGCTTCTCCCGATATCCGTTCCTGCCGCTTGCGGCAAAGAGCGGTCTTTTTTATATTTTATCCGGGGCTATGCCCGGGCAAAGCTTATTTTAGCACACAAATGTGACAAAATCTGTGTTTTGGGCGTTTCTCACGCCTTGTGGTACAGCGGCAGACCCAAGGTGACCACGGTGCCGCGCCCGAGGGTGCTTTTGATATCCAGCGTGCCGTCCAGCGCGGTCATGATGGAATCCACCAGCGCCAGACCGATGCCGCTGCCGCGCACCGAGTTACTGCCCTTGTAGAACTTGGTCTTTACGTTTTCCAGATCCTCCGGCGGGATGCCGCGCCCCTGATCGATGATCTCCACAAAGGCCTTGTACTCCCCTGCCCATAGCTTGACCGTGATGCGCCCGCCGGGGGCAGAGTATTTGATGGCGTTATCCAGAATATTGATGAACACCTGCCGCAGACGGTCCGGATCGGCGTAGACAGGGATCATCTCCTCCGGCTCGGTGTAGTGGAGCAGCAGCCCCTCCTGCCGGATGCGCGCCTCGCAGAAGAGCACCGCATCGGTCAACTCTGCCACCAAGTCCAGCGGGCGGCACTCCATGCGGATGCGTCCGTTCTGCAGGCGGCTGAAATCCAGCAGCTCCTCCACCATATTGTTCAGCCGCCCGGTCTCGTTGTTGATGATCTCCAGCCCCTTGCGGTAGTTCTCGTCGGTGGGGTCATCCAAGGTCATCAAGGTCTCCACCCAGCCCCGGATAGAGGTAAGCGGGGTGCGCAGCTCGTGGGACACCGAGCTGATGAACTCGTTCTTCATCTTCTCGGTCTCTTCCAGTCCCTCGGCCATCTGATTGATGGTGCCGCGCAGCCGGTCCACCTCGTCGTGGGGGTCGCCGGTCAGGGGCAGACGCACATCCAGTTCGCCCCGGGCGATGCCGGCGGCGGTGCGCTCCACCTGCCCCAGCGGCACCACGATGCCCCGCACGAAGTACAGCCCGGACATGACCGTGAACAGCAGGATCGCCACCGCAAGGAACACACTGACGATGACGGCGTTTTTGACCTGCCGCTCCACCAGCGCCAGACTGGTGACCAGCCGCAGAGCCGCCACGTCCTCGGCATCGTAGGGCACCAGCGAGCAGGCCGCCATGACCATCTCGCCGGACTGGGTGCGGTACACCGCCACGCCCAGACCATCCGGCGCACCGAGCGCCTGTTCAAAGTCCCTGCTGCTGACGATGCCCTCCGCGTCCGTACCGCTGGAGGAGGCGATCACGCTGCCGTAGCTGTCCAGCAGCATGAACTCGTATTTATCCTTATCGGCAAACTGTTCCACCATGCGCCGCAGCGCCAGACTGCGGCTGACCGCCGCGCTCTGGGCGGTATCGCCGGTATACATTTTCAGCTGACCGGTCACCGAGGAGAACCGCCGGTACATGATCTGCTGCACACTGCCGTAGTAGCTGCGGGTATAGCTGTACAGAAACATTGCTTCGGCCAGCAGCACCACCAGTACGGTGATGAGCAGATTGCCCCGCAGCCAGCGGCGGGTGATACCGCTTCGCATAACAGTGTCCTCCTTTCGGTGAGATTTAGAACGAACTCCCTCAGTCAAAACCTGACGGTTTTGCCAGCTCCCTCGGAGAGGGAGCCTCTGGCGCAGCCGGAAGGTTTACGTTTTGACCGGAAAGCTTTCCGCCATGCCAAAGGCCCCATCCCAGAGGGGGCTGGCATCGCGCAGCGATGACTGGGGGAGTTTTTATAGCAAGCGCGCCCGAGGGGGCAGGTTTTATTCTTCCCACCGGTAGCCATAGCCCCACACGGTCATGATGTGGGCGGGGTGGCTGGGCTCGTCCTCCACCTTCATGCGCAGGCGGCGGATGTTCACATCCACGATCTTTACGTCGCCGAAGTAGTTCTCGCCCCAGACGCCTTTCAGGATCTTTTCACGCACCAGCGCGGTGCCCGGGTTGCGGAAAAACAGCTCCATGATCTGGAACTCCACCTGTGTCAGTTCAATGGGCTGACCGGCTTTCAGCAGCACGCGGCGGTTCTCGTCCAACACAAACTCGCCGCTGGTCAAAGTGCCCAGCGGGGTATTCTCCCGGTTCTCCCCTTCCTTGGTGCGGATGACCCGGCGGCACAGCGCTTCCACCCGCGCCAGCAGCTCGCTGACGCTGAAAGGCTTGGTCATGTAATCGTCTGCGCCGATGGACAGCCCGCGGATCTTATCCTGCTCCTGCCCCTTGGCGCTGAGGATGATAATGCCGATCTGCTGGTCGGTGCGGCGGATGGTCTCGCACAGCGAGAATCCGTTCATGCCCGGCAGCATCACGTCCAGAATGGCGGCATCGCAGCCGGGTTTCTGCGCCAGCAGCGGCAGGGCGGCTTCGGCGCTTTCAGCCTCCACCACCTCCATCCCCGCATGGCGCAGGTTCAGGGCGATCATATCGCGGATATTGGTTTCATCTTCTACAACAAGCACTCGTACCATGCAGCATCCTCCATTCCTTAATTCAGCAGATACAACGCCTTGGAAAGGCGATAGTTTGTGTCGGCAAGCAAAACGTCCGGGCCCATTCTGGCCTGCAGCTGACGGGACGCCACCACGCCGAGCCTTGTCCAGCCGGTAGAATTGGCCGAGGTCCTTGCCAGCCGTACCGTCAGCACCAGCTCATCCTCGTCTACGGTGCGCAGCTCCACTGCACCGTCATATTCCTCGCTGTCGGTCAGTTTCAGGTTGCCCTCCCACTCGGCGGGCAGCTCGATATAACAGTTGGTCTCCTCGTCCAGCAGGCCAAAGCTTTTTTCCGGGTGGCTGCTGGTGTAGTCCATCCAGACGATAAAATCCATGCGACGGCTCTGGCTCAGGTTCAGCAGACCCGCCTCGTCCGGCTGGGTGGGGATCTCCACGATGCCGTCTCCGTCCAGATCCCGGCTGACCAGCGTGGGCACGTTGCGCAGAGAAGCATTATACAGCCGCTGGCTGCTGATCCTTGTGGCAGGCACCATTTGCTGGCTGTTCTCATCGTAGCACAGCAGCACCGAGGCCAGATTGTTGCCGGAAATGCCGGTCCAGCCGTCCAGCACCAGATAATGCCGCCCGTCTGCGCCTGCACCCGCCGCCACCGAAGCGCAGCCGGAAAACTTATCTGCGGAAAGGCCGTTGACCGCCACCTGCCGGAAGCTGCCCTCCCGGTCTGCGGTCAGCAGCTCGATCTGCACACTGCCGTCCTCCTGCGTGGACATCAGGATCAGATCCTGACTGCTGCCGCCGGTGATATTTTCCACCAGATACTGCTCGTACTGCTGCTCGAGAATGGTGGACAGAGTGCCGTCCTGATAAGAATACACCGCCAGATAGTGGTCATTCTGGGCAGCGGTATAGCCCACCACCAGCTGGCAGCTGTCTGTATCCTGCAGCTGAGCAAGGCTGACGTTCTCCACCGTTTCGGCAAGGCCCTCCACGCTCTGGCGCACCTGCCAGCTTCCGGCATCATCCCGCTGCAAAATGGCTATGCAGACGTTGGCGGTCTGGGCGGTGGTATACAGCACCGCCGCATCCTGCTGACCGTCGCCGTCCAGGTCCTGCAGCACAAAGGGGGAAAGCAGCTCCCCCTGAATAGGATATTTCAGCTGGGCACTCTCCCCCAGCCAGTCGTTCAGGGCAGTTTGCAGCGCGCCGTAATCGCCGGAAAGCTTCGGGGCACGCAGCAGTTCCTCTACCTGTGCCTTTTCGTTGGCCGGCAGCACGGTCTGGCAGCTGCACAACACAAAGCACAGCAGCGTGCACAGCACCAGCCGCAGCCTACGGGTCCTGTTCATACCGGTCAACCTCCTTCCGGGCATAAAATGCTTTTTTCAGTATACCACACTTTGCGGACACAAAAAAGGGGGGTGGGACATATCCGGCAAGCTTGCGCGTGGGACGATTTTAAATGGCCTCCGCTGCACTCTGGCCATATTCAGCGGAATTATTATTTAAAATTTCGCGTTTGGAGCGACCGCGCTTGCGGAGCGTAGCGTAGCAATGAAAGCCCCAGTGGGGCTTTTAAGCGGCAGAGCGGTCTGCGTTAGCAGATGGAGGGGCGTTGCCTCGACAAGCTCTGCGGAGCGCTCCAAACGCATTTTCACGGGAGGGGCCGTGGAGGGAAACGGCATTTGCAGCGCCGCTTTCTGCGAAAGCGCGGCGCTGCGGGCGGGCGCTTGCTCCCCCTCGGGGGAGCTGTCGCGCAGCGACTGAGGGGCTATGGATGGAGAAGCGAAAAAAGCGTTAAAGCGATAGCGCCGACTGGCGCAGCGCTAGCTTTTTTGTGCTTCGACTTCTTCTTTAGGATTGTCAAGGGCGTGCAGCCCTTGACCCGTTGCGGGGTGGGTGGAGTCCAGAGGTAGGGAGGGGGGAATCGGAACACCCCTCCCTACCTCTGGCCCAGCGGAGCGTCTTTGCACGCTAAAAATAAGCAGAAAGTCACCCCGCGGAGCGCAATGCACTTTTCCGGTTCTCTTTTGGTGTCAAAAGAGAACATCCCACGCACTTTTGCAATAAGTTGCAAAAAAAGAAACCACTGCACAAAAGCTGTGCAATGGTTTCTCTTGTTACTGTATCAAACAGTCAGAGCAGGATCAGACGAGCTCCAGAACTGCCATCTCAGCTGCATCGCCGCGGCGAGCGCCGATCTTGATGATGCGGGTGTAGCCGCCGTTGCGGTCAG
>OIZS01000847.1_pt1 | contig 11478 bp, 16 predicted proteins | sample 1588641 | NCBI WGS metagenome assembly OIZS01 (sample SAMN03283240) | human gut metagenome | biome: human-associated habitat; material: feces | host: Homo sapiens | place: Peru | collected 2012
GTTCTGCTCATGTAAAATGATAACCGCCTATCTTTGCAGAAGACTATTAAAATCTGTATAGATTAGGCACAAAGTAATGTAAACATGAGCAAATTAAAACGTTCATTTCAAATGTTAGCGGAAAATTTCAGCAATGTCCTCAACCGTGAAGACAAAGTTATTAGTCAATAGCACAACAGGTTTCTTGTTCGCATAAAATATCTCCACCCTTCGTGCCTCATGGATGAGTTTCCCTCTTGTAAAACGTACTTTTTGGTCAATATGCGCCACAAGTCCCTTTGTATTGACGTACCTAACGGATTCAAGTACCTCATACTTAAGATTTTTCTCCATTTTGGTTACGTAGCAAACGCCTTCTTCTTTAAGACGTTGGAATTGTGCATGTCGACATAACCACGATCCATTGCCAAAGTTGAGTCTTTTGGCAGATGAACCTCTTTTAGCAGGTAATGGTCGTGTTTAGCGGCGGATTAGCTCCTGCAAACGTACTGAGACGAATCAAATAGTTCATTCCGAGGTGTCCGAGTTTGTGAGTCTCTGCCATCATGTCTATTTCGAGTTCGCACAGAGAATCAAAGTATTTGAGTATGCCGAACAACAATACGGCGAGATGTTGGTAACCGTCAAAACGTTTCACATAAGCCTCGCTTCCTTTTGTTTCCATGCTTATTTAAAGAATTTTCTCCTTGTCGAGTAACTTTAATACTTGACTATAGACCTGTTGTGCTGTAAAATGACTATATTTGCTCATGGTTATATTTTTATTTATCAAAAACAAAGATAAACAAAAGGGCTAATACCTCGTGAGAAGTGTCAGTACGGGCATGAAAACGAAATGTACAAAGAGGGTGTGAACCTGAAAAGAGGGAAAGACGTGTGTGTGAGGGAGTTACGAGAGTATGGAGGGAGAACGGAGAATAAAACGAAATGTGCAAAAGGTTGAATCGGGTTTAATTTGGGTTTAATTCTGTTTAGGGAAGCGTTTAATCTGGGGCGAATTTTGAACGAGGCGCGGTTTAATTTGGTTGAATTGAGAGCGGGCAAAGGTGGCGACGGGGCTGCTTTTGGTCGCTTTTTTCGTTTGTGGGCGTTTTTACGGGGCGCGGTGGGCAGATGGAGGGGCGAGAGGGAGAAAGGACGGGAGAAAGGCTTAAAAGGGGCAAAGACGGGGCGCAGAGGAAAGAAAAGAGGGTGAAAGGAGTGGAAAGGCGGGCGTTTGGGCGTGTTTTGGAGCTATTTTTGGTGCGCGTGGGGGCTTTGACGGGGTGCAGCTGCATGATGCTCAGGGGTGGGCGTTTAAATGGCGCATAAACAGCGTTTAAAGGGTGGTTAATCGGTGGCCAGAAAGGAGGCCAAACGGTGCAGGGTGGCGGTGGCTGAACCCTGCACTTTTCGTTTGTTTTTAGCCGTTGGGTGGACTGTTGGGTGGACAGTTGGGAGGACATTTGTGTCCCGAATATTACCCATAACTATCCTTTTTGAGCATCAAAAGGCGGCTTTTTGACGAGAATACACCCCTTTAATTACTATTTAAAACAGATGGCGAGAAACGGCGCAAACCCTTCATTTATCGGTGTTTCGCGGTGTTTAACGGGTGTTTAACGGCAAATGAAGCATCGTTTTTTTATTCGGTGCGGATTAAGCCCATAACTATGGCTATATGATAGACGGCACGGCGCGGGATCTGGAATGGCTTATAATTTTCGTTTTCAGATACCAGCGTAATGGTTTCGTCGTCGGTGCCCTGCTCTACCTTTTTGATAAGCGCGCCTTGGTCGGTGTCGAGGACGTAAACCTTACCCCACTGGAAGAACAGGTCTGTCGGGGACAGCATCTTGCACGCCACCATATCACCAGAGTAATAACGTGGCTGCATGGAGTCGCCGCGTACATATATAAGAAAATCGGCATTTTTGAAAGCTGGCACGACATAGTGGTCACATTCCTGCAAAAGAATGGTTTGGCTACCCGTGAAGCAACCCGCCATTGCTTCTACTGGAATGAGCGGAATGCCCGTCCCGTCCTTTGTTGGCTTTATTCCCTTAGAGCTTTTAAGCATATCACCTTTACCAGTAATAAGCCAGTCGATGTTTATTTCCGCAAGTGCGGAAACTTTCTCTACTACATCAAAAGACGGTTTCCCCTGTCTTTTACCTACTATATTATCAACAACAGACGGTGTCACGCCTATTGCGTTTGCAAAGGCACTCTTATTTCCTTTGAATAAAGTGCCAATTATCTGGTCAAATCTTTCGTTTATAGTCATAATTTTAATAAAATTCCCACAAATGCGTAAAATAATTGCCGAAAAATTTGGTATTTCCGCAAATGCGTATTATCTTTGCAGCCGTGTTAAGTATAACACAGCGGCCAAAGATACAAAAAAAGGCCGAAAATAACGAATTTTATAACTTAAAAGTTAATAAAGCAATGAATATTAAGGAATTTAGAACCCTAACAGGGCAGGAAGTTACAGAAAACGAGTTCGAGGACATCAACAAGCTGTATATGGCCACGGGCAACATGGACAAACAGACGTTTTGCGGTCTGTGGAAGAAAAACGACCTTTTCCGCATCGCGTTGGAGGTGGAACGCAACCTTTCCGCAAAAGTGACCTTTGGCGAAAAGGTGCTCGCCAACAAAGAGCAAGAGCTCGACGACATGAAAGACCAGCAGGCAGCAGAGCGCGAGAACATGAGCCACGCGGCCGACGTGCTTCTGGCGGTAGATGAAGCCGACGACAACGTGGACGCTTACGAGGCAGCCATTGAGCTGGTGACACGCCGCGAAGTGGTGGAGCGCAAAGTTCGCATGGGTTTGCGACTGAGAGAGGAAGACAAAAAGTATATTTTGAGCCATTTAAACAAGTAAAGATATGGAAGCAACAAGAAAGCAAATCGAGGTAACGAAAGAGGTACGCGCTGAGATTAAGAAAGCGTTTAAGTGCTCAGATATGACCCTGTGGCGCGCGTTGAACTTTAGCAACGACACGCCCACCAGTCTGCGCATCAGAAAGTTTGCGAAGCAGAAGGGCGGCGTGCTGCTTCTGCTCACCCCTGCCACTGAGACGATACACGACGCGGACGGGTATATGCGCCAGTATTTCGAGAACGGCGCAATGCTGGAGGCCGACAAAGGCACTGGCACGGTGCAGGTGTTTGATGCGGACGGCAACGTGCGCCGCGAAGTGAAGCACTGCACGATCGAGCAGCTCTATGTAGAACAAACCTTTGCGGGAGGGCTTTAAATGGAGTATTACGGTAACACGCTTTGTATTAGTCACACAGAGCTAACAGCTGGCATTATGACAAATGACAGTTTGTTAAAGCTCGCGCAACGCGGCAAGGTAGAACGCGTTCGTCGTGGCTGTAATGGTACTCCTGCGCTGTTTGCCGTCGATAGCCTGCCCCTAAAATACCGTACAGAGGTTTACCGCCGCTACCCAGACGCACAGGAAAAGGCGGACAGCAAGCCATTTGTGGAGGCGATAGAGCCAGACGGCGAGGCGATGCAGTTTTATGCCGACTATGTGCTGGCAGACGGGCGGCACCTGAGCAACGAGAAGCAAAAGGAATACGCCAACAACTGCGCGATAATGAACGCTTTCAGGCTGTGCATAGACCGCGCGAACAGCCACCGCATCCGCCAGAGCAAAGCGAAGATAAAGCTCGGCGAGTTTTGGGCAAAGGCAGCGGCGGCACTTCCCCGCATATCGGACGCATGGCCGAACGGCCTGCCTCAGAACGCAAGGAGGCTGCACATGAAGTTCAACGAATACCAGAAGCTCGGCGCGGTGGTATTCATCAGCAAGAAGTTTCAAAACTCGAACGCCGCCAAGGTGGACGACGGGCAGAAAGAGGCGGTGCTCACGCAAATGATAGCACACCACAACAACCTCGACAACACCATGATAGCGGGCTACTACAACAAAGTAGCGGATATGCAGGGCTGGGAGCGGATAACCGCCAGCACGGTGGGCGTGTGGAAAGAAAAGCTCGACCTCGTGACGGCAGCGGGCAGACGCGGCGCAACGAACTTCAGGAACGAACGGAGTATGCAGGTGAAGCGACGGAGACCAAGCGCGGCGTTCCTTATGTGGACGCTGGACGGCTGGGACTGCGAGCTGCTCTACCAGACTGTAAAGGAAGACGCGCAAGGCCACCACGTGACCACCTACTCAAACCGCCTGTGCTTGGAAGTGGTGCTCGACCCCTGCTGCGACTACCCGATAGGCTACGCGATAGGCACGCACGAAACGCCCGCCCTCATCACTGAGGCACTGAGGAACGCGGCACAGCACAGCGCGGAGCTGGCGGGACAGATGCTGAGGGCGAACCAGCTGCAATGCGACCACTACGGCATCAAGGCCATGACCCCGCTCTATCTCGCCATGAGCGACAAACTGACACCCGCGAGAGTGAAGAACGCAAAGGCGAAGCCAGTAGAGGCATACTTCGGGTACCTGAATAAGAACTACTGCCAGAGGTGCAACAACTGGAGCGGCTTCGGCATCACCACCGACCCGAAGAAGCAGCCGAACAGTGAGGCACTGAATATGTTGCGCCACCAGTTCCCCGACGAAGGCAGCAGATACACGCCATAATAGCGGCGGAGCGGCAGAAGAAGCACGCGCAAATGATACAGATGCTCGCCAACCTGCCAGCCGAAAGGCGGCTACCGCTGACAAAGGAAAATTACCTGCTCTACTTCGGCGACACGACGGGACAGACAAACGCCATTTGCGGCAGCGGTCTGAAGCCTACCCTGCTGGGCGTGAAAAGGGAATACGACTCGTTCGACCTGACATTCAGGCAGCACGCGGGCGAAAAGTGGCGGGTGCTGTACGACCCGAACGACCTAAACCAAGTCTTGGCCGTGAACGAGGACGGAACGCTGCGCTATATGCTTACAGAAAAGTATGTGCAGCCTATGGCACTGGCCGACCGCACGGAGGGCGACGCAAGGGAGCTGCAAAAAGTATTCGACTACAACGACCGACTGGAGGCACACGTGACCGACCGACTGGCCGAAACCTACCACAAGACGGAGGAACTCATCGCCGACAACCCGCGGCTGGGCAACGTGCTGAACCGCTTCTGCCTGTGCGACAGCAGGGGACAACACAAGCTACCGCGCGAAGAAAAGAGGCTCGGCATAGAGAGCACCAAGGTGGTGGACGAAAAGGTGCGGGAAATACCGATAACGCCCAAGAATAGCCCCGAAAGCGACGCGGCCGACTACTCTATATTTTAGTAACAAACAATAAAAAATAAAAGTAACATGACAAAGGACGAAAAGGTACAGATAGCAGAACGCCTGAAAAGTTTCTGCGCACAGAAAGGCAGCCAGAACAAGGCAGCCAAGAGCATGGGCATCAGCTCGGCGACGCTGAGCAAGGTATTGAACGGCGACTGGGACACCATAAGCGACGACATGTGGCGAAGCATCGCGGCACAGACGGGACACGACGCGACGGCATGGCAGACGGTGGCGACCAGAGGCTTTGAGCGCATGGGCTTCATACTGGACAACGCCAAGCAGGAAAGCCTCGCCATAGCCGTGACGGGCGACGCTGGCTGCGGCAAGACGGAGGCCATAAAGCAGTACACGGCGGGACACGCCGCCACCTATCACCTGTGCTGCTCGGAATACTGGAACCGCCGCACATTCATCGCGAAGCTGCTGCGCGCGTTGGGCAAGGACATGGCGGGCACGGTGAGCGAGCAGATGGACGCGATAGTGGAGGAACTGCAAGCCGTGGAAAAGCCGCTCATCGTGCTGGACGAAGCCGACAAGCTGAGCGACCAAGTGCTCTACTTCTTCATATCGCTTTACAACCAGCTCGAGGGTCAGTGCGGGCTCGTGCTGTGCGCGACCAGCTTCTTGGAGAAGCGCATCACACGGGGCGTGAGGTTCAACCGCCGCGGCTACCAAGAGATTTACAGCCGCATAGGCCGCAAGTTCGTGAAGCTGCAAGTGGTGAACGACGAAGACATCGCGGCGGTATGCAGAGCCAACGGCGTGACCAGCGCGGCCGACATAGGCGCGATAATCAAGGACGCGGACTGCGACCTGCGCCGCGTGAAACGCGCCTGCTGGACTATCAAGAAAGGGGGCAGGGCATGAACGGCGCGGACTTCACGAAACGCCAGCGCATCACCCTCGGCATGAAGACCAAGGAGGCGAGCAAGGCGATGGACGAATGGCTCTACCGACAGGCACCCTGCGACATGAGGGTGCGCAGAGCCAAGACCAAGGGCATGGTGGCGGTGACAATAGAGACCGACCCCAAGGACAAAGACGGCGCGGGGCTTATCTGGGCATCATGGTGCGTGCAGAACCTCGACGGCGTGAAAGTGGACATCAAAGACATATAAACGGCGTATGGCAAGGGCGATAAGTAACAAGAACGTATTACAGGCAAAGTTTGACGTGGCCGACTTCGACGGGGCTTTCCTCGCCAGCTTCGGACGGCCGGAGCTTCGTGGCGAATGGCTGATATACGGCGGCTCGGGCTGCGGCAAGACCACGTTTGTAATGCAGCTTTGCAAGTATCTGACCCGCTTTCGCCGTGTGGCCTACAACTCGCTGGAGCAAGGTCTTTCGCTCTCTCTGCAAAAGGCATGGGAGCGCGTGGGCATGGAAGAAGTGGGCACGCGCATCATCCTGCTGGACAAAGAGAGCCTGAAAGACCTCACGGCGAGACTAAAGAAGAAGCAAAGCCCCGACATCGTCGTAATAGACTCGGTGCATTACTGGCTTGGCTTCAAAATGAGCGACTACATGAAGCTGCGGCAGCAGTTCCCCGACAAGCTGTTTATATTCGTGGCGCATGAGCGCAAGGGCGAGCCGAAAGGCAGCCTCGCGCAAAACCTGCGCTACGACGCTGACATCAAAATAAGGGTGGAGGGCTACAAGGCATTCACGACCACCCGCTACGAAGTGGCAGAACGGCATGAGGGCGGCGCAGACTTCACCATCTGGGAGAAAGGCGCGGCGGAATACTGGGCAAACATCACAACGAAATAAAAAAAGACTATGGCAAGGGAAAACAAGACAATGGACGAAATACACAGGGGGTTGCTGAAAAAATACCACACCCTCTGCTCGGTGCTCGGACTGAGCGCGGAGGAAAAGAGAGCGATCGCGGAGAGCTACGGCGTGGAGAGCAGCAGGGACATAGACACCCACGACCTCGTGAACATCTGCGCGAAGCTCTCGGAACAGGCCAACCAGAAGACGGGCACGGGCGACATGGACAAACTGCGCAAGCGTGTCATGGCTTCGATAGGACAAAGACAGGACGCAAGAGCAACGCCACGGTGATAAAGGCGATAGCGTGCAGGGCTACGGCTCACGACGACTTCAACAAGATACCGCGCGAGAGGCTGCGCAACCTCATCGCCCTGTTTAACAACAAGGTGAAAGACAGTGAGGCAGTGGACAAACTGACGGCGGCGGAAGACGTATTAAACAACATGGCGAAGCTGTACGGCGTAATGCCGAAAGGCCAAGCCTAAAATAAAGATAATGGCTTATGTGGTTGAATGAAAGTAACAGAATGAAGCATTTCGCGTATGCGATACCGTGCGGCTTTGTAGGCACGGAGCTGTTTGTGCTGGGCTTGGCGGTCGGCATGGAGTTCAAGGACAGAATGTACGGCGGGCGGTTCGACTGGCTCGACATCGCCGCCACGGTGCTGGGCGGCATCGTGGGGCAGCTGCTGCAAGTGGCGTTAATCATCTTATTGTATAACATCTAAAACAAGCAACGGAATGAAAAAGTATTTCAAGGGTTGGGCATCGCGCTGGTATATGCGCCGTTTGCCATTATTGGCGTTATCGTCATCGCCACGGGCATGATATTCAAGGCGGCGGGTTACGCGCTGTTTGGCGACTTCCAGCACGCCACGGACGAAATAAGACAAGTAAAACTGCTGTAAACAGCATTAAATAATCATTTAAACAGTATTAAAACAATGGAAACAAAGAACAAAGTACAGGTCGAAATGACCAAGGAACAGGCCGAAGCGTTCGCAGCGTTTCAGGCACAGCAGCAGAAAGAGGCAGAGGCGAAGCAGCGCAAGGAAGACCGCGAGACCTACGCCAAGATCGTGGACGAGGAAATAGCGGCGGCCATACCAGAGCTGCGCGCCCTGAGCGACCGCATCAAGGCGGTGAAAGCCAAGGTGTACGGCAGCTTCGCGCAGGTGCTCGACATGAAAGCCAACGTGCTGCGCATCACCAAGGACACACAGCGCACGCACACCTTCACCCACTCGAACGGCAAAATGCGCCTGACGCTGGGCTGCAACTGTATAGACGGCTACCGCGACACGGTGGAGGACGGCATCGCCATGGTGAAGGACTACATACAGAGCCTCGCCACCGACGAGAAGACACAGACCCTCGTAAAGGCCATTATGCGACTGCTGAGCCGCGACGGCATGGGCAACCTAAAGGCGAGCCGCGTGTTGCAGCTCAGAAAGATGGCCGACGAGAGCAAGGACGACAAGTTCAAGGAGGGTGTGCAGATAATCGAGGAGGCATACCAGCCGACCATGACCCGCCAGTTTATCCGCGCTGAGTGGAAAGACGAGAAGGGACAGTGGCACATCATACCGCTGAGCGTGACCGACGCGGACACCGACGAAGAAAAGGCGGAGGAAGAAGCAAAAAAAGATTAAGCGTGCCGCCTGTGCATTTCCCCGAAAAGAATACCACAAGACAACACGCCCCGAATTTTGTTAATAAAGCGGTTGCAAAAATAACAAATTTTTTCGGGAAATGTGCAGAAATCACCACAAATCTACCATTGAGCGCATAAAAAAAGTGCGTGCGATAGTAAATCGCTATTATGAGAGTGGCAATAATAGCAGATGTTACAAGGCAGTGTGGCGGCGATATGTGAACCCGCTCTATCCTATGAGCTACCGGACGTTCCTTAGCTATCTGGACATTCCTACACCACCACCCGACAACCCCACACCACTGGAAAAGTCGCTTTTTGACTTTTGGGACGATATGCCAGTTTATCAATCTTAAAAAATTAAGGCTGCATCGAAATGGTGCAGCCTTTTTTTTGTCTTCATCAGACGCGGTCGATAATGTCCATGTCGGTGAGCGGCACGGCTCTGCATGGTCGCTTTGCGGTGGCATCCACGGCGTGGGTCTGCCACCGCTCTATATTTTCCATGAGCTCGCCGTGGTTGTGGTTGGTCGCGCTGGCCGTGAGCATGAAGCTACCGAAGCCGTCGCCGCTCAGTCCCTGCATGGCGGCGTTTACGCGGTCGATAAGGTCGAAATACTGGAGGGCTATGTCTATGCGCTTGTCGGCCGCGCCAGCGGTGTAAGCCTGCCAGCGCGTGACGACATGGAGGCGTACGGGAATGTCGGCATCCCTCTGCCAGTTGCTGAGCTGGTGAACCTCGTACTGCTCGAACTCAATGAAGACGGCGGGCAAAGGCCACGGCACGGAGGTGGCGACCTCGACGACGTGCTCGTTCCAAAGGTCGATAAACTTAACGTCTGGGCACCGCTCGGCGATACGCTGGGCGATAGCCTTAAAAATCTGCTTTCTCATTTCTTCTTAATTCTACTGCTTATAAAGTTGGACATACTGAGGCTGAACGCTTGGAGATTGTCGTCGATCACGTCCTTAATGAGCTGCTGGGTCTCTTTGCCGTCGCCTATGAACTGACGCTGCGGCATATTGAACCGCCGCTGGTGGGACTTGACCTGATAGCGTTTTCCCTTTTTGCTTGTGCGATAATGCGCCTTAACGGTGAGGGTGCCCTTTCCGCCCTCGTTGTGAATGGTGGTGTAAGGGAGTGAGGAAGAAAAGCGCACGCCGTGGTTCACGACCTCGCTTTTGATGCTTCGCCTCATCGCGCCCGTGACCACAAGGAGAGAGCCGAGGGCTTTCTTATCCTTTCGGGGCTTCCACGCATCCGTGAAGAACGCTTTGCGCTGGAAGTTCTTGTCGAACTCATCGGTAAGCTCTACGCGCATATCCTTTAAAATGTCGGCTTCGAGCTTCTGGCCGTCGATAATATCAGACATTTTGCTAAATTATTGTTAATAAATATACTACTTTACAGAAAATCGACGTATCTTTGCGGACATGAAACAGATAACAATACCACAAGCAGTAATCAAAGAGGCACAGCCTTTCATTGACCGCTACGGCAACCGACTAAAATACCTCGGTGACGTGGAGGGGCAAAAGGCGTGGCTTTTTGCATTTCCTGCTGACGCAACCATTGGTTATCCTGTTGTTTATTTGTTCAAGAACGGTGAAGCACTGGAAGTTTCCGACTCACTTGCTTTTGACTTTATCGGCATGTACGTCGAAAATCTCGATGAAATCGGTATTGAATAGCTTGTTATCTATTCGCATGATACCTCGGCAGCCGTGCTGAGTACCTTTTCCCTCTTTTGCCAAATTGTTTATATCGTCCCATTCACGACCTGACCCCTCGGAGTTGTCGTGCTGTGGCTCTATATATTTGAGCGTTCCGTCCTTAAATCGTTGTAATACTGTCATGTGTCCGCCGCCAGACTTCCAGCCAATACTGAGACCATACACACCCTCCTCCTTACAAGTTTCGTTGAAAAACTCTAACCAGCGTTTCTGTGTCATTTGCTTGTACTTCTTAGAGGAGAGCCAGTCGTTTATTTTCGTGTAGGTCGCTGGTGTTCCGTCTGCGTTCTTCCACACTTCCCAACAGTTGTAACCACGGCTCAGATATTCAAGCTTCGACCCTGTGGTGTTACCCTTAGCCGTTACATCAATGCCCATAAGGCGGAGCATATAAGCAGGTGTGCAGGTTTGGCAGTTAATGTTGTACGGCTTATCTTTCGACTCGCTGTAATCGGGGTTTTTCCTGTAATGCCGTCCCCCTTTATCCACATAAGCCCCCTTGGGGTCTAATATGAACTTCTCAACGTGTTTCGGGTTTGCGTGCTGTTTGTCCGCTTGCTCTACGCTCATAGGCTTGCCAACTTTCACGCCTAACTTTTCGGCAATCTCGTAATTATTCAGAGCCTTTGCGTCTTTCTCTGCATCCGTCAAATTATCGGGTAGCTGTGCGCGAAGCTCTGCCACTCGCTTATTTTTCTTTTGTTCCGCCGTGAGCTGCTTTATAACTTTCTTTGCCGCCGCTGGTGCTTTGTAATACGGGTGCTTAGGCGGGAAAAGCTGCATTTCCGTGCCCGCGTTATAGCGGAACATACGCTGCTTTAGCGTGTCGGTGGCTTCATCGCCCAACTTCATGGCCTCTTTCGGGTCGCTCGGCTGGTACTTGGAGCGTCTGACCTGCACCGCTTGGCACCTGCACCCCCAACCATTTGGCGGGTAATACTTCGACCAGAACGGGTCGTCGGCTGGCAGCGTAATGCCGTCGAGTGCTGCATGGTCGGGACGCACGCGGGAGTCCTGAGCCGTGCGGTACTGGAGGAAATAACGGTCTGTGTCCTT
>OIZS01000850.1_pt1 | contig 11431 bp, 8 predicted proteins | sample 1588641 | NCBI WGS metagenome assembly OIZS01 (sample SAMN03283240) | human gut metagenome | biome: human-associated habitat; material: feces | host: Homo sapiens | place: Peru | collected 2012
GAGCCGAATGGGTCGGAGGAGGTGGCGCAGAGAATTGCAGATGCCGCCCAGGCGAATGCCTTCGTCTCTTCGTCACGCTATCCAGTCAAGGGTAGCCTGATGGAGTGGCAGAGTGCCTACTTTGGCGGTGTTGTTATACAACTGTCTGCAAATCAAGAAGTTACAAATAATGCCGAAAGTGATGCGGCATTGAATGCCTGGCTTGGCGCCTCGATTGAAGGGCAGGGTGGAGGAACCTCCACGCCCACTCCTGCGTCCCTTGCCGTGGAGGTGGACTCCTCCTGCGTTGGAGTCGCCCCCGGCGCCCCCAACCCCCTCCGCTTGTTCTTCAGCGGCGGGACAGGCGGCTTCGTCATCCTCCGCGTCCTGCACCCGGAAGGCTGGTCGCTTGAGGATGGAGGCAATGTCTCCGCCTCCATGCGGTCTGGGGATGGCTACACGGACTTCATCTGGTTTGGGGAAGATGGAGCCGCCATCGACTCGACCACCGTCTTCCTGGCGCCGCCGGCATCCTTCTCCAGCGAGGCGCAGCTTGCATTCACTGTGGACGACTCGTCCTCGACCGCGACCAGCCGCCATGTCTTCGCCGCGCTTCCAAGGGCCTCCTTCCCGTTAACGGCCTCCCAGGGATGGCGCGGACTTTCGGTTCCGCTTTCAGGCGTCCCCGCCTCCTCCCTGGGCGCATCGAGCATTCTCCTCTGGAAGGATGGGCATTTCCTGCCATCCACGGAGAGATTCCTCCAGCCAAACACTGGGTATTTTGCCCTCTTCGACTCAGATATCTCCGTGGAACTCCCTGGATTCCTCGGGGATTCAACGCCTCTTGTCCTTGCAAAGGGGATGCACCTGCTTGGAACATCCGCAGAGCACCTTCCTCAGAGGAGTGGCGCAACTCTGTCGCCGCCTTTATATCGTATTGACGGGGACGCATACCGCATCCAGGACGCCACGGCTCCGCTTCTGCCAGGCGAGGCATACTGGTTTGCCTTGCCCGCCGCCGCGCGGCTCGTCCCCTGACGCATCCAGGACCTTACAGGTCATACTCCTTCCGATACAGGAACCATTCTTGAAACCCAATGAAGATCATCGTAGGCATGAGCGGCGGCGTGGACTCCTCCACCACGGCCGCACTTCTTAAGTCGCGTGGGCACGACGTCATGGGCGTCACAATGTCCCTTTGGCGCGAATCGTCCCCATACAAAGGCGGCGAGCACGGAGGGTGTTTTGGACCTGACGAGGCGGAGGACATTGCCGCCGCCTCGGATTTATGCGCACGCATCGGGATTCCATTCCGCGTATTCGACTGCTCAAGGGAGTATGAGGAACGCATCATTGCCTATTTCCGCAACGAATACCTTGCGGGACGAACTCCGAATCCCTGCGTCAGATGCAATGCGATGATGAAATTCGGGATGCTTCCCGAACTTGTGCGAAACGCTGGAATCGAGTTCGACTGCTTTGCGACAGGACACTATGCGCGTGTGGAACGCCTCCCCTCGGGAAGAATGGGGCTTCGCAGGGCGGTCGACCTGGCAAAAGACCAGTCGTATTTCCTCTGCAGACTCTCACAGGAACAGCTCGGATGGATTCAATTCCCCCTGGGAGAAATGAGGAAATCGGAGGTGCGGGAGCTTGCACGCTCCTTCGGACTCCCCGTCGCCGAAAAACACGACAGCCAGGACTTTTATTCGGGTGACCCTAATGAACTCATCGGGGAACCTGATCGCCCAGGAGAGATTGTCGAGGCGGAGACGGGCAGGGTGCTAGGACGGCACACTGGCTACTGGAAATACACGATTGGACAGCGCAAGGGACTTGGGGTCGCATCCACGGAACCACTCTATGTGACTGCAATCGACCCATGCCACAACCGGGTGGTCCTGGGAAGGCATGACGCCGTCATACATCACCGCCTCGAGGCGGACGACATGAACTGGGTCTCCATCACCCCTCCAGAGAAACCCATCGAATGCCTCCTAAAGGCGCGTTCGGTCCAGACGCCTGTCCCCTGCACGCTCACTCCACTCCCCGGTGGACGGGTCGCCGCCACGTTCCCACAGGGCATCCACGCCGTCGCCCCAGGTCAGGCCGCTGTCTTCTACTCCGACAGCCTCCTCCTTGCAGGGGGATATATTAGAATGAAAAGTAGAGAGTAGGGAGGAGAGGGCAGAGGGTAGTGCGTGGATGGCGCGCTTGAGCGCGCCCCGTGCGGCATTCGCCGCACGGTACGAAAAAGTAGAGAGAAGGGAGGAGAGGGCAGTGCGTGGTCGTGCCCGCGCGGCAATTCTGCCGTGCGGGCGTATACGGATTTCTAAGGTTCCCGACCTTCCTCCTTCCCGCCTTTCTTGTTTATTCCCTTGAGCGTGTGTGGAATATGAGGCACGGTGTGGGGTCCTGGAATCCGTGTGGGTGGTGTCCCCACATTGGCCGGTGGTATACGAAGACCCTTGGCCCCTTTACGTTCTGGAGGTCGTTTGAGACCTTGTCCCTTGGGATGCCGTCATTTCCCCATTTTAGCGGGATGATAGTAGCACCTGCCTCCTTGAGGCTTTTTTCGAGTCGGTTGAAATTGCGTGCGGGGATGACGACATCATCGGAGTCGCTGACAGTTGCGAAGATGGGTATGTTCGCCTTTACGAGCCTTTGGGCGGCGTTTATTGGGTTGCAGTCGGCCTTTTCGAGTTCCTCCCGTGTCATTCCGTACAGCTCCATGTTTGTCTGGAGCCTGTCCAGTGCACTGGGGTGGTTGTCCGCGGCGTCGCAGACTGGTGCGTCCAGGTAGATTGCCTGGACGCGTTCGGGGTTTTCCATGGCGTATCTGAGTGAGAAGAATCCTCCCCAGCTCATTCCGATGAGATTGGCCTTTGGCGAGAGTCCCATGTCCACGAGGATGTCCTGGAAGTGATTCATCACCTCGATTCCCTTTGGCGAGCATCTGTATTTGAAGACATCCACGAATGCGTGGTAGAATCCGTGTTTAAGGAGTTCGATGGTTCCGACCCTTTCCACGAATGACTCCGCCCACTGCGGGGTCCAGCTCCATCTATGGTCTGGCTGTGGGGAGTCTGGTTCGACGACCCACGCGGGGCATCCGTCCACGGTGAAGTGATGTCTTTTGAATCCATGCCAGTTGTCGGTTGGCCAATCCTCCGGGAATTGCACTGGCATAATCTTCTGCGTTTTGTCAGGGGTGATGTTTGCGAACAGGCTTGTGAGTGCATCCACGAAGAGCGTCATTCCCTCCTTTGTGGGGTGGTTGATGCAATTCATCATTCGGCTGGAGAACGGGATTCCCTGTCGCCAGAGTCTTCCCCAGCGCAGTGACGCATCCGCAAGCGGGATTCCGTATTCCGCCGCGATTTTCCTCAGGGTCTTGACGTGTGGCCTTGGGTCGTCGTCGATATCCTTTTCCCTGCTGAGCCCCATCATTTCCGGCCGGATGTAGTGTGGCGTGATGATAATCCATTCGGCGCCGGCGGCCGCGAAGTCGTTCCGGAATTTCGTGTAGTTCCTTTCGGTGTGTTCGCTGGTGAATCCTGCGTCGTTGACGAATTCCGAGACAATCAGGTCTGCCTTTGCGCCCAGAACCCTTTCCTCGTAGTTGAACTGGGAGCCGGGGGGCTCGTTGAGGAAGTCGTCCGTGTTTCGACCTCCCCATGCGACGGTTTCCATTTGGATATTTGCCTGCGGGAACTGTTTTTTCAGTGCTTCGAGGAATCTCTCCTGCCATCGTGTGGCGGGGAAGTCTGGGAGGAATGTTCCGTCGGTTACGCTGTCTCCCCATGCCAGGATTCGCAGGGTTTCACCGTTTTTGAGTTTTTCGCAGGTTTTCGGGAGCAGTGTTGCCGCGGTTCCTAGTGTGGGGTTCTCCTCTTCCGGGAAGGCATTTTCCAGGACAGGGAAGAACTGTTCCTCCGTCAGTTTGTCCAGTCCTGCCTTGATCCAGAGATTTCCGAGGAGTGTTTCGTCCTGTTCCAGCGTGGGGGGCAGTGGTGTTGCGGAGTGTGGCTTTCCCTGTTTCAGGGTGATGTTTCCCTCTGCGTCCAGGATGACGGAGTCGATTCGGTGGAGCGTGTATGCGTAGTCTACGAAGACAGGCTGTTCCGGGGGGATTCGTCCTTCGGGGAGTCTTCCCACAGTTCCCCAGTCCTCTGTGAGCTTGTAGTCGATGTCGTCGGCGTAGATGACGGCATCCGGCTTGTCGCTGGATTTGACAGTCAGGGTTCCGTGGCAGTATCCTCCGTATGTGGAGCATTCCATTGCGAGGATAGCCTTGAGCCTGTTTCCGCGCACCCATCCGCCCCTGTTTGGCACATAGTCCTGGAGTTTATCATGCCGTTCGTTTTCCACCGTCGCCACGACAGGCGGCTCCACGGCCATGATGTCGGTTTTTCCGTTGTATGTGACCTGGACTAGCCAGTCACCGGCTGTCTTGAATTCTGCGGGGGAAGCCATAAGTGCGCATGCGGTCGCCATTGTGGCGGCCATAGAGATGATTCTCCTAGTCATTGTTTCTTCAGGGGAGTTGGTAGATATGGAATTGGTTGACATTTTTTCCCGTGAGTCCGGGGGAGGACTGGAACCAGTAGGACTCTCCGGCGCCCTCGTCGTCATCGAAGACCACGCATGCGAAGCCGAAGTACTGTCCTTGCCTGGTGAGTCCCAGTGCTTCGCGCTGGAGTTCGATGCGGTATGAAGTCACCCCGTTGTCCTCGTCCCTGGTCATACGGAAATCCCGTCCATTTTCGAGGGAATCGTGATAATCGCCGTGGAAGACCACGCATTCTGGGCCATTTGCGGCCAGTGCGAGCCCGATGTCGACATCCCTGGGACCGTATCCTGCGGGTGCCGCGTCTGCCCTGACGATGAAATCCGGGAGGACGGCGAACTGGAGGCAGTCCCCGTCCCATATCATTCCACCGGTGCGTGTATTCTTGTGGATGTCGTCCGTGACTTCCGCGATGATGGTGACGCTTTCCTCCGAGACCTCGATGTAGATTTCCCCGCCCAGGTCGTCATGTCCATCCCATCGGATCCATGGGTCTGGGGGGACGATATCCTTTCGGTCGTCCCCGAATTTGCAGATGAGATTCTGTCCCATGTCGAGTCGAGTAGGCGTGAAACTCATTGAGAGCGTTGTCGCGTTCTGTCTTGAGTCCTCCAGCGTGACCTTGATTTCTCCGCCATTTGCCGGGAGTCCGTCCACTGGGACAATCCATGGGAATGGCTCTCCTGGCTGTTTGAAGGCGGTTGCGGGTGCGTTGTCGCCGAAGGAATATGTGATGCTGGCCTGCTCAGTGGATTCGGGGTCTGTGTGCCTGACGACCAGGAAGCCCTGTTGTCCTGCGTCAAGGGCCAGTGTGCAGGCGAGTCCGTTGGCGCGGTCCTCCGCGCCCGTCATTGCGGCGTGCAGCTGTTCGTATGCGTCCTCCCCTTCCAGGGAGATGTATGTCGGCAGCAGACGTGCCGTGAAGACTCCGCCTTCGGGGATTTCCATGGGATTTCCCAGGAAGTCCGCGCACTTGGCGTTTTCGGGGAGTGCCAGTTTGACATCGTTGTCGTTCTGTTCTGTCCAGAGGACCAGGTATGCGACATCCTTCTGTCCGAAGACCCCCATTTTGAGATTTGAGTCTTCGGTGCCCAGCCGGCTGTCGTATTGCCGGACCCTTTCGACGGCCCGTGCGACCTGGCTCATGGCCGGGATCAGGAGCATTGGGACTCCATCGTGCCACATTCCGTAGTCGTAGTATGTGGACTCGATGGCTCCCATGGTGTTGAACCAGAAGAAGAACGGGGAGCCGAGGAGCCTTGCGGTCAGGACTGCGGAAGTCATCCGCCGTGTTTCCTCCTGCTGGAGCGGGTGGTCTGGCGCAAGTCGGTTGTCGATGGCGAATCCGTATTCCGAGACGAAGGGCTTTTGTCCATGCAGGTAGGCATGGGTCATTTTGTTTGCGTTCTTGAAGACGCTTTGGAACTCGCGGTTCGGGGAGCCGACGTTTGGCATGCTCACGGGGTCCAGGTAGCGCATGTTGAAGGAGTAGCAGTCCATCGGGAAGTATTGGAAATCTCCCTGGACCTGTCAGGACCTCCCGTGAGAACGGGAAGTCCGCCACCTGCGCGGAGCCACCGGAGGGTCTTCCCGCGGCGATGGGCAGCGTCGGGTTGGCGCGGTGTGCGGCCTGCAGGTAGACCGTCGTGATTCGCGCCAGGTCTGTGCAGACTGGGCCGAAGACATTTCCGTGGCGCACCGCTTCGGGGTATTTTCTGCGGTAGTATGGTTCCGAGCCCGAGACCAGCTCGTCCTCGCCGCCGATTTCCAGCAGGTCGATGTCGTCTCCAGCGCGTCGTATGAAATCCTCGAATGCGATTGAGAGCTTTTCCAGTGCCTCGTCAGTTCCGAAGAATGCATTTGTTTCCGGGAGTCCCCACGCCTTTGCCTCGGCGACTTCCTCGGGGCGGTGCCCCCAGTTTGGCGCGGCCGGCAGGTGTACCAGTGAGAGCTTCACCTTGAAGCCCCGTTCCTTCAGGGCGCGCATGCGTTTCAGGTGGTCGTTGCCGTCGATGGTGTCAGGGGTGGGCATCAGCGAATGCCAGTAGAGGTAGACTTCGGCCCAGCGCACCCCCAGGCGTTCCACGCCGACGGGGACATTGCTGTTGACGCCCAGGTAGGGGAGGATTTCCGGGTCGTCGGGAATAGGCGGCTGGACGAGTGTGTAGACGCCCTGGGTCTCGTTCAGCGCCTGCCCGTCGGCGTCGGTCCATTTCAGTCGGTAGACGAAGAGTCCGAGCCTGTCCACGGGCATTGGGATGTCCAGCTTGCAGATTCCCTTTTCGTTCCAGACGGCGGGCTGTGAGAATTCCCTGACGACCCTTTGGTTGTAGTCTGAGACCGTGATTGTGCAGGTCGCCTCCTGCGGGAGTTCGTCCCGCTTGTCTATGGCCAGGATTTTCAGCGTGGGGTTTTCCTCAGGGAAGAATATTCCATTGTTGTCCCCGAGGAGTTTTGCTCCTGCGTAGAATGCCTTTTTCTGTGCGAATGGGGTTGCCTGGGTTCCGAATTCCAGCTTGACCGCATCGAATGAGATTTGGACTGGAGTTGCCTGGTTGCGGTTGGTGAGTTCCAGGACAAGCGAGTAGTCCGAGGAGAATTTCACCGTGAACGGGATTTCGATGCGATTCCATTCGGTGGTGACGTGGAACTTATGCATCTGCGTATCCTTCCAGGCTGTGTGGACGGTGATGAATTCGCATGTGGTCGGCCTGTCCGCCTTGATCCAGCACGAGAAGACATACTCCCTGTCCTTGTCCATGAACAGCCTGGGGCCTGTGTATGAGTGGCAGTCGTCTGCGTCGACCATGGTGGTTGCGTACATGCATCCCACCGGCGCGTCATCCTCCTCCGCCAGTTCCAATGGGGAGCCCTGTCCGGCCCAGATCTGTGAGAAGAATCCGTCGCCACCTTCGTAGCTGTTGTTTCCCGTCAGGAGATTCTCCCCCTCCGGGATGGAGTCCAGCGCCATCATCCGGAGGTTTCCCTTGAACAGCTGGATGTCATCGATTGTGGCTCCAGCGGTGTCCTGCGAGGTGTTTGCGAAATCCAGGAGCAGCCAATACCTGCCTGAGAACTTCGGTGTGAACTCCACCGCGCAGAGTCCGTCCTCGCCGAGATTTCCGAGAGTCATGAAGGTCGTGTCCTTCCAGTCGCAGTTCACCAGGGCGGCCTGCGCGCTGACTCCTTCGTCAAGCTGGATTTTCATGCGGCACGTATATGTGGTGTGCGCCTGGACTTCAAACGGTTCTCCGGAGACTCCCTGGTGTTCCATGCCGCCAGGCAGTTCCAGTCTCAGGCAGCGCCCTCCGTCCGCATCCTCCACGACTTGCCATGAGAGGGAATTCGGCCGGTCGCACCAGTAGTTTGTGAAGTATCCGCCATCCGTCTCGAAGGTGCCGTCGTTTGGGAGGATGCTTTCAATGGCGGCCAGAGGCAGGGTGAGGGACAATGCGATGCAGGCGAGGATGGGTTTCCACATGGCGGGGAATACTTGGGGGATGAAAAGGGGTAGTCACAGCATTTTCCCTATTATATCACGGCATCCTTTCATTGTTTCGGCTTGGCTGCACGTTTCACAGGAGGAGACAGTCGAGGGCCTTGCGCTCGTCCGTGGGGTGCGCTGCGCTCCTTTCACGGCTGATGTCTGCCACTGCCACGCGGTTCGCTGACTGGCGGATGGAGGAATACTGAGGAGGCGGATGTCTGCCGCCGTGGGCGATGCGGGCATTCTGGAATCCAATGCACGGGAAAGGCATTTAGGCGTCTTTTGTGCGCAAAAACGAATCAAGGTGTTCAAATATTTACCACATGATAAGGCGTGGCGTCTTCTGCCGCCCAGGGCAATCTCGATGGCATTGCATTTGCTTTTTCCCGTCCATCTGTCGGATGATCCGGCGGATGACAAGTGGCAAAAGCAAACAAGGAGCAACGATGACGCACTACTACTGCAAGTATTGTGGCCAGAAATTCCCGACCATCTCCTCCCTCACGTCAGGAAAATGCATTAAGCATCCTGACGGGGCGTACGAGGGGAGGCACGCATTGTACGAGGGAAGTGAAAAATCCCAGTATGCATGCAAGTATTGTGGCCAGAAGTTTTCGACCATCTCTTCCCTTACATCAGGAAGTTGCATGAGGCATCCTGACGGGGCGTACAAGGGAAGGCATTCCCCTGCGCTCTAGGTCGAGTTCCTTGACCACGGCCGTCTGGCATTCCCCATTTCCGTGCCAGGCGGCTTTTTTTTGTGCAAAAAACCAAAATGGTAATAATTTAAACGATTAGTGATTAGGAAAGTTTCGTTTTACCTGTGTTGACACTGTATCCTGCCTGTCCTGGCGGTGTTATTTGGTGGAATTGTCATGAAGTTGGCTGGTTTGGACTTTGAGACGGCGAATTGCAAGAGCGGGAGCATTTGTGCTGCCGGGTGCGCCGTGCTGGAAGACGGGATAGTTGTGGATCGCCGCGAGTGGCTTGTCTGTCCCCACAAGGGCTATCGTTGGATGCGTTCAGACTTCACTGACATCCATGGGTTGTCCTACTGGGATGTGTGCGACTGTCCGGAATTTCCGTATATATGGGTGGAGTTGCGCCGGATGCTTCTTTCTGCGGAGTGCGTCATAATCCACAATGCCCCCTTTGACCTGGGTCATCTTCGGAGCGTTCTTTCCCTTTACGGGTTGCCTCCCGTTGAGTTTGACTATGCGGACAGCGTCATCATCAGCCGCAGGCTGTTTCCCGGGCTGTCCTCCCATTCTCTGGACGTGATGGCGGGTTTGTTTGGCATAGAGTTTCGTCATCACAACGCCATGGAGGATGCCATGGCCTGTGCGGGCATTGTTTCCAGGACAGGGATACCCGAGGGTTGCATTCGTCACTTCAGCACATTTTAGAGAGAGGATTGAGCATGGGCAGGAGATTGATTTTGACGGGTTGGAAATACAGCGACTATGCGTTGGCGGCGGCGCTGGCGTTGCGTCACTTTGGGAATGCGGAGATATTGGGCATGAGCAGGCGACGGCTGCCGGAGTATCTGGAGAGTGTCTCAGGGTATTCGGAGATTGTCATCCTTGGGGTTTCCCTTGGTGGGGACGCGGATCGTCTTGCCGCTGACCTGGAGGCGTTGAGGAAGCGCGGCGTCAAGGTGCTTTGGATTAGCGGCTGTGACTTTCCCGCGTGGATTGGCGACTCCGTCCGTTCCAATCTTGAGAGCCATGTCAGCCCCGAGGGAAGCGTCTCTTCGGCGGTTGCGGAATACTACGGCCTGGACGAGTCGGAGTTGGCTCCATACTGTGACGAGGGGCATCCCATAGGCAGGAGATACGTTGAGTTTCTGGAGGCGGCGGAGTATTTCTACCGCAACTACCAGGACGAGGAGGCGTATTCCCGCGTCATCCGCCACATTGCCTGCAAGGATTCCGAGGACAAGTGGTCGGAGAGTGAGAAGCTGATGATTGAGCATTTCCGGCGCTACGGCCACCGGGAGCTCATTGGCAAGAGCAGCGCGATGTCAAGGCTTCAGGAGAAGGTCAACCTGCTGGCGGCACACGACCGCACCCGCGTGCTCATCCTTGGGGAGACGGGGACTGGCAAGGAGACCGTTGCCGCCCAGATCCACAACAAGTCCCGGCGCGCCCAGGAGCCGTTTGTTGCATTCAACTGCGCCAGTGTCAATCCACAGTTGCTGGAGAGCACCTTCCGGGGCTACGAGAAGGGGGCGTTCACCGGGGCGACTGAAAGACGCCTCGGAATCTTCGAGACATCAAATGGGGGGACGCTCTTCCTGGACGAGGTCGGGGAGCTGCCACTGGAGGCGCAGGGGCTTCTGCTGCGTGTGCTTGAGGAGGGACGCTTCCAGCGGATGGGCGAGAATGCGCGGGAGGTCGAGGTGGACGTGCGCGTCATCGCGGCCACGAACCGGGACCTGCCCTCCATGGTGCGGGATGGCAAGTTCCGCCTGGACCTCTTCCAGCGCCTGAGCGTCATCCAGCTCCGTGTGCCAGCCCTTCGCGAGCACAAGGAGGACATACCGCTTATCTCCTACTCATACCGCGAGCGCAACAAGATGGGCGGCAGGCTGAGTCAGTCCCAGATCGAGGCGCTCCAGTCGTATGACTTTCCCGGGAATGTCCGGGAACTCTACAACCTCCTGGAGCGGGCATACGTCCTGGGCGTCACCGACTTCAGGCAGCTTGTCAGGGAGCACATGGAACTCAACGCCGCGCTTCTCCCAAAGGAGGCAGTGGAGGTGCCTGACAACCTGGAGGAGGTTACCCGTCTCCATGTGAAACGGGTCGTCGAAAAGTACAACGGCAATATCACCAAGGCCGCCGAAGCCCTGGGGACGTCCAGGAATACCGTGAGAAAATACCAGTCCCCCTAGGCGAGCATGCAGGGGGCAATAATTTCAGCGGAGTGGATTTATTCCCTGGAAAAGACCTCAGGCCTGGTGTGCATCATCTGGAGTATGTGAACTGGACGGCGGTGCCGTTGTCGACCATCCAGGTATTGCTATGCTCTGGGACGCTGTAGCCATTCCAGACGCACTTGTTGTAGTGCCGTGCCTCCTGGTCTGCAAGCCCGGCGTACTTGACGCCGTCCTTGACTGTTTCGGCATGTCCGTCCGCGAATACGAAGTTGCATCCATTGTATGGGTGTTTCATAAGGCTGTGGTGGACATTGTCTCCTTCTGTCCAGCGTGGTTCGACGGAGCCCGCGTGGTATTCGTTGAGATTGTTGGCGTTGTCTGAGTCTCCCCACAGGAAGAATGCGGAGGGTGCCTTGAAGGCTTCCGGGCGTGCGAAGACGTCTTTGAGGGTGCCGTTGGAGTCCAGGCACAATTCGCAGCTTGCGGCCTCGATGCGGTATGGTGCGCCGTTGTC
>OIZS01000852.1_pt1 | contig 11418 bp, 11 predicted proteins | sample 1588641 | NCBI WGS metagenome assembly OIZS01 (sample SAMN03283240) | human gut metagenome | biome: human-associated habitat; material: feces | host: Homo sapiens | place: Peru | collected 2012
GGTTTGACCATCACTGTTCGTAGTTGTCATCATAGACGGCTTGTACGCTCCAACAAGCTGCTGGTAGGTGTAGGTCGGATAGAAGGTCACGCGCTCAACACAATGATCTTCAAACAAGGATGATTTCTGATTTAACTTATAACTTTTGCCTGTTCCAGGTGCACCAAAAAATATAACCAGATGTTTTAAATTAGATGGGAGTGGTTCTTGTTGCGTTTCTTGATTTCTTTCTGCAAAAAAGTGACGGATGTAATCTTCATCTCCAAGCTCTGTTCCAGTTGAATCATAAATGCGCCAATTGTCTAAAGAAATCTCAAGAAGAAGATACTGATTGCCTTGGTTGGAGGCTAACCTTCTCCAACCATCCAAGTATAAGTTGAGCAAATTATCATCATTATCGTTTGCTCCCCTTTTGGCAACAACATACTCGGCCATCTTCCATAGCGAATTCGCTCTGGTCGAAAGTCCATCATTCAATAGAGAAGAACGCGTGGTTTCTCTATATGATCCCAAGTAGGTTTGAGAATCATACCTAACACAGAATTGACTTAATCCTTGCAGTATATCTGAACATTCCATGTGTCAAAATTCTCCTTGGTTAATGGTGATGGTGATGATGCTCCGATGGGGAAACCCATTAGATATTCAGCATGTAAGGCTGTTGGTTTTCCAAATATCCTAACATATTTTGCACAAGATGGATGCTTCATCATTGACTTATAATGATAGTTTCCCATCGTAGTCGGCGTGTGAATATAAATTGGGTCATTTGGGTTTTCCTTTTTCATCCAAGTATCCATTGGATTATAAACTGCTGTTATTTCTTCTTTTGATGGGATTAATGAATAATTATTATGCTCCATATGCCTATGGAGTAAAACTTCAAAGGCTACAGCAGCGGCAATTGGTGCCTGGGCATTTCCAACACCTCGTTTTTGAGGCGCAAGAACTGGAACTTCAACAGGGTAAGTTAAGTTATGTGGATTAACCTGCCAAAATAATGCACACAATTTGGGCAATTTTATGTCATGATTTATAACCTTATTAAGGGTATCTCTATTTTTTACCGCAAGAAGCCAAAATCTTGGTCTTTTGTGATCTGCATTTATATCCATGCAAGCCAATCTACACATTGCTACGGTATACCCTATTTCCAGCAAATCATTCGTGGCAATTTCAATAGCTTCTACGGTAACATTTTCACCAAACACAATTGGAGCATCAGATTCTCTTGTGAATCTGAACATTTCAGGCCATAGATTCTTGGCTTCTATGTTGTTCCCATGGGCGGCATAACTAAAAGCCTGGCATGGGAAACCACCACACAAGATATCAAATTTTCCCCTAAAATTATTTCCATCTAATTTTGTTATATCAGAGAAAATGGGGAAGTTATCCATCCAACCATCTTGTTGGCGCTGTTTCAATACGCTTTGACAATACAAATCTATTTCTACGCCACCGCAACATTTATGCTGCAGTATGTGTCCACCGTAAATTCCACCTCCTATACCAGCAAAAAGATGAAATTCTCTTATCTCATTAACTTGGTGACTTTGTTCTTGGTTCATTTCTAATCCAACTATCATTGAATCATTGTTGCAAATTACTTAACAATCTTATTTCTTTCTCGTTCAATTTCCATAATGTCGCTTAATTCGCAGTCAAGCGCGTTACAGATTCTCAATAGCAAATCAGTGCCAACGTTCTCTCCCTTGTTCAGCTTGGCAATAGATCCCCAGCTCAACTTGGCAGCCTTCTGCAAGTCAGATTTGGTCATATCCCGGTCTATTAGGATATGCCAGAGTTTTTTGTATGATATTTCCATCGGGTTAACTCTTCTGCTTCTTTCTCGTTCATCAACGACAACCTCCTTGATATACCCCCAAAAAGCCCATTTCAATCCCAATTTAGAAGAAAATCTTCAATTTTGAGTAGTTTCCCCGATTTTAGGTCATTTCAGGCTGGCCTTTCTGACCACTATACACGAACTCCCCGTCCACCATCCGCCCCCCGGGCACGCGCAGTTCGCCAGTGCGGGCATCGAACACAGTGTCGGCGAGCATCCTGGCGAAGACACTTTCGTCACGCCTCCCCTTGTACCACGGCGGGTACTTGTGGTTGGCGTTGATGTAGTTCTCGGTGCGCTCGTCCTCGGTGAAGACATCCTCCTGGCGAAAGGTGGCCACGACGCTCTCGTCACCGGCGTGGAGGTAGCCGTGCAGCTCGGCCACGATGCGGAGCCGTCCGTTCCAGCGGATGACGTATGCCACGGCCTCGTAGCAAAGCACCAGCTTTACCTCCTCCATAATGTAGTCCGGCAACTCCCTCATCGTCTGCCCTCCTTGCGCCACCTGCGCCAGTCGCCGCCGGGGATGACCCTCGCGCGGTCGGGCAGTCGGTTCATCATGTACACCCAGGCGGTGTCTGCGCCGCCGTCCGGCAGGCTGACGGTCACCTTCCTACGGTCGTAGAGCCTGGGGTAGCCCTCGAGGCGATCGAGGCGCTCCATCGTCGCCTCGTCCACCTCCAGCAGTTCGGCCACGACCTCGGTCGCGCCCTCCGGCACGAAGGCGGGGAACCCCAGCCGGTGTCGTACAGCGTTCCAGTGATGACGCACGGCGTGCGGCTGACGGCGTCCGCGCCGACGCGGCAGTTGGGCTCCCCGGTGAGCAGGGTTCCGTATACGGCCACTTTCTTGGTCTTCATCGTGAGTTCCTCCTTCTGGTGAATGCGTTGGGAATCCGGTACTGCCTCGCGCCCTCCGAGCAGATGGCCCGGTAGGCCTCGGGATAGGGCATTCCACGGCACCCGCATCGCCCGCGTCGCCAGTACTGCGCATCACAATGCCGCACCTTTCGACAATAGACAGTCGGAAAAGCGTTTTAATCGATTTATTTCCAACTATTTGCATAGATTTTTTCGGCTACCTGTCCGACTGGCGCGGCCGATGTTCCAGACAAGTCGAAAACTGGACTTTGCGGATTATTCCGCATTGCGGCCTGCAATCTCCCGTATGCGCATTATCTTAAAAGTAAGATAATCTTATCATTCCCGTCATCTGCAAAACGAAGGAGGTTTCAAATGCCGTTGACTACCGCACTGTCATCCAGGGGGCAGCTGGTGCTGCCAAAGAAGCTGCGCGACGAACTTGACCTGGCGGAGGGGACGCAGTTCATCGTCTTCCGCGACCAGGACAACATCCTGCTCAAGCCCATCCGCGAACCCCGTGTCTCCGACTTCAAGTCCGTGCTGGAGAAATCGGCAGCCTGGGCTGCCGAAATCGGAATGCGCGAGGCCGACATCCCGGAGGCGGTGAAGGAGGTCCGGAGGAATCGGCGGAAATGAGGGTCGTGCTGGACACCAATGTCGTCGCCTCCGCGCTGTTCTTCGGAGGCCGTCCCACAGAGGTCCTGTCGATGGCCGCAGACGGACGCATCCAGGCAGTCGCCAACGCTCCCATCGTGGAGGAGTACCAGGAGACCTTCGACGCGCTTCTGGAGCGATACCATGGGCGGGGACGCGGTCTGACGCTCGCCCCCGTGCTTTCGCTTCTGGAACTCGTTCCGGTCCAGGCGCAGGTCTCCGTCTGCCGCGACCCGGATGACGACAAGTTCATCGGCTGCGCCATGGACGGACGGTGCCTGTATGTGGTAAGCGGCGACAAGGACCTGCTGACCGTCGGGCGGCACCAGGGGGTGCGCATCGTCACCGTCGCCGAATTCCTGGAGATTTGCGCGGCCCGGTCTTGATTTGCCGTGGTGGAACCGCGCCAGTCACTACTCACTTCACCTGGTATTCCGGGCTGACCAGGGAGGCGACGATTTGCATCGCCCCGGCCTCGGTGCCGACCCAGTCGAGGAGGGTTCCGCCGGACTTCGGGTAGTCGGGGCTGACCAGCAGGTTCGCGTTTCTCCAGCGGATGATCCGGAAGCCGCGCACCTTGAACACCCTCTTCTCGTGAAAACCAGACGATAAGGAGGATGCGTAACAATGGGCGGTGATGGTGCTTTTTTGGTCAATGGTGGATTCGACAGACAGGTGTATCAACTTGATGTTATGGTCGGGAACATCAAAGTCTTGATGAATCCAGCTAAAAATGTGAGTTTTGCAAAATAGTGTAGCACTAAACCGGATTTCGTTGAAAAATCTTTGTTTTTCTGCGTAATCCGGCTTGTTTTTTCTTGTTTTAGTGCTAAATTATGTATGTAGCACTAACAAGGAGCGCGCACAATGGCAAGACCACTTCTAGTCGACGGCAAGCTGCCGATGCAGATATTCACGAATCACGGCTACCGCTATGCGGTGACCAGGACCTCCGTCCGCAAGCCGGACGGCACATACAACCACCCGCAGCGCATATGGGGGACGGTCGACGACAGCCTGACTTTCACGCCAAACGAACGCTACCTGGCCCTGCCACAGGAGGAGAAGGACGGGATTATGATCCCGGTTGCATGGCACATTGCCAGCCGGCAGCCGGCTGCAGTCCGCGGGCGCCCAAGCTATTCCGGCGCCTGTTCAAGCCTGCTTTACGGGCACACCTGGTTCCTGGAAATGCTGGCATCCCAATGCGGTCTCCGCGACGACCTTGAACACGTTTTCGAGGATGCGGCAAGAGCGGACCAGATCCTCAGCCTCGCCTACTACAGCCTGGTGGAAAGTGCCTCCTACAGCCATATGGAGAACAGCCAGAGGATATCCTGGTATCCCAGCGGCAAGGCTCTTGCGCCATGCGACATCACACGGCTGACACAGGCAATATCCGAGGACGACAAGCAGGCGATGTTCCGCTGCCGCAAGGCGCGGGCGACGGGAAAGAGATGGCTTGGAATAGATTCCACCAGCTTCACCTGCCTTGGCAAAAGCCTGGCCGACGCAAAGCGGGGGAAGAACAAGGAGCACGACCTGGACGACCAGATAAACATGCTGGTCGTCTACGATCTTGACGGCGGGCAGCCGGTCTACTACCGCAAGATGCCAGGCAACATCCCGGACACCAGGACGATGCGCGTGACGCTGCAGGAACTCCAGGCGTGCGGCTTCTCCAACCTGTGCTTTGTCTTTGACCGCGGCTACGTATCGGAGGAGGTTCTTGAAATGCTGGTGAAGAACCACTGCAAGTTCGTCATGATGGCCAAGGTCGCCGATTCGCAGATAAGGCGCGCAATAAAGTCCTTAAAGCAGGACGAGATGGCAAGCCACTGCAACTGGATAGACAAGCACGGGACATATGGAAAAGTCTTCGACTACAAGTTCGATGTCACGGTGAAAGGTGAGAGGACTCCCGTGGACACGATGAAATTCTGCCTGTTCTTCGATCCCGAATGGCAGGGCGAGAAAAAGAAGCGCCTTGATGCGAAAGTGTCGGAGATGGAGCGCCAGCTTGAAAACATCAAGGCCGACGGTCAGAGGCTTGACGAGGCAGACATTGCAGCCTTTGGCGAATACTTTGAGCTGAAACTTACGGCAGGAAAGAAGCTCAAGTCGTATGAGCTGGAGGAAGACCGGCTGTCAAAGGAAATCGCGCTGACGGGATTTTTTGCAGTGATTACCAACTGCATGTCCCCTTCAAGGCACGACCTGTCCGAAATACTTGACATCGACGGACTGCGCCCCGAGCAGGAGAAGGCGTTCATGTTCGTCAAGTCTGAACAGGAAGGACGGCGCTTCAGAACGTCAACCGAGACCAGCACCGACGGGCGGATATTCATTCAATTCATAGCGTTGATACTGAACTGCATAATCTACAGGAAGTACACGTCCAGCGAAACGCTGCAGAAACTCTTCCCAAGCAGGAAGCACATGCTGGATGAACTGCGCTCGATCCGGCTGATACGACATCCCAAAAGAGCGAAGATGATAACGGAAATAGTTGGCAGGCAGATAGATGTATTCAAGGAATTCAAGATGCCCGTCCCGCTGCATCTGCTGCCAGCCGCGCAACGGAAAGCCTATGCCGAGATGCTGGCTGGCAAGATGGGTTAGTGCTAAAAAGTCTTGCAAAACTCACAGTAATGTACATCCTCTCGCATTCCTTTGCCAGCGTCATCTCAATTTATCCTCGAATAAATAGAGATGCCCTGATGAAGGAAAATTATCCAATATCAAGGATTTGGCTGCAACCGTCGGAGTTGATTCAGGGCTGATTTCCCGGACGATTCGCCTGACACTCCTTTCCCCTAAGATCATTCATAAACTCCTCTCCGGCGAACTAGACCTTTCCCTGGATAGTTGCCGTCGGAGTTTTCCCGACTCATGGGCGGAACAGGAAAAGATGTTTCACGAATAATTCTGAAATCACAATTCCCCATGCATCTTCTTGAGATCGAGCAGAAAAGGGATTGATATTTCCGAAATATTATCTCCTTTTCAAATAATATCCCTGCAAAAAAACGGAGCAAGTTCTTTCTTTGCAAAGATCTTGCTCCGTTTTGTTTTTTGAGTAAAGGTCGCTTGTTCTGAAAAGTGAATTTCGCAAAACTCGAAAAATTCTCTGAATCAAAAAGACTTTTGTTATGAATTGGGCGAATAGAGTACCGACCTCTGGATTTTTCGAACACATGTCCTTTGCTGGCATATTTTTGCTTTATTCGTTGATTACCAGTATGTTGCTTTAATAAGAGATTACAAAATGAATGTATGCAGAGAAAAATTGACGATCAAAGGTCGAGCTTCTCGACGTGTGTTTCCGTCAAAAAATGCTCTCCAGACCAAAAGACCGGTCTTTTACTCCCCCGGAGAATTTACCGGGAGAAGGTCTGAAACACACCTTCATAAGAGAAAAGTGGAGATTCTCCGCTTTCGGGGAAAACGCGAGTTGAGCTCAAATTTACCCCCAAAACGAAAAAACCGACCAGAAGACCGGTCGGCGGAGAATCAAGAAAATGGTGGAGGCGCGGGGAGTTGAACCCCGGTCCTGGAGAAACTGCCCGATGTTTTCTACATGCTTAGCATGGGCTTTTGTCTTTTCCCGCCGCTTATGCGCCATGCAGACGACAGCGGGAGCAGCAGATCTGTTCTTTCTTGCTGGTGGCATCCGATTGCCCGATGCTCCTGGCCAGCCTGATGTTTGCGCCTCGTCCCGTATCAGGCATCAGGGAAGAGACGTCACGGGCTATGCCGCGAGTGCGTACTCAGTGTTCGCAGTTACTTTTTTGACCGATGATTTAGGAGGCCAACGATCATCCTCCGCATGCTTACATCGTTCCGCTTCTTCAGTCGAAACCATTTCGCCCCCAGATTTCAAAGAACAAATACCCGGCGGCCGTCATACGCTTATTCTTCTGAACCGCCATTTGACATAATATAATCAAGATTCCGCAATTTGGGTCGGATGTAGCCGGATCAATGCAGTGGTTTTTGGTGGATTTGCGTCCCGTGCCTGTTCTGCGGCGAACACGGAGCTGATTACATTAGCCCGCAAGCCCACTGCAAAGTGTCCACGCAGTGCCCACGCACTTCTCTCTTCTCCCTCCTCCCTACTTCTGGCGGACGCCCCATTACCTGACTTCCATGACAAACCTGATACGACGTGCAGTGCGCCTGGCGGCGTTGTCTGCATTATTTCTTCTTCCTCCTGCGTCTGCGTCGTCGCAGGACGTATCGTCTTCTGCCGTCAATGGTGGAACAACATCAAACCAGCAGCAAATGAACACTACAGAATCCCAGTCTTCCAGTGCGTTGTCCCCGTCTGAAATCATTCCTCTTGAGGGTCCCAAGTCCTTCAACTTTGGCGCGGGGTTGTGGAATAGCCAGGAATGGCTTGAAGTGAAGAGCTCCCGGTGGGAGTACATTGGCCACTGGGTGCAGGAGGCGGACCACATCCAGAATGCCGTTCCCCCGGCGTCGGATCCCGGAGAATACTGCAACGAACTTGCGCCCCAGACCTTTACGAGCATGATTTGGAAGAGGCCCTTGAAGCAGTCCTTTGTCGTGTCGTCGACGATGGAATTCGACCATCTGATGGCTCCGTTGATTGTGTTGGCCGAGCCTGTGGGGCATGACAAGAACGGCTATCCCGAATATCGCCAGCACTGGGAGGTTGTCATCTACAACGAAGGGATCAACGTCTGGCACCATGAGTTCAATGGGAAGCAGACCTGGCACCTTGCGGCCTCCGTCAAGTCGCCGCTTCAGGCGAAGGAGAAGTATGACCTGGTCGTCGAAGTGCGCCATCGCAAGGGGCAGGGCGCGGAATTGAGAATCACCTGCGGCGGAATAAAGTTCTCCTATATCGACCACGATTTCCCGGAGACCATCTACGCTGGCATTACCGGGTGCGAGGGAATCAATAGATTCTACGACTTCAAGGTGTCGCCGCTGAAATAGCCGGCCAGCCTGGGTCAAGACTACATAACATATTGGGAGTGAGTAGGTTATAAAACTTCCTCGCTCCCTTGCCTTCCTTCTCCTATCCTTCGGTAAAGGGCCGTCCCTCGCCGTCGGTCTTCACCGTGATGATATCGATGATAGCCCAGACCCATGTGATGGGCGACAGGAATCCGCAGGAGAGCAGTGTAATCAGCAGCTGTGCGACTGCGCTGCCCATTCTTCCGGCGTAGAAATTGTGGATGCCCAGGCCTCCGAGGAATATTGCGAGCAGGATGTAGATGAGCCGTGACTTTGGCGGCGGCATCGTTATGACCGTCGGCTGTGGTGCGCTGGCGTAGGGGCGTCCTTCTGTTCTGAATTCGTCACCGATTGGCATCTTGGTCATCTCCTCTGTTGTCTTTTGGTAGTTGAGTTCTTCAGAATCCCAGCAGCAGCTGGTTTTCGTCATTCGGTTTTCGTCTGCCTTTTCGTTTGGTTTCTGCGAGCCTGGGCTTTGTCCTGTCCAATTCGTCAAACTCCGTTGCCTCCAGGTTTTCGAGCACCTGTGCGGCCCGGTCTATGATCTGCCGTGGGATTCCTGCCAGCCGTGCCACGTGGATGCCGTAGCTTTTATCCGCAATTCCCGGGGCGATCTTTCTCAAGAAGAGAATCTCCTCTCCTTGCTCCCTCACAAGCACATTGTAGTTTTTCACTCCAGGCTTTGTGAGCGCCAGGTCTGTGAGTTCGTGGTAGTGTGTGGCGAAGAGCGTGCGTGCCTTTGAAGTTGGCGTGTCGTGCAGGAACTCCGCGATTGCCCAGGCGAGGGAGAGTCCGTCGAAGGTGGAGGTCCCGCGTCCGATTTCATCGAGGATGATGAGACTCCTCGGAGTTGCGTGGTTGAGGATGTTGGCAGTCTCGACCATCTCCACCATGAAGGTGGACTGGCCGCGGGAGAGGTCGTCCGCGGCTCCGACGCGGGTGAAGATTCTGTCGGCCATGCCAATCCGCGCCTTTCTGACGGGTATGAAAGAGCCCATCTGCGCCATGATGACAAGCAGTGCGACCTGCCGGATGAAGGTGGACTTGCCCGCCATGTTCGGCCCCGTGATGAGTCCGATCTGGTTGGAGGAGGTATCCAGGAGACAGTCGTTGGGGACGAATGCCGAGTCGGTCATGCGTGCGTCCAGGACGGGGTGGCGTCCGTCCCTTATGTCCAGGACCGTCTCCTCGACGACCTCTGGGCGTACATAATTGTACTGGATTGCGACCTGCGCCAGGCTTCCAAGGCAATCCACTGCCGCCACTGCGCGGGCGGTCTTCTGTATCTGCAGGAGGTGTGTGCAGACCCTCTGGCGCAACTCCTGGAAGAGCTCGTATTCGAGAGCCTGGCTCTTTTCGTCGGAGCCAAGCACCTTGTCCTCTATCTCCTTGAGCTCAGGCGTGATGAAACGTTCCCCGTTCACAATTGTCTGCTTGCGGATATACTCCTGGGGGACGATGTCGAGGAAACTCTTCGACACCTCGATGAAATATCCGAAGACCTTGTTGAAGCGGACCTTCAGCGACTTGATGCCTGTCCGCTGCTGTTCCTGGAGCTGGTATTGCGCAATCCAGTCCTTGCCTTCCGTGGAGGCGTGGCGCAGAGTGTCCAGCTCCTGGTTGAACCCCTCGCGGAAGATTCCGCCGTCGTGGATGGTGGCGGGCGGTTCGTCGACGATTGCGCGTCCGATCAGTTCCGTCAGTTCGGGGAGCTCCTCCAGTTCATCGGCCTCGTTGTGCAGCAGCTGTGCCGAGGCGTCCGAGAGGAGCGTCCTGAGTCCTGGGACCATTTCGAGTCCCCGTTTGAGAACGAGCAGGTCTCGGGCACTGGCATTTGACCCTACGGCCAGCCGTGTAATCGTCCGTTCGATGTCGCGTATTGCCGCCAGCATTTCCCGGAGTTCCCCCAACAGCATTGGATGTGAGAAGAGGTCATCCACTGCGTCCTGTCTTTCCAGGATGTCGTGGAGGTTGTTAAGCGGGCGCAGCAGCCATTCGCGGAGCATGCGCGCCCCCATTGGGGTCACCGTCTCATCCATCACCGAGAGGAGGGTGTTGTTCTTTTCGCCGGTGAAGATTGGTTCAACGAGTTCGAGATTCCTCTGTGAGATCCTATCGAGGACCAGGCAGTCCTCGGGCTGGTATGCGGAGATGCGTGTGATATTCGCCGCGTCCTTTCGGAGGTTTGTGCATGCGTAGTGGAGGATTGCCCCGGCGGCGCCGATGGCGGTCTCGTATCCCCGGCACCCGAATCCGTCCAGGGACGCCACCTGGAAATGCCGAAGCATATCCTTGCGGCAGACTTCGATGTCGAAGTGCCAGTCTTCGAGGCTTGTCCAGTTGAGATTTCGTGGCACCTCCTTCGGGAATCCCTCCAGCTGCCACCGTTCAAGGACGCTGGCGGGGGCAAGCGTCTCCGCCGGTTTCAGCCTGGTCAGCTCCGAGTCCAGGGACTCGGGGGCAATCTCCGCCAGCCTGAATTCGCCGGTGGTCAGCTCAAGCGTGGCAAGCCCCCAGCGGCCCTTCGAGGGAAGAATGGCCGCAAGATAGTTGCTGCGCCGGTCGTCCAGCATCGAGTCCTCCATCAAGGTCCCCGGGGTAATCACCTCCGTAATGTCGCGCTTGACAAGCCCCTTCGCAAAGCGTGCGTCCTCAAGCTGGTCCGCCAGTGCGACCTTGTAGCCTGCCGCCAGGAGCTTTGGAATGTAAAGGCGTACCGCCTTGTAGGGCACGCCGCACAGGGGGGCGCCGGCGCGGCTCGTCAAAACCACGTTCATCAAGGAAGACGCAATCTTCGCGTCCTCGAAGAACATCTCATAGAAGTCACCCATCCGGAACATCAGAAGCGTGTCCTTGGTCAGGCTGCGCTTCGCGTCCATGTATTGACGCATGCCGGGAGTCAACTCGCCGGCGGTGGAATTGGTTTTGGGTGAAGACATTGACAAAATATGACAACTATTGACTTTCTTCTCGCAAAGCAATGCGCGGTTGGAATGTGGCGTGCATTGATTTGGGCTGGCGAGAGATTATAATGCGCCTGTGGCGTTCTCGCGCATCTCTTCGGCG
>OIZS01000853.1_pt1 | contig 11415 bp, 6 predicted proteins | sample 1588641 | NCBI WGS metagenome assembly OIZS01 (sample SAMN03283240) | human gut metagenome | biome: human-associated habitat; material: feces | host: Homo sapiens | place: Peru | collected 2012
CTATTAGTAGTCGTACTCATTATCGGTATTTTAGCCGCTATGGCGTTGCCTGATTACCAACGGGCGACAGAAATCAGCCGGGTGGGGGCGGCCCTATCATTTAGCCGTGCGTTCCGCGACTCGGTGGACCGCTATTATATGCAAAACGGGCATTTTCCGTCCTCACCTGATACACTTGATATCGGACTTACCAAATGTCCAAAATATTTTAGTTGTTCCTATCACGAGTTGACCACGCAGGGAAAATTCCAAATAGACCGCCAAAATGGTCCTTTTGCTTACGGGATTATCACGCGCTCTGCGGTTTCCCCAGCATTACCTAATACCATATATTGCTATGCTTTGCGTTCCAACAAAAAAGGCGTAGAATTTTGCGAGCATTGGGGGGAAGACGCAACCCCCGGAGATGGTACTTGGTTTCGCACCTTAATCCAATAAGGCAACGAAAACACCCCGCAGAAAATCAACTCTGCGGGGTGTTTTGCATAAAGTCTAGTAACAATTACGGATGAATTTTATCCATCATACGCGGGAACGGAATCGTTTCGCGCACGTGCTGTAATCCGCATACCCAGCGGACCATACGTTCAATACCCATACCAAAGCCGGAGTGCGGCACACTGCCGTATTTGCGCAGGTCCAAATACCACTCGTAGCCTTTGGGGTCTAACCCCTGTTCTTTAATGCGTTCCAGCAGGGCATCATAATCGGCCTCTCTTTCGCTTCCGCCGATAATTTCGCCCGCACCTTCCGGGCCAATCACGTCAACCGCCAACACCGTTTTGGGGTTTTTGGGGTCGCGCTTCATATAGAAGGCCTTAATGGCAGTAGGATAGTGGTGAATCATAATCGGGGTGTCGTAATCTTCACCGAGCAAGGTTTCCTCGTCTCCGCCGATATCGCCGCCCCAAGGTGTATCGTTGCCCTTTTTGTGCAGCACTTCAATCGCGTCCGTGTAGTCAATACGCGGGAATTTCTTTTCCACGGTGGCTTGCAGTTTAGTCGTGTCGCGCCCGAGCAATTTTAAATCGTCGGCGCGGTTCTTTAACACTTGGGCAACAATGTATTTAATAAAGTCTTCGGCCAAGTCCATATTGTCGTCCAAATCGTTGTAGGCTACCTCGGGTTCCACCATCCAAAATTCGGTCAAATGGCGGCGGGTTTTGCTCTTTTCGGCGCGGAAAGTCGGCCCGAAGCAATAGGTGCGGCCTAATGCCATAGCGCTGGCTTCGCTGTATAACTGCCCGCTCTGGGACAAGAAGGCTTTTTCGCCGAAATAATCGGTTTCAAAAAGAGTGCTGGTGCCCTCGCAGGCGGCGGGGGTCAAAATCGGGGAATCAGACAATACAAAGCCGTTTTTATGGAAATATTCGCGGATAGCAAAAATAATTTCGTCGCGGATGCGCAAAATAGCCGTTTGGCGCGCAGAACGCAACCACAGGTGGCGGTAGTGCATCAAAAATTCAGGACCGTGTTCTTTGGGGGAAATGGGATAATCTTTTGCCATTTGCACGACTTCCAAATTCTTTACACCCAGTTCAAAACCGAGCGGGGAGCGTTTATCCTCGCGTACGGTGCCGGTAACGATAATGGACGATTCCTGAGTAACTTTATCACCCAGTTCAAACAGTTCGGGAGAAACTTCGCCCTTGAACATTACGCATTGGATAATGCCGCTGCCGTCGCGCAGTTGCAAAAAGTGTAATTTGCCGCTGGACCGCTTGTTATACAGCCAGCCTTTTAGAGTAATTTCTTGGCCGAGATATTGGCCCACATCTTTAACACGAATTTTACTAGACATATATTCCTCTGTAATAAAGAAATAGGGTACGTATCTATTTTATCTTTTTTGGAGAGGAAAAGCGACGGGAAAAGAAAGAGGTATTTTCTTCTTTTTGAGTAATCCCGGATTTCCGAGCGCTCCGCGCCGGCAGGCACTTGGGTATGACGGCATATATAAGGAAATTCCTCTTTGAATTGTTTTGCGGGCATTAGCCCTCTTATAAAAGGCGTGCAAGGGGTTTTCTGTTATGTCGTTTGGCTGTTAATGCCGTCCGTGCGTTGCCTATAAAAGCAGGATTAGGCGGAGTAGCATTTTTATTTGTTTGAGCATAGCGAGTTATAAAAATGCCCGGCTAATTCTGGCTTTTATAACGCTTTGGACGGGGAGTTTTTTGTCATACTTTTTGTCGGTACAAAAAGTATGAATACTGCTCGCGCCTCTTTGTATAGCGCTTGGGCACATCCCCCAATAAAAAACCTCACTTTCGTGAGGTTTTTAAATGGTGGACGTGATCGGGATCGAACCGACGACCTCCTCGTTGCGAACGAGGCGCTCTCCCAGCTGAGCTACACGCCCGAAAATCGGCAACAGCGTTACTTTCAACATATTTATTATAGCATATACGAAAACAAAAATAAAAATATTTTTATTTTTTCCCGTCGGAAAACACCACGGGCGCTTGCCGCACTTGAAAATATCACTTTTTACTACTATACTATAATATGTGTGTAATTTGAACTGAAACGGTTTCCGTGTTTGGCTCAAATCCCTTTTTATTGGAGCGTAAAATGAAAAAACTTCTATTTTTACTTTTTGGTTGTTTGTTTTCCGCTTCTACCGCCGGAGCGTGGGGGCTGTTGCCGGAATTTACTAAATTACAGCCTGAACAATATAAGAAAAATGACGGCTACCTCAAATTTTTATTGGACGATATTTATGAGGGCCGCCCTGAATTGCGCGTATGCGTAAATCCCTATGATAAAAAAACCGAAGACGAAATGTTTGAAAATATACAGACTGCTTTTTCGTCCATATTTACGTTCGTTCGGCAACAAATTGAGCAAAGCGGACGGACGGCAGAATTTGCGGACTTTTTAGCCGTTTGGCCGAAAACCTTTAAATTGCAACGTATAACTTATCCTGCGGGTAAAAACTGCAAGGCAATATCCGGGCAGTTTGACCTTGAAATCAAGGGAGCGCAAACCCGCATTCCAATTGACACGGGTTTTAGGCTTTCTTATGGAGCACAAGGCCACGCGTTGCCTGTGCAGAACTCTGAAACTTTTTCGTGGTCTATCATGTTATCCACAGACACCCCTATCAAGGAAGAACGGGAAGAAATTGCGTTGCACGAGGTTTCCCATTTGTTCGGGTTGGCTGACCAATATTCCAATTTTACAGCCGACAAAACCTATTCTTTGCAGGCTTTTGAAGACTTAACGAAAATAGATTCCATTATGCAGGGCTCATCTATGGACAAAAGAAAAAAATTGACTTGCGACGATGCGGAAGGATTTATTAACGCAATGGACTTTATTATGCGCCAGAAAGGCAAAACCTCCAACCGCTTGAAGCACGGTTGGGCGGATTTCTGCGGGCGCAATTATATTTATATGGACGGTATTCCCCAACGCAACAAGAATCTGGCACAGGCCAAGCAAGAGCACGATGCTTTTGCAAAGTGGGCGGCTAGTGGGTATAAGGACGCCGATAAGCCTGCGTTTGCTTCAAAAGCCCTTGAAGTGCAGCGCGATTTGGCGGCCCGCCTTGCAGGAACCACCAAAAAATTATCTGCCTTGCAAGATAAAAAGGCCGAATTAGAGGGACTGATTGCTTCTAAAAAACACGAAATTAAATATCCCGATTTTTATAAATGGACTCCCCGCCAATTAAAGGCAGAACAGGCCAAATTGAAAAAATTAGAAGAGGAGTTCAATACAGTTGAGCAGGAAATCGCACAACTGGAAGGCAATATGGCGGCGGGAAAATTCCCCGAATTATCCCAAAAGGACACACCGGCGCTGACCGCGCCCACTACGGGTAAGAAAGGGGAAGCAAGTTTATCCTCTAAATCTACCCCCGTGATTAGTGGCAACTATGTGGGCCCGCAAGGCGCACAAGTAGTGGCGGCCACGCCTAAAACCACTAAACCCGCCCAAAGGGAAACTCCCAAAGTCGCCAACACGGCCCCAAAGGTAGCGGCGCAACAGCCTCAGGCTCAGCCGATGGCAACGCCTGTTCAGCCCCAACCTGTACGGGTAAGCAACAATCCCAAGGCTGCGTTGGACCGCTATATTGCGGCGCACCCCGAATTAAGAGAGTCTTTATTGGCTGTTCGCACGGGTACGGCTCTGCCTTCGCAGGCGCGTGAGGTGATGGAATTTCAGGCATTGTTTGAAGCATACAAAAAAGGGGAAGCCCCCAAGATGCTGACAGCATCCGCGCAGATGCCCGCTTCTTCCGCCCCGGCGGCTGATAACAAAGCCCCCAAGGCTGATAATAAAACCAATGTAAACAATGCGAATAAACGAAAGGAATTGGAAGCCAAATATAAGGCGCAATGCACTTTGTCTAGTTTTGAGCAGAAATACGAAAAGGAACTTACTCCCATCCGCAAACGCTTGGAAAAGGGGAAAAAGTTGAACGCGCGGCAATCTTCCTTGTGGAACGCATACAGCCAACGTTTAGAACAGGTGCAAAATAGACCTAGGTGCAAAGAATTATCTGCCCAAATCAAAGCCCTTTAATTAAAAACCCCGGGAAACCGGGGTTTTTTAGCATTTGCCTATTCTTATTTCCCTCTAAAATGCTAAAATTACTTATATGGCTAAACTTGTACGCGGGTTTAGAGACATCTTTGAACCCCAATCTAAAAATTTTACAGAACTGGAAAATTGCGCCCGTGGCGTGTTTTCCCTTTATGGGTTTGGCGAACTGCGCCTGCCCACCGTGGAATTAAAAGAACTTTTTATTAAATCCACCGGCGAAACGACCGACATTGTCCAAAAGGAAATGTACGCGTTTGAAGATGCCGGGCACCGCCAGTTGGCTATCCGCCCCGAAGGCACCCCTGGTGTGGTGCGTGCATATTTGGAAAATAATTTTACGCAAAATGCGCCTGTGCAAAAATTTTATTACATTGGTAATATGTTCCGCGCGGAACGCCCCCAGGCGGGCCGCTACCGCGAGTTTGAACAAATTGGCGCAGAATATATCGGCAACGCTGCCCCGGCCGCTGATGCCGAAGTTATTTTGATGTTGAAAGATATTGTGGCTAAATTTGGCGCAAAAAACTATAAAGTAAAAATCAACAGTTTAGGGTGCGACAAATGCCGCCCGCTCTACCGGCAGGCGCTGATTGATTTCTTATCCAAAGAGAAAGAAACCCTGTGCGAAAACTGCCAAACCCGCTTGGAAAAAAATCCCTTGCGCGTGTTAGATTGCAAATTGGACGGCGCACGCTTTGCGGGCCGCGTACCGACAATGCACCTGTGCCCCGAGTGTCAAGCGCACTTTGACGAAGTACAACGCTTGTTAAAGGGTAAAATTGATTTTGAAGTGGACCCGATGCTCGTGCGCGGGTTGGACTATTATTCCCGCACCGTGTTTGAATTTCAGGCGGGTGATGCTTCCCAAAATGCCATCGCCGCCGGCGGCCGCTACGATACCCTTATTAAAAATATGGGCGGTCCGGCTACCCCGGCTATCGGCTGGGCTATGGGTGCTGAACGCGTGATTTTGTCGCGCGGAGAGGTTGCCCGCCCCAAAGAAAAAAGCGTCTGCGTGGTGTCTCTGGAAAAAGATTGCAACGAAACGGCCTTCAATTTAATGCAAGCCCTGCGCGAAGCGGGTGTGCGTACGGAAGGGGGCCTTTTTGAAAAGAACGTAAAAGGCCAAATGAAACAGGCTGACCGCTGCGGCGCGGCGTATGCGCTTATTTTAGGCGGCGACGAACTGTCCAAAAAAGTAGCCACTTTAAAAGATTTGCAAACGGGAGAACAAACCCAAATTGCTTTTGACGTTTTAACTGACGAGGTAAAAAAACGGATATGAAAAGAACCAATTACTGCGGGGATGTAACCGCATCCCTGTTAGGCACCAAACAAACCTTGTGCGGTTGGGTAAACAGTTACCGCAACCACGGGGGCGTGTTGTTTATTGACTTGCGCGACCGCAGCGGCATTTGCCAAGTGGTGGTGGAACCCTCTAAACCCTTTTTTAACGAGGCTTCCGCCGTGCGCAACGAATATGTTTTGCAGGTAACCGGCACCGTACAGCGCCGCATTGAAGGGGCTGTCAACAAAAATATGAAGACCGGGGAAATTGAAGTGGTGGCGGATGAATTTAAGGTATTAAACACCTCTATCCCGTTGCCGTTTGATGTGGATAAATCCCGCGCGGTAGCCGAGGAAATCCGCTTGAAATACCGCTATTTGGACTTGCGCAACCCCAAAATGTTTGCCAATTTGCTCTTGCGCCACCGCATTGCGCAAGCCGCGCGCCGCTATTTGGATGCGAACGGATTCTTGGAAGTGGAAACTCCTATTTTAACGCGCTCCACGCCCGAAGGCGCGCGCGACTATTTGGTTCCGTCCCGCGTGCACCACGGCGAATTTTACGCACTGCCGCAAAGCCCCCAAATGTTTAAGCAAACCTTAATGGCCAGCGGCATTGACCGCTATTTCCAGTTGGCCCGCTGCTTCCGCGACGAAGACCTCCGCGCCGACCGCCAGCCTGAACATACGCAGATTGATATGGAAATGTCTTTCGTAACGATTGACGATATCCACGAAATTGTAGAAGGGTTGATGAAAGAAATCTTTAAAACGGCAGGCAAAGAATTAAAAACCCCGTTCCCCAAACTTTCTTTCCACGACGCTATGGAAAAATACGGCTCCGATAAGCCGGATTTGCGCTACACGCTGGAAATGAAGAACGTAAACGAAATCTTCAAAAATACAGGCTTTAAAGTATTTAAAGATATATTAACCGCTAACGGTGCTATCCGCGCTCTTCGCGGTGAAAAAGGCGCAGCCTATTCCCGCGGGCATTTGGATAAATTAACCGAACTCGTCAAAAAGAACGGTGCCAAGGGCTTGGTGTGGATTAAAGTAAAAGACGGTAAGTTTGAAGGCCCGTCCGCCAAGTTCTTTACCGAAGAAGAATTAAAAGCCGTGCAGTCCGCCGTATGCGCACAGGACGGCGATATTATCTTTATCGGCAGCGACGTCAAACTCCACACTTGCCAAATTTTTATGGGAGCCTTGCGCAAGGAACTCGTAAAAGAGTTGCCGCAGGTGAGCGATTGGGCGTTTGTGTGGATTACTAATTTCCCGCTCTTGGAATATATCCCCGAAGAGGACCGTTGGGATGCCGCACACAACCCTTTTACCGCTCCGGTGGAAGAAGACTTGCCCAATTTGGAAAAGGACCCGGCCTCTATCCGTTCCTACCAGTTTGACCTGGTGTTAAACGGTAACGAATTGGCCTCCGGCTCCGTGCGCAACTGCCGCCGCGAGGTGCAGGAACGCATTTTAGCCTTGATGAAACACTCCAAGGAAGAAGCCGCCCGCCGCTTCGGTATGTTGTTAAACGCGTTGGAAGCGGGTGCGCCTCCCCACGGAGGTATCGGCTTGGGATTGGACCGCATTACCGCACTTTTGGCGGGAGAAGAATCTATCCGCGAGGTAATTGCCTTCCCGAAAACGGCGCAGGCTGTCTGCCCGCTGACAGAATCTCCCAATACGGTAGATGATATCCAACTCAAAGAATTGGGCATCAGCATTACCAAAGAGTAATTTAAATGGCCCCGCCCAAAAGCGGGGCTTCTTTATTTTTTGCCGTTTTTGCATTATAATAAGAGTATCATATATCGGCGGGAAATTATGGAAAAAAATAAAAAATTAATTCAACTGGGTTTTATTATTGTTGTGCTGTTGGCGTTTGGGCTGGCATTTATGAAAACGACCGGGGCCGGTTCTGCTGCCCGCCGCGCGGCTGTTGCGGAACAATCTTCCTTTCCCCGCCAACCGACGATAACCGAACTAAAAAACGAGGAATTTTTGGGGGTGCCTTCGTCCGGGCAAGTGGCTGAGCCGTATCAGAACGCCCCACACCAAACTGACCGCCATCAGGATAGTGGCTATTATCCCGCTGAAAACTATGCTCAAACGGGTTTAAATCAGGCGGACTATACTTTGCGCGCCCCCAACACGAATAAGCCTTATCGGGGCTCTTACGGCGGCTATAACGGCTCTTATGCAGGCCAGACAGGTACGATGCGTAACGATTACGGCTCGTACCGCGCGGGTATGCCGGCTAATAAAGCAGGGAACGCTAATGCTTCCGCCGCTCCCGGTGTTTATCAGCCCACGCGGGAAGAGGCTATGCGCCGCGAACGCGCTAATGCTTTTGCTCCCTATTTGGCCGGAGCCAATAAAGACAAGCAAAAACAGTTAAGCAAACAGTTGGAAACGCTTTCCTCCGGCTTGGACAGAGCAATAGCCAAGGCTCTTTTGCCCAAGAGCAAAAAAGATGCCAATATTGAAAAATACCTCCAACGCAACTCCTCGCGCGGAGTTTCCGCCGGCCCCTTTGCCCCGGTGTTAAAGCAAGTGGCCGCGCAAAAGGACAGTGTTGTGCAGAGTATGACCCAAGCCTATGGCAAACAAGCCGGCGCACAAGCGGGCAAAATGATGGATTCTTTCCAAAAGGAAATGGCTTCTGCCGTCAATGCGCCCGGGCAAACTCCTCAGCAAATTGCGAATAAAGTACGCGAAGTGGCCAATAAATACCAACAAAAGTTGGAAAAAATGAGCCAAGACAACGGTTTTAGACAATTTGAACAGGAGCGCTTAACCAAGGATAACCAGTTAAAGGAGGCTCTTGCCAAGCAATACGGCTCGCAAATTGCGGGGGAAGCCGCGCAGGCTATTGATGCGGCCCGCGCTAAGGATATGCAACTGGCCCGTCAAGGTCTGCCTGCCGAGGAATATTACAAACAACAACTGGAAAACCAGCGCGTGCGCCGCGGCGAGATTGAAAAGGTCATCCACCAACACAAAATGCCTTTGGACGGCTTGCGTAAAATTGAAGACGGTATGCAAATGGAAGAGGTGCAAAAGCAACTGGCTGACGAAGAGGGGGGAAAAGTCCTTCCGCGTAAACACAAAATGACGGAAGCGCAGTTAAATGCTGTCCGCGGCGATTTACAGCAACAACGCAACAGTTTGGTCGGAAATGCCCAGCAAATTTACGGCGAGACGGGCGCGCGGGAGATTGATGCCCTTTTGCAAAAATACCAGCAAGATTATATGGAACTGGCGAACAACCAGGAAATTTCCGCCGCGGAATTTGATAAAAAAGCAATGGAACTGCGCTTGAAGGTAAACCAGGATATCCAATCCCGCCAAGATTCCCCGCAGATGAAGGAAGCGCGGGTAAATAAACAGGTAGATGCCATTATGCGCGACCCCTCGGTGTCGCAGTTGCCGGCCGAACAAAAGCAGGCTTTACGCGCACACGCGCACGACGTACTGGCCGCGACATTTGAAAAGATTGATAAGATTAACGCTTCCAATCTTTCCAATGCCGAAAAGCAAAAACAAATACAGCAAGCGCAAGCCGAAGCGCAACGCCAACTTTCCGGCCAATAGTTGTTTTGAACGTAATATAAAAAAGCCCTGGTGTATTTTCATCGGGGCTTTTTGATGTGCTTTTATTTGTCCGGAGTATTGGCGTGGGGGGAAACGAAGTCGGCTAAGGGAAAATAATGGTTTAAAATGGTTTTATAATCTTGCCCTGCGTCGGCCCGTCCGGCGGCACCCGTTTGGCAAAAACCCACACCGTGTCCCCAGCCTCCGCCGTAAAACACAAAAAATTTCAGTTCGCGGTTTTCGTAATTTGGCTCTACAATAAAGTAACTGCTGCGCAGCATCCCTAAACTTAAATTGTTGCGGATGACATTTTCTTTATTTAGCGTAACAGTACCTTTGGTTCCCTTTACAAGCAACCGGCTGACATAGCCCGAACGCCCGCGCCGCAAGGGAATTAACGCGGTAATGCGGCCGATATCTTTTTTCTGGCGTTTAATTACTTGGCGTAAATCGTTTTCATCTACCACGCGCGTCCAACGGTAGGCCGCCAAACTGACATTTTTGCTATACCGACTGTACGCATCGTGCGGGTATTGCAAAAGTTCTTTAAACTGGTAGGGTTGAAGCGTGTCAAAATTAAAATCTTTGTAGTCGGATACCGGATTTAAATAGGGGGTTTCGCTCCACCCGGCTTCCTTTGCGCTTTGCGTAATGCCCCCGCAGTTGGCTGAAAACACGCTCTCAATCGGTTTGTTTTTGTATTCCAGCACTTCACCCACAGTGGATTCTACGGCAGCGTTTCCGCGTTCACTCTCCGCACTTACCCCGCCATAAACCTGGCAGTTTTGCGTGTCGCACAAGTCATACCCATAGGCTTTATGTTTTCCCAAGTGTTTTAGCGCGTAGGTGCGGGCCAAAACAGCCTGTGCGCGCAAGGCGTTCATCGGGAATTTAGTTGGCATTTCGGAGGAAATAACTCCCTGTAAATATTCCTCTATGGTTACAATATTTATGGGAACGATCGTATTGTTTTTGGGGCTGTGTGTGATTTGCAACTTTCCGCGGTATTCTTTATCGTCCACGCTGGCCCAGGTCATCCCCGCACCGCTCATTACATTTTTAACAATAATGGTGCTTCCTTCTCCCTGTGTTTTGGATAGAGGAGTAATAATAACGGAATTGGAAAAAGAGATTTTTTGGCCCGAGGGAGATGATAAATGTGCTTTTCCGTTTTGCAAAACAGCCACCCAACTTTCCCGCGCGCGGCCCTTTCCTAACAGTTTGCCCGTTTTAGCATCTTTAATGGTAAAAGCGTGCGAAGGGATAAAGTGCAGGGTGTGTCTGTCTGCGGGGCGGCCGTTTTGGCGCATACCGATACCTACTTTTATTTCGCGTGTTGTTACACCGTCCGGCAGGGCAAAGGGTTTTACAAAGGTGTGTTTTAAAATTTCCTTGCCGCCTGTTAGTTGCTTTTCCGTGCGGGTAATGCGCGGGCGCAAGCGTTCAAGGGCTTTGTTGACATCCGTACTGCTTTTATCGGAGGAATAAATCATACGGTACTGGCGGTAGGCTTCGTTGTAATTGCCCAGTTTTTCAAGTACGGCGGCATAGTGTTTTTTGGCTTCAATAAATTGGTGGTCATAAGTGGCGGCTTTTTCAAATACGTCCGCAGCCTTTTTGTATTCCTTGTCCTCCTCATAAAGAATACCCAATAAATAGTTTGCTAATGCCGTGTGTGTGCCGGCGCGGGCGGCCAGTTTCAGGTTGTACTTGGCAAGTTTTTTGTCCCCTAGGCCGATTTGCGCGCGCGCTAAATTGATATATAAAAAACCAGAACGGGCCTTATCTTCCGGCAGTTGGGCCAATAATTTTTCAGCGGCGGCATATTGTCCGTCAGCCAAAAAGGCTTCGGCGGACATTTCTATAACTTCGCGGTCTTTGGGATAAATTTTATAGGCTGCTTGGGCAATATCCACTGCTTTTTTAGGTTCGTTTTTTTCCATTGCGATAAACGCAGCATTTAAAAAGGCTTGGCGG
>OIZS01000854.1_pt1 | contig 11412 bp, 9 predicted proteins | sample 1588641 | NCBI WGS metagenome assembly OIZS01 (sample SAMN03283240) | human gut metagenome | biome: human-associated habitat; material: feces | host: Homo sapiens | place: Peru | collected 2012
TACTGTAAATCCCAGGATGATGACGAAAGTCTGTCCGAGAAACAGATAGATAAAGAATCTTTCTCTCTTGATGAAATCACAGAAGCTGTAGCGAGCCTTGTAGTTTCCATCAAGATATATCCTGTAGTCTTGAACCATGGCATAGCTCATGAATATGGCGAACAACAGAAGAAACATTGCCACTATAAAAATAGCCTGTTCCTCTTTCATGAAAGTCTCTATTATATTTTCCATGGTGCAAAGATAGTGTTTTTTTTTCAAAAAAGTGTTGCATTCCTATAAAAAAGTGTCTACTTCCTGCAAGTAGGCCCCCTTTTTAACGATTTATTCCCTTCAGTGATGCGTTTTCCTGGTATCAAGTGGTAAATAAAGAGGTGCACCAGCAGTAACCTATGATAAGGAATTTTATAAAGGATTAACGACAATGTGCTGTGCACATCTATTGAGTTATTTCGCTCAAAATTTCCATCAAGAAAGTTAACAGAATACAAAAACGTTAATAAATAAGCCTGACTTCCCAGTCTTGGCTTGACTACAAATTTGCAGGTTTCATTATTTATTAAGAATTTTACAATTTATAATAAATAATAATAATGGAACTGGAAAATAAAAAAGGAAAAAGCAAGCTAGATACTTATCTAAAGAATCTGAGAGAAAAGCTCATCAAGAAGTTGGGAAATCACCTCGACTCCTTGGTCAGTAGAGGTGTGTTGAATGCATATAAAGTGAAGAGAGATTTTGGAATGGGCGACTCTACCTTTAACAATCTGTGTCAGTGTAATTCTACTGCTTCTCCTGATACGCTAGACAAAATGGCTTTTCTCATAGCATATTATCTAGACCAATATGACAAGGAATTGAAAACTGAACCTAATGGGAAAAGTAAGCAAGAGAAGATTGATGCTTTGTCTGAAATGAAAGATGAGTTCAAACTGCTGTATGGATGTAGAGCTGACATCGCAATCAAAATGGTGAATGAACAATCTGAATTATTAACTAACTAAATTTAAATCCGATGAATCTTAAGAAATTTTCGGGTGAAGACGCTTCTCCTTGACACCATCGTGGTGTGCGCCCTTCTCGGGATGAGAATGGGCTTTTTCTCAGTTGTAACATTTAAAATGAAAACAAAATGGAATTTTCAATGTCCCAGTTGCCTGAATTGATAGGACTGGGAGTTCCTGTGTTTATAGGTTGCTCGTTTGTTATGGGCAATGGTGATAATTTGCAAGGTTGTCCTGGCAATCGAGAGATAAGCTTGAAGGAAGAACCTGCTTGGGTAGCTAAGGGCAGACCGGAGGAGCTAAAACTGCCTGATGAACTCAATACGCCGGAAGCTATCGAAATACTCAATAAACTACAAGAACACGATTATCTAGACGATTGTTATCAGCCTAAGAGAATGTCGATCTCTGAAAAAGGTGTGTTGGCTTCTCTCATCTCTGATAAATTGAGCATCAACCAACCTTGGGTTACATTCGGAGAATTGTGGAATATGAACAAGGAAACCTTGCGAAAGGGCAATTCTAAAGGAATGGACCAAAAAAGCATAGAGCGATTCATAGAAAAGATAAAAGATGTAATAGATTGATATTTAATATATTGCGTATTTCTTGCCTGCCTACCCCGGGGCTACCCCGTGGCACATGGACGGGGCTACCCCGTGGCAGGTAAGTTTCAAAAACTCTTAGTACCTTTGTCCCCGTAATCAGATGCACAGGCGTCTGGTTGCGGGGACTTTGCGTATTGCGGGTTCTCAATCTTTTAATACATATAATATGTTTACAAGACTAATGGCGCAGCACCCGATATTCGGGGATATGAGAGGCGCAGTGAATGAGAAGGGAGTGGTGCTCTTCCTGGTGAACGACGTGGTGGACATGTTTGGGCTGAAGCCCGAACGAGTGGTGGCGAGAGTGATGGGATCCCAGGGCACGCTCCACTGGTTTGACCTGAAGCTACAGGAGGGCGGCATGGTGTCGGCTCCGATGTGCGACGTGAGAATGTTTCTGGACTTGACTTGCGACGTGGGCCGGAAGGGCAAGAAAGCCATGGAGTGGGTAGGGAAGAAGCTGGTGGCTGACTTCCAGGACGAGGTGAAGCGCAAGAAGTATGAGCTGGATGTGCCGCCCGTCATGGAGAGAACGGACAAGAAGTTTGACCTCCACTTCTATGACGACGTGATGATGGTGAACCATTAGGTGTTCCCGATTTCTATTTTAAGTTAAAGAGACATTAATAACCTATTATTTTTTACAAAGTTATGAAGAAAGCAACTAGCAAGAAGCTGCTCAATGCAGTAAAGGTGGACGGTGCTGTGATCACCGAGGAGAATGGTAACGTATCAGTGCGCAAGGCGCCATGGAACGAGACGGAGGTAATCAGTGACAAGCCGCAGGTGATCAGGGGCAGGATGATATTCTCGGGTGGCGAGAATGGGCGAGGCGACTGGGTGGACTTCAAGCCTTATGTGCAGGGCAAGCGAGAGAAGCCCTTCACGGAGATTCTCAAGACCAAGCACGGGGTGGTGCGCACTAGCAAGCGAACCGTGCAGGTGAACTATGCCTTCTCCAAGGACATGAGCAAGGCGGAGATTCTGCGCTGCCTCAAGGGTGAGCACCAGGAGATGGTGAAGGCTATCAAGCCCTTCAAGGAAAATGTGGAGTGGGAGGACTATAAGGAGTAATAGATAATGTATAATTAATAATGTATAATTAAGCATGAACCACTTTATTGCAATGAATCCTCAGCGTGGGGGCAATAAGGGCAGCGCCAGCTGCCTGCCCCTGGCTGAATATGACAAGCTGATAGCTCAGCCTTGGCTCCACGATATGGTGGAGCAGATACGTGGGGGCAATGACAAACTGAAGGGGCTGATGCCCTTCCGCTGCGGCCACTACAGCCGATTCCTCAAGAATCATCGCTCGCAGAAGGATGCTGACCCTACGAGCTTCCTCTTCCAGACCACCATCGACATCGATGATAAGGAACTGGTGGGTATCGCCATCGAAATGGCAAGGCAGCTGAATTGCAGCGACTCCATCTGGAATGGAATGCTACTGCATCTGGAATACTCGGCTCGTAAGAAACTCCACATCGACATCCGAATGCCGATAGGTATGACTATCGAGGAGACGCAGAGAGCGTATTGTGAGGCACTTGGCGTGCCCTGCGATGAGAGTTGCTTCACCCCAGAGAGAATCCTCTTTATCACGGATCAGGACTCGGAGATCTATCGCTCCAAGGACTGGTATGCCGTGCTTCCTGCCGATGAGCTGAAGGCTCGCAGAGAGGCTTATCTGAAGCGTGGTCTCACCATCGACGGCAGACGGCAACAGGGCACTCAACCCCAACCATTCAACATTCAACACTCAACATTCAACACTCAACAAAATATTCCTGACGGATTACCAACCTCTGGTACCGCCAGCGAGAAGAGCCTGATAGCCTTCGACCTCTTCGCGGAGTCGGCAGGACTGAAGAATGTGAATATCGATACCGAGGGCTCTCGCCACTCCTCACTTCTTGCCATCATGAGCGCAGGAGCGAGCAGGGTGATGAGCGAAGAGGAGCTGAGAAGAGTAGTGGCAGTGAAGATGCCTAGCTTCGCCCAAGAGCGTGACTGCCGGCAGCTGATCCATGACTTCTATGAGAAATATGGAGACAGTTCGAAGCCATTCTCTAGAGATGTGATCCGCATCAATGCGCAGGCAGAGACTCAGGCTAATCAATTAAGAATTAATAATGAAGAATTAAGAATTCAAGGCGCAAGTGCAGGTAATCAAACAGTTCAAAGTTCAAACCTCAATGTTCAAAGTTCCGAAGATGATTACCCCGCTCCGCCTGAGATGCCGAAGAAGCTGCCTAAGCTCGTGGAGCTCCTCGTGTCTCAGACACCGGATGTCTATAAGCCTGCCGTAGCCCATGCCATCTTTCCTCCGCTAGCCACCCACCTCTGCCGCACCTATTTTAATTACATCGACAATGTGGAGCATGAGGCTACGCTAATGTGTTGTCTCTTAGCTGGTACGGGCGCAGGAAAGAACTGCGTGCAGATGCCTATCAACCTGATTATGGAAGACATCAGAAAACGAGACAAAGATAACCTGAAACGAGAGAAGGAGTGGAAGGATGAGGTGACAAGAAAAGGTGCTAACAAGGATAAGCGTAAGCGACCTGAAAACCTCGTGATCCAGGAGATAGACGCCGATATGACCAACCCTGCCTTCGTGATGCGTACCGCCGAGGCGCAGGAGCATTTCCTCTATACTGCTCTCAACGAGATAGACCAGTTTGATAACCTAAGGGGCATTGGCAACCAGCAGTTTCGTATCATGTGCCTCGCCTTCGACCCTGGTAATCAATATGGACAAACCCGAGTGGGCACGCAGAGTGTTACGGAGCGAGTAACCATCCGATTTAACTGGAATGCCTCGACCACCATCAACAAGGGTATCCGATATTTCTCCAAGGTATTGACCGATGGTCCTATCTCCAGAATCAACTTCTGTACTATCCCAGAGCGTGAGATAGGAGCCGAGATGCCTGTCTATGGCACATACGATGACACATTCAGAGAGAACTTAAAACCCTATATCGAGCATCTTAACATGGCTTCTGGTACTATCAATTGCCCTGAGGCTTTCGCCTTGGCACAGAAGCTGAAAGAGGAGAATGCCGACTTTGCCCGTATGAGCCAAGACAGGGTTTACGAGAACCTCTCGTTCAGAGCCAATGTCATTGCCTATCTGAAGGCTTGCGTGCTCTATGTGGCGAATGGTTGCCAATGGGAATCCGAGATAGAGGAGTTTGTGCGCTGGAGCGAGCAGTATGACCTGTACTGCAAGATGAGATTCTTCCGAGATGCTATCGTGAAGTCGGAGCAGGAGGGAGTGAAGTCGAGCAAAAGAGGGCCTTCCAATATGCTGCAACTTCTGCCAAATGAGTTCTCTTATCAGCAGGCTGAGCAGTTGAGAAGCGACTTGGGGCTGGATACCAAGGGCACCCGACGGATGATAGCCACCTGGGTGTTCAGAAAGTATATCGTGAAAGTGGAGGCAGGCGAACTTTATCGCAAGCTATGTTTTCTCAAAAATGAATCTAAATAGAAACAATTATGGAAATCGTACTCAAAAGAATAGCTAAGCAGAATACTTACACCATAGGGCGTATGTATATCCTGAAGGACGAGGAGGTGGAGCGCAAGGTGAACTATACGCTCAATAAGGACCAGAAGCGCAGCTTCTGCCATGTGGTAAATGTGGGCAAGCTGGACGGGGAGCACTACTTCTGCGATACCCTGGAGCCTACGTGGCGCAACCTGCTGGGCATCACCCTGTTGCCCCAAGAGGAGAATGTGCGCTTGGGGCGAGTGTCGGGGAAGAAGGCGCAGAAGATGAAGGGTAAGACTGCCATACCCGAGGGCACCTATCCGCTGCTCATCACCAAGTCGCCGAGATTCAAGCAGTGGCTGCCCCTGCTGCAGGGCGTTCCTGGCTTTGAGGGCATCCGCATCCATGCCGGTAACTACCCCGATGATACGCAGGGCTGCATCCTGCCGGGCGAAAACAAGCTCCGAGGCATGGTGGTAAACTCCCGCATCTGGCTGCATCGCCTCGTCAATGCCATCACGGCGGCGAGAGACCGAGGCGAGAGCATCTGGATCACCATCGTTTGACACCTCTCACGGCTTGGCACTCTAACGGATTCTCCGGCCAGAAATGCTTAGGGTATCGGCGCTTCAGTTCCTTGCGGACTTCGAAATAAGTGCCTTGCCAAAAACTTGCGAGATCCTGAGTAAGCTGAACGGGCTTGAAACCGGGAGATAACAACTCAAGCAGAAGGGGCTGTCTGCCAGCATCGACAGTTGGTGTTGATGTCATTCCGAAACACTCCTGAAGCCGCACACTCAGAACCGGGGCTTCGGCCCCCAGGCGATAATCGATGCGGATGTTGCTGCCCGATGGTACACGGATGTGAGTGGGAGCAAGGCGGTCTATCTCCTGCTGAAGGTCGTAAGGAAGGATGTTCCATAAGATTTCGCACAGGTTGAGTTTCTTCAGCTCTGTAACAGAAGTCTTCATCTTACCACCTTCTTCGAGATAGAATGGGAGCCACGCTCGGGCTGTTGTCAGAAGATGCTCCGTTGAAAGGTCGGGAATCTCCAGTTCCGGATGCCACTCAGCTACTTGTGCCACGCGCTGTTGCAGACGATGAACCGATTCGTTCCAATCGAACATGCTGAGTCCGTCTTTCCTGGCAGCTTCGCAGATAATATTAGAAACAGTCTCTCGGCTGGCATTCTGTATCGGCTTGCTGTCTATGACGAGTGCTCCTATCCGTGTTTCCTGCTGCATCTTTACTGCCAGCGCTTTGCTGTCCCATGAAATATTCTCGCAGGTTTGTGCCGGCAAGTTCTTCCAGTTGACGGGGGCTGAGAGAAATACCCTTCCTTTCCGTCCCTGCCCAGAATTGGATGATGAGGTTGAAGATAGGTTGAGTGATGCGATGGCAAGCCATTCGTTTGCTGCCATGCTGTCGCACGGGTCGATGAAAATCGTGTTGCCATTCGACATCTTGAAGTTGCCCGCATGGTCGGTGGCATGGGCGATGCGCTCAGGGTAGGCTAGGGCGATGAGATGGCCCACTTCCTCAGCATCAATTGGCTCGTTGTCTTCCTTGATACGCAGCATCTTCCTGTATTCTTGGGCAATCTGAGCGATACGGTTCCAACGTCCCAGATTCTTCTTGCAGCGTGCGGAACGTAGGATAGAAAGGCGGAGCGTCATGTCTGAATCCTCATTTTCGCCCATCGGGTCTTTCTCTTCCAGCAGAGCAGCAATGTCGCAGGCAAGGGCTTGGCTCGCCGGAGAATCGCTGCTGATCATCATCTTTGCAATGCGCGGATGACAAGGAAGTTGAGCCATTCTGCTGCCTTCTGCGGTGATGCTGCCACTGAGAGCGTGAGCATCATGATCAGGAGTGAGGGCGTTGAGCGACATAAGAAGTTGTTGTGCCAATACGAGGTTGCCCTTGGGAGGAAGGGTGAGCCAAGGCAGCAGTTCCGGTTTGTTTTCGCCGAAAGCTGCAATGTCGAGAACCAGCGAAGAGAGATCTGCATCCAGTATTTCGGGCAGCCGTTGTTCTGGCATCAGATGTTCCGAGGTCTGTGTCCAAAGCCGGTAACATACGCCTGATGTTATTCTGCCCGCACGCCCCCTTCGTTGCGTAGCCATGTCCTGACTGATACGAACGGTTTCGAGATGGCTCAAGCCTGTACGGGCATCATAAACCAGTTTTCGGCAGAGTCCGGAATCCACAACGATTCTTACTCCTTCGATGGTGAGAGAAGTTTCGGCGATAGGAGTGGCCAGTACGATTTTCCGTTCGCCCGGTTTAGAAGGAGTGATGGCGAGCCGTTGCTTTTCTGGCGAGAGGTTGCCGTAGAGTGGGTAAAGAATGGCTGAGGGCAGGACAGAGCGAAGCAGTTCTTCGCATTTCATGATTTCTCCCTGTCCCGGCAGAAAGGCAAGAATGTCACCTTCCTGGTTTCTGAAAGCCTGACAGATAGTGGCTGCCATTTCCTGCGCTACCTGATATCTGTCGATGTCGTGGTCTGCATAAATGGTTTCTATCGGAAACATTCTGCCTTTACTCTCGATAAGCGGAGCCTGAAGTGCCTGACAGATGATAGAAGCATCGATTGTTGCTGACATGATAATGAGCTTCAGGTCGGGGCGGATGATTTCCTGTGTTTGCCGGGCCAGCGCTAACGCCAGATCGGAATTGATGCTGCGCTCATGAAACTCATCAAAGATAAGGCACGAAACGCCTTCGAGTGTAGCATCATTGACCAGCATTCGGGTGAGAATGCCCTCGGTAAGGACTTCGATGCGTGTTTCATCCGAAACCTTGCTTTCGAATCTTACCCGATAGCCGATGGTTCTTCCCACGGGTTCTCCCAGAATCTGTGCCATCCGTTCGGCAATCTGGCGAGCAGCCAGGCGGCGCGGTTCGAGCATCAGAATCTTACCCTGACTTTTAAGATGATCATGGATGAAGCCTTCCAATGCCTGATCACTCATGCCCCGTAGAATGGTGAGCGGGAGGAGGGTAGATTTACCGGCTCCAGGAGGAGCTGTAATAACAAGGTTAGCCGACTCCATCAATGCTTCATTGACAGAGTCGGCTATCTGGTAAGCTGGCAGATGACCAGCCTGCTGTTCTATTCTATCTAAGTTCATTTCTTCTTATTTCACAAACTTCAGAATCTTTTTTATTTCACAAACTTCAGAATCTCTTTACTCTTTCTGCCCTTTTTGGCAGGAATCGGCATGAAGCCTTCTGTGAGTCCTGTTTTATCTGTCATGGTCTGGAAAACGGAGGCGGCATAGGAAGAGAGTTTCTTCTCTGCCAGTTCTTGCTTAATAGCATCCTCATCATAATCATCTGCATAGAGCAGGGTGTGCAAATCGTCAAGATATTTTTGTGGGATATTCTGATGCGGCATGCGGCTTTTTATCTGCATGATTTGTGCGATGATAGCCTGTTTGGTCTGGGCAGCAATGGCTTCTGCCTTTTGCTGCTCGAAGGCTGCCAGCGTCTCCTCATCCGTCTCCTGCCAGTTTTGCATCATGGCTTCAGTGTTGGTAAGATGACTGTAGCCTGCATAGCGAATCAGGGCGATGCGCTTGTTCCAACCTTTCTTTTCCAGATAGTTTTTCTCCATAGGGGTAGTAGCTACTATGAGGTTGGCTTTGGCGTACATGGCTTTCTGATACATAGACTGTTGCAGTGAACGCTTCAAGTAAGGATTCTTGCAGTTTCGCTCAGAAATATCGCCTAGTGGACAAACGATGTATGGAATGTCCATCTGCTTTGCTTTCTTGGCTATCTGGGCTCCCTGCCATGTCCATGCTCCTATAATCAACACAATGTCGGCATCAACCAGACTGTTGGTGATGTCGAGCTGCTTATTCAAGGCTTCGATGTATGGAAGATACATTTTCAGCAACTTCTTTTGGTTGGAAATGAACAAATATACTTTCATCGTTCTGTCGGTTATTTTTAACTGTTATTATTCTGATAGACTGTTACTTCCTTTTTACCCTGTTTAGAGTTTATGAGAAGTGAAATCGTTTTTGTCAGCCCGCCAATAGCGCAATTTGGTAGCCAGATTTCTCCAGATAATTCCATATTCGAAGAATGGCAGTTTGAACATCGATATTCCGTCATCAAAGTGTTTGATGGCCTTGTTGGCTATCAGCATTCTCACGATGAACAGCAGGAGGAAACTGAAACCTGCGCATCCTGTAAGAATCCAATTCTTCATGAGGATAGAGTAGGCTGCAACGGCCAGTGTTGCTATCAGGCTGAGATGTGGCATGAGATGGTCAAAGAACATGAGGGTTCGCATGGAACCGGCTCTTTCCAGACTCTTGCGTGAAGCCTGCAGATAGAGGTGGGCATTGTGCCAGCTCTTGTTCGATGGTGCTTCGCGGATGAGCCATGCATCGCAATCCAGTTCTGTAGCAGTATCGCCATAATGGGCATACTTGTTGACGAGAAAATCGTATTCGCCGCGAACATATTCCAGGTTGCCCTGATAGCCCTGTTCCTTCATGAAGTCGCTCTTGCGGAACGCTACGTTTGGCATGTGGCTGCGATAGCCGTAGGTCTGCTGGGCACGGCGCAAAACATAGTAAGCCTTGCGGATGCTGTCGAAACGGCGTACGCTCTTGGCATCCTCATCAAGGGCTACATATCCCAATACCAGATGGTTTGGGTCCTGGCATTGACGGGCCATGGTTTGCAGCCACTTGTCGTTGTTTGGGCGGCAATTAGGTTCTGTCAGAATAATCCATTCATGTTTAGCAGCCTTCACACCCAGTGTAATCTGCAATTTCTTGCGGCTCATGTAGCGTGAACTCTCAGGAATGTAAGTATAATACAGATGAGGGTTCTCGGCTGCTGTTCGCTTCAGAAAATCCTGCGTCTCGCCATCTGTACTCTGGCAGACTACGATTACCTGATAGTCGGCAGCGTACTGCTGACGCAGGAACATAGGGAGATTCCTCTCCAATTCAGCAAGATTATCGTGTGCGGTAATGAGTATACTGACAGGAGGCTGATTCTCTGCCGTTTCTGTTTTTTGAAAGCGCAACGAGCGCAGAAATGGATTTATCAGCGATCCGAGAACCGCCAATAAAACCACCACTGCGCCTGCTATTATAGTAGTTGTACTAATGATCATCATATTCTTTTTCTCGTAATATAGAAAGCTAGAGAAAGGAGAATCCTATAAACTCTTAACTTTTAACTTTCAACTATATTAAAAGTCTTCTGTAATATACCCCTTTGGCAACTGGCGACAGTTATACTGGCTCGCCATGATCTCACCATAGGCTCCGGCTGAGCGGAGGGCGATGAGGTCGCCGCGATGGGCTTTGTTGATGTCGACAGCCTTGCCGAAGACATCGCTTGATTCGCAGATAGGACCTACTACGTCGTAAGTTTCTACAGGTTCATCGCTTGAGATGTTCTCAATCTTATGGTAAGCCTGATAGAGTGCTGGACGGATGAGGTCGGTCATTCCTGCATCCACAATGGCAAACTGCTTGGCTGTGCCCTGCTTGATGTAGAGTGTCTTGGTGATGAGAGAACCCATCTGACCCACTACAGCGCGACCCAACTCGAAGTGAAGCTTCTGACCATCGCGCAACTTCAGTTTCTTTGCGTATGTATCGAAATAATCCTTGAAATCAGGGATTGGCTGTCGGTTTGGATGATTGTAATCAATGCCCAGTCCGCCGCCCACATTGATGTTCTTCACAACGATGTGATGTGCTTCAAGCTGGTTCTGAAGTTCGTTGATACGGTTGCAGAGTGCCTCGAAATCACCCATATCGAGAATCTGGCTTCCGATGTGGAAGTGCAGTCCGAGGAACTGGATGTTCTTCATCTTGGCAGCCTCTTCGATTACGGCTTCCATGTCGCGCATGGCAATTCCGAACTTGTTTTCTGCCAGACCTGTTGTGATGTTAGCGTGCGTATGGGCGCCGACATCCGGATTGATGCGGAAACAAACCTGCGCAATCTTATTCTGTTTTTCAGCCAGTTCGTTGATGATTTCCAACTCCGGAATACTCTCTACATTGAAGCAGAAGATGCCTTTCTCCAATCCGAGGTTGATTTCCCAATCGCTTTTGCCTACACCAGCGTAAACAATCTTGCTGGCTGGAAAACCGGCTTTGATGGCTGCCTGAATTTCTCCTCCGCTCACACAGTCGGCTCCTAAACCAGCCTGACAGATGATATTGAGCACCTTAGGGTTGGCATTTGCCTTTACGGCATAGTGCACTTCAAATCCCTCGTGCTTGCCAGCCTCTTCATTGATGGTTTTCAATGTCTGGC
>OIZS01000856.1_pt1 | contig 11397 bp, 6 predicted proteins | sample 1588641 | NCBI WGS metagenome assembly OIZS01 (sample SAMN03283240) | human gut metagenome | biome: human-associated habitat; material: feces | host: Homo sapiens | place: Peru | collected 2012
CCGGGGCCTTTCCTAAAGCATATTTTGCGTTTTTAATTGAAGAAACTTTTTCCTTAGCCTCATCTAACTTCTTTCGTTCAGTCTGCTCTTCTTTTGAAGGTCTTCCACGGGTACTTGAGGTCGTATTTTTGGCCTCTTTGTAAGAATTTTGTGCATCACGCCAAATATCCTTTCTAACACTATCTAAAGCTTCCATGGCCCATGTTACAACATGGAAACCATCTACACATCTTGTAGCATGAGGTATGTATTTCTTTATGCATGCATCAATCCATCTTGCACCGTCACCTGATACGTTTTTAATGGATTGGCGCTGCTTCGTTGTTAGTAGCTCAAAGAACTCAGAGAGGGTTTCTGTGCTATGCCCAAGGCCAACCCAAACAACAGTATTAGTATCGTGATTTACCACTACTGTTATGTAGTTATGGCCATTGCAATAGCTAGTTTCATCAATGCCAATATTTACCAATCCATCTAATCTTTTCTTTGGATCTGGTTCAATATAATTTCTGGTCCTTGTTAGACTTCTAAGGATTGTTTTCCAATCGCACCGCATGTATTTAGCAGCCATGGTTTTGTTGGTTGCTAAAGCTATAAACGAAGCCACAATATCGAAATCTTTCGTGAATCCAGAATTGTGAAACGCCCATGGCACTGATTCAACAATTACATTATGATTAGGACATACTACTCTATTAACTCTGTAGTACAGCTCAACAATTAAACCTCCAGCGTCTAGTCCACGCCACATTCTTTCTTTTGGTGTTCTATCATAAATTGAGCATTTACAACCGCAAATAGGACATCTTGCCATCTCCTTTTTTTGGGGATGTAAATGTACCTTAAGAACCTTTTCGTTACGTTCATTTAAGTCCAATGAGGCATTATCAATAACTACATCATTGACATTTAAGATACTTTTAATTATTTTGTTTACCGAGGCCATGTCTGCTCCTGTTTCTTTGTTTTTTGGCGATTACAAAATACAGTAAAGACGTGGCCTTTTCAATTTCAGAATTCAAATTTTTAAAGAACTAGCCTTTCGAAAAGAAAGACCTATATCTGTTGCTAAATTGGCTCTTTTACCCACACATATGCACGGAGAGCCTGAAAATTAACCAATAAAAGAGTGAATTATCATGACTGACAACTGCCAAAATAATCAAGATAAAGAAAAGCGTATTGCTGAGTTAGAAGCACTCTTGGCTAAACAAGTTGCTCAAAACGCCCAGCAAGAAAAAAAGATTGTCAGACAAGATAGAAAGATCGCCAAACAAGATAAAAAAATCGCTAAGCAAGATAAAAGATTGCAATTACTCGAGCAACAAAAAGCTCTCTTACAACTACAAGTTGAGCAAGACGAAGCTTCGGTAAAGCATGTTCTCAACGCATTCCCTGATTTAATCAACGCTTACCAAGGGTATATCAACGTCGCAAGAGATTTAAATAAGCAGTATATCCCTATTGAAGCCTTCGAACAAAAAACCGTAGCCGAAGCATTTATATATTCAATAAACGAAGTTAACAAATGGGCAAATTATTGTAAGAGTTACTATAATCAAAGCTCGCTTACTCCATCTAAAAAAGACATCAAAGATGCCTCAAGACTAAGCGTCAAGACCGTTGAACAGCAGGGTGAGTTCGGAGAATTGGTTGTTTCCCTCCAAAAGCTGGATAACTATACAAAGAGAACGTTTGCTCAAGTTGAAGTGGCAGTCACTCAATTAGTTAAAAATACTCCAGCGGAATAGCTAGATGAGTTAAAAAAAGAAGCCCCTAAATTCGTGGAGGCTCTTGAAGTGTTTGCTACCGTTGATCCTGCTGAGGATAAAGAGCCAGTTCAGAAAAACGGCAAACGTTCAAGCATCACTCGTTCTACAGAACCCCAAAACAAGAGTTACAACGAAGCTTATTGCCCGAAGTACCCACAAGGTGAAGAGCCTGGTAAGTTAATAAGACTTAATACCTTAGCTTCTTCATTACTTAGTAGTCAGGCTAAATTATCGAACTTCTGTAACCTTGTGTCTGAAGCACATGAAGTATCTTATTGCCAAAAATGCGGTAAGGTATCAATAGCATTAAAAGCCAGATCAATCACCTGCACCTAATCCAAATTATAGACTTAGCATGGATTTGATTATCGCTCTTGGGATAGGCAATTATCTAGGCATTCCTACTTATCGATTGATGAGTGACGCCATGGATAAGTTCCATATAGGTGGCTCTACTATCTATCGAAATATAATTTACTTTAGTAACACTTATCTAGTGCTACTCTATAATTACATCCAAAGCAAAGCTAGAGAAAAAAGAGTGTTGCTTGCAGATGAAACCCCGTTCTCATGTCTTGCTTCTCAACAAAAGGTCATGACCAAAGAACAGCGAGTCCAAGTTCAAAAATATAATGAGTTAGAAAAAACAAGAGCCCAGCTAGAACGGGAATTAACGCAAAAAGAAGCTACCAATGCTCCAATAGACCAAATACGAAACTTACGGCAAAAGATTCAACAAGCTACAAATGAAATAAATGGACTAAAGGAATCTTTAACCGTTCATGGCAAAAATTACATTATGTCGTTGACCACATCGGCCTATGAAGAAAATAGGTTGGTGCTGTACTACTATTTGCCAACAAGATCGACTAGTGAAATTTACAATCACCTAAAAGATTTTAATAAGCTCGAAACTCTTTGTACGGACGGGCACGTAGCTTATGAAGGCGTATTAAAACAGCTTACAAAAGATGATAATGAAAAGAAGCCTCGTAAACACCAGACTTGTATGATCCATACAAGAAGAGAGCTAATCAAGGCGTTACCTATAAGTGCTGACTTCAATGAGTTCGATAAGCTTGAAGACGACGAACTTATTGAACGCGTCACCAAAAAACTCCTTGAGTGTGACGACATAACAATAGTTTACCTAGCCTTAGCAATCTACTCTAGGATATATGCATACGAAACTCCATACAATGATAGCAGCGAGGAATCTAAGGAACAACGCGCCAAGCTACGTGAAGTTGGAGGTCCTGTTTACAAGCTAGTAACTGCATTAAATAACATTATGGCCCATTTAGGCAAAGATAGGATAAAGCCAAATAGCACAGGCACAGCTTACACTCAAGCGGTAGTCACCCCACTGAGCAAAGCTTGTGTCTACTATAAGAACCACCAAAAACAAATGGAGAACATGCTGACAGACCCGATGATACCTCTTGATACCAATGTCTGTGAGCAAACAATCAGACACTTAGCAGTCTTACGCTCTGGTTGTTTCTTCAAGGTCAATAAACACTCAATGCAGAGCCAATGTATTTGGTCTAGCGTTATTGGTACTGCTAAAATGGCAGGCATCAATGATGTAGAGCAGTACTTAAGAGACTTTGCTCGAGCTCTATGGAAGCATTGCATGGAGAATGTGTTAACCCAAGACTTCCATGAAAGTAATCAGGACGCCACCAAGTTGATGAAGCGCCATACTTGGAACATGGCAGAACTTAGCAATGACTTTGACATTGCAGCCTGGGATCCTTGGGAGTACGCTAAAAATCAGCAGAAACCTGAAATAGAAACTAGCAAATAATCCCAACCCACCAAATGAACAAGCGGGGTAATCTACAAAATGTAGGTTACCCCGTTTTTTTACCCCTAGTGCCATCGCTAAGTTGAGTTTCATATGCGATGGTGAAGTTACGAAGAGTCCCACTTTAAATTACCAACTTCGAACCTTAATCGTTTACCACGCCCCCCAAAACAACCCCCTCACAAGTTTTGCCTTACGAGGGGGGAATGTTATTAGCTGTTAAATGCTAACTACGTAAAATTCTTAACTAGAATAATGACTTAGCAATTGAAACTGCATTTTCAACAGTGAAACCGAAGAGCTTGAATAATTCTTCAGCTGGAGCAGATTCACCGAATCGGTCTATGCCAAGCACCTTACCGTTAAGGCCAACATACTTGTACCAGAAGTCAGTTACACCAGCTTCAATAGCCATACGTCTAGTGCAGCTTGAAGGGAGTACAGATTCACGGTATTCCGCAGACTGTTTATCAAACACTTCATTACATGGCATAGAAACAACGCGTACCTTTCTGCCTTCTGCTTCAAGAGTTGTAGCAGTCTTCATGGCAAGTTCAACTTCAGAACCAGTAGCAATGATGATTAAGTCAGGCTGAGAAGTACCTTCCTTAAGAACATAAGCACCCTTATAGATGTTGTTAAGCTGTTCTTCAGTTCTATCCATCTGGGCAAGACCCTGACGAGAGAAGATCAACGCATTTGGAGTAGTCTTGCTTTCAATTGCAAACTTCCAAGCAGCAGCTGATTCAACCTGGTCACATGGACGCCAAGTGTTTAGATTTGGAGTCAAACGAAGTGAAGAGATCTGTTCAATTGGCTGGTGAGTTGGGCCGTCTTCACCAAGACCAATTGAGTCATGGGTGTAAACGTAGATTACAGGGAGCCGCATGAGAGCACTCATACGCACTGCATTCTTAGCATATTCCATAAACATAAGGAATGTTGCGCCGTATGGAATGAACCCGCCGTGGAGGTAAATACCGTTCATGATAGCGCTCATACCAAATTCTCTTACCCCATAGTGTACATAGTTGCCAGAGGCATCATCAGGAGTAATAGACTTAGAATTCTTGTGCATGGTGAGATTACTTGGAGCAAGGTCAGCAGAACCGCCAAGGAATTCAGGGAGTAATGCCCCAAATGCATCAAGAGCATTCTGGCTTGCCTTACGAGAAGCAATCTTAGCAGGGTTATGCTGAAGGTGTTCAACAAATTCCTGAGACTTAGCAGCCCAATTTGCAGGGAGTTCATGCTTCATACGACGCATGTATTCTTCAGCTTCTTCTGGGTACTTTTCAGAGTAAGCCGCAAAAAGCTCATTCCATTTTGCTTCTTTAGCCTTGCCAGCTTCCTTAGCATCCCATGCTGCATAAATATCATCAGGGATTTCAAATGGACCGTACTTCCAACCTAAAGTTTCACGTGCTAAAGCAATTTCTGCAGCGCCAAGTGGTGAACCGTGGCAGTTTTGAGTCCCCTGCTTATTAGGTGAACCAAAGCCGATAATAGTCTTACAGCAAATAAGACTTGGCTTATCAGTGCAAGCCTGAGCAGCTTCGATTGCCTTCTTAATAGCAACTGGATCGTGACCATCAATCTTTTGTACGTGCCAATGGTATGCTTCAAATCTAGCAGCGGTATCTTCAGAGAACCAACCTGAAGTCTTACCATCGATAGAAATACCGTTGTCATCCCAAAACGCAATGAGCTTGCCTAGCTTTAAAGTCCCTGCTAAAGAACATGCTTCATGAGAAACACCTTCCATGTTGCAACCGTCACCGAGGAACACATAAGTATAGTGGTCAACGATATCAAGACCTGGCTTGTTGAACTGAGCCGCTAAAACTTTTTCCGCAAGCGCCATACCAACACCATTGGTAATACCCTGACCTAATGGGCCAGTTGTAGTTTCGATACCATCAGCATAACCATATTCAGGATGGCCTGGAGTCTTTGAATGAAGCTGTCTGAACTGTTTTAAATCCTCGATAGAAAGATTGTAGCCGGTGAGATGTAACAAGGAGTACAACAACATAGAACCATGGCCGTTAGAAAGAATGAAACGGTCACGATTAACCCATTTAGGATCAGCCGGATTATGATTTAAAAAACCGCGCCATAATACTTCAGCGATATCTGCCATACCCATTGGGGCACCCGGGTGACCGGAATTTGCTTTTTGAATGGCATCCATGCTCAATGCACGAATGGCATTGGCTAATTCTTTGCTAGAGGGCATTTATAACTCCTGCTAATTACACAAAACGGCGATGGCCGCCCTATCCTTTAAATTTGTTTAAATTCAGTAAGAATACAGAATTTTATTCTCCGCCCAACAAGGATTTTTGAACCGAGAAAAATACAACCTGTAAAAAACACATTACTGTGCGATGTATATTATACATGAAAGGACCATTTGAGCAACGAGCAACAAATCATGCATGTAAGCTAAACTGATATTATCTTAAATAATCGGACCTATAAATAATTGCCATTAATTTCGTTGTGCTTTTAATTCATCTAAGAATTTTTTACATGCAGCTTTATCCATCTCACTTAAAGATACAGAGCCTTGTTGCCGTAAATCTTGTTCGTAGAACGAATCATCGACCAAACTAGAACTTACAGTGTGATTTGATTCCCAACGTGATAAATTGCCATTTTCGTCTAGCACATTTTCCTTGATGTTTTTATATAACGAAAGTACTTTGTTACTCAGCAATTTATCCGTAACAAGCGAATTAGCAGGCGCTATCATCTGTCCATCATTAGAATAAACCGGGCCTCTAAAAACATAGTCATCACACGATAGAAGTTGGGAACGACGCATACCTATCCTTTGAACCGTTTCGCGACTTACAAGTGGGCTAAAAGAGGAAATATTAACCGCTCCATCAGTTTCATTAAACCAAGTAATGTCTTCGCCAAAGCCATTAAATCCACTATTTATCATCGAAAAAAGGCGCAAGTAAACTTGGCGATAATCAAGTTCGTAACTACTTAAATAGTACTTGTTATCTTTTTCCACATCATCGGTATGTTGGCCAATATAATACATATGTAATTCTTCAGCTTTGTCACACCAATAACAGGCGATCATAGACCCAGTAACCACGTCCACTGCATTATTATCGTGGAGCTTTTGCACAGCTTGAGCCGTCACTTCTTTGTCAAATGAATTACCAGTCCAAACCACATTCACCTTTGCATTAGGATTGACAAATTCCACCCCACGGGCGAAGTAATTTATCGAGCGCATGTATTCAACAAACGGAAAATCAGAAATATAGCCTATATTATTGGTTAATGTTTGCATCCCCGCGAGCATCCCCAAATAATACTTTTCCATAAAAATGGATACCCCATAATTTCGAACGTTACCACCGGTAGCTTTACCGTTGTAATAATAGAAGGAAATATCCTGATAACGTCTGAAGATATTTTCCATTTCCAAACCATACGGGAAACCGAACAAAAAGATGTTACGCACCCCTTCATCATGGGCTTTATCAATAATATCAGAAAGGATTAAAAGGTTATTACCAACCCCTTCGACTACTGAGACGTCAAACTGAGGATAGCTTTCGGTAGCTCCCATAAAGCCAGTTAAATTCAAAAAATATTTATTTTCCGGGGTGGAATTAGCATATTGAATCATCAATACAGAAATAGGTTTAGCTTCAGGTTCCCCAAAAACATTAGCAAAGGAAGCAAAAATACTATTTGATTTGCCCAAATACATTAGTCCAAGTACGTAAAGGCACTGAAAAACCATAAAGCCTAAAATTAAGAGCACGAAACGTTTACGTTTGAAGTTTACTTTCATTGTACGTCAACCTCCTCGACTCCATCGACAAACCAATTAAAGTGAAATAGCAACTCGTTATCAGGTATCACTGTACCTGATGAAACTCTAATATTCCCCTGGTTATCCCTAATTGTGCCTCGAAATACTTCACATTCATGTGAAAGCAAACATGACATCTCTGAATCGATATAATTTACTACTTCCACCGGTACATCAACGCCTACACCTTTAAGTTTTGCCGTGGCGGTTCTGACAGGTAACCAGTCTGAACCAGAAGTAAATTCATTAACAATAATTCGACGCGCTAATTGGCGATAGAACATAGACCAGTCCCAAACAGCAGAACCAATGGATGAATTGACAAAACTTGACTGTTTGTTCACATGATAACTCACACATTGCAAGAAATTTCGATCACAAAACCTTTCCACATCATTGCCACTTAAATGATAAGTCCAAGTTTTAATATGCGGATAGCGATCATAGAATTCATCGAGACGTCGTGGCAAATCAGCCTTTCCATTATTTGGAAGTTGGAAAGTAAAAACTTTAGCATGCGGATTAACTTTCATCACCCCTAAAGTAAAAGCATTAATCCCACGTATAACCTCTGAATTCTTATTTAAATAGACATAGCCAAATTGGCTCCCTTTTGAGGTCATGCCCGCTAAAATCCCAGAAAGATATCTGACATAATACATACGACTAAAGAAGCTATAGACGTTTGGTTGATCTTTAACACCTTCACTAATAGTAGTTATAAACTTTACTTGTGGATAATGAGCTGCAGCCAAGTTGATGCAATCTTCATAAACTCTTGAAGGAGCTATAACTACATTGCCCCCTCTAACCACAAAGTCATCGATATAAAGTCGACACTCTTGTGGGCCGATGCTATCGTGAATTTCTGCCACTAAATTTAGCTGACTAACCGCCACTAAAAATCCATTAGCATGAGCTTCATTCCAACCATCGTCATCATGTTTGCCAAAAGTCAACATCATGAACATAGGTTGCTTTTCGGCTGGCTGACGGTCAGTCACGACTATGTCATCGTTATATTGATAAAACGAAATAAACAACGACATTAAAACAATGATCACGAGGCACGCGATCAACACAAGAGTCAAATTGTAATTTGTCCGCATATGCACCTCTTTTTTACCCTCGCTCCTCAAATATCTTGTCTTCAAACAAAATCTCTTCAAATTCCTTTACCGGAATAGGTTTAGAGTAGTAATACCCTTGGCAGTATTCACAGCCTAAATCACGAAGCAAATTCTTTTGCTGCAAGGTTTCTACCCCTTCTACGAGAGTATGGATATTAAAATGCTTAGCAATCAAAATGATATCCTTGATGATGAGCATTGACTTACGATCAGTAGGTTTCATGCGATCCACAAAGGATTTATCGAGTTTTACCGTATCAAACGGCATAACTGACAGATTAGACAATGAAGAATAACCAGTCCCAAAGTCGTCCATTGATAATTTAAAACCAATGTCCTTTAACTGGCGTAACACTTCAATAACGTGAGAACTATCATCAACAGTTGCTGATTCTGTAATTTCAATGTCAACGTACTTCAAGAGATCACGATAACCTTCAACTTCCTGTTTTAGTTCAGCGACCAAATTAGGGTTTAGGAATTGCACTTGTGAAAGGTTGACAGAAATTGGAACTAAGCGCTTACCAGCTTGTTCCCACCGACGTAAAATGCGCAGACTTTGTCTAAACACATAACTGTCGATAAGAGCAATAGAACCATTGCGTTCGAACACCGGAATAAATTTATATGGTGGCAAAATACCTGTGCCTTTGTAATTCCAACGAATTAATGCTTCAGCTCCTGCTAAGGCATTAGTCTTTAGATCATACTTCGGCTGCAAGTAAACCAAAAATTCCCCCGCCGCTAAAGCTGGTTCAAGTTCTTGTTCGAGCACATTATTAGCGCGAATTTCATCACGGAATTTTTCGTTATAGATGTAGATGCTATCTTTATGAGTATAGGTTATACCTTCACTTCTCTTGTTTTTAGCTCGCCATGCAGTCATAGCAATAGCGCAGTTATCAATGCAGTAATCTAACTGTTCTTCTGTTGGAGCTAAACGCTTAGCATCGAACTCCGCCACCCCACAACAAAATACTGATTTAATATCAACATTTGGGATAGAGTTAAAGTTATCAAACATGTGAAGTAAAGTTTCGCGGATATCTTCTTCCTTGTGAGCTGCCATTATAAGCACGAAAAAGCCTTGTACTCTCGAAGCAAAAACGTGTTCATCGTCTAACTCAAGAAAGTATCTCGCCACTTTCAACTCGAACTTTTCCGCTAATTCCAAACCATACAAACGAGAAACCCATTCATAATTTGAAATAATCATCTTAACCACAAAGATACGATGGCCACTTTCCACCATCTTAACCATGTGTTTAAAGTTTTTACGCAAGCTCGATTTATTAGGCAATTGAGTATATTCATCAACATAAGCCAAATAATGTATGGAATTACGGTTCATATTCACGGTGTATTCATAGTATGAAAGCAGTAATAAAACTACCAACACAATACTCAAAATAAACACCACAAACATTACCATGATGGCGCTAATCTTGCTGTCAACTATAGAAGCAGGTATAAGACTAAAGTAATACCACCCTTGAAATTTAGTTGGCAAAATTGAGACATAATGCTTAGGGTACTTTTTACTTTGATAAACAAAAATTTCATCCTGCCCAGCATTCAAAAAATCTACTTCTGAAAAATTATTCTGGGTTTCTAGGGTTTCTATTTTTTTTTCTTCTAACCAACCACGAATAAAAGCCACAGATTCCTTTGGCAAGAGACGATCGTCAATAGAATGGTTAATAGCTACCACATTTCTCATGCTATTAACCAAAAAGCTCATGCCGTGATTATCTAACTGACTCGAACGACGATCACCAACAAATAATTTGATTAGTTCTACTTCGCTTATCTGAACGAACAGGAAATTCTTAATGTAATCACCTTGGTTTAAAGGCACCGCCATGATGATATCGTAGTGATTGCTATTAGGAGTTTTAACATAGATTAGAGAAACATCACTCCTAATGGATATCATTAGTTTTTTGAATACGCTAGGAGCGAGCTTATAGCCATAGAGCGAATTACCATCAATATCAACAATACCGATGTTTAAGTAACCAAAAACTTCGCGAATACCTTCCATGACAGAGTCGGTATGGACCCCGCCAACGTAAGAATTTTCTGACAGTGATTTGGCAGCAATTTTCAAAAAATTTTTTATATCATCTAACTTTTGGTTAACGTTATTAAGTTCATTAGCAGAACTAACCAAAATGTTTTGCTTAGACGAAGAAAGAACAATCTCTTCGAGTTTGTGTTTATAAGTAAGTGACCCACCGATCAACGTACAAACCAGCACCACAACCACAATTACTGATTGCTTATATGTTAATAATTTTTTTAAGAAACCAAGCATAGCGAACCGAATAATTTACTGAGTCTTATTAAATTTTTAGTCAGTCCTTCCTCAGAAGGTATATCCAACAAAATTTATTGACCATTATTTCGTGCGAGGAAAACGCAACAGACTTTAAACACCAGACAAACACTTTCCTTTAAATTATAAGACGTTAAGCTTTTCTTTTGTGCAAAAGAAAAGCTCATTTAACCAAATACCTTAAGCTATTCACATAATTAAAATTTATATAGCCCCAAATACATGCCCAATCTAAGAAATTGAATGTATTTACACTATGTTTTCTCAAATGATCCCCAACTTTTCAGTTCCCCTCCCCCACCTCACGATCGTAATTCCCAGAAATACCATGAGACAAATCACACAATTTTGATATAATACGCATCATAGTTGCTATGCCTAACGGCGTATTTTATCTAAAATCTCCAAGAAGACTCCTTCCTCATTAGGTGGGAGATGAATTGGTTTTTTTGGCTCTTACCTCTTTTGAGCTTAAATATATGATAATATACTAAGAAAAA
>OIZS01000864.1_pt1 | contig 11330 bp, 9 predicted proteins | sample 1588641 | NCBI WGS metagenome assembly OIZS01 (sample SAMN03283240) | human gut metagenome | biome: human-associated habitat; material: feces | host: Homo sapiens | place: Peru | collected 2012
ATATCCGCCATTGCCTGTATGCGCTTCAGACGATGAATGACAAACGATTTTCCTTCGTATAACTGCATGGCTTGTATCACACTAAAAAGCACCGTACCTACTAAGAACACCCAACAGGTATAAAGCAACATTTTAGGATAGATAAATCCAAACGCATAGCAACCCGCACCGACAACCATCAGCACGCCACCCAAGAGGAATATGGCACTCTGAATTTTACTCAACTGTTTCATTTTCTAAATCTTCTTCGTTATTATTAGTAGAATTAGGCAAATCGGTGCTCAAGACGAAGATATCCTCATCGTCTGCCTTCATGAAATAGTTTTCTCTGGCTATTTTCTGATAAGCCTTCGGATCCACGCGCATTTCCCTCAGCAGTTTGGTGTCTGCCTGATAACGCTCAGTATATTTTTTTATCTCAGAACGCAAATTACTGATCTGAATCTGGTATTTCACATGCTGGTAGATGCTATTGTCATCAATTGCACCTACTACCAAAACACCCACTACAATCACTATAAGATACTTATAATGAGAGAGATAGCCCCATATTACACCTAATTGTTTACTCATTTATTTCGATATTTGTTTGCAAAGATAATATTTTTTTGTTATCTTTGCATCATCATTTAAGAAAAAATAATGGAAGAATATATTGTTTCTGCAAGAAAGTACCGTCCGATGACCTTCGATACGGTGGTTGGACAGAGTGCTTTGACAACAACTTTAAAGAATGCGGTGAAGAGTGGAAAGCTTGCTCACGCATACCTTTTTTGCGGCCCTCGTGGTGTCGGAAAGACTACTTGTGCCCGTATTTTTGCCAAGGCTATCAATTGTGAGCATCCCCGTGAAGACGGAGAAGCCTGCAATGAGTGCGAAAGTTGTACTGCTTTCAACGAGCAGCGTTCATTCAACATCTTTGAGTTGGATGCCGCCAGCAATAATGGTGTAGAGCAAATCAAGGCTCTCATGGAGCAAACCCGCATTCCGCCACAGATTGGCAAGTACAAAGTGTTTATCATCGATGAGGTACACATGCTGAGTTCCGCAGCCTTCAATGCATTCCTCAAGACATTAGAGGAGCCACCATCGCATGTCATCTTTATCCTGGCGACCACGGAAAAGCACAAGATTCTGCCTACCATTCTCAGTAGATGTCAGATTTACGATTTCGAGCGAATGACCGTTCCTAACACAATCAAGCACCTGGCTATGGTAGCAGAAAAAGAAGGAATCAAATATGAGGAACAGGCTTTGGCCGTCATCGCAGAAAAAGCCGATGGCGGTATGCGCGATGCCCTTTCTATCTTTGACCAGGCTGCCAGTTTCTGTCAGGGCGACATCACTTATAAAAAGGTCATCGAGGATTTGAATGTTCTGGATAGCGACAACTATTTCAACTTGGTTGACCTCGCTCTCTCTAACAAAGTGAGCGAGATGATGGTGCTGCTGAACAATATTCTCAACAAAGGTTTCGACGGAGGCATTCTTGTCCAAGGTCTTGCCCAACATGTGCGTAACGTCATGATGGCAAAAGATCCACAGACTCTGCCACTCTTGGAAACCAGCGAAGAGCAAAAGGCCAAATTCCAGGCACAGGCTCAGAAAGCCCCTACACCTTTCTTATATAAGGCACTAAAAATCATGAACGACTGCGATGTTCAATACCGCCAGAGTTCAAACAAGCGCCTACTGGTAGAACTGACCCTCATCCAAGTAGGTCAGATAACTCAACCAGAAGATCAAGATGTGCCAAGTGCGGGGCGTACGCCCCATAGATTAAAATCCCTGTTTCAGAAATTGATTGCTCCTCTTAAGCCTGCTTCTCAGGGTGCAGGTACAGAGCAAGCTGGCAGCAAGAATGTCGAAGCCGTTCCTGCTGTCGGGCATTCTATTGCCCAAAAATCCGAGACTGATGAAACTGCCTCAGCGAAAGTTGCTTCTACAACAAGCAACAAACCTAAGGGAAGTATCAAACTTGGCAGTATCGGCATGACGTTTAAGAATCTAAAGAAACACAAAGAAGAAGACAAGAACAATTATTCTGCCATCAGCGACACAATAGAAACTGCGTCAATAGCCGAAGATAAAAAGCAGCCTTTCGATAACGAGCTTCTATACGGTCAATGGATGAGTATGTGTATGAGAATGCAAGGTATCAACGAACTGTATGGTTTGTCACAACGCCTGAAAATGCTGACTCCCAAAATCACAGATTATCCTTCGGTGGAAATCGTCATTGATAACCCGATACTTCTTGATCAAATCGGAAAAATCAAAAACCGCATCAGAAGTACACTTGTATTAGGATTACACAATGACGACATCGTCATCAATTACCGTGTAGCCAAGCAAGCAGAAATCGGAAAGATACGTAATAAACGAGAAATCTTCGATGACATGAAAAAGAAAAATCCTGCACTTGACAAATTGGTACAGGAATTCAAATTAGTCATGGCATGATTCTTTTCAAAAAAGATAAACTGTCTTTTAACGACAAATAAAAAATCCTATGGACAAAGCATATCGAGCTACATCCATAGGATTATTATTTTAAATCAGAGTCATACCATTTTCCTCACATTCCTTGCGCATTTCATCAGGCCAGATACTTGCCTGGATTTCACCAATATGCGCCTTATGAAGCAAGACCATGCAGAGTCGGCTTTGTCCTATACCACCACCGATACTCAAAGGCAACTTATCATTTAAGAGTTGCTGGTGGAAATAGAGTTTCTCGCGATCTTCCTTACCTTCTATCTTCAACTGGCGAAGCAAGCTTTCCTTATCCACACGAATACCCATGGAACTCAATTCAAAACTACGCTCCAAAACCGGATACCAGATCAGAATATCACCATTAAGACCCATCTTTCCATTCTCGGCAATGGTACTCCAATCGTCATAGTCAGGAGCACGTCCATCATGCTTCTTACCATCACTCAACTTACCACCAATACCTTCTACGAATACAGCACCATATTTCTTGCAGATAGCATCCTCTCGCTCTTTAGGAGTCATATCAGGATACATATCAAGCAAATCTTGCGCATGAACAAAATGAATCTGCTCTGGCAAGAAAGGCTTCAACTGTGGATAATGCTCACAGGTGAGATATTCAGAACGGCGGATAGCAGCATAAATGCGACGCACCACGCCTTCCAAGAATGCCAAGTTGCGATCTTTCTTTTCAATCACAGCCTCCCAATCCCACTGGTCAACATACAGAGAGTGGAGATTATCGAGTTCTTCGTCAGCACGAATAGCATTCATATCGGTATAGACACCATATCCAGGTTCTATTTTATATTCAGCCAATGTCAATCTCTTCCATTTTGCCAGAGAATGAACCACTTCTGCCTTAGCATCTCCCAAATCTTTGATAGGGAATGTTACAGGACGTTCCACTCCATTGAGATCATCATTAATACCCAAACCTTTCAATACGAAAAGAGGAGCAGTCACACGACGCAGACGAAGTTCTGTAGAAAGATTCTCCTGAAAGAACTCCTTAATCAATTTGATTCCCATTTCGGTTTGGCGCATATCAAGAAGTGCCTTATAGCCTACTGGTTTTATTACATTACTCATAATATATATATTTTCTTTGTTTTTATGTATTTAGGGACAAATGAAATACAGATATTAAAACACCTGTTTTCTATTTGACGGTGCAAAGGTACTAAATTATTATTAATCTGCAAGCGTTTTTCTATTTTATTTTTCAAAATGATAGAAATTTTAATATTTCACTATCTATTTGCACTCTTTTCGCATCATTTTCCCTGTATCATTTTGAATTCAAAGCCTCTCCGTCAACTCTAAATAAGTTTTTTTACTCAAATATTTGGTTATTTCAAATAAAATCAGTAATTTTGCAAACGTATCTGCAAATTGCATATATGGAAGAGATTTTGCATATATATAATAAGGTATGAATATCTTGGTCTCGTAGCTTAGTTGAATAGAGCGTTTGATTCCGGTTCAAAAGGTCGTGGGTTTGAGTCCCACCGAGATCACACATTCTCTATCCAGGAAAGACACTTTCCCAACGGAAAGCCATCCTGTATCAGAGAATTATCACATTATTTAATTAAGAACATGGACTTAGTAGAACGTTTTATAAACTACACAAAATTTGACACACAGTCGAGCGAAGATTCCGACAGTGTGCCTAGTACGGCGAAACAGTTAGAGTTCGCCAAGTATCTAAAACACGAATTGGAAGAGGAGGGGCTTAGCGATGTAGAGATGGACGATATGGGTTACATCTACGCTACATTGAAAGGCAATACCAAGAAAAAGACACCTACCATCGGATTTATATCTCACATGGACACCAGTCCGGATGCAAGTGGCAAAGACATCAAGGCACGCGTCATCCGCAACTATGATGGCGAAGATATTGAATTGAGTCCTGGCATCTTCTCTAAAGTTGATAAATTCCCTGAATTGAAAGCCCATAAAGGCGAGGACATCATCGTAACTGATGGCACGACCCTTCTTGGTGCAGACGATAAAGCAGGAATTGCAGAAATCGTACAGGCTATGTGCTATCTCAGAGACCATGATGAAATCAAACATGGAGATATACGTGTAGGCTTCAACCCTGACGAAGAAATCGGAATGGGTGCTCACCACTTTGATGTTGAAAAATTTGCCTGCGACTGGGCTTATACCATCGACGGAGGCGACCTCGGCGATTTGGAATACGAAAACTTCAATGCCGCAGCTGCCAAAATCCGCATCAAGGGTGTGAGTGTACATACAGGTTACGCTAAAGGCAAGATGATCAACGCAAGCAGACTTGCGGTGGAATTCCAAAACATGATACCAGAGACCGACCTTCCTGAAACCACAGAAGGTTATCAGGGTTTCTACCATTTGCTGGGCATTGAAAGTCACTGTGAGGAAGCTAAGTTGGCTTATATCATTCGTGACCACGACCGTGAAAAATTTGAAGATCGCAAAGCATTCATTGCTGACTGCGTGAAGAAAATCAACGAGAAATATGGCGAAGGAACATGTGAGGCTGAGATTTACGATCAGTATTACAACATGAAAGAGAAAATCGACCCTAACATGCATGTTATCGACATCGTCTTGAGAGCGATGCAGGAAAGTGGTGTTCCTCCACGTGTAGAACCTATCCGTGGCGGCACAGATGGAGCACAGTTGAGTTTCAAGGGACTTCCTTGTCCAAACATCTTTGCAGGCGGCGTCAATTTCCATGGTCCACATGAATTTGTCAGCATCCAGGTAATGGAGAAAGTAGTACAGACCATCGTGAAGATTGCGGAAATCACAGCAGAATACAACGACTAAGTTTCGTATCAATCATAATAATCTATAATCCCAGAAAGCAAGAATGCTGATGGGACTATAGATTATTTTCATATTATGACCTGATACGCTAATAGACGATTAACTGTTTTCACTTACATATCAAACTTAATTTTCTTTCGAATGGCAGAAATTCCATTTTTAGTAAAAGATTTGGCACTCATATTGATGGTTGCAGGCATCGTAACCATCATTTTCAAGAAACTCAAGCAACCCCTTGTGTTAGGATACATCGTTGCCGGTTTTCTTGTTTCACCTCACATGCCATATACCATGTCGGTCATTGATGAAACAGACATCAAGACTTGGGCAGATATCGGAGTCATCTTTACCTTATTTTCACTCGGTCTTGACTTCTCTTTCAAGAAAATCGTAAAAATGGGAGCCTCTCCTATCATTGCAACCGTAGTCATCGTGTTCTCCATGATGATGCTCGGCATCAGCATAGGTCATGGTTTCGGGTGGAGCAAGATGGACTGTATTTTCCTTGGCGGTATGCTTGCCATGAGTTCCACCACCATTATTTACAAGGCTTTTGATGATATGGGACTGCGGCAACAGAAATTTGCGGGCATGGTAATGAGTGTTCTGATATTGGAAGACATACTTGCCATTGTCATGATGGTGATGCTGTCGGCTATTGCAGGAGGAAACAACCCTGATGGAGAACAGATGATTGGTTCTGTGATAAAGATTGCCTTCTTCCTTGTTCTTTGGTTTATAGTAGGCATCTTTGCCATCCCACTTTTCCTCCGTTCTGTACGCAAACTTATCAACAACGAAACCCTTCTGATTGTAGCATTAGGACTCTGTTGCGGCATGGCAGTACTCTCCACCAAGGTAGGATTCTCCAGTGCTTTTGGCGCTTTCGTCATGGGCAGCATCTTAGCAGAAACCATCGAAGCAGAAAAGATTATCAAACTGGTGGAACCCGTAAAGAACCTGTTTGGAGCCATCTTCTTTGTTTCCGTAGGTATGCTCGTTGACCCTAAGATTCTGATAGAATACGCCATTCCTATTCTGGCATTAGTAGGTAGCATACTCATAGGACAAGCCATATTCGGTACCTTCGGCTTCATGCTCGGTGGAGAATCTCTGAAATCAGCTATGCGCTGTGGATTTTCCATGGCACAGATTGGTGAGTTTTCTTTCATCATCGCTTCCTTAGGTCTGTCATTAGGCGTTATCAGCAACTATCTCTATCCTGTAGTTGTTGCCGTATCCGTCATCACGACCTTCCTAACTCCTTATATGATTCGCCTTGCCACACCGACGTATCAAGTCATGGAGAAGCATCTGCCGAAGCGACTCATCAACATACTGAATCATTTTGCGATGAGCCATCCTTCTACGACTCAGCAGAGCAAATGGAAGTCTCTCCTCAGACAAATGCTCATCAACACCGTAGCCTATTCCATCCTTACTGCAGCAGTCATCGCATTGATGTTTACCTTCGTACTTCCATTCACTCGAAGTCTTTTCCCTGGTTGGAAGTTGCATTGGTATGCTAACGCCATCACAGGTATATTGACTATCGTGCTGATAGCTCCATTCCTGCGTGCCATCATCATGAAAAAGAACCATAGCAATGAGTGGAAACGCCTATGGGTAGAAAGCAGCATCAACAGGATTCCGCTTCTCTTCACCATCGTCGTGAGATTTGTTATTGCGTTGGCTTTCATCTTCTATATCTGCAATTATCTGACACGTTTCACCGATGCGCTCATGATAATCATCGGCATTGCAGTCGTTTCCCTGATGATAGCATCAAGATGGACCAAGAAGAGAAGCATCAAGATGGAAAGACTCTTCATTCACAACCTGCGTTCAAGGGACATTATGGCACAGGTAAACGGCGAGAAGAAACCACTCTACGAAGGACATTTATTGGACCGAGACATCCACATCAGCGATTTTGACGTGCCGGAAGATTCTTCATGGGGAGGAAAAACGCTCAAAGAACTGCATCTCCGTGAACGGTTTGGTGTAGATATGAGCAGTATCATGCGTGGTTCACAACGACTGAATATTCCTAACGGAGATACAGTCATTTTCCCAGGAGATAAATTACAAGTCATTGGTAATGATGACCAATTGCAGAAATTTGCAACCGCGCTCAGTACGGATCTCATACCAGAAGATCTGGAAATAGAGAAACGGGAGATGAAACTACGACAACTCATCATCAGCGGTAAAAGTGAATTCTGCGGGAAATCACTTCTTGAAAGTGGAATCCGCGATAAATACAACTGTATGGTTGTGGGATTGGAAGAAGGACAAGAGAACTTAACGAAAATAGCTCCTACCCGTACATTTGAAAAAGGAGATATCCTTTGGATAGTAGGAGAAGAAAGCGACTTGCAAAAAATAATGGAGAGGGCTTAGCCTTCTCCATTATTTTATTTATATTCTATACCTTATATTAACGACTTTGCGGTATTGATCGCATTGTTGAATCCATTATTTTATTTATATTCAATAGCTTTATTAACCCTTCTTGAAAATTCAATATTTATATTAGCATTTCCAGAAAGTTTTCATTTTAATTATATCCTTATTGGCATTTCTTCAAAGCTCTCATTTACGGCTGCAAAATTACAAAAAGGCTTTTGCAACTCGGTTGCAAAAGCCTTTTTCTTACCTCATATTTTGATTTTTTATTTCAAATCCTCCAAGACCTTGGTTCCCTCCAAGAGTTTCTGAATATCATCCATGGCGATTCTTCCTTCCACTTCTACCAAGAGACAGTTATCATAGTTGGCCTTGTAAGCGACCACCTCCGACAAAACATCGGCATCCATCTTCACCAATACCCTGAAGCCATCATAAGCATTGTCCTTCATTACCAAAGGCTGGTATTCCTCCTCATCGACGTTATCCAACTCCTTCAAGAACTTCTTCTTTACCTTAGTCTTGCAAGCGTCCAGTTTGAGAATACGCACGCCCGTCACCTTGTCAATGGCCTTGGCTACATCCTTGTCGTATTTCGGCGGCTGCCTTGACAAGAAGCATCATCGCAGGCGAAACATAGGTATATTCCGCACGATTCTTAGCCTTATACTCATTAATAAGATCTTTGGCCGATTTTGCTGAGAGTGTCTGAGCTGCAAGCACCATCACCAGCATCAAAAACATTGTAATCTTTTTCATCTCTTTATCCATTAATTGTTGTTCTCGGGTGCAAAAGTAACAATTTAATAGTAGAAACTCTGATTTTACTTGTTATTTATTATTAATTTTCTTCCGTCATATTTTAATATTCCATGGAGAAAGTGATGCCACGACGCATCATATCCTCCAAAGTCGGCTTCATACGAAGGATAAAACCTTCCCATGAACGGTTCTTTTGCATACTCCAGCCCGCCTCTGCCAAAGCCAAGGCACGAGGATAAGCCTGGTAATAGATTCGCTCAGGCGTATTGATGCACTCGCTCCATAGCGTACCAGCCACGCCAAAGAGATTGTTGTTCTCAAAATCTTCACCCATTCCCCAACCCGGATCAAGACGATACGTATCTTTCAGAGTGGTGACAGGCATTCCCCAATTCACTTCCGGCATATCTCCCTTCGCCATAGGATAATCAAAATAACAATGTTCTCCAGGACAAAGCATAATACGGGCATTGTTTTCTACGGCAGCCTTCAAAGCTTCCTCTGTCAGACCCGAACGCCAGGCAAAGGTAACACATCCCGGTTGAATCTTCTTGAAATCCAGTTCATACCAGAACATCGGAGTCTTATGATACCGGTTGCGCAAGAGTTCTATCATGCGGTCGAAGAGATAACCTTGCAATTTCCAATTCTCAGAACGGTCGGTCGTGGTAATACCCAACTTTTTCTTCAGCACCTGGCATTTAGGACAATTAGTCCAACAATCCAGTGCCGGATTACCTGCCTCATCACCCCCTAAATGAATATAAGGAGAAGGGAACACGTCAGCCAATTCCTTGAAAACATTTCCCAGGAACTCGTAAGTGAACTCATTACCCGGGCATAATAATTCATCAGAAACGCCACAAGTCGTTCTGATTGGCACCTGCACACCATGGCAAGTCAATTCAGGATAAACGCTGATAGCAGCCACTTCATGCCCAGGCATTTCGATTTCAGGAACCACCTGCACATGATATTTCGCAGCATAACTTACCAAATCCCTCATTTGCTCTTGCGTATAATAGCCTTTGATAGGCATATTCATGTCGTCCATTCCCCATCTGCTGCTTGCTTCAGCCGTCAAACGAGGATACTTCTTGATTTCGATGCGCCAAGCCTGATCATCCACCAGATGCAGATGGATGGCATTCAGTTTATAGCGGGCCATCTCAGGAATGAAAGCCTTCAACTGCTCGTAAGGGATAAAAGTACGACAAGGATCCACCATCAGTTCTCTTACATGAGTGCGTGGCTGGTCTGAAAGCGATAATTGAGGAATCGCATCACAACAGTTCTTTTCGCCATTACCACGCAGCAACTGGTCAAAGGTCATTAAACCATAGAATACACCAGCTGCCGTTTTTCCTTTAATCGTAACTCCTCGCTGCAAGACTTCGAGTGTATAAGCTTCATCGTCGGCAAGAGAAGGATTTATTTCCATCGTCAAAGTCAACTGTTCTTTGCTTCCACCCTTTACGTTCGCTTTCTGTCTGGAATTTCCCACCTGAGTGTTATTGTTTGTCAAGCAGTCCCGTTTAGAAAGGATTCTTTCGGCCTGTTCCTTTTCATTCGCAAGACCATCAGCAGCCACGATATTCCAATTTCCATGCACCTGAAGTAGGTGGGCATCTTTCTTTACCTGCAAGTCCATAGGCACAGGAATCAAGCATTTCATCGGATCACATGTTTCCTTAGCCTGCTTCATGTCTGCAAAGAACAAACTCCAGCCTGGTGCCTTCCGGTAAGCCTTCTCGCTCCCCTTTGGAACGATTAGCTTGCATTGACTGCGATGGATGCCATAGAAAGTCGTGACGTCAGCACGAGGAGGAATCTTAGAATTCACCTTCACAGTCTGTAAACTCGACAAATGCGCAAAAGCATATTCAGCCAACTGTGGAGTTCCTTCGATGATGATGTGTTTCAGGTTTTTACAACCCGAAAAGGCAGCAGCATCTACCTGCCTTAAACTCATCGGGAGATGAAGTTCCTGCAAGTTATCACAGGCAAAGAAAGCCTGCGAACCAATCTGCTGCACTCTTTGAGGCAGCAAGATTTTTTGCAGATGATGGCGAGAATGAAAAGCATTCTTAGGGATGACGGGACAAGTCGCTTCACTCAAATCTACATTTCTGAGTTGCCAGCAAAGATCTCTCATTTGCCGGAAATCAGAATTACCTTGAGTGGTCAGGTTGCCCGTCAACTTCAAGGAAATCGCCGTTGTTTTCTTTTCTGCCTTCAGGCTATCCATGTTGGCAACAGTCTGTGCAAACAGAGTTGGAGAACACAGGAGCATGAAGGAAAGTGCTAACATTTTTCTCATTCTTATGAATATCATTAGGTTATAGTTATTAATAATTCCAATGGGACAAAAATACGGATTTTATTAGAACTTTCCAAATCTTTTGAATTAAAACTTCTAAAAAACCGCATCTTACTTTATTTTAGAAAAGGGAAGGAGGAAAAGAAAGAGGAAGAGAGAAATAATGGAGAGGAAAAAAAGGAGAGGAAAAAAGGAGGAAAATGAAGGGAGAGGAGTAGAATGAAGAGGGAGGAAGCATAGAGGGATTGAAGAATCGAGTAGGAGGTAAGCACTAATCATAGGTGTTTATCTCCTATTTTCATGTTTACCGACCTCTCACACCACCGTACATGCGGTTCCGCATACGGCGGTTCCTATTTTGGGTGCCATTCGAGATACGCCCCCATTAAAGTAGCATACCCTGCTGAGCATAGATTATTGTTATCTATCGCCCTCTTTAGAATAGGGCTGTCAGCTATTCGCCAATAGCCCTTGCGAGTATTACCCCATTCGTATGCTTGGTATTTATTGATAC
>OIZS01000866.1_pt1 | contig 11324 bp, 6 predicted proteins | sample 1588641 | NCBI WGS metagenome assembly OIZS01 (sample SAMN03283240) | human gut metagenome | biome: human-associated habitat; material: feces | host: Homo sapiens | place: Peru | collected 2012
CGCCTTCAAGTAAAGCTCTCATTTTTTCAAGATCTGCTTAATCTATAGCCTTAACTATTGGGGCAAAGCCTTGAGTTTCTTGAGTTTCTTAAGTTTGCTTGGCGGTTTTGCTTCTACGTGGTTTGTTAGCTATCTTCCTTAATCCTTCTAGATCTTGTTTTTTGTAAACATGATACCAAGAAGAGAGTAAAAATGCTGATTTGATACCATTTCTCGAGGCAACATCTAAAAAGCAATCGTTAGAATTTACATATTCCAAAACCATTTTTTCGATGAACTCAGCTTTATACTTAGTATTAGTGCTTGAGTGCTTTAGGACCTTTAGGTTACTTTGATACTTTCGGACCAAAACTCTAGCGTAGTAAAACTCACATTAAATTGCTTGCTTGCAACCGTAGCTCCCTTTTAAATTGTAAGTTTGGCAATCTTAATTCTGTCTTTGTCTGTTAGCTTCAGAGCATACTTCCATTTGGATTACCTAAGGGATCAAAAATCTAGTACACTCTATTAGCTTAATTAAAGAAAGGGTTAGCCTAATTAAAGAGATTTTTAGAAAAACGCGTTAAGATAAAATGGAACGTAAACGCCATGCCATTAAAGCTTAAAATATAGTTCGGCGTAAAGAGCGTTGAACTTTTTAAAAAATTATGAGGCACTTACGGTAAAATATGGGAATGAACTTTTTGGGTGCCACTTTTGTTGCTTGCTTTGGTTGCCACCTTTATGGCCTCCCTGGTTGCCCACCTTTATCACGGCCTTTAAGGTCTCATACTTTTGGTGACAAAGTGTTTTTTTGGGGGTATGTGGTTTATGGACGCCGACGCTTAAAAACTGACCTTATAGATAAACAAGGATATGTAAAACTCAATGGATGTATTTGATAAACTTGATTCGAGACTACAACGTGTAATCTATCATAAATTGGGTTGGCGCGACTTACGCCCCATGCAAAAGGTGGTAATTTCAGCGCTTTTAACGGGAAGCGGGGATTTATTGGTTTCCGCTCCTACGGCGAGCGGTAAAACCGAGGCTGCCTTTTTGCCTCTCATTTCCAAATGCTTGCAAGATCCAAGTGAAGGGCTCAAGATTTTATGCATCTCGCCTTTAAAAGCCTTGATGAATAATCAAGAAGACCGCATAAAAAGATTATGTCCGAGTGACTCAATGCCTGTTACTGTTTGGCATGCTGACGCCTCAGCTAGCGGCAAAGCTCGCCTTAAAAAAAATCCTGAGGGGATTTTAATCATCACCCCTGAATCGTTAGAAGCGGTGTTAGACGCTGCTGCAAGTCATCCAGAGCTTATGTTTGCCGGCACCAAATACGTAGTCATTGATGAAATTCATGCTTTAGCCGGGACCACGCGTGGCACTCATATTTTAAGTTTATTACGACGGATTGAAGCCTTGATTGGACGCAAGTTAGATACGGTTGGCTTATCAGCTACAATGAGTAATCCAAAAGAATGCGCTCAGTGGCTAAGACCTAATGATCCTAAGCGCGTTTTAATTATCACGGATGATGGCGCCGGGACCATTACAGGGACCCGTGGGGAAGAGAGTCGAGTTTTGCAAAGCTTAAGCCCCCCTAAAGATAAACCAAGCTTAAAGGGATGTATCTACGCTTGGGACTTTACTAAAAGCATTGCCGAGGCTAAGGCCGCCAAAGACGCCCAAGCCCAAAATGAGGATAATCCCTCAAAGGATAACGCCAATACGAATACCCACGCAAATTCTGCCACCAATAGGACCGATCCAAATCATGAACCGGTAAACAACCAAGCAGGCGCCTTCCCAAACACCTCACGTTCCACCAGCGTTAAGTGGGCTCAAGAGACGTATTTTCAGAAATACATGGCCAACAATTATATTCCGTGGGAGGAGTCGTCTAACTTAGAGCCAAAGGTTTTTGCGGTAGATGCTTTTTTAGAGTCCACTGATTGGTTCTACCAGGCCGTGCACGTTGAGTACGTCGCCCAGATGTTACGCGCCGCCGCCCGTAAAAAGGTCTTAGCTTTTGTGAACTCGCGTGATTATTTGGAAGGCATCTTTAGTCTATTAGCAGCCTTAAAACAAGCGGGTTATGATTTTCAGGGGGTGTCGGTCTTAAAACACCATGGTCTAATGGACGCACAAGAGCGTCTACGGACTGAGAAGTTATTATCCCAAGCGCATACTGGGGTTTTAGTGCTCTGTACTTCCACTTTGGAACTTGGGATCGATGTCGGCGACGTTGATGAAATTTTCTTCCTCAATGCGCCGTTTTCAGTAAGCTCGTTTTTACAACGCCTAGGCCGTAGTGGGAGACGAGCCGGTCAAGTACCGACCTTTAGATTTTTTCTGGGGTTACGAAACTTTTCTTTAGGCAAAACTAGAGGGGAGAATAATGGTTTAAATGCGTTATTGTACCCTGAACTTGCACGCGCTATTGCTTTAGTACGCTTGGCTTTACAAAAGAAAATTGAACCTTTAACGGGCTTGTTCCCTGACGCCTCGACTTTTGTGCAACAAATCTTATCCTATATTGCGGCTGAGCGTATGACCACCTTGCCGGCTATCTATAAGGCGATTGGGCGTGAAGGCTTTGCTAATTATTTTTCTAAAAATGATTTCATTGCGGTTATGACTAAGCTATGCCAAGACCAAAATCCATTGGTAGAGCAAGACCCAAATGGTATGATTCACCTCAGTAAAAAAGGGGAGTACTTTTGTGAAGACCGGGAATTTTTCTGTAGCTTTGCGGCGGAACGAACGATTGAATTATTAGAGAACAACCGCCTAGTCGCCAGAATTCCGCTCTCTGTGGCGCCAGATTTAATACCGGGCTTGGTTTTAAAGGTCGGGGATAAATTATGGGAAGTGCTCGAATTTATTGATGGAGAAAAAGCTCTAGTTAAAAGTTGCTTTGTGGCAGAAGAAGCGCTTGAAGTTTCGTTAGGAGGAACGGGTGGCGTGGCTGCCTCAGGTGATTTAGGCTGGGAACTTGGTTTAGTGTTAGCTGATAATAAGGCGGAGCCTTTTATGACGGCGCCAGCTGTTACGCTTTTAAACGAAGCGTCAACTTATGCTTGGCGTGCCGAGCAAAGTGGAGTGGTGTTTTTTGTGTGGGGTAGTAGCCGCGTTTTAACCACTATCTTTATCTTACTTAAGCACTTAATGCCCGAACATACTTTTGCACGGACCAATTTGTTTATTAGAAGTAGGTCGCTTGAAAAGGATTATTACCGCGGTGAGCTTTTACCAGGCGCAACGCCGCGGGACTATATGTTCCAAGCCTTGCTTGCGGAGCCAATCACCGAAGAGCTATTACTAAAGGCTGTCGCTAAGATGCCTGTTTCGGCTCGCAGAATGCATAAGTTTGATGAATTGGTCCCACAGTATTTGCTGGACCAAGAATATGTACGTCGTTGTTTAGATTTAGAGGGAACGATTTCGTATTTAAAGCTGGCAACAGCCAATGTCCAGAACAATGCTTAACGCCGCAAAAGAAGGTTTTAAATGCTACAAAAATAAGGTGTTAAAGACCCAAAAATTAAGTTTTAAAGGCCCCAAAGCAAGGTTTTAGAATAAAACTAGCCATTACAAAACTGTAATGGCTAGCGGTTTTAGCTTTGTTGTACAGCTCTGCTTTTTGTTTTAATTGTTAGTTTTAAAGTTTTAACTATCGCTTACTTAGAAATAGAGGATCGCACTTGTTTTTTTTACTTATCCTGTATTTAGTCTGTGTTCGATATTTTATGCTTACTAAAAGCTTTATGGTAGTGATTTTAGGGGGCTAAAATCATTTGCAAGCAGCATGTTGATGGTTGTAACGTTTACGGTGTAACGCTATGTGTTTACATGATTAAATTCAAGGCCTAATAAAGTATATTTGGCTATGGTACGTTGGTAAAAAGGTCTAGCTTTACCACAAAGAACCGTGGCAAACCCAATAGAAATTAATATACAAGAATCAAATAAGAATCAAATAAGAATCAAATAAGAAGCAAATAAGAAGCAAATAAGAAGCAAATAAGAAGCAAATAAGAAGCAAATAAGAAGCAAATAGGAGAGTGGGGCTACAAAGATATAGTTTGGGGTATTTTTTGTTCTGAGGCGCGAGGTCAAACTGCCCGCTGTCCCCAAAAGCTCTACTGCGGACCTAATGTTTGCCTCTCCAAAAATAAAAAAGGCACCTCGCTTGAGGTGCCTTACCCTAAATATTAAAGTCTAATTACTTTGTAGGTTCAAAAGTGAACTCTAAAGTCTTATCGTTAACCTTAACTAAACCTAAACCTGTAGCTTTAATGGTAATGTTTCCGATTGTTGGACAACCTTCATCACCTTGTAAGCAAAGTGAAGTCCCGTTTGAGGAATTGTAGAGCTCACCATCCCATGATGCTTCGCCGGTAATCTTGAATTCATAGCCTTCTTCAAGAGTTGTTTCCAAGGTCCAATAGCCATTTTTATAGGTCATTGGTTTGAATTTCCAGCCAGAAGAATCGCCTACATAGTAAAGCTGAGCATGAGTCTTGTTAGCAGCATCTTCGTTAACAACAGCCCAAATTGATACAGCCTGAGGAGCTGCAGTGGTGTTGTTTTCGACCTTACCAACAGTTACGCCGTCAGCAACCTTTACCATGCCTTCTGGAACAGCAATAGTCTGTGCGGATGGAGTACTGTTCATAACAACCTTGATCTTTTCCCAGGAATCGCCTACGCTCTCACCATCGATGTTTACGATTACAACTTCATCAGAACTTGCGTCGTCAAGAGTTACGTTATCAAAGATCTTGTCAGCAGTAGTCATATGGAAAGCAGGGTGTGCTTTTCTCATTTGGATGTAAGCGGCATAAGAGTCGTTTACAGACTTCCAATCACCAGCCTTTAAGTCCCACTTAAAGTCGTTAGCACCGGTAATGGTGTTGTAGGAATTATGTATATCCTTACCGGCTGCAATCTTGGTGCGGCCAAATTCTTCACCACCATGGATGAATGAAATACCTTGGCTAATCATGATAATGCTATTTGCATAAACTTGAAGAGCCTTTGCTTCAGCAGAACCAGAGGTAACACCTGCAGCTTCAATCTTATCTCTAAGAGCTAAGTTGTCGTGAGCGGTAACATAAGATACAGTCTGTTCAGGGTCAGCAAAACCTTGAGCACTCCAAACATCGATACCAGTAGCATCAGCATGTCTTACACCTGCTTTTACGCCCATGAATACACAGTCTTTATTGGTTTCGAGCGGTTTATCGTTTTCGTCGGTACCGTTGCCATCCCAGCCGTCATTAGTCTTATTAAAGATAAAGCCTAAGGCTTTTCCGTCATCGCTTGAGCCTTTCAGACAGTTTCTAATTCTGTTATTAAAGGCCCCAACGTGAGCATCTTTTGAAGTCTTATACATTCTACCAGTACGAACTGGTTCTTTAATAAGTTCTTCAGCAACATCGTTGTCACTAGCCCATGGTTCGCCGTAGATAACCAAGTTTGCGTCAGGATGTTGCTTATTTAAGTATTCGCCCCAATCAGAGTAGTCTTTAGTTGCAAATGCGCCAACCAAGTCTAATCTAAAGCCGTCAACATGGAATTCAGAAACCCAATAATCCATAGAGTCACGAATCATGGTCCAAACCATGTTTTGATCAGCATTCACGGTGTTGCCACAACCGGTTGTGTCTTTACTTAAGTAGTAGTTCTGAGTAATGCCACCAAGTACAGTCTTATCCATAGTATGGTTGTATACTACGTCCATGATTACACGAATACCTTGTTTGTGGAATTCGTTAATCATTTCTTTTACTTCTTTAATCTTTTGTGCGTATTTATCCGTGCCAAATACAGAAGTGTATCTGTCTTCTGGTACGTTGTAGTTCCATGGGTCATAACCCCAGTTGTAGCAAGAGCTGTCTTGAGAATCAACGTTAGAGCAGGTTGCATAATCGAAGATAGGTTGGAGCTGAACGTGAGTTACCCCAAGTTCCTTCAAGTGGTCAATACCGGTCTTAACGCCGGTATCGGCATAGGTAGTACCAGGTTGAACCATACCAAGGTAACGACCTTTCTTATCATCGTCTACGCCAGAAGTAGGGTCGATGGTAAAGTCACGTACGTGAACTTCGTAAGCAATGGTGTCTTCTCTGTTCTTTAACTTAGGTCTGTCAGCCCAACCACCATCAGGTTCGGTAGTTTTCATATCCATAACGATATTAGCAGTATTGCTACCTTTGGCAGTCATCTTGCCGTAAGGGTCACGAGCGTCAACGCCACCGATAGTGAATTGATAGGTCTTACCAGCTAAATCACCATCAACAGTAGCTTCGTATACGTTAGTGTAACAATCTAAGTTTGATTTATTTAATGTGTGTGTTACGCCATCAACAGTAACCTTAACATCACTTGTATCTGGTGACCAAATACGGAAGGTGGTGCTTTCCTTAGTGTAGGTTGCACCAAGAGTCTGTTCTTGTTTGTTTAAACGGCATTCCTCATTCTTAAGGCTGAAAGTCTTTTTAATGGTATACACATTGACTATATCGGCAACGGTAGCGTCAGTAGCAACAGCAACACTTGCTTCGCTGTTTTGAGCTGGAGTATAAGCTACACTAAGTTTAATTTCCTTAGTGGCACCATCTTCAACCTTTACATCTTTACCGATAGTGATCTTTTCACCATTCTTAAATGATACTGCGCTATCTACATTATCGCCAAACCAGTATTTACCAGTTGCGTTTTCATCAAGACCAAGCCCTCTAAGAGTAAGAGTTAAGGTGGTATATGCAGAATCAGGTACGCCCGCAACTTCATCGATCTTAATTACGTCATTATCAGAAACAACGTCATCACCACTATAAACTATTACGTCATTTGGGATTTCTTGCTTAGCGCCATCAACAGTAACACCACACTCAGTAGCTGATACAAAAGAGCTTGTTCCGACATCTCCACTTGAAATTTTGAGGCAAGGTTTTTCTGGAGTAAATACGTTGCCATCACCAGTTTGTGCGGTGCCATCGTTTACGATAACGCTGTAGCCATTCATGGAAGTTGCAGGCTTGTAATAGTGGATGGTATCGGTACAAGATAATACGTTTTGGGTAAACTCTTCACCTGGCCATTCAGCATCATCGATGAGATTACCCTTGTCGGTCCAAGCCCAAAGATTGTAAGTGCTGAAATTGTTATCATCAACAATCAAAGTCCCTGCTTTAACATCACAACCTTCTTTGATTTCAACTTCTTTAACTGTTTGGATCTTGGCAGTGTCAACTTCACCAGTTGATTGATACCAATTATCAGCAGGGGTACTTGAGCCACCATTACCACCACCTGAACCACCGCAGGCGGTAACCATTAAAGCAGAAAGAATACTCACTGCTAAAGTGTTTTTCTTTAAGTTCATTAATCTTCCTTAAATATTTTACTGCGAAAACGCTCTAACTGAACGCTTATTACCGTTATAATTTACTTGTTAAAAGTGCAATTTCAGCACAATTAACTAGAGCATTATATCTTTTAGCTCATAGGATTATTATAGAAAAACACTTTGAAGGCGTATAAGTGTGAACTAGGTAACCGTCTTTAAACATTGATGCTATAGTTTTTTACAATGTAACCCAATAAATCTTTTTTCACGCATTCTTAGCAAGTTAGAGCTCTTTTAAACTGTTAACGGGAATATTTTTAGCACGCTATTGTTTTGTTTCATATGTCGCAAGAAGTTTGCCTGAAAAGAAATTTTAAGAGTTAAATGTGCCTAAAATGGCCTAGTCTTGTTTATTTCCTTTTATCTAGGTGGGCCGATAAAAGAAACATTACAAAGTTATATAGTTATAAAGAAAATTTATAATAATGAGTTATAAGCTTTGCTTAAGGTGTTTAAAAATTAACCAAATAGGTTTTATTTACGTGTAAGTAATGGGTAATGAACATAGGTGGTAAGCAATGGGTAGTAAAGCAGTGAGTAGTAAGCAATAGTTAAATAAAGGCCAATAAATTTCTCTAGTTTGTTTCGGGTAATTAAAAGTAGCTTGTACGCTTTAGAAGAACTACTCTAAGGTCAGCCTTTCTCAAAACTTGTCCCAAATATAGCCACCTTACCTTAAACGTACGTAAACGTCATTTTTACCAGCCAATTTCGCCATTTTTCCATAATTTGGTCCCCAAATAATTATGACAGATGGTGGAGTTCATTTTAAAATTATGTGACTTGGATCTGTTTTTAAGGAGTCCGCTAATTATGCGTGATCGTTATCTTATTACGTCGCCCCCTTGGAAGGGGATTTGCACCTTTGCCTTACCGGTGTATTTAGGTTTACTGTTACAGTGTCTCTACATGACTGCTGACAGCCTGTTTTTAGGTAATTATGAAGGTGAAGCAGCGCTTTCAGCGGTAGGCGCCACTAATGTGCTTAATTTTTTCTTTCTAGCAGTGGCTAACGGTCTTTCAGCTGGCGCTTGCGTCAAAATTGCTCGTTTGTTTGGAGAAAAACAAACAGCAGAGATGAGACATTACGCCTCAACGTCAATTCTCTTATTGCTAGGCTTGGGCGTGGTGGCTGGAATTTTAGGATATTTTGGTTGTGTTCCGTTTTTTAAATACGTGACTGATTTACCTAAGATTTTGCAAAGTGATGCGGTGCTCTTCTTTCGTATTCTATGTTTAGGCATGGTGTTTTCCTTCGCTTATAACATTTTTGCTGGCGTCTTGCGTGGGATTGGTGATAGCCGAGCTTCTTTGTACTTTTTGTTAGCGTCATCCTTACTAAATGTCGGGCTTGATTGGTTGTTTATTGCCGTCTTTAAGTATGGTGTTACGGGTGCTGCAGTTGCTACCATTATTTCGCAATTGTTTTCATGTGTGTTGGCTTGGCTCTATATGACTAAGCGGTACCCTGAATTTAAATGGCGGCTAAAAGAATTTACTTTTAGTAAAGCTAGAGCACGCGATGTCATTAACATAGGGGTGCCTATGGCGCTACAACAAATGGTGGTGACCACGAGTTTTACGTGTATTCAAAGAGCGGCTAATTCCTTTGGTCCGGCGATGACGGCGTCATTTGTGGTGGCGCAAAAGATTGAAATGCTCTTTACCATGCCCGCTTTGTCGCTTCAGATTAGTCAGGCGAGTTTTGTGGGACAAAATATCGGCGCTAGACGCCCAGATAGAGTTATTAAAGGAGCGTGGCAGACTATATTAATTGCCATCGCGGTGACCACATTTTTTTCCCTGACCGTTAGAGCATATTGTAGTGAAATAATTGGCATCTTTGGATTAAGTCCGCAAGCGGTGGCTTATTGCACTTCACAAATTGAAACCACTTCTTTAGGGATGATTATTTTGACTTCGTATTTTCCGATCCTAGGGCTGTTACAAGGCTTAGGCTTAGCCTGGAAAACCACGATTATCGCTGTATCGGTGCTAAGTGTCCGCGTGGGTTCCATTTATCTACTAAAAGATGAAAGCTTAATGGGGGCTGCCATTATTTGGTTTAATGGACCATTTGGTTGGATCTTAGGCTTTATGTTGTCATGGTTCTTTGCGCTTAAAGCGCTGAAAAAACTTCGCGCCCTAATGGGCAATTAATACGAAATTTGGAGTTCTTACACTCGGCTCTAGCCATGTAACGAATGAGGAAATTTTAAACCAAACCAAAAAATTAACCGTTAAGTGCTCTTTGTAAAGGAAGGTTAGCTTGCCAAATCAAGCATTTAAATCAAAGACTTTTAAAGATAATATGTAAGCGGGTTTTAAAATAAGGTTTTAGATGGTACTTCGTGCATATGTGTTCGTAATCTCCTACTGTATACGGCATATGGCGAATACGCGCATGGTAATGCTGCGCAATACGAGTTTTATCCACCTGCTAGAGTCAAAGGCTTGGGGCCAAAAGTAAACCATGGGGTTACAAAAAAACAGCCTAGCACCGTAAAAGTCAAAAAAACTGGGTGATTAAACTTAACCACCCAGCTTGTTTTCTCTCTAAATTGCGTTCTTACTCTTAGAACGATCCTTTTCCATTAGCCTAAGAGGCTTAAAGCCAGCTGTGGACGTTGGTTAGCCTGACTTAAGATGCTCTGTGAAGCCTGCTGGATGATGCTCTGCTGAGTCATGTTCGCAGTTTCGGTTGCAAAGTCAGTATCACGGATACGGCTACGCGCGTCGCTTACGTTTTCAGAAACGTTAGACTGGTTTCTAATGGTTGATTCCAGACGGTTTTGGACTGCCCCGAGTTCCGCACGCTTAGAGTCGACAGATTGAATGAAATTGTCGATGTTAGCGATTACGTTTTGGGCGCCGGCTGAAGTTGAAATATCAAACGCAATAGAATCGCCGTTTTTCACAAAACCAGTGATTCTGGCAGCTTGAGCTGTGGTGTTATCAAGAATGTCATCTGCTTTAATTGCTGCGCTAGTACCGTTGGCAGCGGTTATTTTTAAGCTACCAGCTTCGGCTAAAGCGGCGGTAAAGCCGTTCATATCAAAACCATATTGGTTGGCACCCTGGCTGATTTCAACCCCGATGGTTTGGTTGGCGTCGGCGCCTACTTGGAAGTTGACGGTGCTAGTCTCGCCGGTTGCAGTGCCTTTGGTTAAATCATTTTTGGCTGAATTAGTCCCTACGAGTAACTTTTTGCCCGCAAAGGTAGTGTCGTTTGCAATACGGTCGATTTCAGAGCAAAGGCTAGTAACTTCTTCTTGCAAAGCAGTACGGTCCTTGTCTGAGTTAGTGCCGTTAGCACTTTGTAAAGCCAAAGTACGTACACGCTGGAACATGGTAGTCATTTCGTCCATTGCGCCTTCAGCGGTCTGAGCGTAAGAGATACCATCTTGTGCGTTACGGTTACCCTGTTCAAGACCGTTAATCTGAGAAGTTAAACGGTTAGAAATCTGAAGACCGGCAGCGTCATCTTTAGCACTATTGATACGAAGACCAGAAGCTAAACGCTTGTAGGTGGTATCAAGAGAGTTGGTGGAGTTGTTAAGCATGCGCTTCGCATTAAGCTAAGATACATTTGTATTTACATATAAAGCCATAACTTGTTCCTCTCAATGATAGATAGTTTAGTTGTAATTGCCTTATGTCTTGTTATCGGTAAAAACAGAAGGAAACTTTAGGGAGAATGTAAAAAAAATGTACTTTTGTGATAATGATCTTGTTTAACCTGTTGAAGTTGCAAATTTTTTTCCTGAAGTAGCCCTTGATTAGTTGGTAGTGGTTAAAGGTTAGAGAGTAAAGGATAATGTTGATGGCAGTTTGGGCATTAACTCTTTAGGAGTGCAAGGTTGCAGATTTCAGGCTTTGGAGTTACAAGTGTAAATCTGTTTGAATCAGGACTTTTATTACC
>OIZS01000869.1_pt1 | contig 11308 bp, 15 predicted proteins | sample 1588641 | NCBI WGS metagenome assembly OIZS01 (sample SAMN03283240) | human gut metagenome | biome: human-associated habitat; material: feces | host: Homo sapiens | place: Peru | collected 2012
CAGCCAATTTCAGCTCGAATTTACTTTGGCAAAACTGCTTCGCACCGAAAAAGAGCGCGTCTTGTGCAGAGCCGAGGCGCGCCGCCGCAGGCATACTGGATGTCTGTCAAGGCGGCGCAACAACGGGGCTGTGCGAAACGCGCCTTTTGCGGCGTGTGTTTTCTTGTGGCAGGCGGCCTAAAGCCGGGGGCGCTGGTGTTTGTGTCAGGTTGTGGGGTCGGGTGCGGGTTCGGATTCGGCAGCGGTGTCGCTGGTACCGGTGTCGCCGACCGCGCCGAGGTCAGAAGCCCCGGAGGGAGTTCCGGTTTCACCGGTAGAACCGGACGGGGTTTCGGGGGGAGTCTGAGTTTCGGTACCGCCGGGGGTGGGTTGTTGGCCAGCGGTGGCGTTATCGCCAGTGCTCTCGCTGGGCTTCGCATTATCATCAACAGGCGCTGCTGCTACGACTTCTTCCTTCGGCTGCTCAATGACGGCCTGTTTGATTTCGACAACGGTGGAATTGGAAATGGGGGAAATTACAACGTTGGGCTGCTGCTGCTCCGTAATCTGGCTTTGAAGTACAGCATCAACATGCATATTGTTAATGAGACGGTGGGTGTTAACAAAGCCAGACAGGACTACAAGCTGTCAGACTATTTGCAGGTAAAAACGCTCTCCCAAGAAGCAAGCCTGATTGGAGACATTTCTTTTTGCGCTTGACAGATACTTCATCGGGTGCTACAATGCGAAAAGTAAGAAAAGTTATACCAATCCAACCGAAAGGAGCGAGTATATGGGACGAAACGACCGGTACTTTATGAGCAGCGTGAAGATCGGCCCCAAGGGGCAGATCGTCATTCCCAAGGAGGCGCGGGACATGTTCGGGCTGGAGCCGGGGGACACGCTGGTGCTGATGGCAGATAAGAAGAAGGGGCTTGCGCTGCAAACCGTAGACAAGCTGAACCCGCTGATGAAGACCGTGTTCAACAGCCTGCCCAGCGAGGACGGGGAGGTGGACGACGAATGAACGTGTTGGAGGTACGGGGGCTGACGAAGCGCTACCCGGCGTTTACCCTGAATGGCGTGTCCTTTGCCGTACCGGAGGGGGCGGTGATGGGCTTCATCGGGCGTAACGGCGCGGGCAAGTCCACCACGCTGAAATCCATTCTGGGCATGGTGCATCCGGACGGGGGCGAGGTGAAGGTGTTCGGCATGGACTATGCTGCCAACGAGCGCGCCATCCGGCGGGAGCTGGGCGTGGTGCTGGGCGGCATCGACTTCTACCCGAAAAAGAAGATCCGTGTTATCACCGACGTCACCCGCCGGTTCTACGACAACTGGGACGAGGGTAAATACCGCCACTATCTGAATCTGTTCGCCATTGACGAGGAAAAGCGGGTGGATCAGCTGTCCAGCGGCATGAAGGTCAAGTACATGATCGCCCTGGCGCTGAGCCACAACACCCGGCTGCTGATCCTGGACGAGCCTACCAGCGGCCTTGACCCGGTGAGCCGGGACGAGCTGACGGAGCTGCTGCGCCGTCTGGTGGCGGACGGTACGCGCAGCGTGCTGTTCTCCACCCATATCACCTCCGATCTGGAGAAGTGCGCCACCCACATCGCCTTTATCAAGGACGGCGAGATGCAGTATACCGGCTCGCTGGACGATTTCCGCGACCACTATAAGGACGTGGGCGTTACGCTGGAGGATATCATCGTACATGTGGAAAGGAGGCCGCTGGATGAAGGCGCTATTATATAAGCAGCTGCGGCTGGTGTGTCATCCCATGACGCCGGTTTTCTGCCTGTTCGGTATCATGGTCATCATCCCCAATTACCCTTACACCGTGATCTTTTTCTACGTCACGCTGGGGCTGTTCTTCAGCTTCCTGAACATGCGGGAGCAGAAGGATCTGTACTACACGGCGCTGCTGCCGGTGCCCAAGCGGGACGCGGTGAAGGCCGGGTGCCTGTTCACGGCGCTGATCGAATCGGCATCGCTGGCGCTGCTGGCACCCTGCTGCCTGCTGGCGGCGCGTTTGCAGCCGGGCAAGGACAATCTGGTGGGGCTTGACCCCAATCTGGCGCTGCTGGCGGCAGGGTTTCTTCTGTATGCGCTGTTCAACGCCGTGTTCCTGCCCTCCTTCTACAAGAACGGCTACAAGGTGGGCGTAGCCTTTGTAAAGGCCACCATCCCCATGGCGCTGCTGATGCTGGTGATGGAAGCCCTGCCCCATATCCCCGGCCTGACGTGGCTGGACGACATGGCAGCAGCCACCCAGCTGCGGCTGCTGCCGGTGCTCATCGGCGGTATTCTGATCTACACGGGCTGCACGCTGCTGACGTTCCGGGCAGCGGCGAGAGCCTATGAAAAGGTGGATCTGTGAGTGGGAGCGCGGCCGAAAGGCCGCGCTTTCAGTCTGTCAAAAAAGCCTGTCATTGCGAGCCAGTGCGCGCCGCGAAGCAAGTGCCCTTGGGGTACACACTGGCGTGGCAATCCGTTTCTAAAGCGCCTGATTTCTGCGTTTTTTCGCTGATTTCTTGCAAAGGGATTACGGATTCCCACGTCGCTTCGCGCCGCGGAAGGACGCGGTGGTCAGGGAGGGGGACGAGGAGACGGTCGGCGGCGAGACGGCGCAGCGCATCCTCATCGTGGACGATGCGCCCCTGAACCGCGCCATTCTGCGGGAGATGCTGGGCGATACGTTTCAGCTGGCAGAGGCCGCGGACGGCGGAGACGGGCTGTATTACTATGCGCTGCCCGTGGAGCCGGAACAGAGCACCACGGTGCTCTGTGAACCTATGCGGATGGGAACCTCTGTTTCGCCCACCGGCGCGGCTGTGTACCAGCAGATAACGGTGCTGGCCGAGGCGGTGCAGGCGCTGCCGGAAAAGGCGGCGCAGGAGGCGTGGGGCGTTACGGTGAAGAATGGACGCATCACAGCGGTAAAATAACAAAAAAGTACGCGGAACATGTGTTCCGCGTACTTTTTTCGCTTATTTACGCCCGTACAGGGTGGTCATGCGGTCAATCCTGGCGGCCAGCTTTTCCGTCAGCTCGCCGGGCAGGAGCCGCCACGTCCAGTTGCCGCCCTGGGTGCCGGGGATGTTCATGCGGTGTCCCTCGCCCAGACCCAGATAGTCCTGCACCTGTGCCACGAACAGCTCCGCCACGCTGGACATGCCGCCCCGTATCACGCCCCAGTGGAAGCCCTCGCCCTCTGTCAGCGCCAGATATTCGGTGGCGTAGGCGATGTCCTCCGGCGCGGCCTCCTGCCGCCACAGCAGCAGGGGACTGTTGTCGTGGGTACCGGTATAGCAGATGCAGTGGGGCGTATAGGTGTGGGGGAGGTAGCTGCTGGTATCGCGGGAGTCGAAGGCGAATTCCAGCACCTTCATGCCCGGCCAGCCGGAGTCGTGCAGCAGCTGCGCCACCTCCGGCGTGGGATAGCCCAGATCCTCCGCGATGAACTCCAGCTGGGGGAACCAGCCGTTGAGTCGGTCGATCAGATCCATGCCGGGACCTGCGACCCAGTGACCGTTTTTGGCGGTGGTCTCGCCGTAGGGCACCGACCAGTAGCTGGCAAAGCCCCGGAAATGGTCGATGCGGATCACGTCATAGAGCTTGCCTGCGCCGTCGATGCGGCGTATCCACCAGCCGAAGCCGTCCTCCCGCATGGCGTCCCAGTCGTACAGGGGGTTGCCCCACAGCTGGCCGTCGGCGGTGAAGTAGTCCGGCGGGACGCCGGCCACCGACTTGGGCACCAGCTCCTCGTCCAGCTGGAAGAACTGCGGCTCCGACCATACGTCGGCGGAATCCAGCGACACATAGATGGGCAGGTCACCGATGATGCGGATGCCCTGCTGGTGGACATAGTCCCGCAGAAGCTCCCACTGGGAGAAGAACAGGAACTGCAAATAGGTGAAAAACTGCACGTCATCGGCCAACAGCGTTCTGTACTTCTCCAGAACGGCCTCGCTTTTGCGCAGGCGGATGTCCTCGTCCTCCCACTCTGTCCACGCCTTCATGCCGAAGTGCCGCTTGCAGGCCATGTACAGGGCGTAGTCCGGCAGCCAGCGGCTGTTGTCCTCCACAAAGGCGGCCACCTTGTCGGCGTCCCGCTCCCAGCCCCGCTTATAGGCCTTGTGCAGCAGGGCGAAGCGGCTTTCGTAGATCTTGCCGTAGTCCACGTGGCGGGGGTCGCCGCCCCAGTCACATTTGGTGCATTCGGATCTTTTCAGCAGCCCATCCTTGACAAGCATATCCGGGTCGATGAAATAGGGGTTGCCGGCGTAGGCGGAAAAGCTCTGATAGGGGGAGTCGCCGTAGCTGGTGGGGTTCAGGGGCAGCATCTGCCAGTAGGACTGACCGGCTGCCTTCAGAAAATCGACGAAGTCATAGGCCGCCTTGCCCAGGGTGCCGATGCCGTAGGGGGAGGGCAGGGAGGAGACTGCCATTAAAATACCGCTGCTTCGTTTCATAACTCAACTTCTCTCTTGGATAGGATAAAAATACGGGGACGGGCGTTGTGCCCGCCCCCGGCGTATAAACTGTTTCAGCCCTTGACGGCGCCTGCCGCCACGCCCTTGATGATGTGCTTCTGGCAGCACAGGTAGAAGACGATGACCGGCAGGATGCTCAGCAGGATCAGCGCCATGGTAGCGCCCATGTCCACCTGTCCGTAGCTACCCTTCAGGTGTTGGATGACGATGGGGATGGTCATATACTTGGTACGATCCAGCACCAGATAGGGCAGCAGGAAGTCATTCCACACCCACATGATTTCCAGCACGCCCACAGAGATGAACGTGGGCTTCATCATGGGCAGAACCACCAGAAAGAAGGTGCGCAGCGGGCCGCAGCCGTCGATTACAGCGGCTTCTTCGATCTCCAGCGGAATCGTCTTGACAAACCCGGAGAACATGAATACCGCCAGTCCCGCGCCGAAGCCCAGGTACACGATAGGTATTGTCCACGGTGTGTTCAATCCGATCTTGGCAAAAGCCATAGAGGTGAAGCTAAAGTAGGGAAGCTTGACCTGCTCGGCGGTACGGGACAGGGTAAACATCACCATCTGGAACGGCACTACCATGGAGAACACGCACAGGTAGTAGATGATCTTGCTGACCAGACTGCCCACGCGGGAGACATACCACGCCGCCATAGACGTACACAGCAGGATCAGCGCCGAGGACGCGAGGGTGATAAACAGACTGTACAGCACCGCCTTGATAAACGGGTAGTTGCCGAAGGTCATGCCCTTGATATAGTTTTGCAGCCCCACGAAGGAGTCCTCGTTGGGGAGGGCGAAGGTCTCTGTGTTCACGGCGGCGTTGCTCTTGAAGGAGTTCATCAGTACGATGAGGATGGGCAGCACATAGACGATGCAGATCACGGCAAAGGCCACGGTCAGCGCCATCTTGCTGCGCTCATGCTTTTTCGCCAGATTTGTCTGCATTACTGCTGCACCTCCTTTTTGCGGGTAGACTGAAGCTGGATCAGACCGATCACAGCCACAAGGATGAAGAACACCACGGCCTTGGCCTGCCCCACACCGCGGTTGTTGCCGCCGCCGGAGTAGAAGGCGCTATAGATGTTCAGTGCCAGCATCTCCGTGGTCTTGATGACGCTGCCGTCCGGCTGCTGGAGGAAGGGACGGCCGCCTGTCAGGGCCAGGTTCTGATCAAACAGCTTGAAGCCGTTGGTCAGGGTCAGGAAAATGCAGATGGTGAAGGAACTCATCATGTTGGGGATGGTGACCTTCCACAGCATCTGCCAGCTGTTGGCACCGTCGATACGGGCGGCCTCCAGCATATCCTCCGGAATGGATTGCAGACCGGCGATATAGATGATCATCATATAGCCCACCTGCTGCCAGCATATCAGGATGATAAGACCCCAGAAGCCGTATTTGCTCTCCAGCACCACGGAGGTGTTGTACTTCACCAGAATGCCGTCAAAGATCATGGACCAGATGTAGCCCAGCACGATGCCGCCGATGAGGTTGGGCATGAAGAACACCGTCCGGAACAGGTTGGAGCCCTTGATACCCTTGGTCAGGAAATAGGCCACCGCAAAGGCCAGCACATTGATGAACAGTACCGACACGAAGGCGAACAGCGCCGTATACCAGAAGGCGTGGACAAAGGTGCTGTCGGAGAAGGCCTTCACATAGTTGCTAAAGCCCACCCACGTCCACTGGCTGGTCAGCTTGAACTTACAGAAGGACAAAAACGCGCCTTTCAGAAACGGATACAAAAAACCGATGCAAAAGGCGGCGAAGGTGGGCAGCAGGAACAGCCACACCATCCGTTGAATGGGCCGGCGGATCAGACGGCTGCTGAGGGCGGCCGCATCCCGCTTTCTGTGTAATCGCTTCATTCTCTCACTCCTGTTCTGCTTTTATTGTCATGGCGAAAGCTCTTGCCCGAAGGGGTTCGATCAACAGCTCACTCCACCACAGAGAGTGTACAGGCGGGCGTGATCGCCCGCCCCGCCTGTTTCCTATGCTTTTTCGTCAGTCAGACACGCAGGACTTAGTGCTCGTTGGCGTACTGGGTGGCCCAGCCTTCCACGAAAGCAGTCTTGACGGTGTCCCAGCTGCCGCCGTCGGCGGTATACTTGCCCAGAGCGTCGACCACAGCGGCACGCCAATCGTCAACAGCGGGAGTCCAGTTGAACGCCCAAGTGACGGTGTAGTTGCCGTTGGCAACATACTCGTTGGCCTGTGCGAAGAACACGTTCTCGGGGGTCTTGGCGTTCTTGAAGGGGCAGGGGCCAAACTGCTCGGCCAGCATGGTGGTACCGGCGTCAGAGGTGACGACCCAGTTCATGAAGTCCAGAGTGGCCTTGATGTCCGCCTCAGAGGCGTTCTTGTTCACAGCCCAGCAGTTCTCAGTGCCGCAGCACAGACCGGCCTTCTCCTCGCCTTCCACACCGCAGTAGATGGGGATCATGGCCAGATCGTCGGCGTTCATGCCGAACTTCTCAGCGGAGGTCAGGTTGCTGAACTCCCAAGAGCCGTTCTGATAGAACACAGCCTTGCCCTCGCCGAACTCAGCCTCAGCCTGGTCGCCGGTGGCGGACAGCAGGGCAGCGCCGGTGGTGGCGGAGTCAGTGGTGTACAGATCCCAGATAGCCTTGTAGTTATCCAGATAGGTGCCCTTGATGGTGGCGGGCTGCGCGGTCACATTGTCATCGCGGAACTCGTAGAACAGGGGCATATTGGCCAGATGGCCGGAGAAGCGCCAAGCGGAGGAGCCGTCCAGACCGGCGGAGGTAAAGGCATCGAAGCCCAGCTCAGCGGCGCGGGCGTGGATGTCATCGGCAACGGCCTTCAGGGACTCGAAGTTGGTGATCTCGTCCAGAGAGTGACCGGCCTTCTCCAGCAGAGCCTTGTTGACGATGATGCCAAAGGCCTCGTAGCAGTAACCGATGGAAACGGTCTCGCCGTCGGCATTCTTCAGATCAAAGTCATGGGTGGTCATCTGGTTGTACACATCGGTGCCTTCCAGGTTGTAGCAGAACTCACCGTAGCTGTTGACAGCACCCAAATTGCCCACCTGGAACATGGTGGGAGCGGCGTCCTTATCCAGCTCGGCGGTCAGCGTGGTGTCGTACTGGCCGGAGGCGGCGGTGAGGACCTTAACGGGCACACCAGTCTCAGCGGTGTAGGCGGCAGCCAGAGTCTGCCAAGCGGTGTCGGACTCGGGCTTGAAGTTCAGATAGTACACGCTGCCGGTGGCGGTATCGCCCTCGGTCTTGGGGTCGTCCTTCTTCTCGCCGCAGGCAACCAGAGACAGCGCCATGACGAGAGCAAGGATCAGTGCAAGAAACTTCTTCATGATTATTACTCCTTTTTTGTTTTTATTTTCACATCTGATGATGTAAAAATCAGGTTATTGCAGCGCCACCACGCTGCCGCCGCGACGCAGGGTGGTGGGCAGCAGCTCACAGGCGTGGGAGCCTTTACGCTGCACCATGTCCAGCAGGATCTCGGCGCTGCGGCGTCCCATCTCGTCCATGGGCTGGCAGAGGGTGGTCAGCGGCGGCTCAATGTAGGCGGACAGCTCCAGTCCATCGATGGCGATGACGGAGCAATCCTCCGGGATGCGGCGTCCGGCGTCCCGCAGGGCGCGCATGGCGCCGATGGCCATGGAATCGGCGATGGCGAACAGGGCGGTAAAGTCCGTGCCCGCCTCAAGGCTGGCCTTGACCGCGTCATAGGCGTCCTTTACGCCGAAGCCGCCGGCGGAGATGACCAGCTCCGGCTCCACCGGGATGCCGTGCCCCTCCAGCGCCTGCACGTAGCCCTCGTAGCGCAGCTGGCTGATGGACTGGTCGTCAGGACGGGAGATCAGGGCGGCGATGCGCCGGTGCCCGTGGCGGTACAGCTCCTCTACCGCCTGCTGCGCGGTGTCGCCGTCGGCAATGGACACGGAGGAGTATTCACCCTCGGCCAGCGTACCGTAGCGGTTGGAGTAGGAGCAGCAGACAAAGGGAACGTTCAGCAGCGCCAGATCGGCGGGGGTGTAGTCAAAGCGGCCGCCCAGAAAAATGATGCCCCGCAGACGCTTTTCCCGCTCCATGACGGCGCCGCATTTCACCTCATCGTCACAGGCGCCGATCTGCTGCATGACCATGGTGAAGCCGGCGTCGGTGATGGTGCTTTCAATGGTGCGGATGATGTCGGTGTAGAAGGGGTTGGACACGCCGCGGACGATCAGGCCGATGGCGTCGGATTTGGTGCGAACCAGATCACGGGCGCTGTTGTTGGGAATGTAGTTGCTGGCCTTGATAGCCGACAACACCTTGCGGCGCACATCATCGCTGACGTCCGGACGGTCGTTCAGCACGCGGGAAACGGTGCTGACGCTGACACTGCACTGCCGGGCTATATCCTTGATCGTCATAACGTCGTTGTGCCTCCTACTGTACGCAGTGTGTGACGCGAAGCGGCGCGGGAAATAATGAAAACATTTCCGGGAACGTTTCCGTCCACGTGCCTATCCTATCAGTGTTTGCCGCAATTGTCAATTGCTTCGCTGTATTTTTGCCGAAACGCACAGAAAAGTGGGGTGGTTTATTGTGAAAATCACAAGAAAAACCGCCCCTCCCGGCGTGGGAGCGGCGGTTTTATGGACGTAGCAGGTCGCGGCGGCGTTTCCAATCGGGAAGGTATGTTTCGACCTCCCGGTAAAAGGTGGGTGAGTGATCGTGATGGCGGATATGCGCCAGTTCGTGCACCACCACATATTCGATGGCGTCGGGCGGATAGGCCATCAGGTACAGGGAGAAGCTGAGCCGGTTCTTCCCGGAGCAGCTGCCGAAGCGGGTGCGGGCGGCGGTGATGGTGATGCCGGCGGGCTGCACGCCCATGCGCTGCGCCCACAGGCGCACCAGCGGCGGGAGCTGCTCTGCGGCCTGCTCCGCCGACGGCTCCGGGTGGGCGGCCATGTACGATTGCCGCGCGGCCAGGTGCTTGTCCAGCCACGCCCGGTGGCTGTCCACAAAGCGGGCGATGTCCGCGTCCGCGGCGTGGAGCGGGGCGCGTACCAGCGCCGTGCCCTGCCGGGTGATCTCCAGCGCTATGGTACGGCGGCGGGAGCGGATCACGGTATAGTCCGCCATCAGTCGCCCTCCACGGGGGTGAACCGGGGGCCGCAATAGCCGTCCCGCTCCACCGTCTCGCTCCACATGGCGGCGGGGCGCACCCACAGGCCGCCATCGCCGTACAGGGCGCGGTAGACCACCATCTCCTCCCGTGTTTCGGAGTGGCGGGCGGTGCCGATGACCTGGTATTCCTTTCCCTTGAAGTGCCGGTAGCGGCCGGGCTGTATGGTTGACATAATACTACCTCCTGACGGAACAGCTTGCATTGTCTGCGGGAACATTATATACTAAGGGGCAGAAATTGTAAATTACCGTGGGAGGAATTTGTATGCGAACGGTCTGTGTGCGTCTCCGCCGGGGAGACGATCTGCTGCTGTCCCTGCGGGCGCTGGCGCAGCGGGAAGGGCTGCGCGCCGCCGTGATCCTGTCCGGGGTGGGCTGCGTGACGGAGGCCCGGGTGCGGGACGCCTCCGGTGTCACCGTGCGGCACATCGCGGAGCCGTGCGAGATCACGGCCTTACAGGGGACGGTCAGCGACCAGCGGTGCCATGTACACATCGCCCTGTCCCGGGAGGACATGACCACGCTGGGCGGACACCTGATGGAGGGAACGTATATCAACACCACCTGCGAGCTGGTGCTGCTGGAGCAGGATGGCTGGCGGTACGGCGTGGAGCAGGACGCGGCCACGGGCTATGACGAGATCGTATTTCAGGAGGATGAGAGATGAAGAACACCACGCTTTGCTACATCGAGAACGAAAAGGGCGAGTACCTGATGCTCCACCGGGTGAAGAAGCAGAACGACCTGAACCACGACAAGTGGATCGGCGTGGGCGGCAAGTGCGAGGAGGGGGAGAGCCCGGAGGAGTGCGTGTGCCGGGAAACGCTGGAGGAGACGGGGCTGACGCTGACGGAGTACCGGTACCGGGGCATCATCACCTTTGTGTCCGACATCTGGGAGGGGGAGTACATGCACCTGTTCACGGCCACTGGCTGGACGGGCGAGCTGCGGGAGTGCAATGAGGGCGTGCTGGAATGGCTGCACAAGGACGCGCTGCCCCAGTGGACGGGGGACAAGCTGTTTCTGGAGCTGATTCACGAGGCGGACACGCCGTTTTTCTCCATGAAGCTGCAATATGAGGGGGATACGCTGGTGTATGCCGCCCTGAACGGGAAGGAGCTGGCGATATGATACTGGTCAGCGCGTGTCTGCTGGGCTGTGCCTGCCGGTATGACGGGCAGAGCAAGCCCCATCCGCTGGCGCAGGAGCTGGCGAAGCGCGGCCTGGCGGTGCCGGTGTGCCCGGAGCAGCTGGGCGGGCTGCCCACGCCCCGGAAGCCCTCCGAGCGGCGGGGCGAGCGGGTGGTCATGAGCGACGGCCGGGACGTGACGGCGGAATACCGCCGGGGCGCGGAGGAGACGCTGCGTCTGGCGCGGCTGTACGGCTGCACCGCCGCCGTGCTGAAGGAGAAAAGCCCCTCCTGCGGCTGCGGCCGCGTGTATGACGGGACGTTCTCCGGTACGCTGACGGACGGCGACGGCGTGACGGCCGCGCTGCTGAAGGGAAACGGCATAAAAGTGTACGGCGAGAGCGAGTTGGAGAAGCTGCTGTAATGCGTGAGGGGACAGCGTACTCCTACAAACAAACAAAAGGACAGCGCCCCGGCGGGGCGCTGTCCTTATCAGACTGTCAAAAAAGCCTGTCATTGCGAGCC
>OIZS01000870.1_pt1 | contig 11289 bp, 11 predicted proteins | sample 1588641 | NCBI WGS metagenome assembly OIZS01 (sample SAMN03283240) | human gut metagenome | biome: human-associated habitat; material: feces | host: Homo sapiens | place: Peru | collected 2012
AGATACTTGATCAGGTAAAGGAAGTAACTCATACCGATATGGTTACTATCCTGAAGAATCTGGATCGTGAACTGGTAAAGGGTGCTTTATCCGGTGACAAGTTTAAGGAGTATTTCTTCGCAAACTGCAAGTGCGACAAGATCGCTGAGGCAGTGAAGGAAGTACTGGCATAAAATTACTGGCTTAATTTTGCAGAAATATTTTCGGCAGGATCTCCTGCGAAGATTTTTCACATAACTATTAGTCTATAAGACAGAAAGGTGTTATTTATGAACGCAGTATTAGAGCAAATCAGCAAAATCGGTATCGTACCGGTTGTAAAAATTGACAACGCAGCAGATGCACTTCCTCTGGCAAAGGCACTTTGTGCAGGTGGACTTCCCTGTGCAGAGGTTACATTCCGTACCAGCGCAGCAGCAGAAGCTATCAAGATCATGACCGACAATTTCCCCAGCATGTGTGTTGGCGCAGGTACCGTTCTGAACGCAGAGCAGGTTGACGCAGCAGTAGCAGCAGGCGCTAAGTTCATCGTAAGCCCCGGCTTAAATCCCAGAACCGTTAAGTATTGTGTAGAGAAGAACATCCCTATCACTCCCGGTACTTCCAGCCCCAGTGACATCGAGCAGGCTATCGAGCTTGGTCTGGATGTAGTTAAGTTCTTCCCCGCTGAGCAGTCCGGCGGTCTGGCTAAGATCAAGGCAATGGCAGCTCCTTATGTAAACATGAAATTCATGCCTACCGGCGGTGTCAACGCTAAGAACCTGACTTCTTACCTTGATTTCCCCAAGATCATCGCCTGCGGTGGTTCCTGGATGGTTCCCGGTGACCTGATCAACGCCGGTGAGTGGGACAAGATCGAGCAGCTGACCAGAGAAGCAGTACAGACCATGCTGGGCTTCGAACTGGCTCATGTTGGTGTTAATGCAGAGAACGAGGAAGAGGCTGTTAAGGCTGCGAACCGTTTCGCTTTCATCTTCGGTATGCCCGCTAAGGTTGGCAACAGCTCCGTATTCGCAGGCTCTGCTCTGGAAGTTATGAAGACTCCTTACCTGGGCAAGAACGGCCACATCGCTGTTAAGACCAACTACATCGAGAGAGCTGTCAACTACCTGAGCACTGTTCTGGGTGTTGAGTTCAACGAAGAGTCCGCTAAGAGAGATGCCAAGGGCAACCTGAAGGCTATCTACCTGAAGGAAGAGATTGGTGGCTTCGCAGTTCATCTGGTACAGAAATAAGAATAGGATTCCGAAAACCGGACGGCTCCGTCGACTGCATATTTCAGTCACGGACCCGCTTCCGCTTCGGCCCTCCCGTAGCGGTACGTAAGATGCCAAAGTACGGCATCTAAGTACCGACGGTCGGTTAGAGTCCGTGACTAAAACACGCAGTCGGCGAATCCTGTTTTTTGGATGGGATTAAGATTGCGAAGGTGTTTAAAACAAAGTTAATTATATGTGAGAAAGGAATATACCAAAATGGCAAAAGTAATTACCATGGGTGAGATCATGCTGAGACTGTCCACCCCCAACAACGAGAAATTTATCCAGGCAGACGAGTTCGATGTAAATTACGGCGGCGGTGAAGCTAACGTAGCAGTATCTCTGGCTAACTACGGTCATGACGCTGAGTTCGTTACTGCAGTTCCCGACAACGAGATCGGTGAGTGCGCAGTAGCAGCTCTGAGAAAGTACAACGTAGAGACCAAGCACATCGCAAGATGCGGTGAGAGACTGGGTATCTACTACCTGGAGAGCGGTTCTTCCATGAGACCTTCCAAGGTTGTATACGATAGAGCACATTCCTCTATCTCTACCGCAACCGAGGCTGATTTCAACTTCGATGAGATCTTCGAAGGCGCTGACTGGTTCCACTTCACCGGTATTACCCCCGCTGTATCCGACGCTGCTGCAGAGCTGACCGAGAAGGCTCTGATCGCTGCTAAGAAGCACGGCGTAAAGGTATCCGTAGACCTGAACTTCCGTAAGAAGCTGTGGAGCTCCGAGAAGGTTATGACCAACCTGATGAAGTACGTTGATGTATGTATCGGTAACGAAGAAGATGCTGAGCTGGTACTTGGCTTCAAGCCCGGCGATACCGATGTTACCAGCGGTGAGCTGGAGCTGGCTGGTTACAAGTCCATCTTCGAGCAGATGGTTGACAAGTTCAACTTCGAGTACTGCGTATCCTCTCTGCGTGTAAGCCATTCCGCTTCTGATAACGGCTGGTCTGCTTGCATCTACTCCAGAGATACCAAGGAGTTCTATCACTCCAAAGAGTACAGCATCCATCCCATCGTTGACCGTGTAGGCGGCGGCGACTCCTTCGCAGGCGGCGTGATCTGCGGTATGCTGGATGGCAAGAACTTCAAGGATGCTCTTGAGTACGGCGTAGCTGCATCCGCTCTGAAGCACACCATCCCCGGCGACTTCAACCTGGTATCCAGAAAAGAAGTTGAGACCCTGGCTGGCGGCGACGCTTCCGGACGTGTACAGAGATAATCTTCTGTGAACAGAATGTTTGCCACTTGCTATACAGGTGGGATAGAAATAATATAGTTTGTAAATGTTCCCCGTCAGTGTCTGCTGATGGGGAATTTTTGTACTAAAAGAGGATGCCTATGAAAATCTTTGGTAGGTAGACTTAAAATAGATTATTAAAAAAAGCACAAAGTATTAAGAATAAATAATACATGGTGCTGAATTTAAAACAGTAGGAGATTCTTTGGATAAGAGTGACCACTTTTTTGATGAAACCATGCAGGGATTGTTGGAAGCAGCGGAAATTGCAAAAGGAAATATTACGTTAACAGAGCGGGAAAATATGCCGGCGCCCACATTTTATGTCGCAGATAATGTGTAGATAAGATTGTTGAAATACGCAGAAAGAAGTTATATACAATGAAAATCTACGATAGATAGACTGGGGTCTACGAAGGAAAAGTTGTCCTTATAGCGATAAAATTGTAAAATATAGTCATGAAAATCGTATTTTTATAGTTTTACGGGAGGAACAGCAATGGATCAGGAAAAGATTGGGGTATTCATTTCTACATTAAGAAAAGAGCAGGGAATGACGCAACAACAATTGGCGGATGCGATTGGTGTCAGTAACAAAACAATATCCAAATGGGAATGTGGCAAAGGAATGCCGGAGCTGGCATTGATTGTTCCGTTATGCCACATTCTGAAAATTAGTATTAATGAGTTCCTGTCAGGTGAACATTTGTTGAAAAACGGTTACACTGAAAAAGCTGAAGTCAATATGATGAATCTTTTACAGGAAACAGAAAATAGCAAAAAGAAAAGTCGAAGTTCATTATTGGCTTTTGGGATAACTGTGATAATTTTTTTATTCGTTGTTTTATATTCTGTAATTACCAATATGGGAATCGATATGAATATGCTTTTTGTGGATATGCCTACATTCTTGAGTATGTTTCTGGCTACTGCTCTATTTTTGCTGGGGACAAATTTGGGATTACCCTTTTTTGATTCCTTTCGGATTATTTTTGGAAAAAAGAAATCAGTATCAATAAAACAATTGTTTCAGGCAAAATCAGCGATAAAGCTTGCGAAAATCACATTTTTGGGAATGGGATTCCTCGAAAGCTGTATTAGCTTTATGGCAATTCAACCTATGGGGGAAGGAACACTTCTTTTTACAGGATTAAGTATTTCCATTTCAATTGCGTTAAATGGAATTTTATATGGATTAATTGGTTTTCTGCTATTACTGCCAATTCAGGTAAGGTTAGAAATAATGTATATGCAGAAGCAGGAAGATAGTGAAAAGAAAACAGAGGATGATGCGGAATAGGTATTGTAAATATGCCCCACCAGCGGCTGCTGATAGGGCATTTGTTGTATAAGGTTCTTAGCTTTCGCTGTATTTCTCTTCGCAATATTTGCAGCGGTAGATCTCTTTTTTCTCATCGGAGAGGACGAATACATGGGGCAGTCCCTGCTCGATGGAAGTGATACATCTGGGGTTGCGGCATTTGATGACGTTTTTGATCTGTTTGGGAAGTACCAGTTCCTTCTTCTCTACGATCTCACCGTTTTTTATCACGTTGACGGTGATGTTGTGGTCGATGAAGGCCAGGACATCCAGATCCAGCATATCGATGTCACATTCTACTTTCAGAATGTCTTTTTTGCCCATTTTTCCGCTGCGGGCGTTTTTGATGATAGCAACGGTGCAGTCTAACTTATCCAGCTGAAGGTGCTCATAGATCGAGAGACTTTTTCCGGCTTTGATATGATCGAGGACGAAGCCCTCTTCGATTTTTCCTACATTTAACATAGTAATCTCCATTCTGCAGGCACAGAGTGCTGCGTATGTTAACTTTAATATACGAATTCATAAGATAATTTTGCGGTCAGATGCCGGAAAATTATGCCAGACCCAGCAAAGTCAGGATCAGGGCCATACGGACGTAGACACCGAACTGTGCCTGTTTGAAATAGGCGGCTCTGGGATCGTCATCGATCTCCACGGAGATCTCATTGACTCTGGGAAGGGGATGCAGCACCAGCATGTCGGGCTTCGCCAGTTCCATTTTTTCCGGGGTCAGTACATAGAAATCTTTCAGGCGGACGTAATCCTCTTCGTTGAAGAAACGTTCCTTCTGCACACGGGTCATGTATAAGAGATCCAGTTCCGGCATTACATCTTCAAGACGGATAACTTCCTGGAAAGGAATGCCTTTCTCACGGAGCATGTCGGTGACATAGTCGGGGATCTTCAGTTCTTCGGGAGAGATGAAGATGAATTTGATGCCTTCATAGCGCACCAGTGCGTTGATCAGGGAGTGTACGGTGCGGCCGAATTTCAGGTCACCGCACAGACCGATGGTAAAATTATTCAGATCGCCGTGGAGGCTGCGGATGGTCTGCAGGTCGGTCAGGGTCTGGGTGGGATGCTGATGTCCACCGTCACCGGCATTGATCACGGGGATCAGGGATTTCTCTGCGGCTACCATGGGAGCGCCTTCCTTGGGATGGCGCATAGCGCAGATGTCCGCATAGCAGGAGATGATGCGGATGGTATCGGATACACTTTCTCCTTTAGAAGCAGAAGAGGAAGCCGCGTCGGAGAAGCCGATGACTCTGCCGCCTAAACGTGTCATGGCGGATTCAAAGCTTAAACGTGTGCGGGTGCTGGGCTCGTAGAAGCAGGTGGCGAGGATCTTGCCGTCGCATTTGTGGGCGTATTTGGCGGGATCCTTCTCAATGTCGTCTGCCAGAGCGAACAGCTTGTCCAGTTCCTCAACAGAGAAGTCAAGTGGGTTCATCAAGTGTCTCATTTTTTCATTTCCTCATTTCTGCGCTGCTATTTTCGACACAGCGACCGTACGGAATAGGAGAATCCGTGCTCACTTGTGTATGCGACATCATAAGAATACAGCGCTTTTCTTATGATGCGGGTAGAAACGGAGCCCGCAGGAAGCGGACAGCTCATACCCTGACCAGAAAAAAGTCGAAGAGGAAAAACTCTTCGACTTTAAAATTACTGTTGATAAGATAACAGATCCGATACGGGTTTCCGTTTGGGAGCAACGGGTGCTTCTGCGGGATAACCGATGGGGATCAGCAGCTTCCTGCTGATCGAAAATACCCATGATCACGGTGCCAAGGCCCTGCTCGTAAGCAGCCAGGCAAAAGGCTTCGCTGGCAACACCGGCATCGAACATCTGCCATGCATCGCCTCTGGCGGTAGTGAAGGAGCCGTCTCTCTCGAAACCGCTTCTGCCCTTTATCACGGTTACTGCAACGACCATGGGAGCGTTCTCCATGATCTTGCCATTACCCGGGAAGGAGGAAGTACATGCTGCCAGTTTTGCTTTCTTTTCGCCTTCCACAGCGATATAACGAACGATTTGCGTATGCTTCCAGCTGGGAGCATAAGAAGCTGTCTCTACAATCTGAGCCAGAAGCTCATGAGATACCGGCTGATCCGTATACTGACGGATACTTCTGCGGCCTGTGATACATTCTTTTGCGGTCATTGTTTATCCTCCTGTATTTTTGCATTTGTAATATAATAGCATTTCTGAAGGGTAGAATCAAGCAGGAAAAAGTGAAAAAATATAGAAAATTTGTATGGCTATGACAGAAAGGTTTTGCATTCCTGGAATGGATATCATATAATGAGGCAAAGAGAATTATACCGATGAAGCAGATCGTGTAAAAGTAGGAAAGAATACAGGATTCAACTGTACGTTACAGCGGCTGTGGAATACCGGACCAGGCAATAAAAGGAGGGCATTATGTCTGTAGAATTTGTGGAAAAGAAGCGCTGGTTATTTTTGGGATTACCTTTTACTTTTACCAAGTATGTGATCAAAGAGGATATGATCACTGTGGATACGGGTGTGTTCACCAAGGTGGAGAATGACTGCTATATGTACAAGGTACAGGATGTGGAGCATACGGCAAGTATCTGGGAGAGAATGGCAGGACTTGGCACCATTGTCTGTTATACCGGTGATACTACTCATCCCAAACTGTTGATCGAGCATATCCGCAACTCCAAGCAGATCAAGGAATTTATTTTGAAGGAGTCAGAGGAAGCCAGATTGAAGCGCAGAACCGTGAACATGCTGGATATCGGTTCCGGAGAGATCGGGGATATTGACGATTTACAGTAATATTGAGAAACAAGTATACATGTGTATAAGAGACGGGACCTTCCGGGGTCCTGTTTTTTCGGGAGAAGAGATTTATGGAACTTGATATGACGAAGGGCAGTCCTTCTAAGCTGATTACGAAATTTATCATTCCTATTATCATAGGTAATATTTTCCAACAGTTATACAGTATGGTGGATACCATTATCGTGGGTCGGTTCGTAGGTGTGGATGCATTGGCGGCAGTAGGAGCCACAGGGTCGGTAAGCTTCCTGATCCTGGGATTTACTCAGGGACTGACCACCGGATTTACTGTGCTGACGGCACAACGCTTCGGAGCCGGGGACCGGGAAGGTATGCGCAAAAGTATCGGAAGCGCAGCCATCCTGTCGGTGATCGTGACGATCGTGATGACGGCAGTCAGTATGGCCAGCATGGACAGTCTGCTTCGGGTGATGAATACTCCGGAAGATATTTTCGATATGACGAAGGAATACATTATGATCATCTGTGCGGGAATTGCCTGCAATGTATTGTATAACCTGTTGTCCAGTATCCTGCGTGCCATCGGCAACAGTGTGGTGCCGTTAGTATTGCTGGTGATCGCTTCGGTGACGAATATTGTCCTGGACTATGTACTGATCGTTTACGGTCATATGGGAGTGGGCGGTGCAGCTTATGCTACCATCATTTCTCAGGGATTATCCGGTGTACTGTGTCTGATTTATATTATTAAGAGCGTACCTACACTGCATATCCGTCCGGAGCATTGCAGACTGGAAAGTCAGTGTGTGAAAAACCAGTTGACCGTGGGAATTCCCATGGCACTGCAGTTTTCCATTACTGCTATCGGCACCATTCTGGTACAGGCAGCACTGAATCTGCTGGGTTCTAACGTGGTGGCATCTTATTCTGTCTCCTGCAAGGTGGAGCAGCTGGTGACACAGCCCTTTGCCGCAATGGGTGTGACTATGGCAACTTACTGTGCACAGAACCGCGGTATCAATGATCTGGACCGTATACGGAAGGGCGTGAAAGCTGCCAATATCATGTCCGGTGTCTATGCGGTGATTGTCTACGGACTGGTATATATAGCCCTTCCTTATATTGTACCGCTGTTTATCTCCGAACAGGTTGAGATGGTATGCGGCTACGCCAGAACGTATATTACGATCTGTGGCATGTTCTTCATTCCGCTGGGAATGATATTTATCTTCCGAAATGCGCTGCAGGGCTGTGGCTTCGGCTTCATGCCCATGATGGGCGGTGTGGTGGAACTGTTGAGCCGTGGTATCATGGCTTTTGCGGCAGCGCATCTGATGAGTTATGTGGGTGTGTGCTTTGCCAATGCCTCGGCATGGCTGACCGCAGGTATTTTCCTCTGGATCGCTTATCATTTCCTTATGAAGAAGATGGTGCGGGACAAAAAGGCTCATGAGGAACGGATGCTGGCGGAAGCAATGCAGTAATAGTAATGCTGTAAAAAGGCTCAGGGCAGGATCTTTTCAAAAAACAGTCCTGCCAGGAACCACCAGGGAGCATAGTCCAGCCGGATGATCCGGTGGATGTGGAAACGGCTTTTGCCGTAATCCCAGGGGCAGAGATCATGCTTCCACAATAGGCGCCCACTGAGATATTCCACGGTGAAGATCATTGCCATATAGAACAGCCCGCGCCCGGGACGACTGATGTGCAGGTGCTCAAAAAGCCGTTTGAAGGGTGCAAGCAGGCAGGCGGAGCCGTAGATAGGGAACATCCACAGGGAAGTATTACCGGTAAGACGCAGATCCCTGCGCCGAAGGGAGTGTAGTGCCGTGAACAGGATCTCCATGCACCAGCCACACAGTCCGCACAGGAGAAAGCTCCTGCCGAAGGTTTTAAAAGAGTTTGCGATGGATTTTGTAATTTTCATGGACATAGTATATGAAATTTTCAGCGTATGATACGGGAGAGATTGCTATGAACTATCAGGAAGCGATGAAATATATGGAAAAAGTGGGAACTTACGGCATCGTTCCGGGGCTGGACAGCATCCGGGAACTGTGCAGGAGACTGGGAAATCCGCAGGATGAATTAAAATTTGTGCATATTGCGGGAACCAACGGAAAAGGATCCACACTTGCTTATATTTCCGGCATCTTACAGGCAGCCGGATACCGCGTCGGTAAATATATATCACCTGTTATTATTGAATATTGTGAAAAAATACAGATCGGAAAGCAGAAGATCACGCATAAGGATCTGTGTGAAGGACTGGAGATCATAAAAAAGCATTGTGATGCTATGGTAAGTGACGGCTTCCATCATCCGACGCCTTTTGAGATTGAGACGGCGCTGGCTTTTTGGTATTTCCGGGAAAAACAGTGTGATATCGTCGTACTGGAGACCGGTATGGGCGGCAGGGAAGATGCTACAAATCTGATCACGACCACGCAGGTGGCGGTACTGGCTTCCATCGGTATGGATCATATGAAATTCTTAGGTAACAGTCTGGAGGAGATTGCAGCACACAAGACCGGAATCTGTAAGCCGGGATGTCAGGTGGTCTCCATGCGGCAAAAAGAAGCGGCACAGAAGGTTGTGGAGCAGACGGCGGCAGAACTCGGCTGCATGCTGACCATCGCAGATGTAGCAAATGCAAAACATGTGAAATATGGACTGAAAAAGCAGACCTTCGATTATGGAAATTATAAAAAGCTGGAGATCACCCTTGCGGGGAAATTCCAGGTGGCAAATGCTGTGCTGGCGCTGGAAGCGGTGCAGGCTCTGGAAAAATGCGGTTATGAGATCAAAGAGACTGCCATTCGGAAAGGCCTGAGGGAGACTGTCTGGAACGGACGGTTGCAAATACTGGAAGAACACCCGTTATTTATAGTAGACGGTGCACATAACGAGGATGCAGCCGCAAAACTTGCGGATTCCATAGAATTCTATTTTACAAATAAAAGAATTATCTATATAATGGGAATGTTAAAGGATAAGGAAGTGGACCGCGTGATCGCACTGACAGAGAAGTATGCGGATCAGATTCTCACGGTGACACCTCCGGACAATCCCAGAGCCATGCATGCCTATGATCTGGCAACAGAGGTGGCAAAGGTACACCCCAATGTGACGGCGGTGGACAGCCTGGAAGAGGCAGTGGAGCTTAGTCACCTGCTGGCAGGACGGGATGATGTGATATTGTGCTTCGGCTCTCTCTCTTATCTGGGAAGAATCCTGAAGCTCATGGAGAAGAGACAGACAGCAGGGAATAAACGGAAAGCGAAGCGGTGAAAATGGTAGATCAGAAGAAAGTACAGGAAGCAATAAAGCTTTTACTGGAAGGAATCGGGGAAGATACCGATAGAGAAGGACTGAAGGAGACACCGGAACGGATCGGCAGGATGTATGAAGAGATCTGCGGCGGTATGGATCAGGATGCGGGAGAGCATCTGTCGAAGGTCTTCTCCGTAGACAATAACGAGATGGTACTGGAGAAGGATATTACCTTTTATTCTATGTGTGAGCATCATCTGATGCCTTTTTACGGCAAAGCTCATGTTGCGTATATCCCCGATGGCAAGGTTGTGGGTCTGAGTAAGCTTGCCAGGACTGTGGAGGTATATGCCAGAAGATTACAGATCCAGGAGCGGATGACGGCACAGATCGCCGATGATATCATGAAATATCTGGCACCTCAGGGAGTTATGGTAATGTTGGAAGCGGAGCATATGTGCATGACCATGCGCGGGATCAAAAAGCCCGGCAGTCAGACCGTTACCATGGTGACAAGGGGAGTCTTTGCGGAGAATAAGGAATTGCAGGACAGATTTTTACAGCTGGTGAACCGGTAGAGATTACGGATGCGGAAGAAAGCTGCTAAGCGACCGGGATGAAGTGATGGAGACTTCGATGGATAGAATTGATAAAATATTAAATCATGATTTGTTTTTATATCATTTAGGACGAAACAATGCGGCAGAAGCAGACAGACGCTTCTGCCGTCATGGTATGGTGCATTTTCTGGATGTAGCCAGGATCGGTACGATCATAGCGCTGGAGGAAGGGCTTAAGATCAACCGGGAATGGATCTATGCGGCGGCACTGCTCCACGATTGTGGGAAACATGAACAGTACGAGAATGGCATTCCGCATGAGCAGGCCAGTGCACGGATCGCACCGGAGATTCTGAAGGCGTGTGGATTCAACGATGAAGAAACGGATGTTATTGTAACAGCAATCTCCAGACACCGGGATCCTGAGGCGGCGAAGGAGAAGAATCTAAACGGCATCCTGTATCGGGCGGATAAGGCAAGCCGTGCCTGCTTTGCGTGCGATGCGGAGAAGGATTGCAACTGGAAAGACGGCAAGAAGAACCTGACAATTAAGTATTAATTGGTGTCGGGAACATCATAAATAATATTAAGAAACGTGGGGAGAAGACAAATGAAGATTGGCAACAGAGAGTTTCAGACGAAGGGACATACTTATGTAATGGGAATCCTGAATGTGACCCCGGATTCTTTTTCCGACGGAGGAAAGTGGAATGACAGAGACCGGGCATTGAAGCATGTGGAAGAAATGATCGCTGAGGGGATGGATATTGTGGATATCGGCGGAGAATCCACCAGACCGTGGGGTTATACCCTGCTATCCGATGAAGAGGAGATTGCCAGAGT
>OIZS01000873.1_pt1 | contig 11254 bp, 3 predicted proteins | sample 1588641 | NCBI WGS metagenome assembly OIZS01 (sample SAMN03283240) | human gut metagenome | biome: human-associated habitat; material: feces | host: Homo sapiens | place: Peru | collected 2012
CTGGGTGCAGGTCGGCTCCACCTTCGCCACCGTCACAGCGGTGTGCCCCGTGGCGCTGACCGTCTCCGTTCTGGTCGCGGCGCACGCGGTGCAGGTATACGTTTTCACGCCGGTTCCTGTGCAGGTCGGTGCGGCGGTGATTTTGCCGCCGTCCCATCTGTGCCCCTTGGCGGGCACAATCGTCTGCTTCACCAACACCTTGTTGCACACCGAGCAGTGCTTTCCTTCCGTCAGCCCCGTCTTAGTACACGTCGGTGCTACAGCCTTGTCCACAACCTCGGTATGTCCCTTGGCCGGAACGATTTCCTGCTCCACCAGCACCGCACTACACACCGAGCAATGCTTTCCTTCCGTCAAGCCCGTCTCGGTACACGTCGGCTCCACAGCCTTGTCCACGACCTCGGTATGCCCCTTGGCCGGAACGACTTCCTGCTTCACCAACACCGCACTACATACGGAGCAGTGCTTTCCTTCCGTCAAACCCGTCTTGGTGCACGTAGGCTCCACAGCCTTGTCCACGACCTCGGTGTGAGGGATGGCTGTGTACCGCGCGGTGAACTCCGCGTCGGCGGTGATGCTGGAATAGTCGCCGCCCCACCCGGCCAGTTCATAGTGATGCGCCTCGTCCGGCGCTTTTACCGCGTCCGGCGGCACAGCCGCAGCACGATAGCGAACCGACTGCCGCGAGAGAACGGTGCCGTCCTCATCCCGGAACGTCACCTTGAAGAAGGGATCCTTCACCTCGCAGGACGCAGCGCACATATCCAGCGCGATGGGCCGACGGTCAGCGCCGACAGCCGATGTAGTAACGATGGGCGTCAGGGTGACAGTCCCTTCCTTTTCCGGCTGGAACGTCATGGTCAGAAGCACCGCTTCATCCACAAAACCCTTCTCACAGATAAAAGTAAATTTCACTTGACCACCGTCAAAGTTGGGATTCGTCACGATACACACGCCGTCCACACTCTCCATACCCGCGCTCACCTTCACGCCGGTGCATGTCAGCAGCGCCGTGTCGTAGGAAATGCAGAAATCGGCGGCAGCCAGGCCGCTGCCTCTATCCAGCACAGCCACAGCGGTGATCGTTTCGTCGGTACGGGCAGCGGCAGGCATGGTCACCCGCAGAGCGGGCACCTCCGGCGTTACCTCTGTCTTGCGCAGAGTCAGCGCCTGAGTGAAGCCGATGCCGTTCATGGCGGCCAGCGCCGTGTCGTACAGCTCGGAGGCCGCGAAGGTCACGGAGGTATCCGCGTCCACGTCGGCCACCGCCTCCATCGTCAGCCGTAGCAGCTCGCCGCCGGGTATTTCCTCCTCAGACGCAAAGGCGGCGGACACATACCCCGCCCGGCTGGCGTCCAGCGACTTCACCGCCCCGGACAGTGCTGCCAGCGGCTCCGCCGCCACGCAGGTGAACAGCGCGGCGTCATAGCGGAATTCCAGCTTACCGGCAGCCAGCCCCTGGCTGCCATAGGTGCGGGCGGTGATGCTCACCTGCTCGCCCTTGTGCAGCGTGGACACGCTGCTGCCGCTGTAAAAATACAGCGTCTTGGTGGTGGACTGCGGCTCCGTCACCGTGAACACGCCGGACGCGCCGTTCAACGACACGGTGACCAGCCCGGTGTTGTAGGCGTTTTCGATCAGGATATCCAACAGGTATTCCCCGGCTGCGGCGTCCGGCCGCACGCGGAAGTCCAGCCGCAGGATATTCTGGGAGCCGGATATGCCGTCCAGACAGGCGCCGTTGAAGGACACCTGTCCGGCCGTCTCTGTGTTCACCGTCCCCAAGGCGGAAAAAGCTCCCACCATCGCCGCGCCGGTCAGCTCCAGCGCCGTGTCGTCATAAGAGACAATGCCCTCCACGCCTGCCAGCGCCTCCAGATTGGAGCCGCTGACATACACGGAGCGCGTCTCGCCGGGTGCGGCGGAGGCGCTGCCCACCCGCAGGAAGGCGCTGGCCGCCCACGCGGTGGAAATCAGATTCACCAGCAGCGCAGCGGCACACAAAAGTGCCGCTGCGCGCCGGGATGCGCGTTTTGCTTTCATGGAACAGCCCCCTTACAGCGTCAAGGAGCCGATGATGCCGTTGGCATACTGCAAAATGGTCAGCACCTCCACGGCCTCCAGCGTCTTATTGCCGTTCAGGTCGGCGCGGGCGAACTGCTCCGCGTCCAGATTCAGCCGGTCGTTGCTGGCCTGCAGCACCATCAGTGCATCCAGCACGTTGATCTGGCCGTCACCGTTGACGTCGCCCAGCGCGCTGCGGTCCACGGCCTCGCTGACCGCGATGGCATAGGGCTGCTCCGCCGTTCCCTTATAGGCGTAGTTCACGCCATCGAAGGCACGGATGTAGTACTCCAGTCCGGCGGTGGTCACTTCAGAGGACGGGATCACGGCGGAATAGCGGTCGTTGACGGCGGTCATAGTCACCGCTCTCCAGCTCTCCGTGCCGGTGACGCGGTAGAACAGCTCCACCTTGTCGATCTGCAGGTTGTCGTTGGCAGTGGCGCTGATGATCAACTTGCTGCCGGTAAAGGCGCTGTACACGCCGTCGTGGTAGATGTTGGGTGCCATGGTGTCCTTGGCGCGGACGGAGATCTTGCCGGATGGCTCGGACTCGCTCAGATCCGTCTTGATCACGGTGAAGTTGTAGTAGTACATCTGGCCGGGGGTCACGTTGGTGTCGGTGAACGTCTTGACATCCGCCGGGATCACGGAGGTATTCAGCTTGGCGTACTGGCTGTCCTCCCTGTCGCAGCGGTAGACGTTGTAGCCCGCCAGCGTGTCGAAGTCGTCCTGCGCCCAAGTGAGGATCACGCCGTCATCGGCGGCCTCGGCCTGCATGGTCATAGCCAGCGCGGAGGAGGTGTCGATGTTGAAGCTGAAGCGTCCCCAGTCCTTGTAGAGCTTCAGGTGCCCCTCGGCGGAGCGTCCGTTGGCGATGGACCAGTACTGGATGCCGTTGGCGATCAGGGAGGTCATGGTGGTGGAGCCCTCCCACGTCCGGCTGTCCAGCCACTGTCCGGCCACCTCGAAGTCGGCGTAGGGATAGCTGCTGCCAAAGCGCACCTGCAGCGGCATTTCGGTGTCCATATCCCGGTTGAAGGTCACGGTGAACGTGGTCTTGCCTGCACCAACGGTGGTAATCGCCTCGCCGTTGGCGTCCCGCAGGGACACGGAGCGCACCACCGGCCACACCGTCTCGGGGATCGTCTCCAGAATGGTGCCCTCGTTCAGGTCGGCCATGGATTGGTAGTCGTCGAAGTCCAGTATCTGCTTGTTGATGGTCTCCTTTTTGGTCTTTTCGCTGAGCCCCTCGGTGCCCCAGTAGTTGCCGCCGATGCCGTAGCGGACGTAGCTGCTGGCGCTGGGCGCGGTGATGCGCAGCCACTTCTCCACGTTGTTTTCCGTGAAGCGGTTGAGGATGGCGTTGCCGTAGAACAAAGTGTCGTAACCCTTGTCGCAGAAGGCTTTCCAGCCTGCGGTCAGGCGCTCGGACGTCCACGCGCGGGCGGCCGCGGCCTCGTTGTCGGACACGGCGCCGCTTGCCAGAACGGTCTTGCCGTCACCGGCGTCAGCGGCCAGGGTATCCAGATAAATAAAGGTAAAAGTGACCTCCTCGTTGGGCGCGCCGAAGTAGGTGGAAACGGAATTTTCCGGAATGGTGACGGTGTAGGAAGTGCCGGAAACGAGGGGGGCGGAGGGGGTGATGAGCAGCTGATTGCCGGAGGTGGCAGCGCTCGCCGAACCGCCGGAAATGGCTATATTACTGAAGTTTTCGCCCTGGCAGAGGGTCTTGTCGGCGGTCAGGATCAGGGTCTGGGAGCCGACTAAAACCGTGTCGGAGGTGCGGGAGAGCAAATTGGTGTATTTGACAGAAATTGGCAAATCCTCTGTTAGCTCACCGTCGCAGTAGAGGGCGTCGGCGGTCTTGACCCAGAGGGCGCCGCCGTCCCAGTGGAAGTCCACAGCGTCGGTGAAGAGCTGCTGGGTCGTGCCGTCAGCATGCAGGGTGAAAAGTGCGCCATTACTGAACAAAACAGTGCTTTCCGCGCCATTTTGTGCGGATTTTGTTGCGGTCACAGAATCATCCTCGCTGATGTAGAGCAGGGCAGTGGCCGCAAGATCGGTGCCGTCGAGGGCGGCGGTGACGGTGGTGCAGCCGGTGGAAAGGGCGATTAAATTGCCATTTTCTACCATTGCGACCGCGTTATCCGCCACTGTCCAGGTGATACTTGCATCGGGGTTAGAAACGCATTTGAATTCAAGTTTAAAAGCCTCTTTAATTTCACCTAAATCAACTTTTGTACCACTTTCCGGGGAAATGGCACCGGTGAGGACGGTCTTACCGAGGGTGAGACTGTCCTCCTCCACCGGGGCGGGGGCCTGGTAGGTGAAGGTAAGCTCCACTGCCTCGCTGGTGGCACCGAACTTGGTCTGGAGGGCACCGGCGGGGAGAGTCAGGGTATAGGACATGCCGTCGGTGAAGCCGGAGACGGGGGTGAGGGTCAGCTTATCCAGATGGAGGGTGCGGCGGAGGGAAACCATCTCGCCGCTGCCGTTCTTGAGGGTTATGGTGCCGAAGTTATCAGCCTTGAGGAGCGACTCGCTGTAATCCAGCACAAGGTCGCTATCCGTGAGAATATCATCGGTGATGTTGGTCTGCTCAAGCTGGAAGGGCTCCTCGTTGGCCTGCAGGCCGAAGAAGATGCGCACGGGCACGGTGCTGTTCTCCGTGGTCAGGTTGGCCAGGGCACGGTCTTCGTTGCGTCCTGTGCCGTAGAAGCCGTTATCGGTCTGGATGAAGGTGGTATACTGGAAATTCCATACCTGCCGGGCGCCTGTGATCTTCTTCATCTGAACGTAGTCATTGTGGGTTGCCGTATCGCCCACACCCAGTTGGCCGTATTCGTTGCCGCTGCCGGGCGCTTTGCCGAACACACTGCCGTCCTGAATGTAGAAACCATTATAGTAACCGACCGCTTGGCTGCTGCCCTGAACAGGGACGGTGCGCTGCACGCTGCTCCGGCGATAGTAATACAGGGTCTGTCCCTTCTGTGCGGTGAAGTAACTACTGTCGGTATAATCTCTCGTGATGGCGCTGACACCATCGGTGAGCAGCACCGGCGTGGCACCGAAGGTTTGCCCCGCACCATACAAGTTGCCGCACTCCGTCAGGAACACGGTGTAACTGCTACAGGCAACCACATCCACGACCTTCTCGGAGATGTCCACCTGCACCGCCTGACCGCGATCAGTGGTGGTGCCGTCACCTAACTGACCCCATCCGTTTTGACCCCATGCCCAGACGGAGCCGTCCTGCTTCAGAGCATAGTAACAACAGCTGTAATCACTATTATATACCGCAATCTTCTCCACGCCGGTCATGGGCTTGCCGTAGTTAAAGTTATTAAAAATCGCCGCATCGCTCATTCTGTGGTATTGCAGCGTGCCGTCAGAGAGGATATAGGCACCGTTTTCCTCCCAGTTGTCCACTGCAAAATCGTCCACATCGGAGAAGTTCAGCTTCTGGGGCGTCATATAGCCCTTGCCCCAGCGCCAGAGGGTGCCATCGCTGAGCCGGGCGTAGTACGTATTTTTACTATTATAGCTAAGATACTGTACATCCTCCACCTGGGCGGACGGAGCCGCATCGGAGATGCAGACCACCAGCTCGGCGGACAGGCCTGTGCCCACAAGGGTGGCACGAAGGGTGGTCGTGCCGTTTTTGTGCTTGATGAGCTGGCCGTCGGCGGACATCTCGCAGACGTCCGGGTTGGAGGACTCCCATGTGACGTCCCGCTCGGTGGCGGTGGCCGGGGCGACGGTCAGCTTCAGGTCGTCGTCCGTCTGTTCCATGGTGGTGACGTAGACGCTCTCCTCAAAGGCAATGCTCTCCGCCGGCTGCACCACGGTGACGGTGATGGACGCGGCGAAGTTCTCTCCCGCAGCGGGGCGGGCGGTGATGACGGCGGTACCCACGCTGACGGCGTGTACGGTGCCGTCGATATCCACGGTGGCCACGCTCTCATTGGCGCTCTCGTAGACCACGCCGGTGCGGGTGGTGTCCACAGGGGCGAGCACAGGCGTCAGCTTCTCGGAGGTACCCACAGGCAGGCGGAGAACATCCTCGTTGAGGGTCAGGCTCTCCAGCGGCACGCAGTCGGCCACATGGACGGCCACGTCTCTGTACACGGAGCCGTCGGCATTGCTGACGCGCACCAGGGTGCCGCCGGCGGCCACGGGGGTGATGAGGCCGGTATCGCTGACGGTGACCACGCTCTTATCCAGGGAGATGTATTTCAGGTCGGCCACCAGCGCCGTTTTCACGGGAGCCACCTCCGGCAGCAACTGCTTTGTCATGCCGGTGTCGAGAGTGAGCTCGGATTCGGGCAGGGTGATGTCGGTGATGGTGGTGTCAGGGAATTCCAGCAGGAGGTAGTTGTAGTCAGTGTTTATATAACAACTTTCGTAGAACTGGTCTTGGCCGGGCCCATACCAGTAATACGCACCGCCATCGTAATTAGGCCACTGTCCCTTGGGAATATCCGTCCAAAGGGACACATCCGCCGCGTCACCGTTCAGCCAACGCAGTGTACCGGTTTCATCCTCCCGCAGGCCGCAGAGGTAACGGCAGACATCAAAATATACCGTTTTCCCATTGTAATCGGTGCTGCCTATGCTATTCTTCAGATTCGTCTGCAAAAAAGCCTGCTCTTCGGGCGTCTCCACACAGCACAGCTCGCCGCCCAGATACTGCGCAAGACGATTTGCCAGCTCCGGCACTCTGAGCTGCCGCCATTGGAAAGCCACATACGTTGTGTTGGTGGACGGATCGGTCAGTATCTGCGCTACTGTGGGTTGGCTGATGCCAGACGTTGTATAGCTGCTGACATAGCCGCTGCTCTCGCCCAGATAGTTGTTGTTGCCATAGAACACACAATCGGTGTATTCGTACCTCTCGTTCAGCTTGACCGCGCTGTCCACGAAGATGCAGCCATCGCAGGGTGCATTGACATAAAGCACATCAGAAGAATTGTATCCCCCCAGTTTGTAGAAGGAACAGTTCTTCAGCGTCTCTGCGACTATGTATCCACCAGAGGAACTCGAATCCACTGTGCCATCGCTGAGATAGCGGTAATAGAGACCCTCTTTGTAATTCTGACTGAATTCGCAGTTCCCAGCATAGGTGATACCGATGTAGTTGCCATTGTAGCGGCATATGTACGGATTCACCACATCGGTGTAGTACAGTCTGATGGTGCCCTTGTCGCCCTCGTAGAGCTCTACACGGTATCTGTCCATCAGCTTGCTGGGGAACATGCGGATGTGCTCGTCCTCGCTGCCCTGACAGAGCAGGGTGCCGTCCACCTTGAGATAGGTGATGGCGGTGTCGGCGTAGGCGTCGTGGGGATCGTCCGTCCAGAACTGGAGCTGGGTGCCCGGCTCCACGGTGACGGTGACGCCCTCCTGAATGAGGGTGGCATTGGGCAGGATGTAATAGTGATCCTTGGTGAGGGTCATATCCTCGGTGATGATGCTGGGCAGGAGGGTGCCGCGGCGGACGTTGAGGGTGGTCTTGGCTTCGCTGGAATAGACCTTCGTATCGTCCGTATCCAGATCGTTTTTCGCGGTGACGGTGATGTTCAGGGCGATGATGTAGTCGTTGGGGCAGTCGTCGGCGATCTTCACCAGCAGGGACTTATCGGCGTCCACGCCGGTGACGAACGTGCCCTCCTTCGTCTTGCCGTAGTCGATGCTGGCGTAGGTGCCCACGTTGCCGTAGTTGACGTTATTGGTCAGGAACTCAATGTACGGGCAGTCGATGTCCGCCTGACTTCTGGCATCCAGCGAGAGGGTGACATCCTTGGCGGCACCCCAGCGGTTGCGGAGGGTGAAGGCCAGCGCCACCGTCTCGCCGGCGTCGATGACACCGTCGCCGTTGTTCTGGTCACTGAGGGACTTGTCGTCAAAGACAAGGAAGTCGGCGGCGCTGACCTCCGGCTTAGGCAACTGGGTCAGGGCGTTGTAGATATCCACGATCTTGGGCAGGTTGTGAGCGCCGTGGCGCTCCGGATCGCAGCAGATGGCGCTGCGGCCGCCGGTGGCGGCGATCTGCCCGTAGATGAACTTGGTGGGATAGGTGTTGGTGTCCGGGTAGGCGCTGCGCAGGAGGGCGGCCATGGCGGACACATAGGGGGCGGCCATGGAGGTGCCGCTCCATGTGGCGTAGCGGTTGCCGGGGATGGTGCTGAGGATCTGGCTGCCCGGGGCGTAGACCTCATACTCCACGGAGTTGTAGGCCGCCACGTCGTAGTTGGTGAAGCCGCTCTCCACGCCCCGCATGTCCACGCTCATGACGCCCATGACATAGGACAGGGCGGCGGGATAGGCGGGACGGGCAAGGAAGCCCTCGTTGGGCGCGCCGTCGTTGCCGGCGGCGGCCACCAGCACGCAGCGGGTGTAGGCCGTCTCCAGCGCGTCCTGCACGGCGATGGTGGAGGCGCTGCCGCCGAAGGACATGTTGATGACGTCCGCGCCGTTGTTGTAGGCGTAGAGGATGCCCTTGGCGATCTGGGACTGGTTGAAGAAGCCGCTGGCCATGCCCGCCTTGATGGGCATGAGCTTCACGTTGTAGGCCAGACCCACCACGCCGATGTGGTTGTTGGCGGCGGCGATGATGCCGGCCACATGGGTGCCGTGGCCGTTGTCGTCCATGCCGCTGTCGCGTCCCGTCTCCAAATCGACGCCGTAGACGTCGTCGATGTAGCCGTTGCCGTCGTCGTCGATGCCGTTGCCGGGGATCTCCTTGGTGTTGACCCAGATGTTGTCCTTGAGATCCTCGTGGGTGTAGTCCACGCCGGTGTCGATGACGGCCACCACCACGCTGCTGTCACCGCCGGCGGCGATGCCGCGGGTGCGCAGGAGATCCCAGCTCTTTTGCAGGTTGCCGCTGCGCAGGTACCACTGATCCTGGCAGCTGGCGTTGCCCTGCACGGCCTCGGCCACGGTGTCGCTGTCGATGAGGGTGGTGTCGGCGGCGGCGTACATGTAGTCGTACTCCGCCAGCACCACGTTGTCCAGCGCACGGACGTTGGCCATGACCTGCTGCACGTCGCCGGTGACGGAGGCGATGTACCAGACGCCGGTGGAGGTGTCCATGAGCTTTTCAAGGCCGGTGATGCCGGCGCGGACAAGGGTGGTGTTCAGCTTGCCGCGGAAGCCGCGGGCAAACTTGACCATGATCTGGTCGCCGGCGTAGAGACAGTCGTCGCTGGCGAATTCCTCCGGGAAGGCCAGATCGTAGGGGATGGTCAGGGCGTTGTTCTCGTCCAGCGTGGCTGTGCCGCCGGAGGAGGGCTGCGCCGCGTCCGGTTCGATGTCGCCGGAGACGGACAGCTCCGAGCCGGACAGGCGGATGGCCGCCGTGTCCTTGTCGGTGATGCGCTGACCGCCGGAGGCGGTGTCGGTGTCGGAGGTGGGCGCCGTATCGGTGACGGCGGGCGCTTCCGTGCCGGCGAGGATGTTCGTCCCCGTCAGCAGGCTGGTGAGTTCCACTGTCGAGGCCAGCATGACCACTGACAGCAGCATAGCGAGTATCCGTTTTTTCATGACGTTTCCTCCCGTGAGATAGTTGTCGGCAAAGGACATAGCACCTCTTATTTTGCAACTATATAGCATAAACCTCTGGCCGGAAAAAACAATTAGCTGCTTGCATAGTATCGGTAATTTTGTGATTTGTCACAAGGAGTGGGGCGGAAAGTTGTGGAAAACGACAGATGGTGGGATATTTGTCCGGTATAGAGCGTTGCGCCGGAGCGGATGGCGTGATATAATGGGGGATAAGTCGAATTTTGCGCGGAGAAGGTGAGACGGCGTGATCGTTTTGGATCTAGAATGGAACCAGCCCTTTGGCGGGCGGCGGATGGAGGAGATCATCCAGATCGGCGCGGTGCGGCTGGCGGAGCCGGGCGGCGCGGTGCAGGACTGGTTCAACATGCACATCCGGCCGTCCATCTACCCCAAGCTGTCGCCGGTGGCGAGAAAACTGCCGGAGTCGGCACAGGCGCTGACGGCGGAGCTGGACTTCCCGGCGGCGTATCAGGCGTTTCTGGACTGGTGCGGGGACGACACCCTGTGGGCGGAATGGGGCGCGCAGGATCACGGCGTGCTGGCGGCCAACGCCGCCTATTGGCGGAGCCGCCGGTGACGGCCTGCGTGGATCTGCAGGCGGCCTTCGGCCGGACGCTGGGCATCGGCATCGGACGGCGGGTGGCGCTGGAGCAGGCGGCGGAATACTGCGGCATCCCGCTGATCTACGAGTTCCACAACGCGCTGTATGACGCGCTGTACGCGGCGCTGGTCAGCGCATGGCTGGCGAAGGACGCACTGGCGGCGTCCGTACCGCCGCCCTCCACCGGCAAGCCCCGCCGCAGGCGGAGCATCCGATTCTCCCCGGTGGAATATCCCCGGCAGCCCCGGCAGAAGGTGGGCGTGTTCCCGGAGCGGGAGCAGGTGCTCAACAGCCGGCAGGCGCGGCTGGTGCCCTGTCCTCTGTGCCGCACACCGGGCGCGGTGGAATCGTGGTACCCGCAGGGAGACGTGTTTTACGGAACGTTCCGGTGCCAGGAGCACGGGCGGTTCCCGGTACGGATGTCGGTAACGCGGCAGAAAGACGGCTGGCAGGGGCGGCGGGTGGTGCCCACCCTGACGGAGCCGGAGCGGGCGGCCTTTGCCGCGGCGCACCAGCATGAGCCGTTCCAGTGCCGCCGGGAAAAGGCAAAGCGCCGGAAGCGGCATCGGAAAAAAGGAAAAGGGACAGAGTAAGCCGGGCGAAAGGCCGCCTGACACAAGAAAACACACGGTTTTGCCTGTGTCTATCCGGCTGAAATCGGCCGAAAAAATGCCCGCATGCGTCAGCATGCGGGCGTTTTTGCAGCCAATTTCAGCTCGAATTTACTTTGGCAAAACTGCTTCGCACCGAAAAAGAGCGCGTTTTGTGCAGAGCCGAGGCGCGTCGCCGCAGGCATACTGGATGTCTGTCAAGGCGGCGCAACGACGGGGCTGCGCCAAACGCGCCTTTTGCGGCGTATGTTTTCTTATGCCAGGCGGCCTAAGCGCCCGGCTTTTGTTTGTGGGGAGGGGTGCCGTTCGCGGGAGGGGCAAAAGCCCCTTCCCCACGGAAAGAAACGGATTCCCACACCAGTGTGTACCCCAAGGGCACTTGCTTCGCGGCGCGCACTGGCTCGCAATGACA
>OIZS01000876.1_pt1 | contig 11226 bp, 9 predicted proteins | sample 1588641 | NCBI WGS metagenome assembly OIZS01 (sample SAMN03283240) | human gut metagenome | biome: human-associated habitat; material: feces | host: Homo sapiens | place: Peru | collected 2012
AAAAATAAAATATAAACAAATACAGAAATGGAAGAAAGAAAAACAATTTACTTGTGCCTTGCCCACATGAGTGAGGCTGGTTTGGAACAGAAATATGTGAAGGAGGCATTTGATACCAACTGGGTGGTACCAATGGGACCGAATGTAAATGCCTTCGAAAAAGATTTGGAGGCGTTTGCCAACAGTAAGAGTGATGGTACTGAGCCGCTTGACCGCAAGGTGGTGTGCTTGAGTGCTGGTACAGCTGCTGTACACTTGGCTTTGATTGGCTGTGGTGTGAAGGCTGGCGACGAGGTGTTGGTGCAGAGCTTCACGTTCTGTGCTTCGAGTCATCCTATTACTTATCTCGGTGCCAAGCCAGTGTTTGTTGGCTCGGAGGACGAGACATGGAATATGGATCCTGCCTTGCTTGAGAAGGCGATACTCGACCGCAAGGAGAAGACGGGCAAGCTGCCTAAGGCTATTGTGCCGGTGGCTCTCTACGGCATGCCTTATCGCATCGACGAGATTATGGCGATAGCCGACAAGTATGGCATCCCGGTTGTGGAGGATGCAGCCGAGGGAATGGGCTCACGCTTCGACGGACAGGTGTTGGGCACATTCGGCAAGTATGGTGCGCTGTCGTTCAACGGCAACAAGATGATTACCACCTCTGGTGGCGGTGCCTTGATTTGCCGTAATGCCGAGGATGCCAACGAGGTGATGTGGTATGCCACACAGGCCCGCGACGCTTATCCTTACTATCAGCACACCGCCATCGGCTACAACTATCGTATGTCGAACGTGTGCGCAGGTATAGGTCGCGGTCAGATGACGGTGCTCAACGACCACATCGCTCACCACAAGCATGTGCAGAAACTCTATGAGGAACTTTTAAAGGACGTACCAGGTGTACATATCCACAAGCAACCTGCCGACAAACACTATGATGCCAACTTCTGGCTATGCGCTGCCACTTTGGATGCAGATGTGAAGATTCAAGGTCAGGAGAACGCCTACAAGGAGGTTATAAAGACAGCCGTGGGTGGTGCGGCAGGCGTAATACACGCCGTTGATTCGGCAACAACTGACTGTCAGCCAAACGAAAATGTGGAGGCATTGCGTGTATTCATGCTCGGCAAGAAGATTGAGTGCCGTCCTGTATGGAAGCCTATGCACAAACAACCCGTGTATGAGGATGCTCCTGTATATACCAATGGTATTGAAGAAGAACTCTTCAAGGTAGGCTTCTGTTTGCCAGCAGGTCCGTATGTGACAGATGATGATGTGAAGTATATTGTAGAAAGCATCAAAGAAGCAATCGTAAGATAAGTAATAGATTGGTGAGCGATTAATGGACGTGATGTGCTGGTTGCATATATGTCTGTTAATCGCTCATTCGTATAAATGGCAAGGAGAAAGTGCGAAAAACAAAGTTTGGATATACAAAGGATGGGAATTATATCCGTATAGGTGACAATATGCATGGGATATATAAGACCTACGATGATATGCGTTTTAACTGGCAGTTAGTCAGTCAGACAGAAGGTGACATAACAAAGTACTACCTGCTGAACAATAAAAATGAAGCCATTGAATACGTAGGACGAAAAGACCCATGGTCACCACTGGCAGTAGGCACCAAGGAGCAATATCTCTATATGGATAATGCGCAAGGCTCGATGCAGGAAGTGACAACCTATGAAAGAGAATATATTACTGGGGAAAAACGCAAACAGCAGAGCAACAGCATCTATAAAACCATCAATGGAGAAGAATGCCTTGTGACATACGCCTATTACGCTATCAACAAGAACAGAGGAAAGGAATACAACAGTAAGGATGCATACGTCTGTGAGCATTATCAGACAGGAGAGTATGCCATCAGCAACAATGACCACCATATCATTCTGGAAGGATTGAAGAGCGTAAAACTCTCAGATGACAATATCGCAGAGGTCGTGTTTGCAGGAGAAGACAAAACCACGTGGGTAAATCTGTATACCATGCAGGAGTTTAATGAGCGTCCGGTGATAGAGCAGATGGGATTCATGGATATGCTGAGAGTTGGCTATAACTACTATTTCTATAAAAACAGAGATATGGCAGGCATACCGATGCATCATCGGGAATGCGTGGCAAATGACAGAATATTCCAGTTCTTGGACTTGTATATGATACTAAGAGACCAACCCAATAAAGTCTACTATATATCTGGAGAGCGCCGAAGGAAGGAACAGTGGTATCTGATACTAATAGACATCACCAATGCCAACTCGAAGACTCGTAAAGAAATACCCTCGATGTGGTTGCCGAGACGAAGTTGATATGTAGTTTTATTTTCTCGTTTTAAATTTTAGAGGTGTTTTATTTGTAGCTTTTGCGGTAAAACCGCTACCTTTGCAGCACGTTCTCGCAAATTACCCATTTAATCACAGTGTACTTTTAGATACAGATTTTAAATTATGATAACAAGATGCTATCTTGAAATAACCAATGTTTGTAATCTCGATTGTGTGTTTTGCCCTAAGACCACGAGGGAGAAGCACACACTTACGTTGGATGAGTTTGAACTGCTGACCGACCGGCTTAAAGGAGAGATTAAGTTCCTTTACTTCCACCTTATGGGCGAACCTTTCCTTCACCCTCTGCTGCCACAGTTTATACTAAAGGCCAAGCAGAAGGGATTTGTACCTGTGCTTACTACCAACGGCACACTGCTTAGCAAGCGCACTGACATGCTTGACGCCCTACCCCACAAGCTGCAGATATCCTTACACTCGCACGAGGGCAACGGCAAGACCAACCTGCAAGAGTACATAGACGAGGTGATGACGTTTGCCAAGGAAGCTGCCCATAGAGGATGTGTCGTTGTGCTGCGCCTATGGAACGAGGGTGGCCACAACAGTATGAACGACACCATACTTAATTTGATAGCCAACCACGTACCACAGCCTTGGGTCAAGAGATACGACGGATGGAAACTCGCCGACTGCCTATACATAGAGAACGACAATATGTTTGAATGGCCCGACCTTCAACATGCCACTTACGACGAGGAGGAGGTGTTCTGCTATGCGCTGCGCAATCAGATAGGCGTCCTTGCCGACGGAACCGTTGTGCCTTGTTGCTTAGACCATAATGGCGATATTGGCTTAGGCAATTTGTTTGAAGAAAGCTTGGAGCATATCCTCTCCTCGCCACGGGCCTCCGCTCTTTACAACGGATTTACCAGCCACACCGCTGTTGAGCCCTTGTGCCAACGCTGCGGCTATTCGGCAGTGGCTAAGAGATTCAGGAAATAGTTTTAAGCATCAATTTGTTATTTTACCATTTCCAACTCAATCACCTTGTCGATGTCGGTAGGCACTTGGTCGAGGTAGAGCACTACCCCACCCTCGCACTTCTGCATGCGTACGGGCTTGCGCGACACGTAGTCGAGAGCCTTCTTGATGCGTGTTGTGCCTGTGGGCAGATAGAGAGCCTTGTCCTTAAGGTTGAGGATGTGTACAAAGAGACGGTTCTGCTTCTGCGTCGTAGCTCCCCAATCGTGCGGAGCAACGATGCCGCCACGTGTGCCGTGGATGGTCTCGCCACCTTCTTCAGGCGGTCTACGGCTACCTCGGGCAGACATCCGTCGGGCTGCGGACCAATGTTCATAAGCAGGTTGGCGTTGCGTCCGGCTGCCTTTACGAGATAGTGGATGAGGGTCTTGGGCGACTTATAGTTCTGGTCGGTAATCTTGTAGCCCCACATTCCGTTCATCGTCTCGCAGGTCTCAAGAGGCAACTGCGATATCTGCTGACCCGACAATCCGGCTGAGTTCTCGCCGGGAAGGTCGCGCTCAAACATCTGAAAGTCTTCTCCCTCGAACGGTGTCTGATGGTGGTTGTTGCCTATAAGGCACGCCGGCTGAAGACTGTGGATAAGCTTGTACTGCTCGGGCAGACGCCAGTCGAAGGACGGATTGTTGTCCTGGTCCCACCATCCGTCAAACCAGATGGCTCCCACTCTGCCATAATTGGTAAGCAACTCGGTGAGCTGGTTGTTCATGAAGGTGTAGTAGGAGTCCCAGTTTTGAGCCTCCTTCGGTCTACCTGTGCCAAGACCCGTGCGTCCCAAGGGGGCATCCTCACGCTGCCAGTCGATGTGCGAGTAGTAGAAGTGGATGTCGATGCCCTGACGGTGGCACTCGTCTGCCAGCTCCTTTACGATGTCGCGCTTAAAGGGAGTGGCGTCCACAATGTTGTACTTGGACCACTTGGTGTGGAACATCGAAAAGCCCTCGTGATGGCGTGTGGTGAAACAGATGTACTTAGCACCCGACGCCTTGATAGCCGACACCCACTCTTTGGCATTGAAGCGCGAGGGGTAGAAGCCTCCGGCAAGCTTGGCATACTCCTTATAGTTGAGGTCCTTGTTGGTCATAGTCCACTCGCCGGTGGCCAACATAGAGTAGAGACCCCAATGCAGGAAGATGCCAAACTTGGAATCCTGGAAATGGCTTCGAGCCTCAAGATTCTCCTTGGTAGGCTGATAGTGTTGAGCCGATTGCGCCGAGACGCCCGTAAGCGACAGCGCAAAGAGCACAGATGTCAAAAGTTTTCTCATAGATTGTAAGTATTTTAAGTGTATTATCTTATCGTTACCACATCTGCTTAGAAGTGGAGCTTGGTGCCTATGCTAAGGCGCAGCTCGCCGTCGGCAGGATGGTCGGAGTGAGCAGCCTCTATCTTCTTTGTGTATATAGTGGCAGATGGCTCGAGGTATATCTCCACCATAGGCGACAGACGCAAGCCTGCCTGCACGGCTCCGTTGAGTCCGGGTGCAAGGCGTGTGTCGCATCCACGCTCCGAGCTAATGCCCAGCTGTGCTCCAGCCAGGCCCGTAAGCTGGAACAGCTTGTCTTCTGTTGGCTCGCCGGTAACGGCACTGCGGAGGTTGAGCATATAGTTGGCATGCAGAGCTGTGATGCTCTGGTTATGGCGCTTATACCAGTGCTGCACCACGGTGTTGCTTATGCCTGCATGTATACCGCTTGCGTGGTTGAACCAATGGCCAAAGGCGGCATCCGTAACAAAGCTTAGGCGCTGGGCACCACCAGCCGTATTGACATTGCCGGTATATATGCCTGTGCCAATGCCCAAAGACACAAAGTTGGCTGCCGAGGGCTTGCCGGCAAGGTCGGCATTATGCGGCTTGCGCTGCATATTATATTCGATGCCTATCATAGCTTGCGGTTGTATGCGCAGCGAGCGGCTACCCTTCCACATCGGCGAGAGGTTGTACGACACTGTTGGCTCTGCCGTAAGGCTGAACGACGGCGACAGCCTCAACGCTGCCTGTACACCGGTATGAACGTCGGCAGCCAGACGTGTGGACGGACGGCGATAGGCTGCACCTATACTTGCGCCTGCCACGGTGCGTATGGCGAGCAAACGCGCCTGGTCGCAACCATACGAGAGGGCGGTGAGGTCGGTAAGCCAGTCGGCAGACACCGTAGCTTGGGCATATCGCTTGCCCCCGTCCACTCTGCCCATCATGCCCTGCACTCCAGCACGCCATCCCAAGAGAGGAGCCTTCCAGCGAGTGTATGTAAGGCGTGCCACAGGCATATAGCTGTGCCAGTTGTCGTAGAACGAGAGCGGTGTGGTAAGACCTGCCGACAAGCCTATGCTGCTGTTGCTGAAGGCATCGGGACGTTCGCCCCTGTGTGCCGGGCGTGCCTGTGCACCATTATAAGTATATACAAGACCTGCCATAAGCGATGCAGCGGCGTCGTAGCGGCGGTACGAGTTGACTGAGGGTGCCCAACGCTCGTTGTACACGTCAAGACGTGGCTCAAGGAAGAGGCTGAAGGCACTCGACAACTTGAGGTTGGCTTGCATGCCGGCACCCACACCCCATGAGTATCTGGCTCCATAATTGCGCTCGGTAGAATAGTTGTAGCTTGCACCCACTATGCCGTTGACCCAAAACATACGGTCAGGATTCACTCCGCCGAAGAGGTTGTTGAGGTTGAGCATATAGTCGAGCTGCGTACCAATGGCCTTAAGGCGGTTGGTAGAGGGCAGACGGAAGGTTGTGGCATTGAACGAGAGGCGCACAGCATTGCTTGCGCTGAACCACTTGCCTATGCCTACAGCCGTGCGCATACCTATGTTGTCGTCCCAAGTGGATGGATGTGCATTGGCAAGAAAGGCAGGTCCGGCGGCGGCACTTACAAACAGCCCGTCCTCAAACGAGCGTGGTGCTGCCTTGCCTGCGGCATTGGCGCGCACGTCGGGCAGACGATAGCCAAAACCCAAGAGCACTGTTCCGACGGGGCGGTAGCCATGCCATGTAAGCGCCTGTGTGGCGTCGTCCTGCATCAATCCGAGACGAGGCTCTATATAGAAATAGGTGAAGGGCGACATTGCAAACTGCCCTCTGAAGCCCAAGTGTGCTCCATATCCATGCGCGTCGATGCCTTCGTTGCGCGAGAAGGTATAGTCGAAGCCAGCTATGCCGTACAGCTCCACGGGGCGCTGGGTATAGTTGTTGCCAGGCTGGGCAAGCGCGGTGATGTTGAGCAGATAGTCGAGGGATGTTGTGACGTACTTAAGTTTGGTGTCGCCGATACGCATTATGCCTCCATCGGCAGCGAGACGCACGCCGTGTTCGGGCGAAATCCAGTCGCCTATACCAATAGCCATGGTTGGTCCGGGCTTCATATCGCCACTTCCGAGGAGATTGAAGCCAGCGCCAAAGTCAAGAAACAGGTGGTCGAAGGGCTTCTTGTGCTTATAGTATTTAGCCACACGCGGACGTTGCAGCATATAGTTGAGCGCGCTGCCTTCTACCTGTGCCGCAGCCGGTAGAGCCACACTGGCAGCCAAAACCGTGCATACGGCAAATAGATATATGTTTTTCGTTGAAGATTTCATAATCAGTTGTTTTTATCCATATTAAGCAAATCGTTCACATCGCCGTCCACAGTGGCTACTGTCTTGAGCGAGGCATCCATGCTGAAAGCCTTCTTAAGCTCCTCGTAAGCGTCTATCGGATGGTCGGCACGGTTAAGGCAGATGGCGCGCAGATAATGCGACACGGCATCGTCGTCGGGCAGATTGACACACTGCTGCAGAGCCTCCTTGTTGCGTTTGAGGGCAAGAAGCATAACCACCTCGTTGCGGGCACTGGTGCGTGCAATGGTGGCATAGTTGTCGACACAACGTCCGTTGAGGGCGTCGTTTACGGCAAGGAGCATACTGGTGGCGTCGTTGCGGTCGACAAACTGCGACAGCGAGTCGGCAGCGGTGTACTGTCCGCCGTCGAGCAAGGCTATCATCTGGTTGACATTAAGCTCTTGCGGAGCACGTGCTCCGGCAAACTTGCGCAGCAACGAGGCGTCGGAGCGGTGCGTGTTGATGAGGTGTGCCTCAAGGTCGTTGGCTGCGGCAAGATACGACGGGTATATCTCGATGGCTTGGCGCATCATCTTCTCGCGCTTGTCGGCGTCGGTCTCGGCACGGTACAGTTTGAAGTACTCGAAGCGTGTGAGCTTGGTGTAGTCGTCGTTGTACATCTGGCGTATCTCGTCGTCGGTAAGCGAGCGGTATATAGAATAGCGCAGCACGTAGTCGACACGGCGCAGCATAGGCAGATACTTGCCCTCCAACAGCTGTCGGTAGAACGGCAAGCCGTAGGCGGCATGGCCCTTCGAGTCGTTGCTGCGGAAGCGCGACAGGCGCTCTTCGGTGCGGTCGGCCTCCTCGGTGTTGCCTCCGGCGCGCATAAGGGCTATAGCCTCATCCCATGTGGCAACCCTTGCATTGCTCTTGAAGTCGACATTTTGGCGCATACTCTCGGGCAACTGGCTTCGCAGATAGTTGAGGGCGAAGTTCATACGCTGCTGTGCAAGCGCCATGTTGCGCTTGTATGTACCGTCCGGCGACGACTGGCCGCTAAGCTCCAAGCCGCTAAGCGTGGCACCCTCCGAATGGGATATATCCTCAATCTGTTGGCGCATGCGTGCTATCTCTGCCATATTCTGCGGATCGTCGGTCTTAAACTTTGCCTTGCCGATGGGGAACTGCAACTTAACCTCGCCATGGGTGTCGCGCAGCTGCACCTCAGGCTTGGGCAAGAAGGCAGGGTCGATGGTTTCGGAAGCCTTGAAGTTGTAGTCCAGCCAGCGCAGAGGGTTGACGGTTCCGCGTGCTATGATGGTGGTGTCGCGGTAGAGTATGCGGTTATAGTTCTCTATAGCCATATACACGTCGCACGAGTATTCGTCCTTGACATGCTCAACATACACCGAGTCGCTGTAGCCAATGATGTCGTTGGTGCGTCCCTTCTCACGCATCTCGTTGGTCTTTACCGTAACCCACTGGGCAAGAGGGTCGCCCTCCTTGGTGTCGTTCATGTTGAAATTGTATAGACGGTCTTGCGTGCGGTTGTACTCGCGGGCGTCGTACACCATTGGGCGCATCAGCTGCAAGGTGCCTTTGGTGACGTTGTGCAGCACGGGCTGTACCACAAGACGGGTGTCGTGGCCGAACATCTCACGTGGCACACGCACACGGGTGCGCACCGTAAGGTAGTTGCCCTTGACCTCGATGTCGGTTGGCTCGGGCATAATGCGGTCGGTAATGCGCTTGGTAGACACCGTAATCTCGCCTAAGGAGTTGTCGTCATCCTCAAGCATTACATTAATGGTGGAGCGTCCCTTGACCTTAACGTCCTGCGACTTGGCACCCACCATAGAGAAGCGCAGCGTGGCATTGGACGACACATTGGCTGCATATCTGCCATCGGCGTCGGTGGTGGTGATAAGGCGGCGTGTAGCCACATCGGTGATATTGACACCCATAAGAGGCTCCTTGTCCGACTTAGACAGTACCAATCCGCTTACTCTTATTACGCCCTGTGCCACGGCTACGGTTGAGCCAAGCACCAGCACAAGCGCCACTGCCACCATACGCAGCACGTGGCAAAGGCTCAGGGATGATATGTTTGCGTTAGATTTCTTCATCGCTTACTATTATTTAATAATGTATACAAATGTGGCACCAACCTTTATTGGAGCCCACTGCCACTTCTTTACATTAACCTGCTCGGGCTCGGCACTGCCCTTGGCATACGACTTCTCGTGGCGATAGACCTGTCCTGCACCTATGGTTGCCTCAAGGCTCCAATGGCGGCTCAGCACAAAACTATAGCCATACGTCAAGCCCGCACCAAAGGCGTCGCCCTTATGGCAGGCTTGGTCCTTGGTGATGTCGTAGTTGGCACCGATGCCAGCCAAGCCAATGAAGTGGCCAGCCTGCGGACGCGCACTAAACCAGTAGCGCATCTCGGGTGTGAACATTATGGCGTTGACGTCGTTCTTGCCAACGTTAAGAAAGCTGTATGTTCCCTCAAAGTTGAATGTCAGGTGGCGGTTGACACGTAGCTCAACGCCAAGGTTTGGACTCATAGCCGCCCAATACAGAGCGTTGGTCTTCAACCCAATGCGCTGGGCATTAGCCGTAAATACACTAAACAAAACCGCCAATGTAAAGACAGCGCGCAAATGATTTTGCACAAGATGTTTTAACTTAATGTTATCCATTCGTGATTATTATTTTACTTGTGATATGCAAAAGTACACATAAAGGTGCTAAAAACCTACGCTAATTAGGAAATAATAAGTAATTTTGCAGCGTGCCAGACGATATTGGCACCAATACAAGCAAACATAGAATTATTATTATGAAATTATTGAAGAATAGAACCACTGCAATAGTAATGCTTGCAGTGATTTTTGTAGCAACCACACTATTCTGTACCACTGCTATGGCAGCCCAACCTGCCACCGCAGCCGACGACCCTACGATGACCGAGCTTATGCAGAACGATGGCGGAGGGTTTCACCAGGTGCTCAAGACCAAATTTATTGAGGGCAACGCCTCGTTTATGTCGCTTGTTGCCATAGCCTTGGTGCTTGGCTTGTCGTTCTGCATAGAGCGCATATTGTACCTCAGTCTGTCGGAGATTAACGCCAAGCGCTTCATGGCTTCGGTAGACGCCAAGATAGCCGAGGGCGACATCGAGGGCGCAAAGACACTGTGCCGCGACACTCGCGGACCTGTGGCTTCAATCTGCTATCAAGGACTGCTGCGCATATCTACACCTATCGAGGATATAGAGCGGTCGGTGGCAGCGTATGGTTCGGTTCAGGCTGCCAACCTTGAGCGTGGCTGTTCGTGGATAACGCTGTTTATAGCAATGGCTCCGTCGTTGGGATTCCTCGGCACGGTGATTGGCATGGTTATGGCGTTTGAGCAGATACAGCTGGCTGGCGACATCAATCCAACCATCGTTGCGGCTGGTATGAAGGTGGCGCTTATCACCACTATCTTCGGCATCATCGTGGCATTGATACTGCAGCTGTTCTACAACTATATACTATCCAAGATAGACCACCTTACAGCACAGATGGAGGAGAGCGCCATAACGCTGCTCGACACCGTACTGAAGTATAAGGAGAAGCACAACGCTGCATTGTAGGAGCTTAATCTTCATAATGTAGAAACTTCATCTTCATATCATAATGAATAAAAAAAGGAGACATCGGATTTGAATTATCAAATTCCTTTGTCTCCTTTATATTTTAAAAAGGGCCGCCCAGTGATGTGATGAAACTCCGAGTATACAAGATTTGAGAGCTCTCCGCCTTTGTAATCCACCGGCTTTACAGCTTAGTCCACTGAGGGTTTTATATGGCCCGCCATTAGCAAGAGAAGTCTTCTCGGTTTCGATTTTTTTATTGATGAGTATCCCGATCGAACTGGCACGACCCGTGTTCTATTGAGTCGGCATTACGTTTTTCGTAGTGCAAAGTTACTACTTTAAAGCGATACAACAAAATGTTTGCAACATAAGTTTAGGATTGCAGCATTTTTTCTGCCTAAAATCTAACAACTAATAGAATTATTTTATATCTTTGCAACAGATTACTAAAATGTAAATATTACAATCTTTAAATACTTACTATGCCTAATACAAATATATTAAATAAGGTGATACACTTCTATGTGGACGGATTTCGCAATATGACTGTAGGGCGTGTGCTATGGACAGTTATACTGATAAAGCTTGCCGTAATATTTCTTGTGCTTAAGCTCTTTTTCTTTCCAGACGTGCTTGGGCAGAAAGCCAAGGGCGGCGACCGTGCCGGATATGTGGCTGGCGAGCTTATAAAGCGCTGACCTTAGGACGAAC
>OIZS01000883.1_pt1 | contig 11158 bp, 7 predicted proteins | sample 1588641 | NCBI WGS metagenome assembly OIZS01 (sample SAMN03283240) | human gut metagenome | biome: human-associated habitat; material: feces | host: Homo sapiens | place: Peru | collected 2012
TAAAGAACGCGTCAATATACGGCATCATGCAGGGCACGGTGTTGGCGCTGTTGGTCGCCATATCCTCGATCTGATCCTCGGGCACACCGATGTGGTACAGCCACTCCATGCAGATCTCCTTGCCGGTGCAGTCGCGCATCGGCTTCTTGATATAGTCGCCCGGCTTGTCTGTGAACAGGCCGTAGACCCAGACGCAGAGCTGATCCTTGGGCTGGTCGCGGAACTGCTGCTGGCGGTTCAGCGTCCAGCTGAGCAGCCAGTTGGAATCGGTGACTGTGACGATGCCGCCGGTGACGACCTTGCCGCTGAACGGGTCGCGCTTGCAGATCTTCTTGATATAGGGCACAATGCGCTGATCCAGCGTCGTGATGGTGGCGCTCATCCAGTTGGAAAGCTCGGGGTCATAGCAGAACTTGTCGGGATGGCCGAAGCTCGGGTCCTGCGCAGCGATCTTGCGCCACAGGTCCCAGCCGCCGCCCTCCTTCAGCTCGGGCTTGAACTCAGCAGGGGTGTTCTGGCTGCCGATTGTCGAGTTCTCGACACAGCCGCCGTTCGTGATAAAGACGAGGTCGTTCTCGGTCAGGTCGATGGACTCTTCCTGCCCGTTGTGGAGGATGTCGATGCGGGTGGCCTGCTTCTTGCCGCCGGCGCAGTCGAAGGCGATGTTCGTGACCTTGGTGTCGTAGTGGAACTGGACACCGAAGCCCTCGAGGTACTTGACCATCGGCAGGATCATCGACTCATACTGGTTGTAGCGGGTAAAGCGCAGCGCCGTAAAGTCGGGCAGACCGCCGATGTGGTGGATGTAGCGCTGCAGATAGCGCTTCATCTCCAGCGCGCTGTGCCAGTTCTCAAAGGCGAACATAGTGCGCCAGTACATCCAGAAGTTGGAGGAGAACACCTCATCGTCAAAGATATCGGTGATCTTTTTATCCTGCAGCTGCTCGTCCGGGGTGAAGAAGAGCTTCATGATCTCCATGGCACCCTGATCGGAGATGGCGAACTTGCCGTCGGTGTGGGCATCCTGGCCGCGGTTGACAGTGGCACGGCAGAGGGACTTGTTGGGGTCCTCCTTGTTCAGCCAGTAATACTCGTCCAGCACGCTGGCACCCTCGGTCTCCAGAGACGGGATGGAGCGGAGCAGATCCCACATGACCTCGAAATGGTTGTCCATCTCACGGCCGCCGCGCATGACATAGCCGATATCGTACTTGTAGCCGTCGCAGGCACCGCCGGGCAGCGGGTCCTTCTCAAACACATGGATGTGGTCGCCCTGCATCTGGCCGTCACGGACCAGGTAGCAGGCGGCAGTCAGGGCCGCCAGACCGGAGCCGATGAGGTAAGCAGATTTATTGTCAACGCCCTCAGGCTTTTTGGGGTGTGCAAATGCTTCGTAGTTGCCACTGGAATAATACATACTGGGAACCTCCTGTTTGTTTTGTGCTACGGGGAATTTGCCCTCTCAGTCTCGCTGACGCTCGCCAGCTCTCCCAAAGGGAGAGCCTATACTTCTGCACGGTCAGCGGCTTCTGGGGCATCCCCTTTCGTTGTGCTTAGTATACCCCAGTGGTTTTTCCAGAACAACAAACAAATCCTGAACAGTGTATAAAATTTATACAAAACACAACCATTGTCGGAAATATGGAGAAAGTGTGTATAACCCCACCGTCCTCACCCTCTCAGACGCGCTGACGCGCGCCAGCTCCCCCGAAGGGGGAGCCCTTGGCAAATGACTGCGGAGCCATGTAAACAAAAAAGCGCTCACCCTCCAGGGAAGGTGAACGCTTGCGTTTCTTTATCAGTTATTTTGTTTCGGGTGCCACCTCAAAATCGACCTTGCCAAGGTTGATATCGGCGCGGACGATGGTGATCATCATGCTGTCGCCCAGGCTCCAGGTCTTGCCGGAGGCGGGGTCAGAAAGGCGGATCCCCTCGGTGAGGGTGGTGCCGGTGGCGGTCAGGCTGGAAGCAGGCACAAAGCCCTCCACGCCGTTCTCCAGCTCCACGAAGATGCCGCGCTGGGTCACGCCGGAGATGATGCCCTCGTAGCACTCACCCAGATGGCGGCGGGCGTACTCGGCCTTGTAGTAGTCCTCGGCCTTGCGCTCGATCTGAACGGCCAGCACTTCCCGCTCGCTGGACTGTTTGGAGGCCTTCTCCGCGAAATCGGTGTAGCGGACGATCATGGTCTCCTTGTCGGTGCCGCTGAGCAGGTCGGTCATCATGCGGTGGATGGCCAGATCCGGGTAGCGGCGGATGGGGCTGGTGAAGTGGGCGTAATCCTTGAGCACCAGACCATAGTGGCCCTTGGGCTTTTCCTCATAGCAGGCCTTGGACATGCAGCGGAGCATTCCGGTGTTGACGATCTGCTCAAACGGGGTGCCGCGCACACCTTCCAGAATGGCGCTCAGCTCCTTGGGGGTGGGCACATCCTTGGCAAAGTGGTCGTTGATGCCGCAGGCCTGCAGCAGGCTGTGCAGGCGCTCCAGCTTCTCGCCGTTGGGCTCCTCGTGGACACGGTAGACAAAGGGGATCTGCTTGACCCGGGCAAAGTGGGCAGCGCACTGGTTGGCCAGCAGCATGAACTCCTCGATCATGGCCTCGCTCTCGCCGGAGGTGCGCTTTTTCACATCGATGCAGTGGCCGTTCTCATCCAGGATGAGCTTGACTTCCCCGCTCTCGAAATCGATGCAGCCGCGCTCCTTGCGCAGGCGGGCACGGTGGGCGTACAGCTCCTTCATGGCGGGCAGCTGATCCAGCACCTCGGCGTACTTGGCCTGCGTCTCGGCATCGGCAGTGCCGGCCAGCAGGGCGTTGATCTCAGAATACACGCCCTTGACCCGGCTGCAGATGATGGATTTGACGAACTTGTAGTCGGTCAGATTGCCGTCCTGATCCAGACGCATCAGGCAGGAGAACGCCAGGCGCAGCTCCTTCTCGTTCAGGGAGCAGATGCCGTTGGAAAGGCTCTTGGGCAGCATGGGCACGACCTGATCCGCATAGTAGACCGAAGTGGCCCGGTTGAAGGCCTCCTCGTTCAGCTCACTGCCGGGCTTGACGTAGTGGGAGACATCGGCGATATGAACGCCCAGCTCATAGCCGCCACCGGGGAGCCGGGTCAGGCTGATAGCATCGTCGATATCCTTGGTCTCGGCGCTGTCGATGGTGAAGATGGGCAGAGCGCGCAAATCCATGCGGCCCTTGCAGTCCTCCTCAGACACGGTCATGTCCTCGAACTTCTTGGCCTCGTCCCGCACCTTCTCGGGGAAGCAGGTGTGGATGTCCTTGGCATAGAGCAGGGCCTTGGCGCAGCGCTTGGCTTCCTCGCAGCTGCCAAAGCGCATGGAAACGCCCACGCGGTGATCCTCCTGCCGGGTCCCGCGCTGCAGGATCTCCACAGCCACCTTGTCGCCGTCCTTCGCGCCGCCCTCGCAGTCGCGCTGGATGGTCATGGAGATGGCCGGGCAGTCATCGGGCACGAACTTCAGGCGGCCCTCGATGCGGCGGGCAGTGCCCACCATGTCGTTCTTCTGCTCGAGCACGGCAAGGATCTCGCCCTCATCGCTGCCCTCCACCCGGGGGTGGGCAAACTTTTCCACCAGAACGGAATCGCCGGGCATGGCACCGCGGGTGAAGCGGCCCGGGATGAAGATATCGCCGGATTCATCCTCCAGCATCACAAAGGCAAAGTTCTTGCCCAGCTTGACCACCTTGCAGGGCAGGGCCTTTTCGGCACGGCCGGAGCGGGCAGTGAAGAACACGCCGGACTTCTGGCAGACCACAGCATCGTGCACCAGCTCGTCCAGAGCCTCCATCACCTTGCGGTCCGCGGCACGGTCGCCGCCGAACTTTGCCTTGAGGTCCTTGACCATGCAGGGCTGGTTCTGGATAGCATGTTCGATTTTATCGCGTAATGACATATTTTTCTCCTTAACACTTTTCCGGCATTCTCCAACGGAACCCGGACAACTTCTTTCCCACGAGAGGTTTAGACAGAAAAACAGCCCCGCCTTACACGGGGCTGTACACGGGTGCTCAGGCCAGACGGCTGGCGAACACACAGGCCAGGATAGCCACCACAAAGAACACGATGCCTGCAATGCGGGTCACCTTGGCCAGCATCTGATCCGCAGGGGTCAGGCGTGCATTGTTGGCACCGCCCACACCACCGTTGATGGCACCGGCCAGACCCTGACCGTGGGTGTGCTGCATCAGGGTGAGGAGGATGATGACGGCCGAGACGACCAGCAGGATGGCACCGCCGACGATTTCAATGACAGACATGGATGGAACGCTCCTTTTATCTTTAGTTTCATAGAGACTGCATACAAATACAAGTGTATGATAGCACAAAAGCCCGGGAAATGCAAGAAAAACCGTGGGCTACGGGGCCAGAATTTCCAGCCCTGCCGCCACCCGGGCAAAGATGGCCGCGCTGGAAAAGGCAGACTCAGCCTGCGTGTCCTGCAGCACCACGATGGTATAGCGGGGCTGCTCTGCCGGGACAAAACCCGCAAACCAGTAATTTTTCAGCTCTGTACCGCCGGAAAACTGACCGGTCTGGGCCGTGCCGGTCTTGCCTGCCGCGGTCTGGCCGGGCAGGGCGGCCTCATGGCCGGTGCCCCCGGCCACCACACCCGCCAGCAGGGCCTGCAGGGCGGCGGCGGTGCGCTTTGTGAGCACCCGCCTGCTCCGGACATGGGAAAGCGCCGTGAGGGGTGTGCCGGTGGTCTCGTCCAGAGTGGTCTCCAGCAACAGCGGGGTGCGGCAGATCCCCCCGCAGGCAATGGTGTTCATCATGGCGGCGACCTGCAGGGGAGATGCCAGCAGCTCCCCCTGCCCGAAGCAGAAATTGGCGTAGGCCCCGCTGGACGCAAGAGCCTCCCGCTCCGGCAGGACCCCCGCCGCCGTGTGCAGGGCATCGGTGAGCGGGATCGCCTGCCCGAAGCCCAGCTGCTCTGCCATGGCGCGGACAGCATCGGCCCCCAACGCCTGCCCCAGCCGGATGAAGTAGCCGTTGCAGCTCTTTTCCAGCGCGCCGGCCAGATCCACCTCACCATGGGGAATGCCGCCCGCACAGCGGAAGATCCGGTCATCCACCGCGCACCAGCCGGGGCAGGTGTAGACAAAGTCGCTCTCCCCTGCCTCCAGCGCCGCTGCCGCCACCACCGGCTTGAACACCGAGCCCACGGCATAGCACTGGAACGCCCGTTCCAGCAGGGGGCTGTCCGGGGCGTTCAGGCTGGCCGAAATGTTTTCCGGATCATAGCCGGGGCGGCTGACGCAGGCCCGCACCTTGGCGTTGGCGGTGTCCAGCACCAGGATGCAGCCGCTCTGCATCGTCTCGTTGGCCACGGCTTCGGCGGTCTGCTGGATCTCCCGGGAAAGGGTCAGCTGCACCCCCACGGCCCCGCTGTCGGCGGGGGTGAGGGCGGGCTCGGCCCGCAGCTTTCCCTGGGCATTGACGGTGCAGAGCAGGGTATCCCCCGCTCCGCTGCCGGTGAGCAGTTCGTCAAAGGCGGCTTCCAGCCCGGCAGCACCATGGCCCTCGCCATCGAGATACCCCAGCAGCTGCACTGCCAGCGAGGCGGCAGAGCTTCGCCGTGCCGCTGGCCAGCAGGAAACGCCCAGCGCGGAAACATCCCGGTCCACTTCCAGCAAGAACGGGGACGCGGCGTTCCGCTTCTGGTAGAGCGTCGCCTGCCCGGCGGCATCGGTGTAGGCGAACAGGCGGGCATAGCTGCCCTCCCCGGGCACGCAGAGGGCCATCCAGCGGGTGGTCTGCCCCGTGAGGAGCCGCCCCCTGTAATCATAAAAATTGCCCCGCCGGGCGGGCAGGTGGAGGGTGACCACGCTCTGCGCCGCCGCCCGGGCCCCGTAGGCCGTGTCGGAGCAGAGCCAGTACAGGCGGCAGACCACCGCCGCAAAGCAGAACAGCAGGGCCCCATACAGAACCAGCACCCGTTTGCCGGACATGAAAACGCCCCCTCTCCCGCTTAGGATGGGCAGGAAAGGGGGCGTTGATGCGTTCAGGAGCAGATTTTTCGGACGAGCTCAGCGGCGCGGGCGGCATCTTCGGCCGTGGCGGTGCCGTTATAGCGAGCTTTGAGGTAGATCTGGCGCAGCTCGGCCTCGGCGGCAAAGTCCATACCGAAAGCGCGGCCGGTCAGGTCAAGGCTGGTATCGCCCCGCAGGATGGTCACGCCGTGGCGCTGGCAGTGGTCCAGATAGATGGCATACTCCCGCCGCACCTTGTCCACCGGGCTGAGGAAGAGCCCGGGCCAGCGGCGGGCACGCTTGTGGGTGCTACGCCGCACAGTGGTGTCCGTGCAGGCAGTGTCCGTGTGCCGGAACTTCTGGCGCAGGAAATGCCGCACCACCAGCACCGCACAGAGGACCGCCAGCAGGACACCGAGCACGGTCAGCATTGACATCCCGTCGATGAGCGGTTCTGCGTCCTCGGCGGCCTTTTGGGCGTTGGCGATGACCTCATCGGTAGAAACGATCTCGGTGCGCTCCAACGGTTTGGGCGGAAAGAGGGTGAAGAGCCAGTGGATGAACTGCAGGATGCCGTGGAACAGCCAAGTCACACCCTGCACCACAATGTTGTTCAAAAACAGCTGCAGCACCGGCACGATCCCGCCAAAGTAAACGGCAGACGCAGTCGCCTTTGCACCGGCAACCACAACACTGCGGCTGAGCAGGAACGGCCCTGCACACACCGCCGCCAGCACGCCGCCGGAAAGCAGCAGATAGCCCGGCCGGGTGGAGATCTCCGGGTCCTGCCGGGTGGTGCGGTTGAACCCCACCAGAAGCACCGCTGCCGCCGTCGCAAAGGGCAGGGCCGCCGAAAACACCGCGTTGGCGTTCCACAGCAGCATTGCCACTGCAAAGAAGGGCCACACCCGGCAGAGCCAGCGCAGGCGCTCGGCCTGCCGCATCGGCGAAAGGGCAAAATCGCCGGTGTAGGCCAGCAGCACCGGGTAGACTGCCGCCGGGAAGTAGCAGAACTTGTCCGCCCCTGTAGGCAGGAGGAGCAGCGCCGCCGCACTCAGGGCCGCAAGAGTGGTGCGGAGGGGGCGGCTGCCCTCAAAGCAGGAGGCCAGACCAAAGCAGAGGGCAGGCCAGACCAGCACCAGCGGCATGGGTGTCCCACCGAAGCTGGCAGCAAAAAAGCCCGCAAAGGCATAGTAAAAGCTCAGATCACCTGCCAGGCGCAGGGTATGTAAGAACATCATGCGCCCGCCTCCCCTGTCTGGGCCGTCTCTGCGGCCATTTCCGGAGTGAGCACCAGCAGCGGAATGCCAGGCAGGGGCTGCACGGCAGCACGCACAGCTTCTTCCGGCTCCGTTGTCACCACGATGCAGCTGACCTGCTCCTGCGGGTGGTAGTATTCGGCGCAGAACCGCGCACACGAAAGGGCGGTCTGCCCGGTGGCGCGGCCCAAAATTTCCAACACCCTGCGGTAGTGTTCGGGGCCGTAGCCCTGCGGGGTTTCCAGCGGCTTTCTCCACTCCTCACCGGAGAGAGCCGCATTGAGCAGCAGGTCAAAGGCAGCGTTTGCCGCAAAGCGGTAGGACACCGCCTTTTCTTCCAGCCTCCGGCAGATTGTGCGGGCCATGGAGTAGCAGAGCTCCGCCGGTTCCGGGTGGTCGTAATCCTTGGTATCCGCATGGACTAGCACCACTGCCCGGGGCTCAGTGGTGTAATCCCACTTTTTGACCATAAGCCCCTGCCCCCGGACGCTCTGCTTCCAGGCGATGGAGCGCATGGGGTCACCACTGGTGTAGGGACGGTAACCCGCCGTGAGAATAGGATCCTCGTAGAGATAGCGGTTCACCGAAAGCTCGCCCAGAAAACCGCCCAGCATCTCTTCCAGTTCCGGCAGAGCGCACTCCCTGGGTGGAACAATGAGCTCGTGGAAGCCCCGCTCGGTGCGGGACTGTTCCACAAGACCCAGAAAATCGCCGCCGATGACCTGCATCGGTTCCAGCACATAGCGGCCCCGGCGTTCCAGCCTGAGGGCGGTGGAGAAATCCGCCTCCTGCCCCGGGCGCAGCCAGGTGGTGAACCGCACTGTGTGACCCAAACCTGCCCGATCCTGCGTAATGTGGTGCTCCGTGCAGGGAAGAAACTCCTTGTTCAGGTGGAGCTTTGCCGCCAGGAACATCTTCCAACGGGGGCCGCTGTTCCGGACAACGAGGTGGATCACGGCGGGCTCCCCGGCTTCCACAAGATGATCCTCCACTTCCAGCCGCCCCTGCACATCGTCAAGGCTGTGGGCTGTGCTGTAACGCTCCAGCCCAAGGGCTGTGGCCACCAATAGCAGCGCGAAGATGACGGCGCTCATTCCGCACTCTCCAACGGCACAGTGATCTCGGCCAACAGCTTGCGCATCCGCAGAGCGGCGGCTTCGGCGTTCATGCTGCTGCCCAGAGAAATTCGGTGAGAAAGCACCGCCGGGGCCAGCCCTTTGATGTCCTCGGGGATGACGTATTCCCTGCCCTGCAAGGAGGCATACGCCTGCGCAGCCTGATAGAGCGCCAGCGCACCGCGGGTAGATACGCCGCTGACAAAGCCGCTCTGTGTGCGGGTGGCTTCCACGATGTCCATAAGGTAGTGCTTGACTTCCTCGGAGACCTTGACCTCCCGGTAAGCCGTGCGGACGTATGCGGTCTCCTCGGGAGTGACGACGGCCTGCAGCTCGTTCAGCACGGTCTGGGCCGAGGGGCGGGAGAGCACCTCCAGCTCCTGCTCCCGGGTCATATAGCCCAGCGACAGCCGCATGAAAAAACGGTCCATTTGGGCATCTGGCAACGGGAAGGTGCCAAAGGATTCCAGCGGATTCTGGGTGGCCAGCACCATAAAGGGCTCAGCCAGGCGGCTGGTCACGCCGTCCACGGTAATCTGCCTTTCCTCCATGGCTTCCAGCAGGGCCGACTGGGTACGGGGCGTGGCACGGTTGATCTCGTCTGCCAGCACAAAGTTGGTGAAGAGCGGGCCGGGCCGGAACTCGAACTCACCGGACTTCTGGTTGTAGAAATTGATGCCGGTCAGATCGGAGGGCAGCAGGTCGGGCGTGAACTGCACCCGTTTGAAATCCCCGCCCACCGTGCGCGCAAATGCACGCAGGAGCATGGTTTTTCCGGTGCCAGGCTTATCTTCCAGCAATACATGGCCTCCGCAGAGGAAGCTGACCAGAATTTTCTCGGTAGCATCCTCCTTGCCCACAATGACGCGGGCACAGTTGGACACAACTTTTTCGCGGTAGGCGGTAAAAGCGGCAGTGTTCATTGGTGTTTCCTTTCCCAAAAACAATTTTTCTAAGTGTACTCTTGTTTGGAAAGGGTGTCAACAAAAAAGAAGGCAGAGCCTCCCGGGTGGGAAGTTCTGCCTTCTGCGGCGTATTGAATTGGTACGGGGAGCCGGTGCGGCTTAGTACATGCCGCCCTTCCAAACCACACTTTTGGAGCCGAATCACGAATATCGGGAAACGTAGACTTTTGTAGAATTATCAAGGCCACAAGCCGATTTTTCCAGATTCTCCGTTTTTGCACGATCCACGCTTTTCTACGCAAATCTACGCCACTTACCGGGTGATTGGCGTAAGTTTTGGCGTAAGTTTTGGCGTAAGCAATTCCGCTTCATGCGTCGAAAATCACAGGTTGCCGGCGATCTGTTCAAAGGCTCTTTCAACCGATTCAAAGCTGCTGTGCGTGTAGACATCCAGCGTCACACTGGCATTGGAGTGTCCCATCAGGTATTGCAGGCTTTTTACATCCAGTCCGGCCTGCTGAACATTGGTGCAGAAGGTGTGTCGCAGCACATGAGGTGTAATGCGCGGAACAGGTTTGCCGTACGCCTTCTCAAACTTTCCCTGCACGCCACGCATATAGTTTTCCAAGTGCATTGCCACCTTCGGCATTCCGGACTTATCCAGAAAGAGGAATCCGCTGCAACCATCTACCAGCGCTTCCACTTTCGTGGACGCTCTGGCTTTTACTACACGCCGCAACGCTGCACAAACGGTATCTGTCATAGGAACATTGCGGATACCGCTTTTTGTTTTCGGCGGTGTGACAAAGTAGGGCTTTTCAGCCGTCCGGCAAAGCTGCCGCCGGACATGGATACAGTGCCGTTCAAAGTCGACATCTGCTCGTGTCAGGCCGTACAACTCGCTTATACGCAAGCCGGTTCCCATAAGAATGACGATATCATCATAATAGTTGCCGCCATAGTCTTGAACGAATTGCAGATATTTCTCCTGCTGTTCTCTGGTCAGGGCATTGCGCACATAAGCGTCCTTCGGCACAACGTCCGACAGCTTGAACTTAAATGGATTCTTGCGGATGATGTCATCCTCTACCGCCATCTCAAACGCCGGTCTGACAACGCTTTGCAGGATTCCTATGGTGTTTTGCTTGAAACCGCTGTCATGCAGAAACACGAACCAGCCTTTCGCATCGGACAATTTTACCGTTTTGATGGCTTTTTGCCCGAAAGGGTCAGCATGAATCCTCTTGACCGCTGTGTTGTACGACCGAAGTGAATTGGGTTTCAAGCCACGTTTCAGGTTCATATAGCGGTCAACCAGATCAGCCACCGTCATCTCTCCGGCGGCGTAGTCGATGCCGTCTGCCAGATCGCGCCACAGTTCTTCCTCTTTTTTCCGCAGCTCTGTCAGGGATTTAGCGTAAATACAACGCCGTTTCTTGTGGATATCGGTATAGCGATAGTCGTAGGTGCCGTTTGCTCTCTGGCTTTCGCCATCTTTCAAAACACGGCCCTTGCTATCCTTGCGCTTTTCAGGCATTTAGAAGCTCCTTTCTGTGAAAAGCGCATCTATAAGGTCAGTGTCAGTATAACACATCAACCATGCGATTTCCACCCGCAGCGAATGAGAAAAGGACGGTTTCACATTTGCAGCCTTTGGCAGCCCCTCAAATAGAATATGCTTGCTCGACAAAGCAATCGAACAGGCGACGTTTGATCAGACGCTTGTTTCCCACCCAAAGGACGAATTTGCATTTATCTTCATTCGTAATTTCACGCAGTTTGTTGATGCCAATGCCGGAATAAGCCGCAGCTTCTTCCAGCGTTAAATTGCTCTTTTCCCAAATCGGAACTTGTCGGGACTTGGTCCCTCCATCTTGCTGAT
>OIZS01000887.1_pt1 | contig 11144 bp, 5 predicted proteins | sample 1588641 | NCBI WGS metagenome assembly OIZS01 (sample SAMN03283240) | human gut metagenome | biome: human-associated habitat; material: feces | host: Homo sapiens | place: Peru | collected 2012
CGAGCCACACGCTTCATACCAAATTCACCGGTAATCACCACTTCGTCGAGCTTTAAGCCGTCGTTGTTCATCACCACGTTGGCAGCATTGGCAGCCGAAACTTCAGTTGCTTTGAAGCCTACATAAGAAAACACCAAAGTCTGATTCTTTGATGCTTGAATAGAATAGTTACCGTTAATGTCGGTCACTGTACCACGTTGAGTGCCTTTCACTCTTACAGTAACGCCAATAAGCGGTTCACCATCGGCGTCTTTCACGACACCAGAAACTTTACCGTTGCTTTGCGCCATAGCTGTAAAGCCCACGCTACTTCCTGTAGAGAAAGATGCAGGAACGCCACATGCTAATACTAACGCTGTCAACAATACACATTGCTTTTTCATACGCTAATGTCTTTTAGTAAGTTGGTAGTTAATAGTATAGTTAATAAATCTCGATAATTCACTCTATAGCATAGCATAGCTTTGCCAATGCAAATTTTTAATTTTTTTTACACATACGCAAATTTTTTACTAATTATTTTTAAACTTTCCCCAAATTTTATCCCAAAATCGCCCAAAATCACCCAATTTCCCCCTCCCCCCATTAAACAAATTTAACTCATCCTCGCCACCAAAAGAAAGCCACCACCCCATGCTATAGCGTTTTAAAAAATTGCCACACAGCCACATGGATATGAGGATGGAGGCCACAAAAAAAGCGCCGAGGCTTGATGCCCCGGCGCTAATTATCATCGAGTATCAGAATGTTTTATTCTTGGTCGCTATCCCACCATACTGGGATTGTCCACACGTCGTCGGCCTTGTTCCAGCCACCTTTGAGCGACATGTCGGCACCTGGCACTTGTGCGCCAATTGCCTGGAGGTTGTCGGAGTTGTAGTCGAGCTCGTGTGAGCATTGACGCCAGCGGCGGAATTGCTTGCCTTCTGGAATAGCCTTCATAGCATCTACGAGAGTCTTGTGGTAAGCAGGCATTTTCCATCCGAGGAAGATTTCTGGATTGTAGTCGTAACGGCGCATGTCGTTCCAAGTTTCCACTGAGAAGAACATAGCGATACGCTTTTGAGTCATAATCTTGCCGAGGGTGATGTCGCCAGCTGTACCGAGAGCGTTGTTCACGTAGTTGTCGATGTCAGCAGCAGGGATTACAGTGAAAGATGGGCACTTTTTGAGGTTTTCATCTTCGCTGCACCATTTAGCGAGCTTTTCGTTCATGAGTTCCATGCTTGCCTTCACGCCCTTCTTGTAAGCGTCGTAAGCTTCAGCTTTTCTGCCAAGGTTGAAGAGTACTTCTGCGCGGATAAAGCATGCTTCTGAATAAGTACCTACGTAGGTTGGAGAAGATACGCGGGTGTAGAATGTGCCTGATTCGCGAGAGTTAGGTTGAGTAACGCCACCACGATAGTAGTAGAGGTCAGGATTCTTGGCATAACCCTTTGAAGAGCTGGTTTGCTCTACGTAAACGGTGTCGCCCAAGCGAGCAGCGTTGTCGCTGTCGATGTAGAAGCCTTGTTTTTCCTTATCCCAAGATGGACGGATTGGACCACCTTCGCTGTTGATGTTAGAAGCGAGGTCGAGACCCAAAGAACGGCGCCATTCACCTTGCCACTTGATTTCAGCAGGAGTGTCGGCCGACTTTCTTGAAACAGCCCATGGAATGATCTTATCGGCACGTGGATCTTCGATACCGCAACCTGCGAAGTTGGTGAGGTTGTCGTAGTACATCTTAGTAATCATGTAGCCAGAGTTCATGCCTGATACTGAGTAGAGACCACTGTAGTCAACTGGTTCGTCCCAACCAAGCACGTCGTGGCTGGTAGAGTTGTTGTCGGTGTGGTTGATAACGGTGTTGTCGGCATTGCTTTGCATAGCCTTGTCGAGTTCGGCGAGAATGCCTTCAGCATCGTATTTGCCATCGAGATAGCTACCAGAAGCCTTCTTGCTGAGGTGGAGCATGAAGCGAGCCTTGAGCAAGTGAGCAAGTTTAATCCACTTGTCGATGTCGCCATTGTTCCAAGAGTCGTTAGCAGCGAGGGTTGGGAGAGTTGGGTGCTCTGCAGCTTGGTTTCTACCAGCTTCGAGCAGTTCGATAGCCTTGTCGATGTCGGCCAAGCAGCCCATAAAGATAGTCTTGCCGGTGTCGTACTTAGGAAGTGCGTTAGCACCTGCAGCTTCGGTGTAAGGCATTTCACCATAAAGGTCGGTCATCAGCATGTTGCCGTAAGCCTTGATGAGGTAGCCAGCGCCTTCGAATTGCTTGTTGCCGGCAGCGTTGGCCTTGGCAATCATATCGGGAACATTAGCATAAGCACCTACGAACCACCATTGGTAAGAAGTGGTCACGATACCATTTGTTGGGTACCATACCGACATGTTGAAGTAGGTACCACCGCCTACGTTGCGAGTCCAGTCACCGCAAGCCATATTGCTACGCCAGCTTGCAAACATGTAAGCGTCATTAGTATAGAACTGGATGTGGGCGAGACGCTGTTCGTATTTTGCAGCTTCTGCAGTTGGGATGTTTGGGTTGGTATTCACATCAAGCCAGTCGTTGCAAGAGGTCAATCCCAATGCCGCAGCACCCATACCACACAGTATAATAGATTTGATTAATTTCATATTATATATGGTTTATATTGGAGTTTAACAATTATAGGTTTTTCTTAAATTGTTTAGAAAGTCAAGTTCACACCGAATGCTACACTTGAAGTGGCAGGTACACCGCAGTAGTCGAAACCAACTGAAGAAGAACCACCACGACCAGCACCAGCAGCAGCCACTTCTGGGTCACCGTCGTAGTTGGTGAAGAGAAGGAGGTTGTTGGCGGTGAAGGTGAAGGTTGCACGCTTCACGAACTTGATGTTCTTAACGAGCCAATCCTTTGGCACATCGTAGCCAAGAGAGATGGTGCGCAGACGGAGGCTGTTCACCTTAGTGATCCAGTTGCGGGTCTCGTAGTTGTAAGCGCCAGTGTAGTAGCTTTGGATGATTGAAGCACCGTCGGTTGGGAGGTCGTTGAAGGTGTAGATCTTACCTGGTTCCCAAGTGTGAGTCACATCCTTGCCATCAGCGTCAACACCTGAGATGGTGAGAGGTTGCTGACGGAATTCGCCTGACCACTTGCTTACACCGCTCATTGTCATTGCATACTTGGTGCCGTTGAACACATCACCACCTACGCGGAATTCCCAAAGCATGTTGAGGGTGAAGTTCTTGTAAGTGAAGGTATTGTTCCAACCACCAGTGAATTTAGCTTCACGGTTACCAACTTCGAGAGTGGTCTTACCGTCGGTTGGGAAACCGTTCTTGTCGAGAACGAGCTTACCCTCGTCGTTACGCTTCCATTCAGTACCAGAGATTGCCATGAAGTTGCCGCCAGAGATAGAGCAAGCCTTAGCACCTGCATATTGAACGTCGGTCACGTACATGAATTCCATACCCTTAGGAAGTCCGTCCATTGTACCACGGTTGCCGGCTACGTTGATGCCAGTTTCCCAAGTGAAGTCACCAGTCTTGATAGGAGTGCCGCTGAGGCTGATTTCAAGACCCTTGTTGTAAACGTTACCTGCGTTGATTGAGCAGAAGATGTAGCCAGTAGATTGAGGTCCACGTGGGCTAAGAATCTGGTTGAATGAGTTGTTTTGGTAGTAAGCGATGTCAAATTTCAAGCGGTTTTGGATAAAGCGCAATTCCAAACCAACTTCCCATGAGCGAGATTTTTCTGGTTTAAGAACTGGGTTACCACGAGTCCAGCTGTTACCTACCGACACTGCATCGTTGAGATAAGTGTGAACTGGCCAGAGTTCGGTGTTGGTTTCATAAGCACCGGTATCCTTACCTACTTCAGCCCAGCTTGCACGCACCTTACCGAAGCTCAGCCATTCAGGACGAGCCTCACCCATAAGTTCGGTGAATGCGATAGCACCACTCACTGATGGATAGAAGTAAGAACGGTTGTCGAGAGGAAGGGTTGAAGTCCAGTCGTTACGGCCGGTAACGGTGAAGAAAATTGCGTTACGCCAGTCGGCACGGAATTCACCAAACACACCCACGAGGCGCTTCTTCGACATGAAGTAAGAGAAGTTGCGGTCGGTGTTGCTTACGTTGTCGTAAGAGTAGAATTCGGGAACTGCGAAGTTGTAGGCAATCTTGTAGTTGCGTTTAATTCTTGTGTAGTCGGTTGAAGTACCGAGCATCAAGTTGAGGTTGAAATCACCGAATTGCTTGTTGATGTTGGTCATCAAGTTGGTTGAGAGGTAACGGTAACGGAGGTCGTTGTCGCTCATCATACCCTTTTGCCACACTTGCTTGATAGCACCGTTAGGAGCGATACGGTTAGAAGCATCCTGAGTGTAAGTGTCCACACCCATGCGATAGCTTACCCACCACCAGTCGGTGATGTCGGCCTTCACGCTGAAGTTACCAGTGAAGCGGTCGGTGTTATCAGTCATCTTGTTCTTGTTCACAATCCAGTATGGGTTGTCGCGTTCGTCCCATGGGTCAAGGCGGTCGCCAAACATACGATAACGTGTGCCATCTTCATTCAGATAGTGGGTCATGTCGTCGGTTGGTGACCAGTTGTACACACCATAGAGGGCACCTGTACCGCTTGAGCCATAGAGAGCTGCACCGGTAAGGGTACGGGTAGTGCGTGAGCTACTGTAAGCAGCGTTGGCACCGAATGTGAACATCTTGAACTTTTGTTCGCCATTGAAGCGGAAAGTGGTCTTGGTGTAACCTGTGGTTGGAACCACACCGTCTTGGTCGTAGTAAGAACCGCTCAAGTAGAATGAGCCGTTCTTTGTACCACCCGAAACGCTAAGGTTGGTGTCCCAAACGCCACCGGTCTGGAAGAAGTTGCCGATGTTGTCGTAAGTGGCAACGTCAGAGCCGTATTGTTCGCCCCAAGAGTTGTAAGAGAATTCGTTGAAGGCACGCTTGTAATTGCCATCGGTGCGGATTTCTTCCATGTAACCACGACGGAAAGTCTTTTGGGTTTCAGGAAGGTCTTTGCACCATGAGCTGATGTACTTAGCGCTGAGGTTTACCTCCACAGTGCCTTCTTTACCTTTCTTGGTGGTGATGATTACCACACCGTTAGCAGCGCGAGAGCCGTAAAGTGCAGAAGCGGCAGGGCCTTTCAGCACCGACATGTTCTCGATATCTTCAGGGTTGATATCCATCACACGGTTAGAAGAAGTGGTAGCAGAAGCCATCGAGCCATCGAATGCAGAGTTACCAACCACGGTAGAAGAGTTATCGTAAATGATACCGTCAACTACGAAGAGAGGTTGGTTGTCGCGGTTTTCAGAACCTGATGTACCACCACGGAGAATGATTTGTGAGCCAGCACCGGCTGCACCAGAGGATTGGGTGATGTTAACACCCGCAATTTTACCTGAAAGTGAGTTGATGGCGTTGGTGCTCTTGTTACGCATCAGTTCTTCACTGCTAAGGTCGTCAACAGCATAGCCGAGCGATTTTTTGTCTTTCTTGATACCGAGAGCGGTTACAACCACCTCATCGAGGTTGGTGGTGCCATCAGCCACTTTCACATTCACTACAGAGCCTGTGACTTTTACCTCAGTAGGCTTTGAACCAATGTAAGTGATTACTAATGTGCTGCCTTGTGCAGCCTTGATAGAGAACTTGCCGTCCACGTCGGTGGCAGTACCCATCTTTGTACCTTTCACCATTACGGTGGCGCCGATCAATGGCTCGCCATTAAGGTCGGTAACGGTACCAGTAACTTTACTGCTGCTTTGCGCAATAGCAGTGAAGCCGCTAAGGTTTTGATTTGAGGTCAAAGCCATAGGTGCGCCACATGCAATCATGAGCGAAGCCAGCAATACGAATTGTTTCTTCATACGCATTCGTTCTTAGTTAGTTAGATTGTTGATAGTATTAAAGTGAATTATCTCTTAAAAAAACAATGTTTATGGTAAAGTGCAAATACTTTGCCGATGCAAATATTGCCAATATTTTAAACATACGCAAGTTTTTTGCGATTTTTTTCAAATAAAATTCACCATCTCCCCCTCATTCATTAATTTTTGCTATCAAGGCAAGGCAACAAGTCTACCAGTCAACAAGTCAACAAGTCAACGAGTTGAAGTCAGACAAGTCAGACGAGTCAGACAGGTCAGACAAGAGATGGGTCTGATGGGGCCGAGAACAAAACACCCATTTAATCCATTAAACCCTATTTACACCTAATAAATAATAAAAAAAATCGGTGATAATGGATTTTAATGGATAAAATCGGTGTTTCAGTTCCCCAAAGCCCCCACCAAAAAAAACTCGTTGACTCGTTGACCCGTTGACTCGTTGACTTTTTTCAAACTTTTTTCTTCCTCCTTGCAACTTTTTGCCTTACCTTTGCGTCTAATATATGGGACGGCGCCACAAACGCGCAGTGCACAGCCTTTAGCGGTGTCGCTCCTTTTTTAACAATCCATATATATTACCTATCGAACAAACGAATGAAGAAGTTAGTATTAATGGCGGTAATGACCGCTCTGATGAGCATCAACGCCATTGCACAATATAAAGTGCATTTCCAAGTTAACGATTCCACAAGCGAGGGCGAGGCCTTTGCCACCGTAAGGCTCTACGCCGCCTCCAACACACGCAAAGTGATTTCCACAGGCGTTACCACACTCAACGGCACTTTCGACCAATCATTAGCCTCGGCTGGCACCTACAAGGTGGAAATATCCGCCGTGGGCAAGGTGAGTGCCGAAAAGGAGTTTAGCGTCGATGCCAAGCACCCCACCGCCAACCTCGGCACCATCGTGCTTGCCGCCTCTGCCAATGTGCTCACGGGCGTGACCGTAACCGCCAGCGCGCCAGTGGTGAAAAGCGAAATCGACCGCATTACATATAATGTGCAAAACGACGACGACTCGAAAACGCGCACCGTGCTCGATATGCTCCGCAAGGTGCCGCTGGTGACCGTTGATGCGCAAGAAAATATCAAAGTGAAGGGCAGCAGCAGTTTCAAGATTTACAAAAACGGGCACCCCGACCCCGCCATGTCGAACAACGCCAAAGATGTGCTGAAAGCCATTCCGGCAAGCATGATTAAGCGCATCGAGGTAATCACCGACCCTGGAGCGAAATACGATGCCGAGGGCGTGACAGCCATTCTCAACATCGTCACCCTCGACGCTGGCAGTGCAAGCACCAGCGGTGCCACTGGCACGGTATCCACAGGCATCACCAGCCGTGGTGCCATAGAGGGTTCGGCTTACGTCACTTCACAAATCGGCAAAGTGGTGACGAGCGTCAACTACGGCTACACCTACCAAAGCAAGCACAACGATTCGCAAATGAGCGAAAGCTTGACGCGATACACCGACACCGGCAACGAACTGCTTGACAAAAGTTTTGGCAGAAATAGCATGAATGTGCATTACGGCAACATCGATGCCAGCTACGAGCCCGACACGCTCAACCTGCTCTCGCTCTCGTTCGGCGGCTACTACTATAGCTACAGTGCCGACGGCACAGCACAAAGCACCATGCGCGATGCGGCCGGAAACACGCTCTACAGCTACGACCGCTCAGGGCACTATCCCGGCAACGATGCTTTCTCGTTCAACGGCCGCCTCGACTATCAGCACAAGACGCATCGCCCCGACGAAACGCTCACGCTCTCGTATCTGATTTCCACCAACCACAATAAGAACAATCAAATCACCACATATTCCAACATGGTGGGCACCACTTTCCCCTACACCGAGTCGAGCAACGACGTGACAGAAAACTTCCTGGAGCAGACCGCCCAATTCGACTGGACACGGCCTTTCGCCAAGTACCACAAACTGGAAACAGGCTTGAAATACATCAACCGCAGCAATAAGAGCCACTCCATTTTCGAGTACACCGGTTACCCTGAGGGCAATAGCGACAACCGCTTCAACCACCTCACACAAGTGGCTGCCGCCTACTTGAGCTACACCTTCCACCGCGGCAACTGGGCAGCACGTGCCGGACTTCGCTACGAGTTCAGCCACCTGAGCGCCAAACTCCCCGACGGAGACCAGAAGAATTTCGGCAGCGACCTCAGCGACTGGGTGCCTTCGGCAAGTCTGCAATACCAGTTCAACACATTCAACACGCTGAAGCTCTCGTTCAGCACCAACATCAACCGCCCCGGCATCTCATACCTCAACCCTGCCGTGGTGGTAACCCCCGAAACGAAGTCGTTCGGCAACAGCGCCCTCAAAAGCGTGCACAACTACGCTTGGCAACTCAACTATATGCACATCGGACAAGCGTTCACATTCAGCGTTACGCCCAACTTCAACATCTGCACCAACGGCATCACCTCCAAGCAGTGGGCAGAGGGCAACGTGACCAACACCACCTACGTGAACGGTTTGTTTATGCGCTATGTAGGCATCTTTGGCTACTGCCAATATAATAATGTAAAACTCGGCACAAGCGTGATGGTGAACGGTGGCATCGGCTACGACTACTGCAAAAGCGACGATCTGGGCATTCGCAACTATGGCACCGTGATCAACTTCTACACCTACATCTCACAACGCCTGCCAGGAAACATTCGCCTGGGCGTGAACGTGGGCTGCTACGGCGGCAACCCTGAAGGGCTCTACGGCAAAAGCGACCGTGCATGGTTCCACGGATTCAGCCTCCAACGCTCATTCCTCAAGGAAGACCGCCTGACCATCTCTATCCGTGCCAACAGCCCATTAAAGAAATACGGCACTTGGAGCCAACGCACCATCAACGGCAACTACAGCGGCTACAGCAATTCACGCTTCTACAACCGCGATTACGGCATCACCATCTCCTACCGCTTCGGCTCACTCAAAGCCCAAGTGAAAAAAACCAACACCACCATCCAAAACACCGACATGGTAGGCGGCTCCTCCAAATCCCCCACCAAATAATCCCCCACCCCCCCACAAAAAACACCCCCAAAAACACCATCAAAAAACCGTCCATTTGAGAAGCCTTTGAGATGCGTAACATTAAATATTAAACACTTATGAAACGAGCAATTATACTGTTGGCGATGGCACTTGCGTGCATTCAAGCATATGCATATAACGTTACTGGCCGAGTTGTTGATGACAAGGATAAGCAGCCACTTCCTGGTGTTTCTATCAAAGTGTGCTTAGGTACACAAGATTCAGCATTTTTATACACTGCCACAAATCAGGAAGGAAGATTTGTTGTAAAGAATATTCACAACAAAGGCAATGTCTCTGTCACACTGTCATGCGTGAGTTATTCCCCCGTCACTATAGAATTAAAAGACAACAGCAAGTCGGTGGATTTAGGTGATGTACTGATGACCGGAAAAGTCAACAGTCTCGACGAAGTGGTGGTTACTGCACAAGAAACCATCGAGAAATATGACCGCACTCTTGTTTTCCCAACAGCAGAAGAGCGCAAAATATCTTCCGACGTAATCGGTTTGCTAAACAACATAAGAACCAAATTGCCGGGAATAGACGTGAATGAGTTTGCGCGCACCATTAGTATTGATGGAAAAGAGCCTGTTTATCAGATTAATGGCAAAGTAGAGCCACTGTCTAAAATTCGCATGATCAACAAAAACCGAATATTGCGCATTGAGTACAAAAATCAAACGGACATCAGGTTTTCAAACGATGGAACAAATGGTGGCGTGATAAATTTTATCTTGAAAGAAAACTTTGACGGTGGTAGCCTGCACACTCGCGCCGGTGTCACAGTGACTACTCTGAGAATGAACGGAGAAGTTGGGGTAACTTACAATAACAAGCGTTCGGAATGGTCTTTGAATTACGACAATGTATGGAGAAAAAGTACAAAGCAATACACCGACAATTATGAAACTTACATAGGGAAAGACTATGAAATAGAACGACAGCAAATAGGTCTTCCGTCATTATTTAAAGACTTTGACAACAACCTTTCACTAGGCTACACCTACAAGCACAACCGAAACACTACATTCGCAACAAATTTTGGTATGCGCTATCACAATGTGGACGCAAGCGATGAGTACAGAATGCGACAAATTAAAGATGAACAGACATCGGAATACACCAAAATAAACACTCGTGACTCTAAGACCCTTGACCCAACTTTGAATTTGTATTTTAATAAAAATTCAGGGAAGCATACTGTGGAATTTGATTTAACAGGTGCATACTCGTCGGGCGACTATTCAAGAGGTATGAACTATATTTATACACCTGACGAGCAATACATTCAGAACAACAAGACTGACAACAAAAGTTACTTGGCAAGTTCAGAGGTGCTTTATTCGTATGATTTTAAATACTTTACCACAAAATTCGGATTGAACTATTCCTACAATTACGTAACAAACGGTTATTCCGAAAGCGAGAAAGAAATCAACAACACTTTAGCGAAGCACAAACTGTATGTATATGGTAACATTGGCGGAAGACTGGGCAAATTAAACTACACAATCGGTGTGGGCGGAAGATTCGAGGCCATTTCGAATGACGACAAGTCCATGCACAGCATGAGACCTAACGTGTTCGCATCGATTAGTCACCCTGTACTGAAAAGAGCAATTGTAAGTTTGAATTACACTTATATGCCTTCGTTACCATCGTTGTTCAATTTCTCTGAAGTAATGCAAACCATCGATGATATTTCACTGCAAACCGGCAACCTGAACATTAAGCCCTCGGAATTCCATAACACTAAACTATCATTACGCAGTATGATATGGAAATTGAATGCAAGCCTCTCGGCTGAGTATTCAAGAACCTCAAAGCCACTTGTCAATGTTTGGGAATACGACTCTGACCCTGAGAGCAAATATTACAACAAGTTTATAAGTAGGACAGGGAATGGGAAATTTCAAGACTGCATTAACCTTCAAATGGATATAGCCACACAGCGATTTTTTAACTGCTTTGCCTTATTTGGACAATTCGGTTGGAACAGGTACTGCATTTCAGGCTTGGGGGAATATAAATATACGCTCAGCAAATTATATGCGTCGTTAGGGCTGAACGCTGCAATTAAAAACGTGAGCATAATTACAAGATACGATATACTTCCAAGGTACAGTATTAGTGGCCTTTCAGTCTCCAGCAACTCTGGCAGCTTCTATATGGGAGTTAATTGGAGATATAAAAATGTTTCTG
>OIZS01000890.1_pt1 | contig 11107 bp, 10 predicted proteins | sample 1588641 | NCBI WGS metagenome assembly OIZS01 (sample SAMN03283240) | human gut metagenome | biome: human-associated habitat; material: feces | host: Homo sapiens | place: Peru | collected 2012
GGATAATGCGGCTTATCAGAAGTCTTTGCAGACTTATTTCCCTTCTTAATTTTTCCCTCTTTGATGAGTCTTTCCTTTTCAGCACGGATACGTTCGAGCAGCACCGATGCTGGCTCATCGTTGGGATCTTGTGGAACGAGCTTGCCGTGAATAGCAAGGTCGAGTATCTTTTGTCTTAATGCTTTTGTGTCCATTATTAATTCGTCTATTAATTTTAAGATTTATCTTCTTTTGAGAAGAACTGACAGAATTCCCTTAATTGTTGTTGCATTTTTTCTTGCGGAATTAAGATACGCTTATATTCCGCCACCATTGTAGGACTCATGCTGCGACTCATAGCATATTCAACAACAACCTTGTCCACATCAGGACATAAAATGATGCCTATAGAAGGGTTCTCGTTGGAACGTTTCACATCACGGTCAAGAGCTTCAAGGTAAAACTCTAATTGACCAAGATCTCGAGGATGGAATTTGGTTTTCTTCAATTCCACCGCAACAAGTGCCTGGAGACCGCGATGAAAAAACAGCAAGTCTGCCTTATAGGTAGATGCACCAACGGTGAGCGGATACTCTTGGTCCATAAAGATGAAATCTTTACCTAATTCGAGAATAAATTGCTTCATATGCTCTATTAATCCATTCTTTAATTTGCTTTCATTGTATTTCTTTGGCAACCCAAGAAAATCTAAAAACACAGTGTCTTTAAACATAATAGGAGCATCAGGATATTGCTCTAATAATCCCTTCGACATATTACTTTTATTTCCGAGAAGATTGGAAAAAGTATCATTGTCAATACAGCGCTGCATCTCTCTTTTTCCTAGTTTTTCTTTATGTGCATAAAGAATATAGAATAACCGCTGTTCATAACGCTTACAACGACATAGTATTTCTATATGGTTAGTGAACGTTGTCAACTCCAAAATTTTAGGCATTTGTGCAGCCAGTGGCTGCACAAATGCAGCAGCACCATTTTTTGATTGTATTGCCTTACTTTTCGATACTAATTGTTTTACTTCAATTTGTGCAGCCATTGGCTGCACAAATTCAGCATCAAGATACTTATTTACTATCGTAGTGAAAGTTTCCGTAGAATATTCATCATAGAACATCACCATATTATATATGTTTCTTCTACTATATCCTTTTATCTCAGGATGTTGAGAACGAATATATTCAGATAGTTGGGAAATTACCTTGCTTCCCCATTCTTCACTTTTTAACTTCTTGGAAACATAGGCACCTACATGCCACGCTGTGAGCAGCATCTCCTTATTGACAGCCATAGACGCTTTACTTCGATGCTGAACTATCAGATTTACGACTTCAGTAAACTGCTGTTCGATGTTAGTGTTTATCAAACTTTTGTCCATTTTATACCTCCTTTATTCCACCCAATAATTTCTCCAACTCGCTTACGGCCTTGCTGATATTCATGCTCTGTTCCTTGATGTTTGACATCAATTGGCTCAATGGTAAATCTTCAGTATCATTACCCTGTTTTATCCAAGTGATATCAAGACTTGTCTTGTCACGAGCCATGATTTCATCAATGCTATACTTGCGCCATCTGCCAGATGGGTTCTTGTCTGCATCATATGTCTCTTTGCGGGCATTGATGTCCTCAGCATGATAGCAGGTTACAAAGTCATCGAGGTGGTGACGCTCTAACTTGTTCGTAGCCAAGGTGTGTTTTACACCAGTGCGATAGTCGTAGAACCAAATATTCTTAGTTGGCTGTCCCTTGGTAAAGAATAGTACGTTTGCCTTTACTCCCTGTGCATAGAAAATGCCTGTAGGTAAACGGAGAATGGTATGGAGATTGAAATCTGATAAGAGTTTCTTGCGAATGGTCTCTCCTGCGTTGCCTTCAAAAAGTACATTGTCTGGCAGGACTACTGCTGCACGTCCGCCAGTTTTGAGCATCAGCATCATGTGCTGAAGGAAGTTGAGCTGGTTGTTCTTGGTTTCAACATAGAAGTCTGGACGATTGATTTCAACAGAACCGGCAGGGCGTGTTCCAAACGGAGGATTGGCAAGGATGACATCCACTAAGGTGGAAGGTTCTTTCTCCAAAGAGTCCTCGCATACGATAGGGCTGTGGTCTGTGCCTATACCATGAAGATAAAGGTTCATGGAGGCAAGTGTAACCACAAGTGGGGTGATGTCATTGCCATGTAACGCTTTGTTGTTCAAAAAGTCCAATTTATCACGATTCTGGCTTTGTTCCTTCATGTAATCGTAGGCAGCAAGCAAGAAACCACCAGTACCACAGGCAGGGTCGCATACAGTCTCACCAATTTGGGGTTGCAAGCAGTCAACCATAGCTTTAATCAGTGGACGTGGGGTAAAGTACTGACCAGCACCACTTTTTTTATCTTGACCATTTTTCTCCAAGATGCTTTCATATATAGCACCTTTTACATCACCATCCATGATGAGCCATTGCTCTTCATCTATCATAGTGATTACCTTCTTAAGATAGACAGGTTTGTCAATCTTGTTTTGTGCTTTGGTATAGATGGTGCCGATGAGGTCATCTTGTTGACTTAATAGTTTGAGTGTACTCTCATATTGCTTTACGAGATCATAGCCATCCAAGCCTGTCAAGTCTTTCCATCTATACCCAACAGGTATGGATGAATCCTCTCCAAAGAGTTCCATATTCTCGTCATCCATCTTTAAGAAAAGAAGATAGGTGAGTTGTGTGATGTAATCTGTAAATCCTACTCCGACTCCTGCTAATGTCGTAGCAAGATTCCATACCTTTTTTGTGAGCGTTTGCTCAGTTGTTATATTTTTAGCCATATCTATATACTATGCAGTTGTTCTTAATACTATAAATTTATATACGGAATCCAAAGCCTCGTCAGCTTTCTTCATGTTTCCGAAAGCTGCAATCAATTGGGCTGCATGGGTGACATCGTTCTTCCTTATCTCTCGCACGTTGCAGGCTCCATTGGCTGCGATGTATTCCACTATCTTGCCTATCAAATCTTTCTGCTTCGCTGTTATATCCATCTGTTTTCGACCATACCAAAGATTAAACATACTTCGAGCCGTAGGATAGGCACTTTCCAGTTTTTCGGTCTGATGGTAAGCGAAGCGTACCAGTTGGATGATGTTGGTAAGAGCCTCCGATTCTTCCTTCCTGGTCGTGCGGCGTACTTTATCACCATATACGATGGCGTATGAATTCCATAAGAGCTTTTGTGCAAAGCGGTTGTTCTCCATCTTCAACTTGTTTTCCAAGTCTTTCAGCATGGAATAGGTGATAGGTTCGCCCTCGTTATTATATAGAATGCGTAAAGCTTCTATGTCATCACAGTGGTCGCAGCAATATTGTTCAAATGCATCTGTGGTACTTTGAGCCTCTTCTATAGAGAAACCTTTGGATATGAGCGTATCTTCTCCAGGCATCAGTGTGTTGACAAAACCAGCTGCAAGAATCAGTATGTACTTACGGACATTGGCATGATTAGCTATCGGAGATACCAAACCCTTACGTTCATTGTTAGGTTCATTGATATCTACGTATGGTGGCAATTGTGGCTGGTGCTCAGGATCGAGAGCATTATAGATGCGTTGAGCAATTTCCTGCATGTCATCATGAGCGATGCGGACAAATTCCTGTCGCTGTGCATTATCTGCCTTATTGTAAAGTCTGGATAATGTGGCAGCAAGCCGCTTGAGGTAATTGTCTGGCAGATTTCCATGAGCGATACGTTCCAATAGTTCTTTTAATGTGATGGTCTCTGTCTCTGGACCTTCATACTGACCTGGTATGATATGCTCATGTTCGGTTACTCCTACTGCATCAACAAGGAAGAAACAGTCTTTGCTTATTGCATTAGGTGTCACGTTGCGCAGCTGTTCATCACCTATTGTCCGGACTCCACGACCTTTCATCTGTGTATAGAGGGGAGCTGAAGCCACATCACGCATAAACATCACGACTTCCAGAGGCTTTACATCTGTTCCTGTTGCCACAAGAGTACAGGTTACGGCAATGCGAAAGTCCTTGTCGTTACGAAACTGGCGTATCAGTTCATTGCTATCTCCTGCTGAATAGGTTATCTTCTGAACAAAGCGGTCATCCGTGCGTCCAAAAACTTCTTTAGCAATTTGAACGATATTTGTTGCATGGTTTTCGTTGAGCGCAAAGATGAGGGTCTTTGGCAGATAGTCCATGTTGGGCTCTCTTTGAGGGTCATTGAACATTTCTGTATAGACAGCATCACGATAAGTGGAAAGAATAAGTTTTATCTGGGCAGGGTTGATGATGCTTCGATTTAACTCTTCTTTCGTATAAGTCTTCGTTTCCTTTGTGCTTACGGTTTTAACTTCACCAGTGTATCGAGTCTCAACTTTGGTTTTCTGACCTTGCATGATAGCTCCACCTTCTTCTGTTACCTTTGTTCTGATTCGATAGATGCGGCTATCGACGTTGACACCATCTATGACTGACTGCTCAAGCGTATAGTTTACAACACGGTTGTTGTTGAAGAATGCCATCGTTTCTGGAATTGGTGTCGCTGTAAGACCAATAAGGCGAGCTGTATCAAAGTATTCTAGCACCTTGCGCCAGTTGCCATAAATAGAACGGTGACACTCATCTATAATGATAAGGTCGAAGAAATCGTGTGGTAAGTTTGGGTTGTCTGGTAATGTTACTTCACCATCAGCTGTATCTTCATCGTCATCATCTGTATCCGTAATCTCTTCTCCTTTTAAGAGTGAGAATAATCTTTGTATGGTACAGATAACCACATTGCTGTCTGTTGGTACTTCAGCCGACTTCAACCTGTTGACTGCATAGATAGTATTGAAGGCATCACCAGTTTCCGTAAGGCGGAATGTGCCAAACTCTGTTTCTGCCTGTTTTCCGAGGTTATTGCGGTCAACAAGAAACAGAACACGACGCATAGGAGTATAGCTAAGCATGCGATAGGCCGTGAGACATGCCGTATATGTTTTGCCGGCACCAGTAGCTAGAACCATCAATGCACGATTTTGCCCTATACGGAAGCTCTTCTCCAATTCCGTGACTGCCTCATATTGGCATTCTCGCAGACCTTTCTTATTCAATGTAGGAAGTCCGGCAAAAGGGTCGTCTATACCTAACATCTTTACTATTTCCTTAGGAGTAAGAATGCGGCTGATAGTTTCCCATTCTGAAGTTTCACGATGTCTATAATCAAAAAACTCTATTTCCTTGCCATTTGATTTAAAAAGGAAAGGCAAAGGTTTTTGCCAGGCTTGATAACAGTCAGGTACACTCTTTGCATATGTGATAGCCTGTTCACTCACAATATTGGAAGAAATATTAATTTCCTCTCGTTTAGCTTCGAGCACACCGACAGCTTTCCCATTGATAAACAGGAAATAATCTGCTTCAAGATTGCCTTTAAGCAATCCCTCACGAATAGCTACGGCTGAGATGGTAGGCTCGTATTCATCCCGATTGACAACCTTCCATCCTGCATCAGCAAACCATTGGTCTATTTTGACTCTTGCTTTTTCTTCTGGCGTCATAGTTTTGTTACCTATTATTTTAGTTACAAAGATAATGATAATATTTCACTTGACCATTTATATGATTCACTATTTATACTTTTTTGTCTTTTCCGAATGAAAATAAGTATAAGGGATAAAGGGAAAGTGCATCTTGCTTCATTATATTACAGGAAACGTTTTTCTAAAACTAATGCCACTATTGCCACACTTCAAGTTAACCAATTGTTTTTTAACTATTTAAGCGTTGCAATAAGGGCATTTTCTATTATCACCTATTGCCACCTATTGCCACACTCGGGCGAAAAACGGGGGATTCTCTGCGAAAAAGCAGAGAAATACTTATTGTTTTCAACGAAAAACATTAAAAAAGTGGAGAAAAAGACTTGCGGTTTCGAACATTTTTTGTATTTTTGCAACCAACAGGAAAAATTCCTGCCGATTCCACCTAGAAGCTAACGACTCCTGTGAAACCACTTTTTATACAATTTTAATCCCAAAGACCAATGACACAAGCAGATTTAGTCAGACTCTACTTCAACAAAGAAAGTGCTTACAACTCATGGGACTATTGCTTCAACCAGCAATGTCCACTGGCTCAGGAATGTGCACACTATCTGTCCGTAACCTACAAAAAACCGGAACAGACCAAAGGCTACGCCATCTATCCCGATGCCTACCACGACAACAAGTGCGAACATTTCCTGCAGCTGCAAATGATGAAAATGGCATACGGCTTTACGAATATTCTTGAAGAACTGAAGCGTAAAGACGAAGCCGCTTTCAGAGTACACATGACTTCCTACTTCGGAAGCAAGACTTCATACTATCGCTATAAATTAGGACAGACAGGACTCGTGCCTGAACAGCAGCAGTACGTGCTGAAATGGTGCCAGCAACATGGATACACCAACATGAGGTTCGACCGATATGCAGAAGAGGTTAACTATTAACAGCCGCACGCCGATTAAAGAATTCACCCGTGTACGTGGTCACTCAAACCCACGTACATGAGCATCCGCACCCACGTACACGGGTACGGATGACCGACGCATTGGTTACGGATAACCGACACGATGGTCACGAATGACCGGCATAGCTGGGTACATTTGCCCAACGCCTTGGGCAAAGCTGGGCAAAACCATCAGCAACCCTAAGTATCACCCTATCAACAAATTAGCAGAAATATGAAGTTTACTATTACAAGAATCAACAAGCAGAACAAGTTGATGGTCAGTTCGAAAACCATAGAACGGTTTCTGGAGCGCATCGCTAAAGATGATGCCAAGCTGAGTGTCACCAATTTCAGAATGAGTGTGCCGCTCATGGAGGCCGTCTACCAGTACTACAAAGGCATCAAGGAATGGCAGCACGTTTATCCAGCCGCAGAATTCAACAAGGATGAAAGCGGCAATCTCGTCTTCCAGAAATCAAACGGGCTGGTGATGCTCCACTTCATCAACCTCATGTCGGACCAGGAAAAAGATGCCGTCAAGAAGACGGTCAGTCTGCTGCCGATGACCTTCGCTGCCTTCGAAGGAGCCGACGGCAGAAGCCTCATCGTGCTCGTAAGCATCTGCAACGAAGAAGGAAAAATCCCGACAAAAGAAGCCGACGCCGACTTACTCTACCAGTCTGCCTACGAACAGGTAAAGACGCTCTACCAGTCGCAGGTACAGGCAGCCATCAAACCCGAAAAGCCATCATTGGCATCCAACTTCATGCTAACGCTGGATGCCTCTCCTTATTATAACAGTAAGGCAGTGGCGATGCGCATCTCCCAAAATAGGAAGAAGGTAGCCTCAGCCCCTAAGAATGTAGACGATCTGAAGACATACGATGACTATGAATTCCTCTACCGCAAGGCAGCAGAAGAGACGAAGGAAGAGATGAAAAAAGCCAACATCTCATGGCAGAACGATGAAGACCGGTTCCTTGCCGGTTTCTCAGCCATCGCCATCAAGCTCTGCAACATGGGCCTCAGCGAAGAAGAAGCTTTCATCCATATCCGCCGCAACAACTGGGGACATGTGACAGAAGAGAAACTCCGCCAGATAGTGGGCACCGCTTATGATACCCATTCCAAAGACAGGAAGACGGAGAAATCAGCCTCAGGCAGAAAAGGCCGTGCCGAAATTCTTCAGATGATCAGATACCTGGAGAGCCGGTACCAGTTCCGTTACAATACCGTGATGAAATATACCGAATACCGCCCGAACAATTCATGGGTTGGCGATTTCAGACCGGTGGATGCCCGTGTGCAGAAAAGCATGACGCTGGATGTTCAGATAGCCGACATCCACGTAAGCATCAAGGATGTAAGGAATTTTCTAGAGTCAGACCGCATCAGAAACTACAGCCCAATAGAGTCCTATCTCTATGACTGTCTGGGAAAATGGGACGGCAAGGACCGCATCCGTGCCCTGGCACGAACCGTACCCACCAACAATCCTCATTGGGAAGACTGGTTTTACACCTGGTTTCTGGGAATGGTTGACCAGTGGCGCGGCATGTATCGCCGTCAATATGGCAACAGTACCATGCCGCTGCTCATTTCCAAGCAGGGTTACAACAAGAGCACCTTCTGCCGCCGTCTCATCCCTACCGAATTATCGTGGGGCTTCAGCGACAATATGATTCTCTCAGAAAAGCGTCAGGTATTGCAGGCGATGTCACAATTTCTGCTCATCAATCTCGATGAGTTCAATCAGATTTCACCACAGGTGCAGCAGGGATTTCTGAAGAATCTGCTGCAATTGCCAACGGTAAAAATCAAGCCGCCATACGGAAGTCATGTACAGGAATTTCCTCGTCTAGCCTCCTTCATCGCCACGAGCAACATGACCGATATTCTTTCCGACCCATCCGGCAACCGCCGTTTCCTGGGAGTAGAACTGACGGGACCTATTGATGTGAGTGGCAGACTGAACTATGAGCAGCTTTATGCACAGGCGATGCAAGCCTTGGAGCGTGGCGAAAAATCCTATTTCGACACCAAGGAAACCGCCATCATCATGCAACATAACAGACAATTTGAGCAGATTTCCCCTATCAAGCAATGTTTTCTGCAGGTTTTCGAGCCAACAAATGACCTAGAAAAGGGAGAATACATGATGGCAGCCGCCATTTTCGACATTTTGAAGCAGAAATTCGGCTCTTCTCTCCAGGTTTCGAGTATACAGAAATTGGGCAGAGAGCTCCAGAATATTGAAGGATTGCAGAGCAAGAAAACGAGATTCGGCACTGAGTATCTGGTAGTTAGAAAATAGGCCACTCCCTTTTCATCTCATTTTCTCATAAAAAAGGCGTGGTAACGCGTGGTATTAAGTGGTAACAGAAAAACCGCTTATCACCACGCGTCATTCTCTTATAATCAACTAGTTACACAAAGCGTGGTAAATGTGGTAATAAAAACAGAAAAACATTTTCGTATAAGAATCATAAAGGTAGGAGTAAACCACTTTTTGCTTTACCTTTTGCATGTATTGACAATTGTGCCGAAATCATGAACTTCATTATGCGAACTCATCCACTTCATTTCTCAAGTTCATCTACTTCATTTCACGAGTTCATCTACTTCATTGAGTTGATACATACGGCTGAGTTGGCAGAATGAGACGGCTGCATTAGCTGAAGGAGTCGAATGCGATAGCTGAAGGAATCGAATGCAATAGCTGAAGGAGTCGAATGCGATAGCTGAAGGAGTCGAATGCGATAGCTGAAGGAGACACATTTGCACATTATTACATAAAGATAGCACCTTGACCGTACTAAACATACAGTCAAGGTGCTACAGTACAAATAATCTTCCTCCTCTAATTATCCATCGTTTTGCTATTGCTTATTCCTTAGCTCTTCTATCAAGTCATTTACAATATATGTATCACTCATTAGATGCAAGCCAAGTTCTTTGTCATGTAACATACGACAAACATCAGAGTCATAGAATATCTGTAATGCTCTGTCGGTTGATATATGTAACGTATCAGCTAGTTGCTTTATGATACGAGCGATTTTATTCCATAATAAAAAGTCCAACATAATTATATCCTTTCATATGATTTGAATTGTAAATACTTATCAACTATCTCCTGGCTTAATATGCAAATCTGATAGTTGGGCTTGTGATAAACCAACTGGCGAAGAGTATGCTCTACATCTGCATAGCCATTGATATAGGCTTCTACTGCATCAATTACACGGTCGTCAGCCACTCCTCCTTCAATGATGTCATACCCACTCCAAGGCTGCTTTCCTTTTCTGCTGTCAACAATGAAGTCGAGCCATTCCTATCGTAAGCATCAAATCGTTTTACCTTACTGTCTTGTGGTAGAGCGAGCTCATAGGTGTTCACTATAGCTTGCTTGGCTCGTCTGATGGTCTTGATACGGACAGCCCATTTGGAAGCTTGTTCAAACAAAGGCGTAAGATAGAAGCCTGGACCGAAATCCAAGTCCTTTCTTCCAATGCTTACTAAAGGATGCTCAACAATGACATTTGAACCATGATATAATATTTGCTTTTCCATTATTCTTCTCTTTCCCAATTTTTAAGAGCTTCGACCACATCATTCGCTACAGCTTCCCGGCTCTCTGTATGTAGAGTATCATAGCAATCTTGGATGAGACTCTTGATTAGCCCCACCTTATCCAATCGCTTTCTCATTTCAGACGGCGATATACCCATTTTTTGTGCCGAAGCCTCGATAGCCAACACCGTAAAGGCGAGGCGGTCAAACTCTGGGTCACTTTTCAGCAACAGTTCTCTATCTTCCATTCTTTACAAAATATTGTATTTGGATGCAAATTTATAGATTTTCTCTGATATTCCACTCTATTTCAGAGTTAAATAAAGAAAAACAGCCCGATTTTGCCAAAATCTTTGCTGATGATGGAAGAAGAATTATAAAAGTAGGAGTAAACCACTTTTTGCTTTACCATTCGCATGTATTGGCAATTGTGCAGAAATCATGAACTTCATTATGCGAGTTCATCCACTTCATTTAGTTGACACATACGGCTGAGTTGGCTGAATGAGACGACTGCATTAGCTGAATGAGACGGCTAAGTTAGCCGAAGGAGACGAATGCGGTGGCTGAAGGAGACGAAACATGTACCCCGAATGGATTTTACACGATACCCCCACAGAGACAATAACATCGAGATTGTAGTATTTCAAATATAAACTCATCTATAAACAACAGTATCTCATCCCCTAGTTCGGCGAACTATCCATTAAGTTTACACAACTAATATTTTGTTTATCCCCCATACATAGAGGTTTTCACTTTAAACTGAAAAAAATCACAAAGAAAATACACTTTCCTCCTGAATATATGCCCTAATTTCAAAGAAAAATATTATCTTTGTAGCTGTTTAAAGATTAAAGAGTATGAATATAATTGAATTATATGAAAACTTGAAAGGCAGCTACAAAAGTTACCTTGAAAGTTTTGTAACCATAAAGGATGAACGAATTAAGGAAAAAGTCAGCGATTCCATCAAACACGAAGAGCTTTGGCCTAAAGCCTTGATTCAATTCAATCCAAATTTCGAGAAGGGAATAGGCGTAAAAGAGCTTATTGCCAAGGG